>Ga0302294_10000019_pt1 | contig 45616 bp, 62 predicted proteins | sample III_Fen_N2_3_FD_194550 | JGI IMG/M metagenome (GOLD analysis project Ga0302294, IMG submission 194550) | Peat permafrost microbial communities from Stordalen Mire near Abisko, Sweden - III_Fen_N2_3 | ecosystem: Environmental > Terrestrial > Soil > Wetlands > Permafrost | place: Sweden: Abisko...
GCGCTCAAGCCGCAGGCTTTCACCCCGTGCACGAGCATGGAGCTGCAGCGCAGCGGCTGGGCGCCGATTGGCGATCAAGGCATCATCTACCGAGTCGGCCGCCAGCTGTTCCTGCAACTGCGCACCGAGAAGAAGCTGCTCCCGGCCAGCGTGATCAAGGAAGCGGCCGCCGCGCGCTGCCTGGAGCTGGAAGAGGCGCAGGGCTTCGCGCCGGGCCGCAAGCAGCGCCTGGAGGTGCGCGAGCGGGTGGCCGACGAGCTGCTGCCCCGGGCGTTCTCCGTGCACTCACGCACTGGCGTCTGGATCGACCCGGTAAATGGTTGGATGGTGGTAGACGCGGCCAGCCCGGCGCGCGCTGACGATGTGGTGAAACTGCTCCTCAAGGTCGTCGACAAGATGCCCTTGGAGTCGTTCCGGGTGCAGCGCTCGCCGGTCGCGGTTATGACGGGCTGGCTGCAGCTTGACGAGGCGCCGATCGGCTTCACCGTCGACATGGACGCCACGTTACGCGCCACCGGCGAGAGCAAGGCCGTGGTGCAGTACAAGCGCCACACGCTGGATGCGCAAGACCTCGGCCGCCACATCGCCGCCGGCAAGCAGTGCGTGCGCCTGGCGCTGACCTGGGAGGATAAAATCTCCTTCGTGCTGTCGGAAGACCTGGCGCTCTCTGGCATCAAACTGCTGGACGTCATCGAGGACAAGACGGGGGATGGCCTGGACGGCGAACTGACGCTCATGGCGGGCGAATTGAACGGCCTGTTCATGGCGCTGACGGACGCACTGGGCGGCGAGGCTACGGCGTGAGGTTCGGCTCCGTCTGTAGCGGCATCGAGGCGGCCAGCGTGGCTTGGGGGCCGTTGGGCTTCGAAGCTGCGTGGTTCGCCGAGATCGAGGCCTTCCCCTGCTCCGTGCTGGCGCACCACTACCCAACCGTGCCGAACATGGGCGACATGACCCAGCTCGCGCCGCTGGTGCGCGCGGGGCTGCTCGAAGCGCCCGACATCCTGGTCGGCGGCACGCCTTGCCAAGCTTTCTCTATTGCTGGCGCCCGCGCCGGCCTGCTGGACCCTCGCGGCCAACTCACCCTTTCCTTTGCGGACCTTGCCAATGCTATCGATGAACAACGACCCGACGACAAATGCATCATCGTCTGGGAGAACGTCCCCGGAGTCCTCTCCGACAAATCTAATGCTTTCGGTTGTTTCCTCGGGATTCTTGCCGGCGAAGACGAGCAGCTTGTCGCGCCAGGGGGCAAATGGCCGAACGCTGGTTGTGTTGTTGGCCCCCAAAGAACAATTGCGTGGCGGGTGCTTGATGCCCAATATTTCGGAGTGGCCCAACGACGCCGCCGTGTGTTCGTTGTCGCAAGTGCTCGAAAAGGGTTCGATCCCACAGAAATACTTTTTGAGTTCGACGGCGTGCGCCGGGATTTTGCGCCGAGCCGTCAAGCGGGGCAAGACGTTGCCGGAACAATTAGCTCGCGCACTACAGGCGGTGGTGGTCTTGGAACAGACTTTGAGCTTGGAGGCGGCCTCCAAGCTGTTGCCTACGGTGGAAACAACCAATCCGGCCCCATTGACGTAGCAACCGCGCGCAACGCCTGCGCCAGCGGTACCGGCCGTCTCGACTTCGAGACGGAAACGTTTCTTGTGCAGGCTGTGACCCCGACAATGGTTTCTAACGGTGACGCGCATTCTGGATTCCGGGACGAGCCCGTGTTCGTCCCGGTCACGTACCGCGATGCTATGGGCCTGGAGCATTGGATAGACGACCCCGTTTGCGTCACCGCGCCGGTGACGCACTGCCTCAAGGCCGAAGGCTTCGATGCCAGCGAGGACGGCACGGGGCGCGGCCAGCCGATTGTGGCTAATGTTCGCTATGCCTACTACAGCGAAGACTACGCGCACGACAGATTGACCGACGTTTCGGGAGTCAACCCAGCACTCACCACGTCGACCGGGTCGGGCAATCTCAACGTCTATACCGGCATGGCAGTCCGCCGCCTCACCCCACGCGAATGCGAACGCCTGCAGGCTTTCCCCGACGATTACACGCTCGTGCTGCACCGAGGCAAGCCGGCAGCGGACGGGCCGCGGTACAAGGCGCTGGGCAACAGCATGTGCACGAGCAATATGCGCTGGATCGGTAAAAGGCTATTGACGAGTTCGTCAATTACCGCATAGACTCACGGAAACACCTTTGAGATTGACCAATATGACCGCTAAATTAAAACCGAACGACCGCCGCGCGCTGATCCTGGACGCTGCTCTTGCCCTGGCGGCCCAGCATGGCTATCAGCGCGTAACCCGCGAGGCCGTCGGCGTGGCCGCCGGGATCGCGCCGGCGCTCATCTCCTACTTGTTCGGCACCATGCCCGACTTCCGCCGCGATATCATGCGCGCCGCCGTGCGTGGCCGCAACCTGGCGGTGGTGGCGCAGGGCCTGGCCGCACAAGACCCGCACGCCCGCAAGGCGCCGCAAGACCTCATCGACCAAGCTCTCGCCGCCCTCAAATGAACCAACTCCCCGACGCGCTGGCCGCGCTGGCGGCTTACAGGCAGTTTGTCGTCTGCCAATTCGTCCCCGACCTTGAACGGCCGGGCAAGACCCACAAGTACCCGCTCAACATCTACACGGGCCAGCGCCATGACGCCCACGAGTCGTCCATCTGGGTAGACGCGGATACCGCCGTCCGCACGGCGGCCGCCTGGGGCGCCGGGTATGGCGTCGGCTTCACCTTCACCGAGCAAGACCCTTTCTTTTTCATCGATATAGACGAATGCGTGGACGCCAGTGGCGCGTGGACGCCGATCGTTGCCGAGCTGTGCGCCGAGCTCAACGGTGCCGCCGTCGAAACTAGCCAGTCCGGGCGCGGCCTGCACATCATCGGCACCGGCAGCGTGACCGACGAACGCCGCTGCAAGGACAAAACAAACCAGTTGTTTGACCTGTACACAAAGAAGCGTTTCGTTGCCCTTGGCTGCAGCATCGGCATGCCGATCGTCGGCAACGCCGCCACCGAGCACAGCGCGGGCCTGGGCCGCCTAGTCGAACGCCACCTGCAGCGCAACGGCAGCGCCGAAGGCAAGGAGTACGGCTGGACCGTGGGGCGCCAAGAGGGGCGCGGCCCGGATGACGATACCGACCTGCTGCGCCGCGCCATGGCCAGCACCAGCGCAGCCGCCGCGTTCGGCAGCAAAGCATCGTTCAAGGACTTGTTCGACTGCAATGTTGAGGTGCTGGCCAAGGTCTACCCGCCCGACGGTAATAGCCACGATGCCTACGGCGCCAGCGAGGCCGACCGCGCGCTCGCGCAACATCTCATGTTCTGGACCGGCAAGGACTGCGAGCGCACCGAGCGCATCATGCGTATGTCCGCCCTGGTGCGCGCCAAGTGGGACGACCGCGAGGACTACCTCACGCGCACCATCATGTCCGCCATCCGCGTGCAGGGCGATGTGATCAGCGACAAGGAACCCGAGCCGCTCGTCATTGACGCCCTGCTGCCGCCTACCGACATGAACCAGCCAGGCGAGCGCGCCAAGGCCATCATGATCGAGGGCTCGACCTACAGCAACGTCTCCGACCAGCTGATCCAGTTTGCCGGCTGCACCTACGTGTTTGACGAGAACCGCATCCTCACACAAGGCGGCTTGTTGCTCAAGTCGGAGCAATTCCGCGTGCTCTTCGGTGGCTACTCGTTCGTGATGAGCGCCGAGAACGACCGCACCAGCCGCGACGCATACGAGGCATTCACGCAGTCGCAGGCTATCAAGCACCCCCGCGCCGATAGTACTTGCTTCAAGCCCGACCGCGCGCCGGGCGAGATCATCCGCGACGCCGGCCGCTCGCGCGTCAATACCTGGTGGCCGGTCGACGTGCCGCGCCAGGTCGGCGACGTGACGCCCTTTCTGACGCACATGGCCAAGCTGCTGCCCGACGAGCGCGACCGCATGATCCTGCTGTCCTACATGGCCGCATGCGTGCAGCACAAGGGTTACAAATTCCAATGGGCCCCGCTCCTGCAGGGCGTCGAGGGCAATGGCAAGACGCTACTCACTCGCTGCGTGGCCGAAGCCATTGGCAAACGGTACGTGCACTGGCCCAAGGCATCGAAGCTGGCCAAGGAGTTCAACGCCTGGATGCGCAACAAGCTGTTCTACGGCGTTGAGGATATTTATGTAGGTGGCAACCGCCGAGACGTGATCGAGGAGCTCAAGCCGATGATAACGGGCGACGACCTGGAGATTGAGGGCAAGGGCGTGGACCAGGTGACGAGCGACATTTGCGGCAACTTTATGTTCAACTCGAACCACAAGGATGCGATCATCAAGACGCGCAACGATCGTCGCTTCGCCGTGCTGTACGCTGCCCAGCAGCACGAGAGCGACCTGCGCCGCGATGGCATGGACTCGAAGTACATGCACGGCATTTACAACTGGCTCAAGAGCGGTGGCTATGCGATTGTTGCGGAATTGCTACACACGTTCCCGATCCCGGACGAATTCAATCCGGCCACCAGCTGCCAGCGCGCGCCAACCACGACCAGCACCGAGGAAGCGATCAGCGAGAGCCTGGGCAGCATCGAGCAGGACGTGCTGGAAGCGATCGAGCAGGGCCTGCCGGGCTTTGCCGGTGGCTGGGTTTCCTCGATCGCGCTAGATACCCTGCTGGCGAACCGCCGCGTATCACGCAACAAGCGCCGCGATATCATGACGACCCTGGGCTACGCCTTGCACCCTGGCTTGCCCGATGGCCGCGTGCATAACGCGGTCAACCCTGACGGCGGCCGCCCGCGCCTCTACATTCTCAATAATCACGCGTGGCGCGACGTGACCGGCCCCGCCGAGATCGCCCGCGCTTATAGCATGGCCCAAGTTGTTCAACCCGTACCATCCTCCTTTGGAGCTTAAAATGAATATCCCCCAAGCAATTGCAGTTGACGACAGTGTTTTTGAACTAGAACAGGCTACCGGAAACTGGCCGCCGTTCAACAGCGCGCACGAGGGTTTCGCGGTGCTGCTGGAAGAAGTGGATGAGCTCAAGTCGCACGTGTGGACGAAACAGAAAAACCGTGATCTGCAAGCCATGCGCAAAGAAGCTATCCAAGTGGCCGCCATGGCGCTGCGGTTCGCCAGCGAGTGCTGCGACGAAGCTACGGGGCGCAAATGATCGCCGCCCTCATCGCTCGCGTGCTTGCGCGCCCCGCAGTAACCGATTGGCTCATCCGCCGCGCCATGCGCACGCCGTACACGCACATCACATCGGCCGACGGCAGCCAGGTCTACATGCGCCGCTACTGGCTGTTCAACCCATACCCGGCGGACAGCTCGGGCAACCGACCCTGGGGGCAGTTCCCTATCTCGATCCGCCTGCACCAGATCATGCGCGAGGATGACGACCGCGACTTGCACGACCATCCGTGGAACGCGCGTACCTTCATCTTGCGGGGTTGGTACGTGGAAAACAGGCCTTCCAGCGATGAAGTCATGGCGACTTTTCGGGAAGCCAAGCCACACATGTCAGCCGAATGGGCCGATGTTACCCAGCTGCTCCAAGTGGCCAAGCGCCAGGCGGGCGACACGGCCGCGCTGCGCTTCGGCGAGTATCATCGCATCACGGAGGTGTCCGAGGGCGGCGTGTGGACGCTGTTCGTGACGGGGCGCTACCGCGGCACTTGGGGCTTCCTGGTCAATGGCAAGAAAGTGCCTTGGCGTGAATATTTGCTTGCAAAGGGTGAATCTTGAAATAGCCTGATGCTGCTTTGGCATAGGAGTAGAATCCGGGGAGAACCCTTTTTCCCCGGAGCTCCTATGCAATCCTCTGTCCCAAATAATAACTTGACTGTAGTGGGCACCGTGCCCGGCACCGTTGACGGCGCAGGCGTCTGGACGCCTAGCTCAGCGCCAAGTCCTAGCGGCACAACGACCTATACCCTCTCCTCGCCGATTACCGTGGCTGTTACAACCGCTTCGACGCAGATCGTTCCGGCAAATCCCCTTCGCAAATACCTCATGATCCAAGTCAACGGAGCCGCTGATGTGGCCGTTGCATTTGGCGCTGGCTCCGCTACGCTGGCAGCCGGCATGCTCTTGTCCGCCAATAGCGCAGGGGCTGGATACGCCGGCGGCTTGCTCTCTGGTGGCCACATCGGGGCGGTGCAGGCTATTGGCCGCGCGGCGTCGAGTATCGCTTGGTCGGAGGGGCTCTAATGATTACCCAACCTCCTGCGGCGAATGGCCGCTCTCCTGACGTGCAATGCCCCACTGTTGCGCTTGGCGACAGCATTGTCTGGTATGGCGACGAGGCGGGGACACTCGCGGGTGTCCCTTTCCAAGCCGTGACCAGCCGCAATTTCATGGACCGGTTCAATGCGATCATGGGCAACCCGTTGAAAATCGTCAACCGGGCTGGCGTCAGCGGCAACACCCTGGCCCAAATGTCTGTCCGCTTCGCTACTGACGTTGCCCCATTCAAGCCGCGCTTGGTCATTCTGGAAGGGATGAGCAACGACCTCGACTCGGGCTACTCGGCAGTGCAGACCTGGCCATCCCTGTTCAAGATTTATCAGCAGTGCCAGGCCATCGGCGCGCGTTTGTTGTTTGTTGGCACAGCGGCCATGCGCCGGGTCAATGGCGGCACGCCTGTTTCGCCAGTTGATGGCGTGCAATATAACGAAAGCGCCGAATTCGCCCGTATGGAAGCGTTCGCGCGCGAGGCGGCCGTCGTTTTCCCCGGCTTCCTGTATTGCCCAATGGCGGCGGGCGCGCGTGATTACTCGCTATCCTCGCAGGAGACGTCCTACGGCACGCCTGTTACCGGCGGCACCTCGGATGGCACGCATCCGCTCCCGTACCAATGCTTCTTGCTGGCTACCTACCTGGCCGCCAATGCTGGGCCGCTGTTCGCCGGGGCAGTTAAGCGCGTGCCTACCTTGAATGGGTATGGGACGTATGGCGACCAAGCCACACTGCTGCAAAACTCGTTGCTGTCGGGTAGCGTCGCAGTGGCTGGCCCCAATAGCGGGTTTGCGCCTGACAATATAACCATCAGTACTTCCGGCTTGATCCGGGCGCTGTCCTGTTCGGTCGCCGCGCGCACCGATGGCGGTCCAGGGCGCAAAATGGTCGTTCCCTACAGTGCGGCGACCCTCGTGACCAACTATATCGATATCAAGGGAAGCGGCAGCTATTCAGGCGTTGCGGGGGTGCTGGCGACCATGACGGCGGGTATTAAGCTCACGCAGACCACCGGCCAAGTGTTGAACATCATCGGCAACCTGCAGTTCCTGGATGCCTCGTTTGCCATCTTGGCGCAAACGTTCTTCGGACGCCCGCACAGCACGCAGACGGCCGACGTGATGAACCTGCCTACCGCCCAAACGTATGACTTGGGCCACATGTCGACCATCCCCTACGCCATCCCGGCCGGCACGGTTAATTTCCTAGTGAGCCTTCGCGTCTATACAACGGTGGGCGCCACCGGCACGCTTGAGATCGTGAACTTCGATACCCGTCTGGATAATGTGTCGGCCATCGTGAAATAGGCTACTTGGCCCAGTTGTCGCTCGGGCCGCTATCGTCGTCTCCTTCATTCGCCGCCGCAATCTGGGCGGCGAGTCTTTTTGCGGTCTCGGCTAACGAGGCCTGGCGCTGTGCTTTGCGTGTTTCAGACCAAAGGCAATCCGCGTACTGGCGCAGGTCATAGACCGAGGCATGCGGGGCCAGTACGCGGTAAAAAGGCTCCCCTGGCTTGCGTGCGGAAGGTCGAGGCAGATCCGACGCCTGCAAATGGGGGTAGGACATGACGAATTCCAGTTGCAGCATTTCGTAGTAGCGCGCCAAGTCTGCATGATCAATAAGCACCCAGAAAACTCTCAATTCGGTAAGCGCTTCCATCTTTGCATCAAAATTTGAGGAAACTGTGGCTAAGATGCGTCCGTTGCCAGCAGCCACGCAGGCGCAGCAGCTTGCCGGTTTCGTGTAGCGTTCGGACACGTGTCCGTTCTTGCAGGGCTTCCCCGTGTAGTACTTCATCAGGTTTAACGCCTGGGCGGTTTTTCGGTCAATTATTTTCATAGCCTAATTTAGTTTTAACTAAGGGAGAAGGCCCTATTTTACTCACTTTTCCCTAACTTTGCAACTTAGTAATTCTTCCTCCAGCGCTTAAATTACCGTTTTTCGACCTGCGTTAGAGGCAGGACGATGGCTAGTAAGCAAAATACAGACCAACCATCTTACTTTTGTACACAAATCTTTACACCGTGCATGCTCTTTACCCGCAGGGTTTGAATACCCCCTAAATAGTAGTTTAGTATCTAAAGTATTATTTAGTACAGTTCCTAGAAACGTTTTGAAGCGTTCCGGGTAGTGCGTTTCGGTGTAAAGGCTTGGAACGCGTGGCCAAGGATGGTCCGGGATGCGGGAAGGCTGAGCAAGCGAGGCCGAATATTCCTGAAAATCTCGACAAATTCCCGGCTACAATACGCGCATGGAATCTTCGACCCTCACCAACAATCAAGCCCGGTTCGTGGCCGAGTACATGAGCGTGCTCCCCCGGAACCAGACGGAAGCCTACAAGCGCGTGTTTGGTGCTGACCATGCTTCGGCGCCCAGCTGCGCCACGCTCATGATGAGCTACCCGCAGGTCAAGGCCGCCATTGCGAAATGGGAGGCCGAGCTGTGCAAGGACTTGCGCATGGACGTCGAGCAGTACATACGCGAGTTGGTGCTTGTGGCTACTGCCGACCCGCGCGACCTAAGCGAGCGCTACATCGGCTCGTGCCGGCACTGCCACGGAGTAGGCCACCAGTACCAATACACACAAAACGAATTTAACATGCTGCTCAACGCGCACATCGTGCGGCGCGCCCGCGACAAGAACCCCGACCCCTTAGGCCTGGACTTCGATTGCAAAGGCGGCATAGGGTTCAACCAGCGCCGCGCGCCGCACCCCGAGTGCACGGAGTGTTTTGGCGACGGCGTGGGCTATGAGGTGTTCAAAGACACGCGCACCTTGTCGGCCGGCGCCGCCCGCCTGTACGCCGGCGTCAAGAAGACACGCGATGGCCTGGAGATCAAAACGCGCTCCCCGGACAAGGCCATTGAGCTGCTCGGCAATATCCTGGGCCTGGTCAAGAAAGGCGTCGAGCTCACCGGGCCCGGCGGCGGCCCCCTGGTTGTACAGGCAGGCGTGGCTACCGCGCCCATGCCAACCGACCCGATCGCCGCGGCGGCCGAGTATCGTCGCCTCATGGGGGGCTAGTTGCCTCAAACTCCAATTTAGTTCATACTATACGAATTGAAATAGTTTGGAGTTTGGCATGATCTCTTTGGAACGGCTAAAGCAAGTGCTGGAGTATGACCCGGTAACAGGGGTCTTTACGCGTAAAGTCTCACTTTCGTCTCGCGCGCAAGCGGGAGCGGTGGCGGGCTCCTTGGACACGAGCCACGGTTATTACTCGGTCGGCATAGATGGCCGTGAGTATTACGCGCATCGGCTGGCCTGGTTCTATTTCTACGGGGCATGGCCCGAGCACCACATCGACCACATCGACCGGAATCGCGCGTTCAATGCCATCCACAATTTGAGGGCCGCGAGCCAGCTGCAAAACAACCAGAATCAGACATTGAAAAGCAGCAACACCTCGGGCGTTAAAGGCGTGACCTGGCACAAGAAGGCGGGGAAATGGATGGCGCAGATTCGAGAGCCAAACGGGAAACATCGGTACTTGGGGCTTTTTGTCGAGCTCGAATGCGCCAAAGCTGCGTACCAGACCGCCAGCGCAGCCTACCACGCTGAATTTTCTTGCCCTCAAGGATAGAGCATGCCGTTACCCTTCCCTTTTGACTTTCGCAATCCCGACTATGTGCAGGTATTCGAGTGGCGCGTCGAGCGCATGCGCCGCATCCGTGAAGCGATGGCCGCGCCGGGCGGCGAGCAAGTGCTGCCCAACCTCAAACTTTATTACCGTGACCATCCGGCCCAATTCATCCAAGACTTTGGCATGACGTTCGACCCGCGTAACCCCGAGCGCGGCTTGCCCACGGTTATCCCCTTCCTGCTGTTCCCCAAGCAGGAGGAGTATATCGAGTGGGTCATGGAGCGCTGGCAGCGCCAGGAGCCGGGCATCACCGAGAAGAGCCGGGATATGGGCATGAGTTGGGTCACGGTGGGCCTGGGCGCCACGCTGTGCCTCTTCCGGCCTGGCCTGGTCATTGGCTACGGTAGCCGCAAGGAGGAATACGTCGACAAGCTGGGCGCACCCAAGTCGCTGTTCTACAAGGCCCGCATGTTCGTGCAGGCGCTGCCCAAGGAATTTCGCGGCAACTGGGACAAGAAGCGCGACGCGCCGCACATGCGCATCATGTTCCCCGATACCGAATCCATCATGACCGGCGAGGCTGGCGACGGCATCGGGCGCGGTGACCGCACCTCGATCTACTTCGTTGACGAGTCGGCCCACCTGGAGCGCCCTGAGCTGATCGATGCGTCCTTGTCAGCCACGACCAACTGCCGCCAGGACCTGTCCAGCGTCAACGGCACGGCCAACCCGTTTGCCATCAAGCGCCACTCGGGCAAGATCCCCGTTTTCACCTTCCACTGGCGCGACGACCCGCGCAAGGACGACGCCTGGTATCAGAAGCAATGCGATACGCTGCCGGCCGTCGTCGTGGCCCAGGAGATTGACCTTAACTACGCCGCCAGCGTTGAGGGTGTAGTCATCCCAAGCGCCTGGGTGCAGGCGGCTATCGGAGCGGCTATGAAGCTGGGAATCCGCCCGACCGGGCTGCGCCGCGGTGGTTTCGACGTTGCGGATGAGGGGCAAGACAAATGCGCCTTTGCCGGTCGCTACGGCTTTGAACTGGAGATGATCGAGGAATGGTCGGGCAAAGGGGACGATATCTACGGGTCAACCATCAAAGCGCACGGTTTTTGCGACACGTACGGATACCCGCGCTACCTCTACGATGCGGACGGGCTGGGCTCAGGCGTCCGGGGCGATGCACGCGTGATTAACGAGGCTCGGCGCGTCGAGGGCATCCGCGAGATTCAGGCCGAGCCGTTCCGAGGCAGCGGCGGCGTCGAGGACCCGACCGGGGAGATGGTGCCCGAGCGCAAGAATGAGGACTTCTTCGCCAACGCCAAGGCGCAGTCTTGGTGGGCGCTGCGCCTGCGCTTCCTGATGACGTACCGGGCGGTTGTTGAGGGCATGGATTACAACGAGGCGGACATTATCAGCCTGCCCGCCTCGTTGCCCATGCTCCACCAGCTGACGGCCGAACTGTCGCAGCCCACGTATAAGTTGAACAACGCCGGCAAGATGCTGATCAACAAGGCGCCCGATGGCTGCAAGTCCCCCAACCTTGCCGATGCCGTCATGATTGCTTTCAGTCTGGGCGGGAACGCGCTGGCCACCTGGGAACTACTCGGGGCGGGATGACTCTTCGTTGTAGCGGTCCATCTCGTAGACGACCCGGCGCCGGAAGGCATCGTCTGCTTCGGCATCGCCCAGGCGGTCGCGCGTCACCTGATTGATGCTATTGCGCGCTTCAAGCATTAGGCCCACTATGATGCCCAGGAGCAGCGCGCCGCCCAACAGCCAGGCGCTCATGATGCATCCTTGATATTCATCCGCCGCACCACTTCTGTGTGAATCAGGCGGGAAGATGGGCTAAAGTGCGCAGCCGGTGAAACATTCAGCTTTGCTTGAATTTCGCCGTACAGCCGGTAATATTCGGCCTGCTGTGCCATGGTCGGCTCAGGCATCGCGCCTTGTGCCAGGTTGTCGTGGTCGGTCAGGTTCATGATTTCTCCCGTTTTGCTATTTCGCGCTCGATGTACCATTTCGCTTTACGAAGGTCATCGAGCGGTGCGCCTTTTTCATCAGCGCGCCACAAATATTTGATAGCGTTCCCCAAGTTGAACGACATGTGCTCCGTGACCTGGAGGCATTCCACACCAGAGGGGTGCGACGTATAGTGCTTCGGGTGATTGATGTTGTCGCTCATGATGCCGCCTTGGCAGCGATAGCGGCGCGGGCGATTGCGAGGTCGTAGCCGTTGCTGTCGTCTTGAAAGTCGCTGTGGTAAATCCCTTGGAGCGCCGCTGTAAGCTGCTCGTCCGTCAGTTCCTTGGCATCGTCCTGCGCTACTGGGGCAGCATGCTTGCCTTCTTCGTCAATTACCCATTGCAATTTGTCTTTTGCCTTTGCAAGAGGGACAAGGCCGCCGTCATCGTTGTAGCCTCCAGCAGCGTATCGAAAAAAGAAGTCGCGCAGCATATCGCTGTAATCCTCGGCGCTTGGGCCATCCGGCACGGCCACGGGCTGCACCGGGGCGCGATAAAGTGGAACGATGCTGTAGTCGGTATCAGGCGAGTCGTTCAGGCAATTCAATTCATCATAGAGCGACGCGGCGTCAGGCGCGACACAGTGTTCGTCCATGTGTGCCTTGCCGTCTGCCCCCATGATGCCGTACATGAACGGCTTTCCGGTCACGTCAGGCATACTCAGGTACAATTTCGTCCCGATAGGGAGCGAACGATTAAGAATATTGCTCGCGCCGGTTAATGTGTATTTGGCTTCTACTATTGCCACCGGCTCTTGCGCCTGCACCGGGACGGCTGCGATGGCGGCACGGGCATAGGTCTGCATCTGGTCTGCCGTGTATTCTGGCGTTTTTCCTTCACGATAACCCACGCGTTTCGGCAACGGCGGCAATCCCCGCTCATCCGCTACCACTTGGGGCGCGGCGGCAGGACGAAGCACCGTTACGCGGGACGGATGGATGCTTACACCGTCGACCAAGAAGCCAATACCGAGCATCTCGGCGTCCAGGATCGCCTGCGCATCGCGCGCCAGCTGCTCGTTTTGTTCGGCGGATTGGAAGACGCGCACGCGGGTCGGTGCGTCAATCAGCGCCGCCAGCTCGTCATAGGTCGGCATGCCCCGCTCGCCCGCGCAGTACTCTTGCAGCATTTTGCTCAATTCGGTCATGATGGTTTGCTCCTTTGGTAGAGCCCCGGCGTGCGGGGCGGGTTGAGGTTATTTGGCGCGCAGGGCGTCGTAGACTTGGCCGGCGAATTTCTTGTAAGCGCCTTCGCCGAGCAGCATGTCGAAAGCCGCATCGACCGCAACGCCCGTTTTTACAAGCATCGCCAGGGCCACGTTGATGCACTGGTTTTTATCGGTTGTGCTCATCTCATCGGCGATGGCGTTCAAGAGGTTGGTTGCTGCGTTCATCTTGTTTCTCCGGTTTGGTTTGTGCTGCTGATGTACGTATATTAGATGAATAATTCACTGCTTGCAAGCATTATTTGCAGCAAACGATAAATTGCCCGAGCCGTCAGTGCCGTATATACTGCGTGGAACTCTCGAAGGATACCCATGGCCAGCAAGAAACAGCATCACCGCAGCGCCCAGCGCGTCGCCGACCAGGCGGCCACGATCCGCAGCAAGACGCAAGACGCGTTCGTCAACATGGGCGCGCGGGTCGGCTTCGGCGCCGGCAGCCAGCAGGACGGCAGCCATTACCGCATCGACTTCATCTCGCGCAACCCGTACAACCTGGAGGCGGCGTACCGCTCGAACTGGCTGTGCGGCAAAGTTGTGGATGCCTTCGCCGAGGACATGACGCGCGAGGGCATCGAGCTGATGAGCGACGAGCTCAAGCCCGACGAGAACGAGCAAATGCTCAAGGCCTTTGAGACGCATAATATCTGGGGCGAGATGACCGATGGCATCCGCTGGGGTCGGCTGTACGGCGGTTGCGTCGTGGTGCTGCTGGTTGAGGGCCAAGCCTTGAACACACCGTTGCGTATCGAGACTGTTGCCAAGGACCAGTTCAAGGGCATCCTGGCGCTGGACCGCTATCAGGTTAACCCGTCCTTGCAAAACCCCGTTACCGAGATCGGCCCCGACCTGGGCAAGCCGAAATGGTACGACGTGGCGCCCGGCTCGAAAGCGCTGTCCGGGGAGCGTATTCACCACAGCCGCATCATTCGCATCGATGGCCAGGTCCTCCCCTGGCGCCAGGCGCTGGCGGAGAACGGTTGGGGCCAATCCATCCTGGAACGCCTCTGGGACCGCGTCATCGCCTTTGACAGCACAAGCGAAGGCGCGGCCCAGCTGGTCTACAAGGCCCACTTGCGCACGCTCAAGATGAAGGGCTTCCGCGATGCCGTGGCTATGGGCGGCGCCGCGCTCAAAGGTATCATGGCCCAGCTGGAGATGATCCGGCAATGGCAGTCCAATGAGGGCTTGACCGTCTTGGACGCAAACGATGAGTTCGAGACGCACACTTACACCTTCGCGGGCCTGTCGGATCTCATGCTCCAGTTCGGCCAGCAGTTGAGCGGCGCCACGGGCATTCCCCTGGTTCGCCTGTTCGGCCAGGCGCCGGCCGGCTTGAACTCCACGGGGGAATCCGACTTTCGCCAGTACTACGACGAGATCGCCCAGCAGCAGGACCAGCGGCTCCGGCCAGGCGTCGGCAAAATCCTGGCGCTGCTGCATCGCTCGCTGTTCGGCACCGACCTGCCCGAAGGCTTCGCGTTCGAGTTCGTGCCGCTATGGCAGCTGACCGAAGAGGAAAAGGCCACCGTGCTGGAGAAGAAAACCAACGCCATTACATCGGTATTCGAGGCCGCGCTTATCAGCGAGCAGACCGCCCTGCGTGAGCTGCGCCAGGCCAGCCGTACCACGGGCGTCTTCACGAATATCACCGACGAGGACATTGAAGCGGCTGACAGCGAGCCGCCGGAGCCTGTCGAGACGAGCGCCCTGCCCCCGGTCCCTGGCGCGGCCGCCGCGGTTGATCCGCAGCTCGAGGGGGCGTAATGGCCGGCCGGGGCAAAGCGCCGCGCACGGCTTCGGTCGAGCGCAAGTACGCGCGCCAGCTGCAGAAGATCGCGCGGCACGTGGGCGATATCGTCAACGGCTTTCCGACGGCCGACCCGGCCAGCGTGGCGCCGATACAGCGCGCCTTGGGCGACTATTCGGAGCTCATCACGAGCTGGGCCACGCACCAAGCCACGGAGATGCTGCAGGCGGTCAACCGGCTTGATGAGGCGGCCTGGCGCGCACGCAGCGTTGAGATGGCGGCATGGATGCGCCGGGAGCTGCGCGAGACGCCCGTCGGCCAGCTGATGCGGGAGCGTCTAGAGGCGCAAGTCCACCTCATCAAGTCGCTACCGATCGAGGCCGGGCAGCGCGTGCACAAGCTCACCATGGAGGCGCTGGAGAACAGCGAGCGCGCCAGTACTATCGAGGAAGAGATCCGGCGCACCCCCGGCGTGACCAAGAGCCGCGCGACGCTTATCGCCCGCACGGAGGTGGCGCGCACGTCGGCCGAGCTGGTTGAGGCGCGCTCGACGCACATCGGGTCCGAGGGCTACATCTGGCGCACCAGCGAGGACGGGGACGTGCGCGACTCGCACAAGGAGATGAACGGCAAATACGTGCCGTGGAGCACGCCGCCCACGCTTGATAAAATGACAGGACACGCGGGGTGCTTTCCAAATTGCCGATGCTACCCCGATCCGGTTATTCCGGAGTAACCTCTCGCTTGCGAAGCGTTAAACCTTTGGCGCCGCCGAGCGCGTCTATGCCCAAGAGGTCCGTTAATTGCTGCATAAGCTGGCGCAACTCCCGGACTTCCAGATTCGCCCAGTCGTAATCGTCAAGCGGCTCCATGCTCATGACGCATCTCCCGCAGCCACGTGGCAGAGGCCCGAGTCGTTCGCTTGCGCAGGTACGACGCCCGCCCGGTTCTTGCCACAGGTTCCGCAAGTAATGGCCGGCAAGACGTGATCGTGGTAATAGGCGTCGTTGTACCCGGTATCGAGTTTGGCGTGCGTGGCGCAATGTTCGCACACGATCAGGGCAGTAAAATCGCGGCCGTGCTGCGAAAGGATTTTTGAAATGAACATTCTATTTCTCCAGTTTAAAGTGTTGTTGCAAAAATGTGACGATGCGCTCGGCGTCTTCGCGGGTCAACTGCACGCTCGTTTTCTCGTCGCTGTAGCCGTGCACGTAGGGATGCTCCGTGTAGTTAAGCCAAACGTCCGTAGGGTGGCCGCTCTCCTCGTACACCTGGGCCTCAAAGCCGCAGGAACTGGTAAGCTCAAGGGTTTCAGTCGCCACGGTTGTTCCTCCCGCCCCACTGCTCCCAAGCGTCGCGCTCGTTCATCCGGTGGCACCATTGCGCGGCAAGTGTGGCCAAGTCCCAGTAATCCCAGAGGGTCGCTGGGTTTTCGCCGCGTACGTAAGGGGCGCTTCGGACGAACCAGCGGCCGTGCAAACGGACAATGCGGGGCTTCGGCACGCCGGCAACCGTGACCGGCCGCATAACGCAGGGGAAGTTGTAGTGCTGCGGCAAGTCGTTCAATTCCATGTCAATACCTCCTTGATGAGCCAGGCGGCCCACGTGCCGAGGGTGGCGCACGCGAGCAGGAAGGCGGGTTGTTTGAGGATGGGTTTCATGCTGCCGCTCCCAGGGCGACGTCCAGCGCCTCGACCGCCTCGGAGTGCCAGTCGGCTTGCCCCTGCGCCACGGTCGCGTTGCGCAAATGGTACTTGCGGTTGTGCTCGCTGTTGGCGGCAGCGGCCATCTTGGTGTGCCACTCGCTCGACGCTTGCGCTTTCGTGGCGCGGTTGAAATGGTGCGTGCGGATTTGCAGAAGAGTTGTCATGATTCGGTTGCTTCTTTTGGTCTGTTGGGGTTAGGTGGTGCTGCGGATTTGATTTTTCCAGAAATCACGTTCCCCGCGCAGCATTTGGCCGACTGGCGTATTTGCCGAAAAACCTTTGATCGTGCTGTTCAGGTTCGCCAAGACTTCCACCGCGTCGGTGCCGCCATGTTGGTCAAAGTAGGACCGGGCGTCTTTAATGCCCATGATGTACTCAGCGCTTACGATGTTGGTCATGATTCGGTTCCTTTCGTTGTTAAGAGACTTCATATTAGATGAATAATTCACTGCTTGCAAGCATTATTTGACGTCTCGGAATAATTTTCTGTATTGATTTTCCGCAGCGTGATATAAAGGCGCATTCATATCGGCCGAGCCACGCACATGCAATTCCTGACCGTTGAGCAAGTAAGCCCCAAACAGTCATTGACCCCCGAGGGGTTTCTGCTGTGCGAAGGCGTGCCGATCGCCCGGACTGGCAGCCAGTTGTACGCCGGCCACGAGCTGCCCGACCTGGAGCCAGGCCCGGACGGTTTGATCACCGTCATGCGCGAGGAGGCGGAAGTTTTCCGCGCCGAGACATTGGCCAGCCTGGAGGGCAAGTCGATCACCATTCGCCACACGTTCGTGGATTCCAACAACGTGCGCATGCACGAAGTCGGCCACATGCAGAACCTGCGGCGCAGTACCGACGAACCCGACCTGCTCCTGGCGGACTTCCTGATTAAAGACGCGCATGCGATTCGTACCGCCAAGAACATGCGCGAGGTGTCGGTAGGCTACGATGCCGACTATGAGCAAAACACGCCCGGCCTGGCGTACCAGCGCAACATTATCGGCAACCATGCGGCACTGGTCGAGCGCGGTCGCGCCGGCCCGCGCTGTTCAATCCAAGACGAGGAAATCATGTCCAAACCTACAAAAACCCCCACCGGCGTGGTCGCCCGCTTCATGCAGGCCCTTCGCTCCGGCGATGCCGCCCTGCAAAAACGTGTCGCCGATGAAATGGAAGCCGAGGAAGCAGCGGAAGAACAGCGCGTTGCTGACGAAGCGGCCGAAGCGGAAAAGAAGCAAACCGCCGATACCCTGGCCAAACTGACGCAGACCGTCGACAGCATGGGTCAGATCCTGGCCAAGCTGGTCAAGTCCAAAGACGAAGGCATTGCCGAGTCGACCAGCGCCACGAAGATCGAGGACGAGGAAGACCCGGACGCCAAGAAGACCATGGACGCCGCGTTGTGCCTGGCCGAAGTGCTGGCACCCGGCATCCGTGTGGCGACCGGCGATACCGTGGCCACGCTGCGCAAAGCCGCCCTGGTGCAAGCCGCGCGCACGCCTGACACACTGGCCGTGCTGCAGCCGCTGCTGGCCGGGCGCACGGTTGACGCCTTGACCGACGACGCCGCGCAAATCATTTTCACCGCTGGCGCCCAACTGATGAAGGCCAAGAATACCGGCCACGTCGCTGTGCACTCCGGTGCTCGTACCCGCGACTTTGGCGCGGCCCCAATCACCCCGGCGGAAATCAACAAAGCAAACGCCGAATTCTGGAAATCCCGCGCCTAAAAGGAGCAATACATCATGGCAAGCAACGCACTTCTCAAACGCATGGCGTCGGGTATCCCCGGCGATATCTCCCGCCGTGGCGTCACGACCGTCGAACCGACCGTTACTAACCCTACCGGCCTGCCATTCTCGGCGTATGGCCTGCCGGGCAAGCTCGTCGCGGGCGTCTTCCTGCCTTTCGCTTCCGGCGACGCGGGCACGCTGATCGCGGGCTTTCTGGTTCGTCCCTACCCTACCCAGACGGCGAACGCCAATGGCACGGGCGTCAACCCCGGCGTGATGCAAGACCGTATGCGCCGCGGCTGGATGACCGTCAAGGCGCAGCTGGGTACGCCGGCCATCGGCAACCCGGTCTACGTGCGCAACGCCGCAGCAGTCGCCGGCCAGATTATCGGTGGCCTGGAAGCGGGTACGACGGCAAACAACTCGGTCATCCCCGGCGCCTTCTTCTCCAGCGCAGCCGATGCCGACGGCAACGTCGAAATCGAATTCAACATCTAACCGGAGCGCCCGAACATGAAACAACAAAAACTCCTGGTCGCTCGTACGATGGCGCAAGCCACCTCGGCGGCCTTCGCCCCGCGCCGCGTGCGTCAATCGACCAATGACGGCATGATGACCTTCGACAGCCGCACGATCGACAGCGCCGGCGCGTTCCTGGTCGGCGAGCTCGAAAAGCTCGATCCGACCCTGAATATGCCGCTGGTCGACGTCACCTGGTCGCGCGACATTCAGCTGCGCGAAGATGTGACCATCGCCGATGAGCGCTCCTCGTTCACCAACTCGTTTTTTGCTGCTGCGGGCGGCCCATCGCCTACCGGTAAAAACTGGGTCGGCAAAGACTCGAACGCTATCCGCGGCATCGCCCTGGATATCGGCAAGACCGATCAGCCCTTGAGCCTCTGGGCCATGGAGCTGGGCTGGTCCGTGCCGGAACTGGAAAGCGCCGCACGCCTGGGCCGTCCTGTCGACACGCAAAAGGTCGAAGGCATGGAACTGAAACGCCAGATGGATATCGATGAGCAGGTCTACGTCGGCGACTCGGTGCTGGGCGTCACGGGCCTGATCAACAACACCGGTGTGGACCTGGCAAACATCACGGGTGCCAACTGGGCGCTGACCACGACAACCGCCGATTCGATCCTGGCCGACGTCAACGCGCTGTTGGCTCGTGCCTGGAAGAATGCCGGTTATGCGCTGGCCCCGACCGACTTGCTGCTGCCCCCGCTGAAATTCGGCGTGCTGGTTTCGCGCAAAGTGTCCGACGCCGGCAATATCTCGGTGCTGGAATACGTCCGCATGAACTGCATTTCGATGGCCAAGAACGGCCGGCCGTTGAACATCATGCCCGTCAAATGGCTGGAAGGCGCTGGCGCTGCTGGCGCGGATCGCATGGTCGCGTACACGAACGACCGCAAGCGCGTGCGCTTCCCACTGGTCCCCGTGCAGCGCACGCCGCTGGAGTACCGCTCGCTCAACCAGCTGGTGACGTACTTCTGCCGCCTGGGCGTGGTCGAGTGGGTCTACCCTGAATCCGGCGCCTACGCGGACGGCATCTAAACCACGGGGCGGTTTCGGCCGCCCTTTCCACACCATCAAGGGAAATCATGAAATCCATCTATATCAATCGCAACATCACCCTGCAACGCGCTGGCCACGATGACGTTGCGCTGCCGAAGGGCAATCACACGGTTGCCGATGACGTCGCCGAGCATCCGTTCGTCAAGCACCACACCTCGTCCGTCACCGACGCCCCCGACGGCGTGGCCGACCTGCAGGCACTGCTGGACCAGACGCGCATCGCGGCGGCTTCGGAAATCGAGCAGCTGAAAGAGCAACTGGTTGCGGCGCAAGACGATGCGGCCGCCGCACCTGAGCTGCGCCTCACGATCGTCAAGCAGCAAACCGCCTTGTCGGCCGCGCTACAGCGGGCCGAAGCGGCCGAGAAGTCCCGGGCCGACGCAGTATCTGTTATTGCCGAGCGCGATGCCACGATTGCCGCCTATGCGGCTATGACGCCAGCCGCCGACACGAAGGCCAAGAAGTAATGGACGTCGCAACCTTCCGCCAGGACTTCCCCGAGTTCGCTGACCCGACGGCTTACCCCGACGCGACGGTGCAGCGCTGGATTACCCTGGCGGAGAAGTTGCTCCCAGAATGCCGTTGGGCGGATCTCCTGCCCCTCGGCACCGAGCTTTTCACCGCCCACTACCTCGTGACCGGCGCGCGTGCCATGAAGGCGGCCGCGTCCGGCGTTGGCCTGGGCGGCACCGGCGCGCCAATCTCCTCGAAGTCCGTCGACAAGGTGAGCGTGTCCTACGACAACGCCCTCGTATCGCTGGAGGACGCGGGTTTCTGGGGCACCACCGGCTACGGCATCCAGTTCCTGCAATGGGCGCGTATGGTCGGCATGGGCGGAATGCAGCTGTGACTACCATCGTCACCCAGGACCACATGGCCGAGGTGATGCGTAGTATTCGCCAGCTGGCCCAGCGCGAGGTACTGGTCGGTATTCCTTCCGACAAGGCTGAGCGCAACGCCCCCGGCGACCCCATCAATAACGCCACCATCGGCTACATCATGGAGCATGGCAGCCCGGCCAAGAACATTCCCGCGCGCCCTCACCTGATCCCCGGCATTGCCAACGCACAGCCCGCGATTATTGAGCGCTTCGCCAAAGCGGGCCGTGCCGGCGTACAAGGTGACCTGGCCGAAGCTGACCGCCAGCTGGCCGCCGCGGGCATGGCCGCCGCAAGCTCCGTCAAGGCCCTGATCAATTCCGGCCTGTCCCCGGCCCTGGCTGACGCCACCCTCGCCTCGCGCGTGCGCCGCAACCGGGCTGCCAAAGGCGCCGCCGCCGAGCTGGCGCGCCGTGCGCAGGGCTTGCCCGAAGGTAGCGATCTGGCCAAACCCCTGATAGAATCGGGGCAATACCGAAACGCAATAACCTATGTGATCAAGAAAAAATGATCGATCTCTCCGAAGTGGTGAATGACCCCGAGCTCGGCGCCCGCCTGCTGGAGCTGCGCCGCGTCGTCCAGACGGTCAACGGCCGGGGCCGCGCGGTCAATACCGAAACGCCCTACCCCTTCACCGGCTGCATCACGATGGACAAAGCTGCCATCCTGGAGCGTATCGCCGATGGCGAATACATTACCGGCTCGATCCTGGTGACGACAATGACGCAGATCAGCGAGGGCGATATCATCGTCTGGAACGGCAAGCGCTACGGGGCCATGACTGTCAGCGACTACCTCTGGCACGGTGTCAACTGGATTGTGGGCGTGCCTGACGGCGTGGGCGGTGCGGGATGAATACCAGCGCAACTGGCGGCTACCTGCTGCCCACCTCGGCCGCGCCCGACGAAGACGATGCCCTCGATGACGACCTGACCGAAGCCGTCCAGGGCATCACCGGCTTGCCGGGCGCCATGGTGCGCCCACGCTGGCAGCCGAAGCCGCCCAAGATGCCCGCGCCCAGCGTGGATTGGTGCGCCATCGGCGTGGCCGACGATGACACAACGCCAGGCTACCCCTATATTGAGCATGCCGGCACCGGTGACGGGTCAAGCACGCAAAGCACAGCCGAGCAGATGACCGTCTTGGCCAGTTTCTACGGCCCCAACGCCAGGGCTTTCACTAAGATGTTGCGCGATGGCCTGTTTCTCGACCAGAACCGCGAGCAGTTGAAATTGAAGGGGCTTTTCTTCGTCGCTACAGGTAAAATCATGGCAGCGCCTGAATTGATTGATGCTCAATGGTATAGGCGGTATGATTTGCCCTTATACTTCCGTCGTACCGTGGCGCGTACCTACGCCATTTTGAATACTGAATCTGCCGATATCGACGTCTACTCTTGCGCGCCGCCGATCCACATTACTACAGGGACATAATATGGCCACCCCCAAACTTTCCGCCTCGCGGCTCATCTTCGTCAGCGTTGTCCTGTCGGCCCTTGCCGCCCAGGCGCAAAACCTGTCGAGCTTGCTGGTAGCCACATCGTCGCCCGTCGTTGACGTGACCGAGCGCTTGCGCACTTACACCAGCCTGACCGACGTTGGCATCGCCTTCGGCAACACGGGCCCCGAGTATGGCTGCGCCAAAGCTTGGTTCTCCCAAGTCCCACAGCCACGCGAGATCAAGATCGGCCGCTGGGCGAAAACTGCCACGGCTGGCAAACTGGTCTGTGCGCCACTGTCGACGGCCAATCAGCAGCTAGCCGCATGGACGGCAATCACTACCGGCTCTTTCAAAGTTGGCATTGACGCCATTGCCCCGGTTGACGTGACGGGCTTGACGTTCGCCGGCGCCGCTAATTTCAACGCCATCGCAGGCATCATCCAGACTGCCGTGCGCGCGGCAAATGCGGGCTTCGTGGCCGCGACCGTCATCTATAACGCGCAGTATCAGCGCTTCGAGTTCTCCAGCGGCACGACCGGTGCAACGAGCCAAGTCACATTTTTGGCGGCTGCGGCAACCGGTGTCAACATCGCGGGCATGCTGGGCGGCGTGAGTGGCGCCGGCGCGTACACGGCTCCCGGTATCCTGGCGGAGTCCGCTGTCGCTGCGGCCCTGATCTTTGACTCGCAGTATGGCCAAACCTTCTACGGCATGATGATTCCCGAAGCCGTGGCTGCCGACCAGCTCGCCGTGGCCAGTTTCATCGAAGCGACGAATAACAAGCACGTATACGGCGTCACCAGCCAAGATGCGTCCGAGCTGATCGGCGCGGCGAATACGACCAGTATCGGCTACCAGCTCGCCCAGGCCAAGTTGAACAAGACCGTTTGGCAATACTCCAGTACCAGCCCCTACGCGGTGGCCTCGCTGCTGGGTCGCGCGCTGACGGTCAACTACAACGGCAATAACACGGTCATCACGGTGATGTGGAAGCAAGAGCCCGGCGTTGTTGCGGAAACGCTCAACGATCAGCAAATGGCCAATGTGGAAGCCAACTACGGTAACGTGTTCGTGGCGTACAACAACAACACGACCATCATCGAGCAGGGCCGCATGGCCTCGGGCGAATTCATCGACACCATCACGGGCGCCGACGCGTTCGCTATCAGCGTGATGAACGACGTGTTCAACCTGTTCTACACGTCGCCAACGAAGATACCGCAAACCGATCCGGGCAACCACCTCATCGCCACGACGATCGAGGCGTCTTGCTCCCGATTCGTCACCAACGGGTATTTGGCTCCAGGCGTATGGGACCAATCGGGCTTTGGCACGCTGGAGCAAGGCGACTTTATCGCGCAGGGCTTCTATGTTTACGCCCCGCCGATCGCCCTGCAGTCGCAAGCCGACCGCCAGGCGCGCAAGTCCGTTGCTTTCCAAGTAGCGGCAAAATGCGCCGGCGCGATTCATTCCGCCGACATTGTCCTCAACATCTCGCGCTAAAGGCCTGAATCATGAAAACATATAGCTTCCTCGACACGCAATGCTCGATGGTCGGCCCTGGCGGCGTAATCTCGCTGGGCTCGGGTTCCGCCAGCTCCAAAGAGGGCATCTCCATCGAACCCGCGCAGGACGTCAACGCCATGACTATGGGCGCGGATGGCCAGGGTTACCACAACTTGCACGCGGACAAGAGTGGTCGCATCATGGTGCGCCTGCTCAAAACGTCGCCAGTGAATGGCCAGCTGTCCGCCATGTACAATTTGCAGCGCGCCAGCTCGGCGGCCTGGGGCCAGAACACGATCTCCCTAACGAACAACACCATGGGCGATGCCGTGACCTGCCAAAATGTCGCGTTCGGCCGCGTGCCGACGCTGACCTATGCGGAAGACGGCGCTTTTAACGAATGGCGTTTCGACGCTATCCAAATCGACATGGGCCTGGGCAAATAATGGAAATCACTCTCAACGGCGTCCGGTATTCGTCCGTCCGCCTGGACGCTTTCAAGCAGTTCCACATCGCGCGCCGCCTGGCGCCGGTCGTGCTGTCCCTGGGCATGGGTGCGTCGCTGATGATGAAGTTCAAAGAAGCGAACGCTTCCGCGATGCCGAAAAGCAAGGACGCCGAGGCACAAGACGACCTGGCCGCCATGGCCGTGGCCGGCAAGCCGATCGCGGACGTTCTGGCCGCCATGAGCGACACGGATAGCGAGTATGTACTCAAGCTGTGCTTGGGCGCCGTGTCGCGCGAGCAGGCAGGTACTGGCTTCGCGCCGATCCTGAATTCGGCCGGCTCGCTCCTGTTTAGCGATCTTGACCTTGTGACCATGCTGCAGTTGGCGCACGCCGTGGTCATGGAGAACCTGGGAAATTTTATGCCCGCCCCGCCAACCGCACCATAAACAACCGCGATTCGACGGGGCCGAAGCTGGCCAGCATGCAGGACGGCGAGGGGTGGCTGCTGCGCCCCGTTAATCACCGCCTTTGCTCCTACGAGAGCTTAAAGGACGGCAGCGTCGACCTGGCCGATATTTCGCGCATGAATGAGTCCATCGACGTGGACAACGAGAACCGCATACGCCTCACCGAATGGGCAGAACAAAATGGCTGAGGAAAGCACTCTCAAAGAATTCTTGGTCAAGCTCGGCTTTAAGGTTGACGAGCCTGGTGTAAAGAAATTCACGGATAGCATCGTCGACGTTACTAAAATCGCCTTGACCACGGGTAAAGCCGTGCTGGGCGTGGGTATCGCTGCGCAGGCCATGGTCGTCAATTTCTCCAATGCCATGGAGAAGATGTATTACGCCTCGCGCCGCACGGGCGCTGCGGTCGAGAATATCCAGGCCCTTGAATTCGGCTCCCGCAAGGTCGGCATTGCCGCTGGCGTGGCGCAGGCCGCGCTGGAGCAGATGACCGCCTCCGCGCGCACCAATCCGGGCCTGCGCGGCCTGATGGACAAGATGCTCGGCAAGCCCACCGCCGACCTGGACCAGGCGACGGTCATGCTCGACCTGGTGCAAAAGCTGTCCGACCTGCCCCACCACCAGGGCGCCCAGTTCGCGGGCATGTTTGGCATCGATGAAAAAACGTTCTTGATGATGAAGCAAGGCATGCCCGAGCTGTTGGCTGCCGAGAAAGAACGCCTGGCCATGAACAAGAATCTTGGCCTTGATATGCAGGAAGCCGCGCGCGCGGGCATGGAGTACGCCAATTCCTTGCGCGATATTACCGAGCGCGTCGGCACGTTGTCTGCGAAAATCTCGGTCGAGCTGCTGCCGGCGTTCCGCATCTTGAACAAGGAAATCACCGATGGCCTGGACGCTTTGGGCAAGTTCGAGCTGTCCAAACACCCGCGCACCGAGGCGGCACTCGCGGCTGCCGGGCAAGTCGCGTCGGGCCTGATACAAGGCGATTTAAACCAGGTCGATGTGGGGGCCAAAGGCTTGTTGATGAACTCCCCCGCCGCCGCGATCGCGCGCGCAGCACGGGACAAAGCGACCGCTTGGCGCCAAGCCCGCGACGCCGAGCCGATGCTTACGCCGCAGGAGCGGTATGACCGAGCCATGAAGGAAGAGGCACGGTTGGCTGCACTCCCACCAGGTCCGCGATACCAGCACAACGGCCTGGTTGGCTCGGTTTGGGACTGGGCTTCCGACAAGTACACCGGCCTACAGCGGCGCGTGCGTGGCCAAGACCCCTTGGCGCCCCGTATCCCGATGCCCGAAGCGCCCACGCTCTCCACCCCGGTTGCGCCAGAACGAGCACGCGCCGGCGCTGCAGGCCCCAACGGCGTGACCGGCAACACTCCGATCGGCGTGCGCCAAAACAACCCGGGCAACCTGCGCAGCTGGGAGGGCGTGTCCTCGCAAGGGGGTTTTGCCAATTTCGGCACGGCGCAAGAAGGCCTTTCCGCCATGGCCGCCAACCTAGTCACGTATTACTCAAAGTATGGTGCCAAGAGCGTCAATGCGATTGCCGAGAAGTGGGCTCCCCGTAATGAGAATGATACTGCCGGGTATGCGGCGGCTATTTCCGGCCGCTTGGGCGTGAAAGGTGGCGACCAATTGAACCTGAAAGACCCCGCTGTCCTGGCCAAAGTAATGGACGCCATGATCAAGCAGGAACAAGGTTACAATCCGTATGGCGCCAACGAACTGATGAGCGCCGCGCGCGGCCGCACCGGGCCTGCTCCAGTGACGGTTGACCAAAAAACAGAGGTGCACGTGCACGGTGTTAATGACCCGCGCGCGGCCGCCGCCGAAGTTGAACGCGCCCAGCGCGGCGTGAATGCCGACGTGGTGCGCAATTTGAAAGGTGCTGTTCGATGAGCCTGGGCTTCGTTCTTCCCGTCCTGTCGATCGGTCTGGGCGCTATCAGCATCCGGCCGAAGCGCGGGTTCTTTCCGGCTAACGGGGCTATCGAGTCTCTCGTCGCACGCGCCACGTTGCGCGAAGTGCACCGGGACACGCTGGAAATTACCGACCATCCAATCGAGCAAGGTGCGGCGATCAGCGACCACGCATTCAAGCGGCCGGCGGAGGTCGTCATCGAGTGCGGGTGGTCAAACACCCCTTCCCTCCCTGGTGGTATCCGGGGTGCCGCTACTGCGCTGATTGGCGGCGCTATCCCTGCGGCTGGCGCAGCGTTGGCGCTTCTCGATACCATCGGGACGGTGAAAACCCTTCTCAACGGTGATGGCGTCGACCAGGTGCGCGCCACTTACCAGCAGCTGCTGGAACTGCAATCGTCGCGCATCCCGTTTGACATTTACACGGGCAAACGCGTCTACAAAAATATGCTGTTCCGCGAACTCACGACGACCACGGATATGGCTACTGAAAACAGCCTGCTGATTACCGCGACCTGCCGGCAGGTTATCTTAGTGGCGACGCGCACCATCTCGCTGCCAATCAATGCGAGCGCCCAGGCGGCGCCAGCCAAAACGACGCCCACGACGGACCTGGGGCAGAAGACCTTGGCAAAAGTGACCGAGGCCGTGGGCCGCCGGCTGGGGACGGGGCCATGAGTACCGGTTTTGAGGTCCCGCTGGCCGCCGCGCCGCAGAAAATCACCATCGCCCTGGGCGGCGTGGCCTACCGTCTTGTCATCGTCTGGAATGGCGCCAGCGCATGCTGGGTGCTTGATATCTACTCAGCCGATAGCGTGGCCATCTTGCTCGGCGTGCCTCTCGTGACAGGCGCCGATCTGCTGGCGCAGTATGAGTACCTGGGCTTCGGCGGCCAGCTGATCGTGCAGTCCGACCCAGACCCCGACGTGGTGCCCTCCTTTACGACGCTGGGCACCACGGGGCACTTATATTGGGTGCAGCCATGACGACCGAAGAGAACATGCAGTACCTGCGCAGGGGCAACCTGTACGTGGTCGGCGCAGGAGATGAAAAAGGGCTTGACTTATCCGAGATGCATTTCACTTTCAAAGTAACCGCCTCGGATGAGCAAAGCCCCAACGCAGCAATGATTCGCGTGTACAACTTGAAAGCCGACACAGTGCGCGCCATCACCGGGAAAAGTCCGGTCGAGTACACGCGCGTGGTACTGCAGGCCGGGTATGAAGATGGCCCCTATGGCGTCATCTTTGACGGCACGATCAAGCAGTTCCGCAAGGGCCGCGAGAATGCCACCGACACTTACCTGGATATCTTGGCCGCTTCCGGCGACGTCGAATACAACTGGGGCGTGGTCAACAAGACCTTGGCCGCCGGCTCAACCGCTGACGAGCGCGCGGCGGCGATTGCCGAAGGGATGGGCCTATCTATCGGCCACGCTGCCGCAAGCCCGACTGGTGGCGTCCTGCCGCGCGGTAAAGTGCTTTGGGGCATGGGCCGCGACATGATGCGCAATGAGGCGGTATCGCGTAGCGCGTCCTGGACGATTCAAGACGGGCTGATCAACATCGTTGCCTTGTCCGGGTACCTGCCCGGCGAGGCTGTCGTGCTCAACATGCACACGGGCCTCGTGGGCCTGCCCGAGCAGACGCAGGACGGCGTGCGCGCGCGCTGCCTGATCAATCCGCGCCTGCGCATCGGCGGCCTAGTCCAGATCGACAACACCTCAATTAACCAGCTTCTGGCGCAAGAATCGCAAAAGCTTTCCGTGGGGCAGGTGACGTATAATCAGTGGGCCGGCCTGCAGTTTCCCGCCGACGTCACCAACGATGGCTTTTACCGCCTGTATGTGGTTGAATACACGGGCGATTCGCGGGGCCAGGATTGGTACTGCGATTTAATCGGCTTGGCGGTCGACCCCTCAACACAAACGGTAAAAGCATATGGATAGGAAAGAACGGTCCGGGAGTCATCAAGCGGCATTGCTGGACGCGCTCGACGGGCGCCAGGCGGCCATTTTCACGTCCGGGCCCGGCATCATCCAAAGCTTCGACCCGGGCGCGATGACTTGCTCCGTGCAGCTGGCCACGCAGATGCAAGTCTTCCAAAAAGACGGCACCTGGTCCTGGGTAACGCTGCCCGTCATGGTTGACGTCCCCGTGTGCTTTCCAGGTGGCGGCGGCTACACCCTGTCCTTCCCCGTGGCCGCCGGCGACGAGGCGTTGATCGTTATCGCCCACCGCTGTATCGACGCTTGGTGGCAGAACGGCGGCGTGCAGCCGCAAGCCGAGTTTCGCATGCATGACCTGTCCGACGGCTTTGCGCTGCCGGGCATACGCTCGCAGCCACGCGTCATCCCCAATGTAAGCACCAATTCGGTACAACTGCGTTCCGATGATGGCCTATCCTATGTCGAGCTGGCTGGCGGGCATGCCTGTAAGGTCCGCGCGCCAGGTGGGATTGACCTCAACGGCGTGACTATCGATGCTTCGGGCCATCTCATCGCCTCGCAAGTTACGGCCGCTGGGGTCAATCTCAAAGGCCACGACCACGCGGGCGTAACGCGCGGCGGCGCTCGAACGGATCCGACATGAGGTACCGCGCACTCGACGCCGACGGCGACTACTCTTTCGGCCAAAGCCCGGGCGAGTTTTTGGTGGATTCCCCGGAGGCAGTTGGCCAAGCGGTTAAAACGCGCCTCGCGCTGTGGACGGGAGAATGGTTCCTTGACCTGCTCGAAGGCACGCCGTATGCTACCCAAATTCTCGGAGAGAACACGAAAGGCACCTACGATCAGGCCATCCAGGAGCGCATTATCGAAACGCCCGGCGTGACCCGAATCACCGAATACGCAAGCACGTTGCAGGGCCGTGCCCTGTCGGTGGCCGCAACCATCATGACCCAGTACGGGGAAACAACCATTCAAACCCAGGTCGCCACATGAGCCTTGCTATCCAGATTACTGCCGCCGGCGCGACGATCCCGACGTATGCCGAAGTTTTGACAAGCTTGCAAAATAGCTTTTACGCTATCTATGGAGCAGACGCTTACATTGCCCCCGATAGCCAGGATGGACAGCTTCTGGCGGTTTTCGCCGAAGCAATTACCGATTGCAACCAGGGAGCGCTCGCGGCGTACAACTCGTTCTCGCCGTCCACGGCTCAAGGCGCTGGGCTGGCCTCCGTGGTCAAGATTAATGGCATTGCTAAGAAGACGGCCAGTTTCTCGTCGGTAGACGTGCTGCTGGTTGGGCAGATTGGCGCCACGATTAGCAGCGGCATCGTGCAGGATACGAATGGGAATAAATGGCTGCTCCCCCCCAGCGTGACCATTCCGCCCGCCGGCCAGATCACCGTCACGGCTACCGCGCAGGCACTCGGGGCCATAGTAGCGGTTGCGGGCGCCGTGACCAAGATCGTTACACCGACCTACGGCTGGCAATCCGTCACGAACTTGGCGGCCGCCACGCTTGGCGCGCCCGTTGAGAGCGACCCAGCCCTGCGCCGACGCCAGGCAGTCAGTGTAGCCAATCCATCTCTTTCGGTCCTAGAGGGGACAACCGGGAGCGTGTCTAATTTGCCCAGCGTCATCGCGGTCAAGTCCTACGAAAACGATACGGGCGTTACGGACGCAAACGGCATTCCTCGCAATAGCATCAGCCTTGTTGTCGAAGGAGGAGACGTGCAGCAGATTGCTGACGCGATTGCCCGTAAGAAAACGCCAGGGACCGGAACTTATGGCACGACTTCGGCGGCCACGGTTGATAGCAATGGCGTGCCCAACACTATTCGATTCTTTCGCCCGACAATTACCGGAATCACCATCCAATTGCGGCTACAAGCTCTGACTGGGTACACGACTTCCCTCGGTGATACTCTCCGCCAAGCCTTGGCGGATTACGGCTCCAGTCGAGGGATCGGCGGGGTAGTTTTGAACTGGGAAGAGTATGCCGTAGTGCGAGACGCGACCCCCTTGCCGACCTTTAAAGTCGTATCAATTTTGCAAAGCCTAGTAGGCGGGGCATTGGCTGCTGCGGATCTCGTGCCTTCTTTTAACCAGCGTTTCACGTGCCCCCTCGCAAACGTGAACATCGTTATCGTGTGACCTGATGCGCTACTCCCTTGAGAATTATCTAGCGAGGATCACGAGCGAGCATTCGCCGCAACCTAAATTTATGGGCGTGGTTGCGGCTGTGCTACAGCCCCTCGTGGACCTAGCCAATGCCCAATCGGCGTTACCTGATGACTTCGACCTCGATTTAGCGATCGGGGCGCAGCTAGATATTGTTGGAGTGTGGGTGGGCCAGTCTCGCAACCTCCCGTTGCCTATTCTCGGCGTCTATTTTTCTTTGGATGATCCTCTCGTAGGCTTTGATTTGGGAGTCTGGAAGGGGCCATTTGATCCGAGCTCGGGGGTTACTTCATTGCCTGATGAGCAATACCGAACTTTGCTTCGAGCTAAAATTGCGTTGAACTCGTGGGACGGAACAATCCCCCAGTCAAATGCAATTTGGGAAAAAGTCTTTGCTGGCACGGGGACAAAAGTATTTACTTTTGACAATAATGACATGACTATGCAGATAGTGCTTGGGGGAACCGTAGTGCCTGACGCGCTCACGCAAGCACTATTTAGCCAAGCGTATCTACAATTGAAACCCGAGGGAGTTCGACAATTGGCGGTACTGCGCATTTCGGTACTTGGGGCACCTGCTTTCGGGTTTGATTTTCAAACTGGAGCCATCGGCGGATTCGACAATGGGGCGTGGCTAGTGCCTTTACCTTCCTGATAGTACAATCTCTCAAACATTTCTTTTTACGGAATTGCACAATATGGCTACCTCTCAAATCGTCCCCTTCGCCACGGCGCCGGGCGCCAACGTCCAAGCCTTGGCAGATTTTCTTGCAGCTGCGAGTACGTCGGCGGGGTTTTCGTCAGGCGTTGCCAATTCGGGCGCGCTTAATCGGGCATGGCGACAGTCCTCCTTCATGGCGGCAGGCTTGGCCGGATTGCTTGTATCCAACGGCGTGGACGTCGTTGATGACGGGAATCTAGCGTCTCTTGTCAGTAAATTGGTTTCCCTTTTTGCCGGGACCTCCAGTACCCAAAAGTTGCCCGGTGGTTTTATCCTCCAATGGGGGATAGGCCCTGCCTCGGATAGCGCCGGGCGGTCTATCGCTACTTTCCCTGCGGCCTTTCCTACAAATTGCCTTTTACTTTTGGGCAGTTACTCCTCGCGGGCAACTGCGGCAGGAGAACAAGTCGTGGTTACTGCAGGAACCAAAACACTTAGCCAAGGCAATTTATTTTGTTTTAATTCAGGCGTAGCTGCCGCCGGTTCTACGCCAACTTATATCGCGATCGGAAATTAATATGTTTTTTTCTATCACTCAACAAGGGTTTTTCACCGAAGATTGGCGCGCCCAATACGAAGCGGCGGGTACTTGGCCGGAGGACGCGGTCGAAATTGACGCAGGGACGGAAAACTTCTTACGTGAAGCGCTGGCCGCTGGCTCGACTATTACACGACAAAACGAGGAATGGGTTCTCCAAGCGCCAGAACCAATTTCTTTTGATATTTTAGCCGTGCCGCGAATGAACGCTTTTCGTCAAAATCGTGAAACCGCGCTTAATCGTTTAAGCGGGATCGGGTTCGCTGCGCTACTCGCCGGCCGTACTGATGAAGCCAAAGAAATCGCCGCTGTTCGGTCGTCTCTCCTGGACATTCCCGCACTCCCGCAAGTACAAACCGCCGGCACTCTTGAAGCGTTGGACGCGGCTCTTAACGCTGCTTGGCGCGGGGCCTATGCCGGCGGGGATTCAAGCGCGATAGCCGCGGCGATGGCCGTGGGCGCCGGCGGCGGCCAAACCCGCCCGAGCTGATGAACACGTGGCGCAAAAGGGGCGCGGCTGCCGTTCTTTTTGCGGCTTTCATGCTCGGCCATTCCTGGCTGACTTCCGGCACTCCGAACACCGTCCAAGGCCTCTTGGTTTTCCACGGCAGTGCTTTTGCAGCAGACGCCGTAGTCCTGGTTCTTTGCCCCCTGTTGCTAGAGGGGAGGCTTTGTACCCACATGCAATATTCTTGCTTTGCCTCCATGGTGCTAAATGCGTTAGGATGGGCGGCATACGTTCTTTACGTCCCCGGTGCCCTTTACAATTGGGCCATGTGGGCGTTGACTGCCTTCCAATTTATTAGGCTCACACTGCCGGATGCATTTAATGGTAACTCTACTTTTTGGAAGCCTGTACTTCGTCGTGGGACTCCAATGGGTAAGGCTCTACCTTCTCCGAAAGCGAAACAATGACTTGGCAAAACGTCTTGCAAGAAGTGGCAAACAGCCCCCGGACTCTGGGGGCAATGATCGCGTGGACCGGGGGATGGTCGATCGCTGACTTAATCGGCGCGGTCCAAGGCGTCACTTCTTTCGTGGGGGTCGTGCTCGGCATCGTCTCGCTGATCGTCTTAATCCGGTTGAACCACGCAAACACCCGCAACGCCGAGCTCCAAACCGAGCTTCTCCTCAAACAGCTTGCCGAGAAAGACAAAAATGAACATCGAAGCACTGATTGACCGCGAGGGCGGTTACGTCGACCATCCGGCGGATAAGGGCGGCCCGACAACCTGGGGCATCACCGAAGCCACCGCGCGCGCAAGCGGGTACGCCGGCCGCATGCAAGACTTGCCGCGCGACTATGCCCGCGCCGTCTACCAGCGCCAGTACATCACCGCGCCAGGCTTCGACAAGGTGGCCACGTTGGCGCCGCGCGTCGCCGAGGAGATGTTCGATACCGGCGTGAATATGGGAGTTTCGGTTCCCGGACCCTGGCTGCAGCGCCTCTTGAACGTGCTGCGCGAACCAATCGATGGCAAGCCACTGTACGCGCCCCTGGCCGCGGATGGCGCCATTGGCCAGGCCACGTTGGCGGCGCTGGCAGCGTTCTTGAAGTACCGCCCCAAGGACGGCGAGACGGTTCTAGTGCGTGGCTTGGATTGCCTGCAGGGCGCGCGGTACGTTGAGCTGGCAGAAACGCGGCCAGCAAATCGGGCTTTCATCTATGGCTGGCTGGCCAACCGCGTGGGCACCGTATGAACTTCGCCAAAATCGATCCCATGCTGACAGGGCTTTGCCTGGTCTTCATCATCATCGGCCTGTCGTTCTGGCGTGCACAGAAGCGGCCCGATTTCGCCTTTGATCTGTTCGACCTGATCATGGAAAATGGCAAGGTCAGTAAGATCGCTGCGGCCTTTATGCTGGTGCTGGCCGTGACGACCTGGGTAATTGTTGATCAGCAAATCAAGGGCTCGTTGTCGAACGAAATGTTCGGCCTGTACGGCGGCATGTGGGTGCTGCCTCTCGTGGCAAAGGTGGTATTCAATAAACAGGATATGCCTGATAACACCACGATCACCAGCATGACGTCGACAACCGTTACCAAGGACCCAGCGCCATGAACGCCTACGCGAAAATCACGGTAGTGCTGCTGGTGCTGGCTGGCGTGTTCTGGTTCGGGCATCACACTGGGGCGGTTGGCGTACAAGCGGAATGGAACGCCGATAAGGTAGCGCTCGCCAAAGCTGAAAAGGTAGCGATTGCCAAGCGTGAAAAAGAAAACGCGGAAAAGGAAGCAAAGAATGCCGCAGCCATTGTAAAAATTAATGGGGTACATGATGAAGAAATTGCTTCTGCTCGTTCCGCTCTTGCTGTCAGCCTGCGCCGCGGCTCCGGTATCTGTAGTGGACCTGCCCGCGCCACCGAAACCCATCCCGCCATCGTCAGCGATGCGGCCAGTCCCGCCAGCGGGGCATTTCGTGACGACATTCAAAGAGATCTTGGCGCGGCCTTGATGGAAATCGAAGAGGTGGCCGCAACGGCGCGCGCTTGCCAGGCTTTCGTTCGCTCGATCGAATAGGCGCACTCGGGCTTCGGCTCGTCCACGCCCCAACGGCGCCCACATGGGCAGGCCATTTCATCGCCTTCCCGGCGCGGGGCGCATTTCATGGCCATAACGACGCCGCCCAGTTTAGCGCGATGACGGCCGCCAAAACCACCAACATACGGCCGGCGAATCCCCCCACCAACTCAAGCCCATCCATTACCTTCTGGCGGCGCATTTGGCACGCGTAGGACGGATGGAGCTCTTCCGGTACGGGGCGCGGCAGCCGCAGCTGGTCAATGACGGCAATCTCTTTCATGACCGTTCGGGTGCGATAACAGCCCTGCATCCCAATGTCAATCAGCAACGCCATTTCTATTACCAGCGCGCGCCGGCGGCGCAGCAGAATAAAGTCTTCCAGTTCGTCCAAGATATTCATTTGATTTTCGTCCTTTCGAGATGGTCACGGTACCAAGCGCGGCGGCCGATCGTAGCGTGGGAAATGCCGGAAACTTTAGCCGCAGCGTACGCCGTGTAACCCTGCTCCGTGATTAACCGCCGCGCCTTGGCGTCGCTATCATCTGCCACCGGCAGGGCCGCGATGAAGGCCTTATACCAGGGGGACCGAGTGATTGCGCCGGCCGTCAGGTTGCAGGCCTTGGCCACGCTGTAGGCGGTAGCCGCGCCCTTGCTGTCTTCCAGCATCTTGCGAGCGCGTTGCATTTCAGGGGAAATCTTTGCAGCCATCGTAATTCCTTCTTGTCAGTTAAGGCTTTACTTTAGCTGAATAATTCACCGATTGCAAGTATTATGCTACGAGGCGGTGCTTGTTGGATAAATGCGCTCCGAGCAAGTCCTCGGCCTCGCGCGCTGCGTCGTCCAGCGGGTTCTGCTCCTCGCGCGGTACTCGACGGAAGTAACCGCCGCGTGAGGCGTCCAGGGCCTGCTTGCATCGGTACTGCAGGGACTTCAATTTTTGCTTCCATTCCATTTCTGTCATGATGCCTCCCTATTTCGAGTAACGAGCCTGGCGCCAGCCGCCGGCCGCCTTGATCGGCCACCCTGCCGCCCACGCGGGCATTGTGGCCATGATGCGCTCGAACTCTTGCACCGAGCCGAGCCCTTTCTTTACCTGCGCCACGATCTCGTCGTAGACGTGCAGCACGACCTCGTAGACCGTGCCCCGCATATTGACCATGGCGTGGCGCAAGATATCTCGCGCCACCGCTTGCACGATGTTCTCGACCAATCGGCCGCCCCATGTGTCCATGCGAATCCAGCCGACCGGGCCGTTTTTTGGGTTCGTGTTGTTGCCCTCATAGGAGATCGCCAGCGTGCCGGCCTTCTTGCTCGATGGGCGCAGGCGCGGCTTGTGGTAGTGCAGGTATCGGCCCGATAGCAACTTGAGAAAAAGAATATCGCCGCGGTACGTGAATTCAAACCCGCGAAACTCGTACGTCACGCCTGGGTTTTGCACGGCCGCGATAAACATGCCCTCGACGCCGAACAAGCATGCGCGCTCCTCGCCCCAGCGCCCACGCTGCTGCCCGCCCCAGAATTCAACGATGGATGGCGACGCCGCGCGCCAGGCAAGAATCGCCTTTTTCATTTCCGGCTCATTCATGAACTCGTCGGCGCCGAAGGCAATCCACGAACCAATCCAGCCCTGGTACCCGGACGCGAGCTCCGACACTTTGCCGATCTTCTTGCGCATCGGGTGGTGGCTGCCCTTCGTGGCCGGCTTGCGCAGATACCAGTCGGGCTTGGCCAGTTCCTCGTCGGTGTAGCCGGCGTGGCGCATGAACTCCTCGAACGGAATGCCAGTAATCTTGGCCGCGCCCGCCTCGTAAATCTTGCCGTGGGTACGGAAGACGTCGATACGCCATTGCTCGCCGGAGATCATGGCCAGCACCACGGCCTCGATGCTTGAGTAGTCCGAACAGACCAGGTCGTAACCCTCGGGCGCGATGAACAGGCCGCGCAGGCACCCGCTGATGGCCGCCATGGCGTCGCCGAAATAATACTCCAGCAGATCCAGCGACCGGGCCTCGATGATGACCAGCACGTCGGCAGCCGCCTCGGCGCACCATTCCGGAATGGGATGTTTGCCGGGCGGCTGCGGCATGGCGCACCATGGGCAGACCGTGTGCGCCATGCCGAAGTGTTTGCCGCAGCCGCATTGCTTGACCGGCGGCCCGCTGTTAGGCAGGTTGGTGGGCTGCGGCCCGCTGCCTGTGGCGCGGCCCGTGCGCGCGCCGTAGTAGAGAAAGAGGTCATGCAGGCGCCCGGCGGCCGTGACCTGGTTGGCCATGGCGAATACCTTCTTGACGGCGGCCGAGCCGATAGCCTGGCGGATCTCCAACGGGCGCCGCGCCCACGCGGGCAGGTTCGGGCGCGCCAGCGCCTCCTCGATGTGCTCCTCGTCCAGACTGGCAAAGCCGACGCCGTATTTTGCGAACCATGCCACGAGTTTGGCCAGCTCAGACGCTCGTTGCACCTCGCCATGCGTGATACGCGCCAGCTCACTGTTGTATCGCGTGTGCGCCTCATTGATGATGGCGATGCAGTTATTGATGTTCGGCACGTCGACGGCCACGCCGCGGTGATTGCATTCTTGGTCCGCGAACCAGAATTGTAGCTCCTCGCCCTCCAGGTCCGGGATGCGGCTTGACGCTTCGGCCTCGGCAATAATGTCGCGCTCGTTGTATGCGTACAACAAGGGGCCGTCTACCGGGTCTTCCTCGGGGCGAATGCGCGTGCGCTTGTCCTTGGCCGTCGGCTTGCGCGGCATGGCAAACTTTTTCAGCAGGCGATCGCCGTCGGGGTTCTTCTTGTTCTGCAGGTTTAACACCTCGCCAGCTTTGCTCAACGCGCCCGGCAGACAGAACGCGCGGCCCTTGGCCATGGCGCAACGATACTGCTCTTGCGCGATCGATGGCCAGCCCAGCTTGGGCGCACAAATCTTTTCCCAGATCCAGCGCTCAAAGCCCACGTTCCAGGCTTCCACACGGCCGCCAGCGCGGATATACGCAAGCAGCGGCTCGGGGTTGGGCATGCCTGGGCGCCAAAACTGTCGGCCCGTGCCATCCTTGAGGTCGTAATAGAATGAGGTAATTTCGGTGCTTGGATGCTCGGCATAACGCGCGGCGCCCACAGTGCTCAAGCCCTTCTTGGCCGCGCCCGGCAGGTTGCCCCAGCCGTCCGCTGTTCGCACGTACCCGGCTTCGCTGTACGTCTCAAAGTCCATATCGGGCAGCACCTCGGCGCGGCCCATGCCGGCATAAAGCTGCGTGCCGCGCGGCAGGTGCTCCAGGGCGGGAGGTGGCGCTGGGATCATTTGAGTGTCCACAATGGGGGCCATAGCCCAATCGTTACCAGCGGGACCCCATCCACCGAAAGAGTCGGGGCGGGCGGCTTCGGTAGGTTTTGCGGCGAGTGAGCGGTTGATTTCATTGGCGGCCCGATTCGAACGCCACGGTGAATTAGGGGGCCAGCCGGGTAGGTATCGTGCTGGTGCTCCCAAGTGTACCCGCGCAAGTCCTGCTCTTCTTTGACGGTCTGCGCCCACGCCGCGCCCCGTGTTCGAATTTGTGTATCCATTCTGCTCTCGAAGAAATGCCCCGGCCGAAGCCAGGGCGTGGTTATCAGGCCAGCATCATGCCGTTTTGGATCAACTTCACGTCATCCCAGCCGCCCGCGATCATTTGCTCGTAGGTGTGGCCACCAGCCGCTGCCGTCATCTGGCGCGCAGCTGGAGCTGGCGGAGGTGGCGCAACAGCAGGAAGCGGCGGCACCGGCGCGCCCGGGATGGCCAAAATGGCCGGATTAGGCACGACAGGCGCAATCAGCGCAGGGCCGGGTGGCGGAGGCGCAGAACCAGCGGGCGGCAAAGGGGCGGGTACCGCGGCGGTAATGTAGCCGTGCTGCACGAGCAAGGCCTCCGTCCACTGGCCGCCCGCGCGCATCGCCGCCAGGTCAACCGTCAGACCCAGCGTGGTAGGCTGGCCGAGAGTCGGCACTGGCGCAGCGACTGGCACCGGCAGCGGAGGCGGGGGGGCCAAAGCAGGGACCGGAGGAGCGATCGGCGCACCGGGGACTGGCGGCGTGACTACCGGCGGCAATCCTGCGCCACCGACCGGGACGACGCTTGCACCTGGCGGAAGTTGAACGCCTTGGCCGAACTTTGCTTCGCTCACGGTCGGGCCGTAGCTGATCTCTGGCCCCCACGCCGAGTAAGCGACGCGGAAATGATTCCAGTAGATGCCTGGGGATTTGGTCGAGTTGTTCGGCGTGACGTCGCCTTGCACCTGGATATAGGAGCCGCTTTTAATGGCGCCGGGTTCGGTAATTTGGGCAACACCGTTCGCGTCCCATACCGTCGGTGGCTTGCTTGACGAGAACCAAACAACCCAATGCCCAGGGTAGCCTTCGTTTTCGCAGGGCTTTTTCAGGCTCTTGTTAGGAATCGTGCTATCGCCGTCAGTAACCTTCCAGGAAAAGGAAGGCGCTTGGGCTTGACCTTGCGGGTACTGGGCGTGCGTGAATGCCCAGATCGGAGCGAAAAATGGGTGTGTGCCCCAGTGGCCCTCGCCCGGGATTTTCGGGATAGCCATCGCAAAGTCCCAGGTTGGGCGCGGCTGGTCTTTATTTGGGCCATTTTTGACAACCAGCAGGTTGCCCTTGGAGTCATGCGTTTTCGGCTCGTAAATCGAACCGCCGACCAGCCGACCAACGGGGGTCGTAAAAACCTGTTGTGGTACTTTTGCCATGATGTGAAACTCCTATTCGTTAAATGAGTGGTACGCATTGATAGTATTTCATATTGACGGCTTCGTCAATATGTATTTTTCCCGAAGACACGACGCGCCGTGCTGCCGTCGTCACGCTCCAGCGCCAGGCCCCGCGAAGGCTTGCCCGCGTACTGCGCAATCACTTCTTCCGGCATGCCCTTCTTGCGCGCTTGCGTTGGCGTGATCGCCGCCGGCTTGGCCAGGTCGATGCCGAACAGCGTGCCCAGCTGCAGCAACTCCGTCAGCGGCTTGTCTTCCCGCCACGCCTCGCGCCCGGACGTCGGCACCATCGCCCAGCCTGGCACCTGCGCGCCGCCCTTGAACAGCGCCACCGCCTGCGCCTTGAGCCCGCTGATCCGAGCCGCCAGCGCTTGCTCGGCCGCTTCCAACGTGCGCAGCTCCAGCCCGACCGCCGACGGCGACAGCACCAATGGCGTGCTTCCCTTGGACAACGCCACCGCTCGGTATGCACTGTGCTGCACGGCCTCGCAGGCATGACGCGCCGGGCAGAACTCGCATTCCGGGTTCGGCGTGCACTTGGCGCCAGGCTCCAGCGCCCGCTCGGCTGCGCTGGTCAAAATATTGATCTGCGCGCGCAGGTCGCATAAGCGTGTCGTCCATTCGCGCACCGGCCCGTCACGGTGGAAGGATCGTGGCTGCACAATCACCATCTTGACGGCGTTGGTCAAGTCGTCCAGGTCCAGCTCGGTCGCCACGCCGGCCACGTAGTCGATGAGCTGCCAGTTTTCGAATACCTCGATCATGCGGTGGCCGAATTTGAAATCGAACATGACCAGCACGCGGGCTATCGGGTCATAAAACCAGCAGTCGGGCGTTCCCCAGTTCTCCGGGTGCACGCGGCCGATACTTACCCGGCGCTCAACGACCAGCACGGCTCGCGTGAGATGGCGGCGTGCCAGCTCCGCGTCGATCTCGTCCACGTAGGCCTGCGCGCCTTCGAGCATTTCCTCGGTGAGAACAAACCCGTTTGGCGCGACTTGGCCGAGCGCCACCGGCGAGGCGTGCAGGACCTCGAACGCCGCCCAGTGCGCCGCCGTGCCCTCGCGCGCTTTCTCGCCGTCCTTCTCTTCGGGGAACAGCGCCGCGAGCGCCACGCTGCCCGCGCACGCTACCCAGCGCGCGGCGGCCGATGGGGCCAGAATAGCGTGCGCGCTCATTACGCCAGGCCCAGCGCGAGAGCGACGGAGCCAACCAGGTGCGGGTGCGCCATCAAGCCGGGCAATGTGGCCACGCCGTGGGCGCTCAAGACCGTCAGCACCTTGTCCTGGTCGATCGTCTGGGCCGCCAGCGCCGCGGTCACTTTCGGGATGAGCTCGGCGAAACTAATACCCGGTTGGGCACCACTCGGGACCGGCGGCGTGATGCTGGCCGCAACGGGGGCAGGTGGCACAGGGAGTGGGGAAGGGACAGGCGGCACGGCAGGAACCGGGGAAGGCGCAGGACTGCCGATGCCCAACTCCCCCGCCGTCTTTAACCCGGCGAACGGGTTCGGCGCGGCAACGCCGAGGATAGCACGGTGCTCGGCCTGTACTGCCGCGACTAGCTCGGCGGCCACATTGCGCTTTGCCTTCCATTTGCCGTCGCCCTTGTTGATCGCCTTGCTCTCGGCGTGGATACGATGGTCCCACGGCAGGCCGTCAGCGTCCAGTTCCGTGCCAGGGGCAGGGGTCGGGGCACCAGGCGGCGGAGCAACGGGCACGACCGGCGGCGGCACGGGCACGATAGGCTGCGGCGTTGGCGGCGTCACGCTCGGCACAGCGGCGCCAGAACTCGGCGGCGGGGAGGGGACCGCTACCGCCCCGTTTGGGAGTGGGCTCTTGCCAAACACTTCGGACGCAGCGGCCAGGCCGGTGCTGGGGATGTCATCTTTGGCGATGTGTGGCTCTTGGCCTTTGAGCTGGTAACCGTCGCCAAAAACACTTTGGCTTCGTGCCGACTCATTAGCCAGGTCCGCGATGGGGTCGATACGCGGGCGACCGTCAGCTGGCCCGGTCGTCGTTACGGAAAGTTCTCCGACACGGTGAGTAATCGAAACTTCACCAGTGCCGAGGATGGCATGGGCGAGCGCCATCATCATTTTGGCATCTGCTGCGGTGGGTTCGGTAATTTCAATACGGAGCATGATTTTCTTTCGTTGAGGGTTATAAACATTGACACGGGCCAATCCTAACGGTAAATTGACGGCTTCGTCAATAACTTTACGGAATTTATTTTATGCCTGCTGTGAAACTCCGACCGTACCAGCAAGCCCTCGACCACGAGACGAACGACGCGTTTGCCTCAGGCCTGGCCGACGTGGGCGTAAATTCCCCAACCGGTAGCGGCAAGACCGTTTTCTTTTCGCACAAGATCAAGGAATTTAATGGCGGCAGCGTGGCTATCGCCCACCGCCAGGAGCTCGTGTCGCAGATCAGCGTGGCGTTGGCGCGCAACGACGTGCGGCACCGAATTATCGGGCAAAAACAGCTCGTGTCGAATATCAATTCCCTGCACATGGCCGAGCTGGGCCGCTCCTACTATGACGCCAACGGGCGTTGCGCGGCGGCCGGTGTGGACACGTTGATCCGACTCAAGCCGCACGAGCGGGCCTGGTGCGCGCAGATTGGCCTGGTTGTTATGGACGAGGCGCACCATTGCCTGCGCGAGAACAAATGGGGCAAGGGCCGCGTCATGTTCCCCCAGGCGCGCGGGCTGCACGTGTCGGCCACGTGGTTGCGGGCAGATGGGCAAGGCCTGGGCCGGCATGCTGATGGCTTTGTCGATACACTCGTCAACGCGCCAACCATGCGCGAGCTCATCGACGCCGGGTACCTGACCGATTACAAGGTCGTCAGCGTCAACACCAAAGACCTGGACTTGACGGGCGTCACGATCAGCAGCGCCACGGGCGACCTCAACGCCAATCAGCTGCGCGAGGCCGTGCACAAGTCCAGCACACTGGTGGGCGATGTGGTGCGCGAGTACCTGCAGCACGCCAAGGGCAAATTGGGCGTGACGTTCGCCGTTGACGTCGAGGAAGCGAACAAGATCGCGCGCAGGTTCAACGAGATGGGCGTGCGCGCCGAGGTCGTCAGCGCCGGCACGCCCGACCACTTGCGACTTGATATTCTGCGCCGCTTCCGCCGGCGCGAGATCCTGCAGCTCGTCAACGTCGACCTGTTCGGCGAGGGCTTTGACTTGCCGGCCATCGAGGTGGTGAGCATGGCGCGCCCGACGGAAAGCTGGTCCCTGTACTGCCAGCAGTGGGGCCGCGTGCTACGCCTGATGCTCGATCCTGCCCTATACCCAATGTGGGACACGTACAGCGACGCCGAGCGCCTGGCCTTCATTGCCGCCAGCGAGAAACCGTTCGGCCTGATCCTTGACCACGTAGGCAACATCTATCGCCACATGGGGCCACCCGACGCGCGCACCACGTTCTCGCTCGACCGCCGGGAGAAACGCAGCACCGGGCCATCCGACGCCATCCCCCTGCGCCCGTGCATCAACCCCAAATGCGCCTGGCCCTACATGCGCGTGCTGGTCAAGTGCCCCAAGTGCGGCACGCCGGCGCCGCTGCCCGCGCTGCGCACCGGGCCCGAGATGGTCGACGGCAATTTGATCCTGCTCACGCCCGAGACACTGGCCATCTTCGGCGCCGAGCGCGCGCGCATCGACCAGGCGCCCGAGGTGCACGGGCACGACATTGTGGCTATGTCTATCCGCAAGCAGCACGCCGCGCGCGCCGAGGCCCAGCAGCTGCTGCGCTCGACAATCTCCTGGTGGTCCGGCCTGCAGGATGCGCTGGGGCGGCCCGACAACCAGGAGAAACAAAGCCGGTTCTATTTCGCGTTCGGCATCGACACGGCCAACGCGCAGCTGCTCGGCGCTACGGAGGCGTTTGCCCTGCGCGGCAAGATTTGCGAACAATTATTGCGGTACGGTATTGACGGCACCGTCAATATGACCTAACCTACAGTTTTTGAGGAGAACCGCCATGAAGAAAGGCAACATCTACGCTCGGGCAGATCGTTTATTTTTCAGCGAAGCCGCAAGAAAACCGGAAATTCTGCACGCTGAAATGAGAGAACTAGCAGCCGAAGCTGACCAAAAAGGCTACATCCTCATGGAATGCCGAATCGCGCCTGACGGCGGCATGTACGGGATTGTCGAACTTAAACCTACGGAGAGTAAATAAAATGTCAGACCAAGAAACAGCCATCCAGCTTATCCGCAATGAAGCGGCCGAGCTGATCGTCCGGGCCAGGACTGCTGGATTAAGCGTACTCATTTTCAATGGGCCGGACGGGGTAATTATCGATATTCGGCCTCTGAAACCGAAAGTTCATACCCCAGTCTTTGCCACAGTGGGGGGCCTCCCCGACGGTTCGACACTTCGCTGCGAAGGCTATGCCGCGCTGGGTCTTGACGTTGAGCCACGCGCCAGTGGCAAGGGCGTCCATGTCTTCGTCGTACGGGAGCCAAAATGATCATCTTCGCGCGCGCGCCGGGCACGACCGGCTGGGTCGAAATCAAGCCCGAGGAGGAATTGAGCCACCGCGGCCAGTTCTGGGAAATCCGTAAATTCGCTGTCGAGCAGGAAGACGCAATGCCGCTGGCGCGCCGCCTGGACCGCGCCGAGCAAGCGCTGCGGGCGGCTGGCTTCCTGTACCACGGGCCGAGCGAGAAATGGGTGCCATCAAAGACTTTCGTTCGCCCTGCCCAGTCTCCGGACCCCCGCGAGAAGGCAGTCCGTCCCTTCTCCTTTAACTGGGACGGCGCTACGGACGCGGAAGCGCTTTCCGACGCCTACCGTGCACTGCAAAACACACTGTTGGTCGTACCTGACAGCCGATTCAAACGGGGTATGGACGATTGGCTGTCGCAGCGTTTAGGCGTGACCGACGGGGAAGCCCTCTCGGTTCCCGACCCGGCGCAGCCTATGGCCTTGCAGGCGGTCATCCCAGAAAATGAACTGCTCGCTCTCTTACCCTGCGGAAATGACTATTCGGACGAACCAGACGGCGGCAGCGTCACGGTGCTGGAACAGGTCAAACGCATGGGGGTCTTTGCAAAACGGTATCGAGTGGTACGCCATAGCCCGTACCTTTTCGGCATGGCCGGTTATTCGCCTACCCAAGTTGACCAAAGCGTTGATGACCTCATTTCGATTGATGCCACTCGTACCGTAGGCGGTGCCGCATGAACAACTTCGTAGCCGCCTGGCCCTCGAAAGCCAGCCAAGACACGCTCAACCTGCTGGGCGTGACCAAGCAAGTGCACCTGACAACCTTCTTTGATCGCTCGGGCCGCCTGGAGCAAGTGGCGCCGTACGCATGGGCTGGCCCCCAGACCGCAACAATTGCCCGCGTGGTTGAGTGGCGCCCGGGCCTGGTCGTTGCTGAAATGGCAGACTGCGCCTGGTCCCAAGAGGCTAACGACCATTACACAAGGCAAGTCCTGCACGCCGACCTGCCACACAAGGCGCACGTCACGCTAGCGAAGCGCGTTGCCCCGGGCACGGCCGCGACGCTGCAGCACCTGGTCGGCGTGGTGCTGACGTTTGATCGTCACGGGTTTGAGGAGGTGGCGCCGTGCGGCGCGTGCCTCGGCTCGGGATGGGTGCCTCGTGACCCCGATATCGGAACCGAACAAGAATGCCCTTCCTGCGGCGGTGCGTCATGAACCTTGTAACCTGGGCAGCGAAATGGGGAGTGCCGGCCGCCGCGCTGGCGGACCTGCAGCAAAGCATCGGCTTGAACGGGACGCCGGGCGACGAGCCGTACCGCGGCAAGAAGTCCGAAGCGTTCGCGCAGTCGCAGGTGGTGCTGGAGGGCGCCGAGAAAGGCGTGCGCCTGTTCCGCAACAACGTCGGCGCGCTGCGTGACGAGGGCGGCCGCATGGTGCGCTACGGCCTGGCCAACAGCTCGAAGGCCGAGAACGAGGTGCTCAAATCCGCCGACCTGATCGGCTGGCGCATGGTGCGCATCGAGCAGCGCCACGTCGGCGGCCACATTGCTCAGTTTGTCAGCCGCGAGATCAAGGAGCCGGGCTGGCAGTACGTGGGCGACGAGCACGAGCAGGCGCAATTGGCCTGGGCCGAGCTGGTGGCGGCCGATGGCGGCGATGCGGCTTTCGCAACCGGCCCCGGCACTCTCTAATAATTCATCTAATGAAAGCAAATAATGTTTAAACACGCGCAAATCTACCGCCTCCCTCGCCCTTGGGCCATTGAACCGGACGAGTTCCAAGAAGCGCTCAAGCCGCAGGCTTTCACCCCGTGCACGAGCATGGAGCTGCAGCGCAGCGGCTGGGCGCCGATTGGCGATCAAGGCATCATCTACCGAGTCGGCCGCCAGCTGTTCCTGCAACTGCGAACCGAGAAGAAGCTGCTCCCGGCCAGCGTGATCAAGGAAGCGGCCGCCGCGCGCTGCCTGGAGCTGGAAGAGGCGC
>Ga0302294_10000020_pt1 | contig 44235 bp, 62 predicted proteins | sample III_Fen_N2_3_FD_194550 | JGI IMG/M metagenome (GOLD analysis project Ga0302294, IMG submission 194550) | Peat permafrost microbial communities from Stordalen Mire near Abisko, Sweden - III_Fen_N2_3 | ecosystem: Environmental > Terrestrial > Soil > Wetlands > Permafrost | place: Sweden: Abisko...
TGAAGCTCTGGCATCAGATGCCAGAGCTTCATTGTGGGTAATAAATTGCCCTGGCGGCGGACGTATTTCAGGAGGTCAGTTCGTTCAAGGTGGAGCACCTTCGGTGCAGCCGGTCATCATCGATACTTGTGGTGGGGTCATTCTTGACGGAACTCAAATTTTGGAATCCGGCGCTGTGTATCCGGTAATTGGTACGACCACCATAAATAGTTGCCTGCTCACTCCAAAAATCAAGAATAAATCAGTTACCGCCGCAGCGGCAATTCAATTGTCCGGCACGTGCGTAGCAAATACAATTGGGCCAATAATTATGGGGAAAGCCTCGGCCTTTACTTTCGGCGTTCAGGTTCTTGGAACGGCAGATACAAATAACGAATACCGGACTAGCGGAATAAACAGCGCCTGCCTAGTTACAAGTTCGGCAAATAAGCTAAATCGAAATGGCGTCGCGATAACAGCAACAGGGTTGTCCGGCACAAATCTCGTTTCTGGCGTCATGTCGTAACCCTACTATGAGCGACGCTCAATTCCTGTCGATATTAATGTCAGTCGTGACGAGTCTGTTCGGCCTGATCATTCTTATTCTCGGCTGGCTTGGTAATAAGATGTACGCCAAGCTAGATGAAATGAATAGATCAATCCCGGTTATCCTGGCAGAACAAGGTAATGAAATTAAAGGATTGGGCATACGAGTTAATCGAATCGAAACCCACATATTCGATAGGCGGCAATCATGATTGCGTTACATGACGACTGGCACGCAATTTTGCGTAAGGCGTGGTCATTTCGTCTCGCCATTGTCGCGGGCTTTCTTTCCGCCGTAACCGTTATTATGGGGGTCATGGTGAATTGCGGCACGTCGCCCGCCTTCATGGTGGCCTTTAGCGTGGTGTCGATCCTTGCGTCTGTTGCCGGGTTTGCCGCCGCCGCCGCTCGAGTCGTCGCTCAGCCGAAGATGAAACTATGACGCCGAACCAGAAACGCGCCCTTGCAGCAGCCCTCGCCACGGGTATTGCTGGGGCGCATGAGGGTTTGAAGTTTACGCCCTACTATGACCCGCCCGGAATTCTTACAGTCTGCCAGGGCCACACGGGTCCGGACGTAATCAAAGGCAAACGCTATTCCCTCGCCGAGTGTGACGCCTTTTTGACCGACGACATGCGCAAAGCGGTCGGCCTTGTCGATGCCTGTCAGCCAGGCCTGCCCGTGCCTGTCCTCGCGTCGTTCGCCGATGCAGTCTTCAATGGCGGGCCTACGATAGCCTGCAACCGCACCAAATCGACGGCGGCGCGCTTGCTTTACGCCCACGATTACGCCGCCGCGTGCGAGCAGCACTTGCGCTGGAATAAGGCTAAGGTTGCCGGCGTGATGGTCGTCTTGCCGGGTCTCACAACTCGCACAATTGAGCGCCGTAATTTGTGCATGGAGGGGCTATGACTACTCAAATCAAGGCGCTACTCATCCTAGGAGTGCTTCTGGCCGCGTTTGGCGCGGGCTGGGCGGGCAACGGCTGGCGACTGGATGCCAAGTACCAATCTGAGGCAAAGGCACAACTGAAGGCCAGTATAAAAGCCCTAGAGGTGCTTACCGATGAACGGGACGCCCTATCTGCAAAACTTACCGCCGCTGATGACGCTGCGACCGCAAAACTTCGGGAGGCACAAAATGAAACTGCTCGCTTACGTAACGCTACTCCTGGCACTATCGTCTTGCGCGTCGCTGCCAAATGCCCAGCCGCCGGAAACTCCGCCAAAACTGCAAGCTACCCCGGCGTGGATACTGGAACCGGGGCCGAACTTGCAGGAACTGCTCGACAAGCTTATTTTAATCTCCGAGACGCCATCGACTACGCCACCGGCCAGCTTAACGCTTGCCAAGCAGAATTAAAGCTCAGGCAGTAGTCATTCCGTCACCTGCCGCCCGGCCCGTGCTGCAAATTGTTCATCCGTCTCATCGATCATTCCCCAAAACGCCCAATTCGTCGGCGCGATAGGCACGGGCCGGGGGCTTGTCTGAGGGCGACGGCACGGCGAGTAAAGCTTGAGGGCGGCAATTTCGGCCTTCAATTTGAGTACTTGCGCTTCAGAAACGGCAAGTTGATTATACGCGGCCCGCGCTGCCTGCTCGCTGCTTTGGTAACTGATACGCCACGATTCATAGCTCATTTTTGTCCCCCTTTGGCTCGCTCAGCATCATTGCGCGCAATCAGAAGCGTGGCAAATTCGATCAGGCTAACTTCTGCCCATTGCTCCCATTCTGCCCAATGAACCTTGTCGGCAACTTCCATTACGATACGTTCATCCATTACAAAGCTCCTTTAAATCCTCGCAAATCTCTTTGGCCGGTACGCCGCAAGACTTACTCAGTTGTTCAATAATCATCGCAATCGCTTCGAGAGCGAAAACGCTATCTGCTGGCGTATCCAGTCGGCCGGTAATGTGGCCGTGACAGTCCGCCTTAAGGTCGGCCAGCAGTCGGTTCATTCCATTTCCGCCGTCAGCGCCGCATCCACAATAACGAGGGCGTCGGACAGCTTCGTGCAGCCCATGATAGCAACGAACGCCTTATGCTGCACTTCGACCTTTGCCGACAGCGCCTCGACAATCTCGAGCCGCAAGTCACTCAACATTCGGAGTTTGTCGCGCTCGGCGCGCAAGTTGGCGAGGGCGAGTCTGGTGCGCGGGCTTTCGGTCAGTGGCATATCATCGCTCCCACAATGATCCCGATTATGATCGCGACGACGGCCGGCCAGTGACTCTCGTTCAGTTCGTGAATCCAGGGGATACGCCGCATTTCGGGCGTCTGCTGGCGCAGGTACTTTTGAGGGGTCATGATATTTTCTCGCAAGTAAAGTCAAGTTCGCCATTTCGCCAAGGTTTCATTCCGGCCTCAATAACTCGATAGCCCATGTCGCGCAATTCTTCGAGCGTTTCCAGAGTCGGCGGAACGCCGGTACTTTCGAGGTAGACGTAATGCTCCGTCTCATGCTTGACGACCCAACGTTCTGCCGGTACGGGCGGAACGACAGGCTTGCGCTTGAACCAGTTCATAAGTATTTCTCCATTCGTTTGACAACTTTAGTCGGATCGGTCGTAGCGCCCAGATAGACGCCGCGCCGGAAAAATTCAAACTTGCCGCCCTTGTAGCGACATAGCAGCCCCTTGGCGCGACCGATAGCGCAGGCCGTGGCGGCTATGTCTTGGGGGCTAGGCATCGGGCGCTTTGGCATTGCCCTTCGGCCAGCCCGCTGCCGTCAGGTCGGCAATGACGTTGGCTACCGGAAGATTCGATACGCCTGTCGTTCCACGTTCAGCCGGAAGATACTTAGCGAATTCCGGCAGGCGTTCCTGCGCTTGCTTAAGCGTGCGGCACGCGCCGATAACAGCAATCAGTTTGTTTTCGAGGGCGTCACGCTGATTGTGTTGCGCTTTATTAAGCTCCGCCAATTCCTCAAGTTTTGCCCATGTTTCAGGATCGCGCTTACTGATACAGTTGTAATCTGAACGTCCGCTTTCGGTCCTCGGGGTCGGCATGTAAGGCTCGTCAAGCCCGCCCGGCGTATTGGGTGAGTTTTTGTCGAGATATTCAGGACAAAGCTTATAAACTGCTCGCACCTCCTTGGGCAGAAGTTTGAGTACCGCTGCGATTGTCATATCAAGCGCCCGCTGCTTGTAGTCAACGCTTGGCACATCATCCATGACGGCTTTGACAAAGGCGCTACGGTCATATTGATTCAGGTTCATTTCATCTCTCCGGTTGTGTTGTTAACGCTTTGAATTATGAACTACCTTTTTACAGAATGCAACACTTATTTGTAGTACCCCACGTCATGCAGCATCGCGTTCGCCTTCTGGATGTACCAATCGTAGTCAATGTCCGTCGGGGCAGGGTCATGCGGGGCCGCGCTCACTCTTTCCGATACCGTCGGCCCCGCCAGCCGCCAGCCGCCCGAATAGGCCAAGGCTTACCCTTATAGACGGCCCATGCCGGCATTGTGCCCATGATCCGCTCGACCTCTTCAATACTTCCGAAGCCCTGCGGCGCTTCCACAATATCCTCATCATAGACGTGCAGCACGACCGGGTAGCCGGCCTTCTCCAAGTTGATCATGGCGTACCGCTGAATATCTCGGGCGACGGCCTGCACGACGTTCTCGCAGAGCTTGCCTGAGTAAGTGTCCATCCGTACCCAGCCGAGCGGCCCTTGTTGTGGGTTCGTGTTGTACCCCTCGAAGCTCAGGGAATACTGACCGCCGAAGCCGCGAGTATTGGGTGAAAGTAGCGGATTGTTGTAGGTCAGCGCCCGACCAGAAGGAAGCCAGCAGTACAGCGCCTCGCCGTGCTTGACGTAGGAAACCCCCGTATGCGTGCCGTCCTTGCGGCTCACATGAAACCATTGCTCAGGAGCGAGCAGGGCGTTAATCGCGGCCCCTTCAAGGCCAAATAGTTCGGGGGTTTTGTTCCATCCTTCCCGCCGTTCCTGACCGCCCCAGAATTCCACAATGGCCGGGGAAGCGTCGCGCCATGCAAGGATTGCCGTTTTGATTTCGTCGTCACTCATGAAGGCGTCCGCGCCGAAGCGTTTCCATGCGTTGATCCAGCCGCCAAAGCCTGACGCCAGTTCTGCAACTTTGCCCATTGTCTGCCGCAAGGGGTGATGCGGCTTGGTCTTATCGGCGCGATGCTTCCACCATTCCGGGCCTTCCACGTCATCATAGCCCGCGTGCGCCATGATTTCGGCAAAGGGGATACCGCTAATTTTGCTTACACTCAACTCGTAGGCTTTGCCGTGCGTGGCGAACATCTCAACGCGCCAATCTTCCCCGGCAAGGCACGCCGTTACGACGCCTTCGATGCTGGAAAAGTCCGAAGCGATAAAATCGTGACCGTCCTTTGCCCAAAATAGCCCCCGCAAACAACCAGAGACGCACAGCATCGCGTCACCATAGACGGCTTCGACTAGGGACAGGTCGCCGCGCTTTATGACCGTCAGAACGTCCTCTACGGCGACTGGCCCCCATTCCGCCTTTTTAACGTCCGGCGGGAACGGCAGGCCGCACCATGCGCAGCACGCGATGCCCGCCCCGGTATGATGCCCGCAGGCGCATTTGACAACCTTTGGCCCCGCCTTCGGCAAGTTGGTTGGTTGCGGGCCTTCGCCGGTCGGTCGGCCGGTTCGTGCGCCGTGATAGTTGAACAGATCGTGCAGCCGGCCCCAAGGGCTTAGCTGGTTACGCATCGCAAATACTTTTTTGACCGACGCGCTGCCGACGGCCTGCCTTAGTTCAAGGGCGCGAACAGCTTGCGGGGGCAAGCCGGGGCGTTTCAGAATCTCGATAATAGCGTCCTCGTCCATCGCGCCGACCGAGACGCCAAGCCCCGCCAGCCAGCCCTTGAGCCGTTCCAATTGGCTGGCGCGCTCGACTGTTCCGCCGGTCAGTTCGCGAAGTTCCGCATCGTACCGCTCAAGGCATAGGTCAACCATCGTCGCGCAGGCAAGCAGACTCTCCTTATCAATCTCGACGCCGCGCCGGTTAATGCGCTGATCGACCAGCCAGAATTCCAGTTCTTCCCCGGTCAGATCAGGGCAATGGCTCGACGCTTCAGCCTCGGCCAAAATGTCGCGGTCGTTATAGGAGTACAGCGCCTCGAAGTCTTCCGGGGCGGTCGCCTGCGTCAAGCGTAGGGCGGGGCTACCTTTGGTCGGATTGCGCGGAACCGATAGCTTTTTCAAGAGCGCATCGCCGCCCGCATCCTTCGGTGTGGTCAGCCGCATGACGGCCCCGGCTTTGCCCAGCGCGCCGGGGTAGCCGCTTGCTCGGGCCTTTCCCATAGCGCACCGGGTCTGCTCGATCCGCAAGGGCGGGAAGCCATAGCGCGGAGCACAAACGTAATTCCATATCCACCATTCAAACGCACTATTCCACGCCTCAAGCAATCCGCCCGCCTGTACGTGGGCGATCAGATCGGCAGGCAAGGGCATGCCGGGAAGCCAGCGCCGCGAGCCTTGGCCGTCCTTGAGATTGTAGGCGAGGGAAAGTACCTCAGTCGTCGGGTGCGTGGCGTAGCAGGCCGTGCCGACCACGCCTAAGCCCTTCTGGCCTTTACGAGCGCCAGGGGGGCCGACCCATTTCTGAGTTGCAAAGTCGAATAAATGGCCGGCTTCGCTGTACGTCTCAAAGTCCAGATCAGGCAGGACTGTAGAAGCCCCGAGCCCGGCGGGTATCGGCGTTCCTGCAGGTAGGTCGGCGGGATGGGTCATTTCACTCGGCATCCGACTTGCCTGCCGGAAGCCTCAAGCCTTGGGGCTATGCCGACAAAAGAGGTCCGCAAATACTGACAGCCAGTAAGGGCGTCGGTTGTGATATTTACGCCGCTGCGAGCGCCCCACGTCTGGCTATCAGAGTTGTCTCGCCCAAGCGGACTCCAACTGTAGATTTCTACCAATACGAGAAAGCCAATAAGGTACTTCATCAAGCGTTCTCCAAGAAAGGATAGCCCCCGAAGGGGCGTCGGGTTACAGTTTGGCCGCTTCAATCGCGGCACGCATCCAGCCCCCTCGACTGGTTTTGTCACGTTTCGCAAGCGCTGCGAGTTTGTTGGCGTGCGCGTCAGACAAGCGAAGCGTGGTCGACAGCATCTTACCCTCGGCAGGGTACAGGAACGGTCGGCGCTTCAGTTTCTCACTCGACATAGCCGGCCCCACGCATCGCATCAAGCGTCCAGCCTTGAGCGACGAACTGCTCGAAGGTCGCACCGCCCGCCTTGGCCGTCATGCGCGGGCCTGCGGCAACTGGCGGGGGTGGGGCGACGGGGATGCCTGCCGGCGCAGCCAGAATGCCGGGATTGGGGGCAACGGGCAGACTAGAAGGGAATGTCAGAACACTGGACGCAGCCGGGAGAACCGTCGATGCGGGGCCAGCAGGGATCGACGGCAAGCCCGGAACCGCAACGGCACCGGGCGGGGTAAAAGACGGCATGGATACCGGCACAGCGGAAGCCCCCGCCGGCAGTGGCGCTTGACCAAAACCCGCTTCGGAAGCGTCCGGCGCGTTGCTGATCTCGATGCCATAGCCCGACAGCGCGACCATGACCGGATTGAGATAGACGCCCGGCGTGTCGCCCGTGTTGCCTTTGACGGATACTAGCACCTGCGCGTAATGACCGGTCTTGAAGGCTTCGGGGGCCATCTGTTCGCTGCCGTTCGCGTTGTACGTCGGGATCGCAAAGCCTGAACGTAGCTTGAGAATCCAGTTGCCGGGAAAGCCTTCGCGATCCTTGTTGAGCTTGCCTTTCTTGTTCGGAATCGTGGAGTCACCGTCCTCAATCTTCCACGAGAAGTTCGGATGCGGCGCGAAGTTCGGATGTGCGCGCATGCCCTCGTCGTACACTTGCCGACCCCATGCCGTTTGCGCCCAGTGCGTGTGCCCCGGTTCCTTGGTGATGGCAAGCGCAAAATAGTAGTCGAGCAACGGCTTGCCGTCCGCGCCGAGCTTGACGACGCCCTTCTGGTCTTTCTGTTCCATCGGCTTCCAAAGTTCGCCCTGCACGATACGACCGACCGGAGTTGTAAAGTTGATTGCCATGATGTTGTTACCTTTCAAAATAGACAGTTAAAGAAAACCAAGTACGACGCCGAGCGGAGCAACAAATACGCCAATTACGCGCATCACGAGCATTCCGCTGATCGTGCCGAAGTCGCTGTGCACAATCTTTACGATGTTCCATATCCAGCCGGACGCCCCGACCAAGAACAACATGAAAACCGTAAACTCGATCACTGTGAATCCAGACTGATGTTTCATTTCGTTTCGTCCTCAGTTGTTGGAATGTGTATTATGTAGCACTTGACGAAAAAGTCAAGCGCGCTTTGGTGCCATCATCAAAAATAAGTTTGACGGCCCCCGCAGGCTTGGCGGAATACTGCGCGAGCAGCCCCTCGGGAACGCCCGCAGCCTTGGCTTGTGTGGGCGTGATGAGCGCCACGTCAGGCTTGGTCAGCGGTACGCCCAGCATCAGGCCCAAGGCTTCGACCTCCTTGACGGGCTTCGTCCAAGCGAGCCGCCCTTGCGTTGCTTCAAGTGACCAGAACGGCACGCGCTCGCCGCGCTTGATGATTGCTACGGCTTCGGACTCCAAGCCGCTTACGCGAGCATCAAGCAGTGCCTGTGCCCACTTTAAGGCTCGAAGCTCCAAGCCCAGCGCGTGCGGCGGCAACTCGAGCGCGCCGAGGTCTTCCGCCAGATCAGCCGACTTGTAAGCTTCGCGTTGGAACGCTTCGCACGCATGCCGGCCCTTGCAGTTCTTGCAGCCGTCGGGCGTAACTGTCGGTTTCGGATCAGGGCCAGTCGCACGCCCCGCCGCGCCGGCAAGAATGTTGATTTGCCCGCGCAGTTCGGACGCTAAGACCCGCCAGTGCCGCACCGGCCCGTCACGACGATAACCTCGCGGCTGGATGATTCCGAAGTCGACCACAATCTCCGTATCAGGGGCCGTGACGGTGTCGAGCAGTCCGGCGACGTAATCGATCAACTGCCAATTCTCGAACGCCTCGACAAGATCATGCCCGTATTTGTAATCCCAGATGTGCAAGATAAGTTGCTTATTCTCGCCGCGCTTCCATGCGTAATAGTCGGGCGTGCCCCAATTCTTATCAGGATGAACGCGGGTAATGCTCACCTTCTGCTCGATGAACAAGCCGCCCTGCCAGTTGTCGCCCAGATGCAGCGCGATATCGTCGCGGACCATTTCGGCCCCTTCGATCATATCGCCCGTTACGGCAACACCATTTGGGGCCCGTACGTCAGGCTCGACCGGCGTACCGCGCAGCAGCATCTCGACGACCCAATGCGCGGCGCTCCCTTCAAGCGACTTTGGGCTTTCTTCTGTCTCGGGATACGCCGCCTCAAGCGTCGGGGCAAAGGCGCACTTGACCCAACGTGAGGCCGACGAGGGGGCGAGGAAGGCGTGGGCGCTCATTGCAGCCCCGGGAACTGAGATTTGAGCGTTGCCCAAACCATCGGCACGAACTGCGGGGATGACTGCAGCGTGACGACACTCGCCAAACCTGCCGCCGTGCAAGCCGCAACGACCGCCGTGGCCGGCAAGATACCGCCGACAATCGCGGGCGAGACGCGAGTCATGAGCGTTTCAAAGGTCGTCGGGTCGGCAATGACGGGGGGCGGTTCGACGGGCGAGAGGGGGGCAGGAACGAGCACCCTACCGTCACGACCAATCAACGGCTTACTTATGTCAACCCCGTCGACAACAATCGGTGCTGGCGGGGCTGTCGCCCGAATGCTTGCGACTTGTGCGTCCGTAAAGGCAGTCAATTCGCCATCCAGGGCTTGAGTGGGAACCGGCGGAACCGGGGCGAAAACTGGTGGCGAAACTTGAGTGTTAGTATTGAATGCAACGCCTGGAAGTTGCGCAATATCTGAAACCGTAACGACTCCCCGCAACTCAGCTTCAACCTCTTTGACGTATTCCGGGGCTTTGCCGCGTGCAACTTTCCACATACCATTTGCCAGCTTGTTCTTACTGCTCGAATGGATGCGAGAATCCCAAGGAAGCCCGGCTTTGTCCAGTTCGACAGCCGCGCCCGAAGTGACAGCGCCAAGGATCGGCGGCGTCGGTACACTTGGCACCGTGACCGCCAGGGGGGCAGTTGTAGGTGGCAAAGGGACGGTTACGGGGCTACCTCCAAAGACGGAAGCGGGGTCAATTAGAATAGGCCCGCCATTTTCTGCACAGGGGGGTGCTCCTTCAACTGCGGGAGCAATACACGGAGCCCCCGGATTAGGCGCGTGTACGCAATGTTCCCCGCAAGTTTTAACGACTTCGGCGGCATTGCTGGTCGGGGTGGACTTTAGCGCTTCGAGCCGGGAGTCGCGAGCAGCGAGCAATTCGGACTTTAGGGCTACGGCAACCTCACGTTGCGCCTCGCCGACCCGACCGAGCAGCACCAGCCCTGCGGCAACCTCGTCAGGATTCATCAGATCAATTTCAAGTTTCATTTCGTTTCGTCCTTGTGTTGTGAAAGAGATTGCATTATTATTTGTCTTGTCGGACTTGTCAAGTGATACGTTTTACAGGAGAGAAGAGATGCCGCTTACTAAATTTGTAGAGCAATTGAAACAACGACTGCGCGAACGCAAGGATAATTATGTCGAGGTCGATCCTTGGTTTGGGAGTACTGAAGAGGGCTTCCACGATATTGAAGTATTTGATTTCGATAAGTTGTTGAAAGAAATCGATACGTTTAGCGAAGAGTTTGACGCCAAGATATGAGCCGTCTTCGCCCCTTCCAGCAGACCGCAAAAGCCGCTATCTTCCAGCACTGGCAGGAAGGGCGCAAGAATGTTCTGCTCAAGTCACCCACGGGGTCAGGCAAGACGGTTATCTTTGCCGATATTGTGCGGACGGTTGATCGTGCCGCGGCTGTCATTGCTCACCGGGCCGAGCTTGTCTCGCAGACCTCCTTGGCCCTGGCGCGTGAGGGCGTGCGGCATCGCGTGATCGGGCCGGAAACGCTCCGTAAGCATTGCGTCACGCTGCACATGGACAAACTCGGGCGATCCTTCTATGACCCCGGCTCACGGGTCGGTGCGTGCGGCGTCGATAGTCTTGTCAATAAAGACGTGTCGCAAGACTCATGGTTCCGGCAGGTCGGGCTATGGGTTTGCGATGAAAGTCATCACCTCATCAAAGATAACAAATGGGGGCGCGGCGTTGAGATGTTTACCAATGCCGTCGGCCTTGGCGTAACGGCCACGCCGGCTCGTGCTGACGGCAAGGGCCTCGGACGGCATTCTGACGGCGTCTTTGATGCGATGGTACAAGGCCCGGAAATGCGGGAACTGATCGCTTCGGGGTACATGACGGACTACCGTATCTTCGCGCCCCCGTCCGATGTGGATTATTCCGAAGTCAAGATTACCGCGTCCGGCGACCTATCGCCCGCCAAGCTGCGTGCCGCCGTGCATGCGTCGGATAAGATTGTCGGTGATGTAGTCAAGCACTATCTCCGCATCGCCAAGGGCAAGCTGGGCGTCACGTTTGCGGTCGACGTAGAGAGCGCCAAGGAGATTGCCTTAGCGTTTCGTGCAGCCGGCGTACCCGCCGAGGTCGTCACGGCCAAGACCCCCGACTTACTGCGCGCTCAGATTTTACGGCGCTTTGCTCGACGTGAGATTATGCAATTATGCAGCGTGGATATTTTCGGCGAGGGATTCGACCTGCCGGCGATTGAGTGCGCGAGCTTCGTGCGCAAAACCGAATCCTGGCCGCTGTTCGTGCAACAGTTCGGGCGGGCCTTGCGCCTGATGGTATCGGACGAACTCAACGCAACTTGGGGCACGCTGACTGACGAACAACGACTCGCCCACATCGCCGAAAGCGGCAAGCCTGCCGCGCTAATTATCGATCACGTCGGCAATGTGATCCGTCACGGACTGCCCGACGCCCCGCGTATCGATTCGCTCGACCGGCGCAGCGCTCGCTCGTCAGGACCGTCCGACGCAATACCGCTGCGCGCTTGTGCCAATCCTAACGTCGACGGTACAGGCGTGCCGTGCGCTTCAATTTATGAGCGGTTTCACAAAGTCTGTCCGTACTGCGGGTTTTATCCCGAGCCGGCGGAACGCTCGGCACCAGAATATGTGGACGGCGACCTGTACGAACTTGACGCCGAGACACTGGCGGCAATGCGCGGCAAGGTCGCCCAGATTGACGGGGCGCCACGTATCCCACAGCACCTTGACCCGATAGCCCAGCGCGCCGTCATGAACGCGCACCATGCTCGCGCAACGGCTCAGGGGGTACTACGGCAAGGCATAGCGCTTTGGGCGGGCTGGCAGACGCATCAGGGCTATGATGACTCGCAAAGCTACCGGCGGTTCTATCATACGTTTGGCATTGATGTACTAAGCGCCCAGGCACTCGGGCGACCCGACGCGGAGGCGCTAACCCTTCGCATTCAAACAATTTTGGATCAACATGGAGTGATAGAGAAATGAGAAAGTACATGCACAGCTACGGCCGAAACTTCGTTATTGAAGTCACGAAAGAGACTGACAAAACGGTAACCTACACAATGTCAGGATGGAAAAGTCCGAGTCGACAACTGAAAACGAGCGTCAAAATTTTCGACACCTTCGAGCAGTTGAAGGCGTGGCTTATCGAGACCGCAATCTATCGCATTAAACAAGCCGGCGAAGCAGTCCTTCGAGAAGAAAAAAGGCTTATTGACGCAGAGAACTTGACGGAGGGGAGCGTTAAGCCATGAGCGCTAACCTTTACGATTGGGCGCGCAAGTGGGGCTTGTCTGTTGAGTGCTTGCGCGACCTGCAAATAACGCTCGGCACCTATACGCCGCTGCTCGCGCCGGATGCCCCTGGTGTCGGGAAGTCGGAAGCGTGGGCGCAAAGCACTTTGCGTATCGAAGCGAGCAAAAAGGGCATAAAATTGTTCCGCAATAACGTCGGGGCGCTGGCCGACAAGACGGGTCGATTCGTGAGGTACGGGCTGGCGAATGACTCGGCGGCACAAAATGCCGCACTCAAGAGCGGGGACTTGATTGGTGTACGGGGGGTACTCGTCGGACCGGATCATGTCGGCCACATTCTAGGGGTCTTCTGCTCGCGTGAGATGAAAGCGCCCGGTTGGCAATACACCGGAACCGACCGGGAAGTCGCACAATTGAACTGGATCAATCTGATTAACTCATGCGGCGGAGATGCCGCTTTCGCTACGGGACCGGAGGGAATATGAGCGACTTCTATAACGACATGATCGTCAGAACCGCAAAGAAAGCGCACAAGTGCACTTACTGTGGCGAGCCGATACCGGCTGGCGACACGTACTGTTACCAGAAGGGCAATTATGACGGGTCGTGGTACGAGTCAAAAATGCACGCCGAATGCTTTGACGACATGTGCGAAACTGGCGACGGCGAATATACACCGTACTGTAACGAGCGTCCAAAGAACTTGACAGCTTCGACAACTCGCATAGACTGAGCGAACTATGACCAAACAACCGACCGGAAGAGTTAGAAACCATTGCCCTGATACTCGCTATCTGCCTTACGTCTATCAGCGCGAATTTTTATATACCGACGAGTGCGGACACACCGCTTTAATTTGGGAAGACGTCAAATGAGCAAGCAGCATAAGATGCACCCAGCCGACCGCATCGCGCAGATATTGAGCGCGGCGCTTGTGGTGGCTTCCAAGGTGGGGTATGCCCGTCTCACGCGCGAAGATATTGCCAAGCGTGCGGACGTTCCGGCTTCCCTGATCAGTTACCATCTGGGCACCATGCCCGCCTTGAGACGCAAGATCATGCGCGAGGCTATCAGGACGGAATGCCTGCCGGTCGTCGCGCAAGGCTTGGCGATCCGTGACCGCTTCGCACTCAAAGCGCCTGCGGAGTTGCGGGCGCGTGCCGTGGCGTCGCTGTCATGAGTGCAGTGACCGGACTAGACAAAGTAATGCGCGCTTTCGACATGGGCGACCGAGTGTCGATTGTGCATTCGGATGGGCTGACCGGTACGATTCAAGCGCTCTTGCTGACAAACGAAGGTTTGCAATATCAGATTCGGTATTGGCGCGATAATATCAGAACTGTCGAATGGGTATTCGCCGACGAAATCTGCAAGCTATCCAAGTGAGGCTCTAACATGCAAACGCTTCCCGCCGCTTTTGCGGCAATGGCTCAGTATCGCCAATTTTTGTGTTATGTGCTGGTGCCAAGTGCGACCCGCCCCCACACTGGTGAGGTGATACTGTGAAACTCACGATTTTTAACAGTCTCAAAGCCCCGACCTTCACCGAATCAGAACTACCGTGGGGCACGCTGTGCGACTACTTGACGACACCGCCAGAGTTTCCCGATAAAGTATCCTGCCCGCTGCTTAAGCTGTCATGCTTTGGCGACAAGCGCAGCGCTAAAGACTCATTGCGTCATGACGACAACGTTCTCGGCATTTGGGGCGTCGAAGGCGACCACGATAGGGGCGTCATGAGCGTCGAACAGGCCGGGGCGTTGCTGGCCGTTGCAGGCATATCCGCTTTCATCTACACGACCGCCAGCCATACGCCGACCGCCCCGCGCTGGCGCGTTCTGATTCCGACCTCGCAATACTACGCCCCGGAAGTTCATCGCGAGCTTGTCGGGCGGGCGAATGCCGTACTTCAAGGCGCGTTCAGTCCCGAAAGTTTCGCGCTTAGTCAAGCCTATTACTTTGGTAAAGTTGTGGGCGTGGCTTATGAGTCACGGCGCGTCGACGGCCAATTTATTGACTTGATGCCAATAACCCCCCTGTTTCCTTCCGTGACTGGCAATACCTCCGGCGACTGGACGCTTACCGATACGCCCGTTGAAGAATGGTGCGGGCCGACAGATGACGACGATTTGATTCGTCGCGCCCTGATGAGCAAGAGTGCCGCCAGTGCGTTTGGTGGCCGGGCAAGCTTCGCGGACTTATGGAATGCGGATGTTGAAGCCCTATCCAAATCTTTTCCAGGAGCAGACAGTTATGACGCCAGTAGTGCAGACGCCGCCCTTGTTTCTCACCTCGCGTTCTGGACCGGAAAGCACGGCGAGCGCATACGATCCCTTATGCTCAAGTCTGGATTGGTACGTGACAAATGGGACCGGGAAGACTATTTACCGCGCACCATCTCTGAGATATGTGCCCGCCCTGGAGACGTACTACAGGACAAGCCCGTAGAGCCGCCCAGCACGCCGCAGGCGGTCGAAGGCGCGCCGACCCAGACGACCATAACGGGTCAAACGTTTCTCTCAACTGACGCTCAACGCGACCTGTTCGCGGGCTGTGTTTATGTGACCGATCACCACAAGGTACTCGTACCGGGCGGGGCGCTCTTGAAGCCCGTACAGTTTAAGGTTGCCTTTGGCGGGTACTGCATGGCGATGGACAACGTCAACGAGCGCACGACCCGAGATGCATGGGAAGCCTTCACGGAATCTCAAGTGCTGCGGGCTCCGATGGCCGATACGATTTGCTTCCGGCCCGACAAGGCCCCCGGCGTGATCCTCAACGACGCCGGCCGCACGCAGGTCAATACGTGGTGGCCGGCCGACGTGAAGCGCAAGAAGGCCGATCCGTCGCGGTTCCTGGCGCACCTCGCCAAGATTCTGCCTGATACCCGCGACCAGACGATCATTCTGTCCTACATGGCAGCGTGCGTGCAGCACAAGGGCATAAAGTTCCAATGGTGCCCGGTGATCCAGGGTGCGGAAGGTAACGGCAAGACGATCCTTAGTGCCATCTTGTCGGAGGCCATCGGCCAGCACTACACGCACTGGCTCGATGCGAAAAGTATTGTCAGCGACTTTAATGCTTACCTTGCCAATACGGTTTTTCTGGCAGTCGAGGAATTGTACGTGCAGGAACACGCCGTCGAGATTGTTGAGAAGATGAAGACGATCATTGCTGGCGGTATGGGCACGTCCGTACAGCCTAAGGGAATCGACTCAAAGAGCATGCGAATTTGCTGCAACTTGATGATTACGACCAACTACAAAGCGGCGGTACGCAAGACTGCTGACAACGCCCGCCGCTTGTCGGTCTTCTACAGCGCTCAGCAATCCAAGGCGGACATTGAGCGGGCGGGGATGGGCGGCAATTACTTCCCGGACTTGTGGGACTGGCTGCGCGCCGAGGGCTTCGCGATTGTTGCGGAGCTACTGCACACCTACCAGATTCCCGCCGAGTTCAATCCTGCCGGCGATTGCCGCCGTGCGCCCGATACGAGCACGACGGGCGAGGTGATCGTCGAGAGTCAGGGCAGCGTCGAGCAGCAGATAGCCGAGATGATTGCGCAAGATACGCCGGGCTTCATGGGCGGCTGGGTTTCGTCCGTGGCGCTGGACCGGCTCATTGGCGACACGCTCAAGATGGGCAATCGTATCAGCCACGCAAAGCGCCGCGAGATGATGCAAGGCATGGGCTACACGTTGCATCCAGGTCTGCTTGATGGTCGGGTTAATAATCCCGTGCAGCCTGACGGACGAAAGCCCCAACTGTTCATCAAAGCGGGGCACGTATCGGCGGGTATTGTGGGGGCGGCAGAAATTGCAAGGGCGTACAGCACCGCGCAGATGCTTCGAGTGGGAATCTGACCGCAATACTTCATAGGCCCTTCGGGGCCTTTTCTTTTATGGTAGACAAGACAAGGGCCACCGTCAAAAAGTGGCCCTTGCGTGTGAGATTCTCTTAACTACTCCGGGTAGTACCTGACTGTCATTCATCAGGCGGCGCTACGTTTTTGCACTCACTTAACGTAACATTTCTGTCCGCATTTTAGTTAAGCAATACCGGCAAGTCAAGCGCGTCGGCCTTGTATTGCCGGTAATACATGAAGGGGCGAAAAGCATAGATCAAAAGCCCGCCAAGCAGCCAGAGAAGGCTAGAGCCACCGAGAAGGTGGACAAGTAAATTAGTGTTCGCCATGTAGCCACCCTTTCTCAAATAAAACGTGTTCGACCGTTTCGTGTTCATACGGAGAGCTAAAGACGCAGTCATGTTCTCTGGCAGATTCCCCTTCCTTGACGATTGCCCGCGCCTGGTTAGCGGTAAGTGTGGAGGCAACTTGAGGTTTTGTCCAGGTTAGTGAGGCTACAGAGCTATTGGCCCCAGGTGCCGTGTCCGTTGAAAGATATTCGCCACCAGAATACGAACTGATATGCTTTCCAGTAATCGTAACAACTCGGTTGAAGAACGTATTGTAAAGCACATCCCCCTTATAGACCGGCTTGTCTTCGACCCAGGCGAGCGGGGCCATGTAAAACAGGCCGACTACTCGAATGTAGAACGTTCCCTCATCATCAGAAACAACCAACCGTCCATTACGGTTAGGACCAGCAACGTACTCATACTCGTCGTATTTAAAATCAACAGTAACCAATTTCTCCCCGCGCTTGGCGGCTTCCAGATCAAACTCTCTCATTCCGGCACCTCGACATAATAGAAGCAAAATTTACGGACGTACTCATCGCCGATATTCTCAGGCTCAAAGGTCAGGTACTGATGCCGGCCTTTGATTTGCATGTGCTCGACGATGTACTTGAGGCTCGCTACGGCGTGCTCCTGGCTGGCCTTGAAGGGCATGGCGTTGAAACGGTACTTGAGGGCCGCTAGGAGCACTTGATGGTTCGGGGCCATCGGGTCATAGACAGCCATCTCGTAAGCCTCAGTAGCGGCCCTGACGCCGTACAGGCACATGTTGTCGCCTTGCGCTGCCTGATAGGCTTGGGCGTTGAAGGCTGCGAGGGCTAGAAGGGCGGGAAGTAGGCGCATGGCTAGGCTCCGGTCGCTTTGGCAATGACCCGCTCAATCGAAGCAATTTCTTGTGCTCTTAGTGGGATTTTTTCAATTCGTGTCCACTCAAGAACATTCCGAAGCTCGGCAAGCATTTCCGGCGCAACAGCGATCAGTTGGGCGTTATCCACATTAGACTCGTCCAACGGAATGATTGCGACTGAACCGTCGACAGTACCGACAGACAGCGCGTCGAATCTGTCTTTCCCTGACAATTCGAGCCATTGCTTTATGGCAGGATTATCCGAGGTCGCGATATACTGCGCGGTTTTTGGTGCGATGGCCCAAGGGCCTTTGGTATGTGACATGACGTTCTCTCCGTTTGGTTGGTGAATCTTGATTATGTACTACACTTTTGATAAAAGCAAGACTTATTTACATCTTCGGCATGTACGGCTCGCCGGTTTTTGGGGCGAAGGCTGCGATTGTATTTTGCCGGCTATTGGCGATTTCAGCGTCACGCTTCTGCCGCCATTCTGGCAGTTCTACCGGGGCATTGGATACGACCTCGGCCCTTGGCGTTACGCCCCGTTGAATGTCGAGGGCTTGGCAATACGAAAAGGCAGCGGCGAAGTCGTCAGGGTGCAGAGGATACGAGAAGTAGCCTTGCTTGTGTTCGTTGACTTTCTTGTTCATTAATTTGTTGTACTTGCGTGCATTTTCCACATTACAAGCACAACATATGCCGCTAGAAGTATATCGAAATCCTGAATGCCCATTGACGCAGGGCCGGCCAGTGCAATATTTCGACTCGCCAGCTTCGGCGGCTTCACGCCTCGTTTTTATCGTAGCCATCGCTATCTCCTGAAAAACTAATACTAGCATACGGTTTATCATTGTCAAGCAGTAATTTTAAGTACCCGGAGCGAAAAAGAGTGGGTACGCCGCAAACCCTTGGCCTTACTAGCTTTGCAGCGATTTTACCCGTAACTGGGGCGGCCGCTACTCTCTATGGTATTTAATATGCCTTAATGTGATATACGTACTATATGTATATTTAACGTACGCTTCTGGACGTTTACAATTATTATTCCCAGTTATAGAGTTAGAGGGGGATAAAGAGTAGTAGAATCAAGGAGTTAGAGTACCTACCCGGAAAATAACCAGACTTTTATGATACTTTTCTCAGGTAAGGCTTGATTGTTGCTATGTGGATGCTATAAGATTGAGCAATGACAATGACCAATCCAATCCGCTCTAAACTCGTTCCCCGATTTGTGGAAGAGTTTTGCAAACCGTCGAACCGCGAGAACGCTACGAAAGCGGCACGCGAGGCTGGCTGGCCCGAATCGTGGGCCGCTGAAGCAGGCTATCGGCTGTTGAAAGATGTGGAAGTTCAGCAAATGATTATGGAGCAACGTGCCCGTGTCGCCCAAGCCGCAACGATCACAGCGGCAGACATACTTCGAGACTGGATTGAACTGGCCGATGCTGACGCTTCGAAAATCGTCTATGTGCGCCGCGTCAATTGCCGTTGGTGCAACGGCGTCGAACATCAATACCAATGGAACGCTCGCGAGTATGCCGAGGCGTGCGACCAAGCGCAAAGGGCCGAGGCTGCGTTTCCCGATTGTGCTGGTGGGTTTGGGTGGAGACACAACGGTGAACCGCATGGCGGCTGTCCTGAGTGTGCTGGCGAGGGCATTGAAGATATTTTCTTCCGCGATACCGAAAGTCTGACCGGACCAGAGCGAAAATTGATCGCCGGTATCAAGCGAACGAAGGACGGGCTTGAGGTCAAATTGAAGGATCAAGAAGCAATACGCAATCAGATTGCCAAATATCTCGGCATGCTGATCGAACGTAAAGAACTGACTGGCAAGGACGGCGCCCCGTTGACCATCGCGCATGCCAATCCAGAAGACTTGAGTGACGCACAGCTTGCCGCGCTGATCGATGATAACCAAAAGTGACGCGGCCAAGGAGTTGCTGCGACGGCGCGAGGCTCGCAAGGCGCTCGGTGCATACATAACTTATACAAGTAAGAAATATAAGTGGTCGAACTTCTCTGAGACGGTATGCGCGGCGCTCGATAAGTTCGTCCTTGACGTTCAAGCCGGCATCCGCCCAATTCTCGTTCTGCAGGCCCCGCCCCAACACGGCAAGTCTGAGATTGTCAGTCGCAAGTTGCCGCCCTATCTCATCGGTCGGTTCCCAGACTGGCGTATTGGCGCGTTCAGCTACTCAGACGACCTCGCCGGCCCTATGTCGCTCGACGTGCGAAGAAACCTTGCCAGCGAGCAACACGCCCGCCTGTTCCCCACATCCGACGCTCGGGCTAAGTACACAATCAACCGTGACGGCGAATTTACCTCACCGGGCGGCGACGGCAGTTATATCGGGCGGGGCGTCGGTTCGGGCGCAACGGGTCGCTCGCTCGATATTGGCATCATCGACGACCCGGTAAAGAATCAGCAGGAGGCGCTAAGTCCAACGACCAAGGAAGGACATTGGTCATGGTATCAATCCGTCTTCACGACTCGGCTATCTGAGAATTCCGGCCAGATCATCATGGCGACGAGTTGGGCCGAAGACGACTTGCCCGCCCGTATCTGCAACCAGTTCCGGGGCGATCCGCGCCTGACCATCCTGCGCTTCCCGGCGATCAATCTGCCGGGCGAGGTCGCATACGATCCGCTGCTGCCCGAGGGGGCGCTAGTTCCTGAGTTGCACAGTCTAAAGAAGCTGCTCGAAACCAAAGCGACATTCAGCGACTACTGGTGGGCTGCGCTCTACCAGCAATCGCCCCGCGCTATCGGCGGTAATGTCTTCAAGGACGAGGGTATTCGCTATTACTTGCCGAAAGACCTGCCGACCAAGTTCGATAAGGTGCTGGCAAGTTGGGATTGCACGTTCAAGGACACGGACGGCACCGACTTTGTTGTCGGGCAGGTTTGGGGCAAGGCTGGCGCGAACAGCTATCTACTCGCCCAGGTACGCGCCCGCATGAGCTTTACTCGAACTGTGCGCGAGGTCGTTGCGCTACGTGACGCTTGGCCGAAGACTCGCGAGATATTGATCGAAGACAAGGCGAACGGTCCTGCGGTCATCGATACGCTCAAGGCCAAGGTGCCCGGCCTGATACCTATCGAACCTGACGGCTCGAAGCTCGCCCGGGCGCATGCGGTAACAAGCTATTGGGAAGCGGGGAATGTGTGGCTACCACATCCAGACTTCGCGCCTTGGGTCAAGGACTTGCTGTCAGAACTTACCGCATTCCCCGCTGCAGCCAATGACGACCAAGTCGACGCGCTGACGCAAGCGCTCCGCCGGCTCTACCCGCTCTTTAGCCGCCTCAAGATCAGTCAAGCGGCGATGGAACGGGCGATGTCGGGGCGTTAGAACAACGCCGGCTCAAAGTTATTCCAATCGATGTCAGCGACTCGCTGCGTGACATACTTGTAGTTCTTTGAGGGTCGTTCCCATTGCCAGCGCACGACCAAGGATGCCGTAGCGGATTTGGGGCTTACGTTTCATGATGGTTAGCCAGTCCCTTTCGGGGCCGTCGGAGGTTTAGAGTTTAGGCTTGCGGGCGGTTGCGACGAATGAAACGCTAGGCTCATCTTTACGGAAGACTGAGAGCCATTCTTGCGCGGTTTCTTCAGTCACTTGACGCTCAGCTACGAAGTGATTACCGCGAGCGGCGTTAGTGCGAAGGCTCCAAAGTGTCAAGGTCTTGTTCATTTCGTTTCTCCGTTGCGTTGTTGATGTAGTAATTATGCACTACACTATTCACGAAGTCAACAATTATTTTCAAAATTAATTATAATTATTGTATGGATACTATCAAACGCCCCGTAGGACGCCCCCGCAAGCACCCCCGAACGCTCAAGGGTGACGGCTTGCGACTTGCCGCATATAAGGCCCAGACGCTCGCCAAGGACGCCGCGCCCTATACGTACCCGATCAAACCTCCTACCCTCGCGCCCGGCGTCGTTCCTAAAGGCGCACAAGCCCCCGTGATGGCAATGGACAGCAATCCGTACCAGTACGCCATGCGGGGCGGGCTTCCTGGCGGCGGCTTCCCGGGCTTTCAGTATCTCGCGCAGCTTGCCACCCGTGCCGAGTACCGGGCGTTTGCTTCGACCATGTCGACGGAACTGACTCGTGAATGGATTGAATTTTCAGGCAGTGACGACACAGCCGACAAGATCGAAGCAATCAAGGCGGAATTCAAGCGGCTAAACGTGCGGGGCGTGATCCAAACGGCCGCAGAACACGATTGCTACTTTGGGCGCGGGCAGATATTTATTGACTTGCGGGGCCATGATCGAGAAGTGCCGCTAGTTCTCGCCCCGGCAACCGTAGCCAAGAGAAGCCTTGTACGTATCAGCGCTGTCGAAGCAGTGTGGACAACGCCCAGCGCTTACAATGCACAAGACCCGTCCGCGCCTGACTTCTACAAGCCTACTGAATGGTGGATGCTTGGACAACAGGTGCATGCCTCGCGCTTGATGACCATCGTGACCCGCCCGCTGCCTGACATTCTGAAGCCGGCGTTCAACTTCGCCGGCATGAGCCTGTCGCAACTGGCAGAGCCTTACGTTGACAATTGGCTCCGCACGCGCCAGAGCGTTGCCGACCTTATCAACAACTTCAGTATCACGTGCCTCGCGACCAGCATGGAGCAAATCCTGCAGGGCAACGATGACGGCGCGGACCTTTTCAAGCGGGCCGACCTTTTCACGGCCATGCGTAGCAATAAGGGCTTGATGCTGCTCGACAAGGATCGCGAGGAACTCGTACAGGTCAATACGCCGCTGTCCGGACTGCACGAACTGCAGGCGCAGAGCCAAGAGCATATGTGTTCTTGCTCCAGGATGCCCGCTATCGTGCTGACGGGCATCTCGCCAAGTGGGTTGAATGCGTCCAGTGACGGCGAGATTCGAGTCTTCTACGACTGGATCGCTGCGCAGCAGACGGCCTACTGGCGCGCCCCGGTCGAGACGATTCTTGACCTTGTGCAACTGTCGTTGTTCGGTGAGATTTTCCGAGACATAACTTTTGACTTCGTACCGCTCTATCAGATGACGCCGGCGGAAGAATCCGATATTCGCGCCAAGGATGGCGTAACGGATGTTGGCTACATCAATGCGGGCGTTGTCGATCCGTCCGAAGTGCGCGAGAAGCTAGCAAAAGACCCGACAAGCGGCTTTGACGGGCTTGACTTGTCGCTCATTATCGTGCCGCCTTCGGAGCCTGACGATATGGGTGGGGAACTGCCAGAAGAGAAGCCGAGCGATGCCGAGCAAGCCTAAAGTCGCCCGGGCGACCCACGCGAACCGGGGAATCGAAAGTGCGTACCGACGGTCAATGCTCGCCCTGATTGACCAGATGAATGCGTCCGTCGAGTACTGGCTGACGGCAGGCTATCGCAAGGAGCCGCCGCGCATGGCCGCGCTTGTTGAGTATAGCTATGATGCTGATTTAGCTCTATTTTCGGGTGGCGGGCGGCACCCTATCGATGCTCGGCGCTTAGCCTTGGACGCCTCGCCCGCTCTCCACATTAAGCGCGTCCTGGCCGACCTTGCCGACCGCTGGATAAAGCGCTTTGACGAGTGGGCACCAAAGATCGCCGAGGCGTACCTGCGCGATATGTTCAAAGCGTCCGACAGTTCCATGCGTGCCGCGCTGAAGGATGCGGGCTGGACTGTTGAATTCAAGATGACACCAGCAGTGCGTGACGCATTTCAAGCCTCGCTCGCCGAGAACGTCGGCTTGATACGTTCCATTCCCGAGCAGTATCTGGGCAAAGTCGAAGGTATCGTCATGCGGTCGTATAGCGCGGGCCGCGACTTGCAGACGATGGTTAAAGACTTGAAGGCGCTCTATCCACAAGCAGCACATCGGGCGGAATTGATAGCCAGGGACCAAAGCGGGAAGGCTAATGCTGTCGTCAACCGGGCGCGACAATTGGAATTAGGTATTACAGAAGCCGTATGGCTTCACTCTCATGCAGGCAAGACGCCCCGCCCTGACCACGTTGCTGCGAACGGGAAGCGCTACAAGATTGCGGAAGGGTGTCTCATATCGGGCGAGTACATACAGCCGGGCGAAGAGATTAACTGCCGCTGTACGTCTCGACCAATACTGCCGATTTAGATCAGATTAGGCGCGTACCGGTTTAGCTTTGATTGCGCCATACATGACGCTTGCTTTAAAGGCTTCAGTTCTTCTCATTTTTCTGAAAAGCTGATCCGCCAAGTCGTCAAGGTCAATTTCGACTTCGATGGTCAAGAAAACGCCGGGGCCATTTTGGTATTTGAATTGTTTAGCGATTTTGTCCATGGTGTTCTCCGTTGCGTTGTTGATGTAGTAATTATGCATTACGCTATTTAACTTGTCAAGCAGAATTTGCAAAAATGTTTCATAATTCCCACATCTTTACGGAGCGTACATCATGGGCGAACTTGCCTCAGACGGACGAATGATCTATCCCAATCGAGCCGCCCAAGCCTTCGGGTACGACGGTAACGGGAAGATGACCACAGCTACCCTCACGCAGTACGGCGCGGTGTACGTGAAAACTTACACTTGGACAAATTCGCTTCTCACCGCTCAGAGTTTGTGGGTTAAGCAATGAAACTCGATTGGGCGAAGATTTACGCGCTGTCAGGCGTTACGCCGACGGACGCGCTGAAGCAGCAAGCTGAGATTTTCAGCAAGTTCGGAATGTCGCCCACGATCATTGCCAATCTTATCGCCTGTCTGGGAACCGGCGGCGAAGTCGCGCCCGCCCCTATTGGCATCATGGCCGCAAGTCAGGTCCCTGTCGCCATATACTCGCTGCGCAAGGTCAATCCGGCCTATGCCGGAAATTGCTGTCAGGTTCGAGACTCGGGCAACACGCTTCGCACCTTTGGATTCAACGCCAACGGCGTGATCGACGTGAGCCTTGCGCCAACCTACGGCGACGGCGTAACTTTCACGCTTGCCTCGTTTTACGACCAGTCAGGCGGCAATCACCATTTCTCATCGACTGCTCGCCCGATCTTCAAGCTTGCGCAGATCACAACGCAGGATGGCTATTCGCTGCCGGGCATTGACTTCACGTCCAAGACGTTGAACATGGTCACGACCGACACGTTTGTAGCCGTCGGCGGCACCAACAATCTTGCGGTCCATATCATCGGGCAGACTGCCGGCTGGTCGAGCGCTGGAACGCACGCACGCGCCCCTGCGGTGTATTCGAGCGCCAACGGCCCGATGCTTGGCTATGGCACCGCCGCTAACGGTCTTGTCTTCGGGGCGTACATGGCCTCTGGTGAGACCGTCATGTACGCCAAGCAAGGCGAGTTGCTTCTTGAAGACGGAACGCCGACGGCGGCTCGCGTGCGCAATCTTTGGTTCAATCAGCGCGGGGCGACCGTTGCTGGCGGCGCGGATATTCGCAAGTTCTATACTGGGCGGGTGCACGGTGTTGCTGACGCCCAATCGCAGCGACTCGTCCTGGGCAATAATGGGGCGGTCAGCCAGTCGCACAACGGCATGATCTTTGAAGTCGTCCTATACCAGAACGCTACGCCAATGGCGGATACGGAGGCGTGGGCGATAAGCTTGGGTCAGCGGCAATTCTGGGGCGCGCTTGGCGCGGCGAACTATCCGACTCGCTACTATGCTATCGGCGCGGGCCAATCGTTGATGCAGTACTATGCAACAATTGCTTCGGCAAGCACGGGCCTTCTAGCAGATTGTGCGAACCTTCGCATCTTCACACCGGCCGTAACCACGCTTCTCAATGCCGCCGGCTATCCAGACAGAGAACTGCTGGCGGCATTTGGTGCGACGGCTTATGGCGGCTCATCGGCGCTTAAAGGTGCTGGCGCGGGCACGCCAGACGGCCCTGGTGGAACGTCCTGGTTGAGTTGGGACGGCTCGACGCTGGTCAAGAAATTTTGGTGGGACCAAGACCTCGACATTCCCGGCCCTGTACTCGTCAATTGGAAAACTCAGATCGCGGCGTTCGTCGGCGCGAAGTACAACAACACGGCGATATTGTGGGATCAAGGACAAGCTGAAGCGATCACCTTCTCGGGCGGCGAGGTTGGTTCGGTCACGATTGCAAACTGGACGCGCTGCACGCCGCTTATCTGGGCGAACATGCGGGCCACGCTGGGCAATGCCACAATTCCCATCGTGATCCAGCCGCTCGGCCGGCAACAGGGCTACGATACGATGATGCGGACGTTGCGGCTCATTCAGAATCAATTCGCGGCCAACGATTCAACCGTGCATCTAAGCGCTGATGATCACGACTTGACGCGCCAGGACGGAGTGCATTTAGGGGCGGGACCTGCTGACCCTTACGGCTTCGATACCGCCGCTACGCGCATATCCAAAGGCTTTATTGCGCAATTTGACGCCTCCGTAAAATATACCGGCCCGTCGGTTATCTCGGCGGTACGATCCAGTACGACAAGCGTTGACGTTACGATTGGATGGGCGGCAACTGGAAGCGGAACGGACTTTACGCCGACGAGCGGAATTGTCGGATTTGAAATAACCGATGGTGGCGGAGCGCGGACTATTTCGGCAGCAGTTCGCCAATCCGCAAGCACGATTCGATTGACCGTATCGGGCGCGGCATTTAGCGGCTCAGTTTCGGTTATCCACAATCCGCAGCCGTCGGCACTCGATAGAACTTTGATGGTTATCGATAATATCGGCCTGCCGCTGGCTCCGTGCACGGCAATAATGGACATAATCTAAAAATAGTCTCATAATTCGCAATCATGCCTATCCTGAAACTTGCCTTAGACCGAAGCGCCCGCCGAGTAGATGTTGACGGGCGGCTTCACGTTGACCGCTCGCATATAAGTAAAGCGAATGTTTGCGTTTACTACGGGAACGAAATCCCCGGATGGGAAGCGCTTGGCCTTGATGGCTCGAAGGTTTACCGCCTGCTTCGCGATCCGGTCGAATTGGAACGTGCCGCGCCGACCTTTGCCCGTTTACCGATCCTTTCCAAGCACGTTCCGGTAACGGTCGATACCCCGCAGCCCGATTTGATTGTGGGCGCGATTGGCTCTGATGTGGCATTTGCCGCGCCTTATCTCGACGCGGATTTGTGCGTATGGGACGCGAAGGCCATTGCTGGAATTGAAACTGAGCAGATTATCGAATTATCCTGTGCGTACCGTTATGTGCCTGTTATGGAGGCCGGCGAGTTTGAAGGCCAAGCCTACGACGGGAAAATGACGGAAATACAGGGCAATCACTTGGCGCTTGTCGAAGTTGGGCGTGCCGGTGCTGATGTTGTTGTAGCAGATGCAAACCCCTTTACCTACAAGGAATCCGCGATGAAGACGACCAAACTGGGCAAGGCCCTTTTTGCGGCACTTTGCGCGGCCTCTCCGGTCCTGGCTGCGGATTCCGCGCTGCCCGCTCTGGTCGGCCTCGCAAACCGCAAGAATTTCGACACGGCCGGCGTCAAGGCCAAACTGATGGCGCTCGATGCCACTCTGGACCCGCAGCAACTGGACCGCGTGATCGACGCGCTGCTCGACGTTGAGCAACCGGAAGAACCGACCGCTGTCGCCCCGATGGCCGGCGCGGGGGACGAAGGGCCGTGCGACAAGGTCAAGGCCATGCTGGCCGGCAAGGTCGACGACGCCACAATCGAACAGATTTGTGCGCTCATCGCCCCGCCCGCCGCCGAAGATGAATTTCCGGAAAAGAAAGAAGAGCTGGGCATGAAGAAAGAAGAAGTCAAAGCCGCAATGGACGGCTTGCGCAAGGACTTGCGTGACGCCGAAGAAGCTCGCCGTGACGTGCGCCCGGTCGTCGGTGACGTATCGACTAGCATCGATTCGGCCGCTGAAGTCTACGCTTTCGCGCTCGACCAGATGACCGTCGATCACAAAGATGTGGAAGGCACCCCGGCGCTGCGTGCGCTGTTCCGTGTCGCCCACGCCGCCAAGGGCCGGGACATTACGCCGCATATCGCGCAGGATGCCGATGCGATGGCGAAGCAGTTCCCCGGCGCTGCCCGTTTTCGTAACGCATAAAGGAGGTCATTACCATGACTGGATTTCAAAAACAGGTCAATCTGACCCCCGCGCCGGCGGTTGAAGGTGACTTCGCATCCGCCAATCCCCGCTCTACCTATCTCGCAGGTCCCGGCGGGCTTGTCGCAGGATCGGAAGGCGTAACCGTCGCCAAGTTCGCCTGGGTCGATGATGTCGACAGCACGACTGTTCGCAGTTACGGCACCTTCACGGGCAAGCCGTCAGGATTCGTGCATCGCGAGCAACAGGGCTTGATTACCGACTACCTCGCCGAATCGGGCATGAAGGTTCAGCAGGGATTCCCGATCACGCTGTATACCGAAGGCGACTTCTGGGCCAAGGTTACGGGCGCAACCGCCGCGACTGTCGGCGCTGCCGTCTATGCGACCTACGCTACCGGCGCGATCACCATCGGCTCGGCGGCGACTGGTGCCAGCACGACCGCCAGCATCGGTGCGACCTTCACGGCGTCCGCAGGCTCGCCGAGCACGAAACTGGTCGTCACCTCTGTCACTGGCCTGATCAGTGCTGGCGATACGCTCAGCGGTACGGGCATCACGGCCGGTACGACCGTAATCTCGCAAGACAGTGGCGCGACTGGCGGCGCGGGCACCTACACCATCAGCGCAGCAAATACGACCAGTGCGGCGACCGTTACGGCCTTCGGTACGGTCCTGAACGTCACGGCGGTCGGTTCCGGCACGGTTCTGGTCGGCGCTCCGGTCAGCGCCCCGAGCGGTTCGGTCATTTCTTCGCAGATCAGCGGCGCGACCGGCGGCATCGGCCTGTATCGACTGGATGTGGGCGCGACGGCTTATACGGCGTCGGGCACCATCACCACAACCGGCGGCGTCCTGACCAGTTGGGTTGCGAAGTCGGTCGCTGCGGTCGGCGAACTCGTCAAAATTTCTACGTGGGGTAACTAACATGAGCCTTATCAAAACTCAGGCTGAACTGCATTGGAATATGCAGCAAGCCGGCATCAATTTCATGGGGGTTACTCCTGACGTGCAGGTTGTCGGGGCGTCCATGCGTCTCGCACACGATGGCTTCGCATGCGATGCACAGCCGACGCTCATCACGACCAGCAACTCGGGCATTCCTGCGTTCCTCTCGACCTACATCGATCCGAAGTTGATCGAAGTTCTCGTCTCGCCGATGAAAGCTGCCGAGATTGTGGGCGGTGAAGTCAAGAAAGGCGACTGGACGACCGAGACGGCAATGTTCCCGATTGTCGAATCGACGGGCGAAACCTCGTCGTATGGCGACTATTCCGAGAACGGGCGAGCCGGCGTCAATTCCAACTTCCCCCAGCGTCAGAGCTATCACTATCAGGTAATGACGCAATGGGGCGAGCGCGAACTCGAAAAGGCCGGTCTGGCCCGCATCGACTGGGCCAATCGGCTCAACATCGCCAGCGTTCTGACACTGAACAAGTTCCAGAACAAGACGTACTTCTTCGGCGTCGCCGGCCTGCAGAATTATGGCCTGCTCAACGATCCGAACCTGTCCGCCGCCATCGTGCCGACCACGAAGACAGCTGGCGGTACGACCTGGGCGGTTGCGACCGGCACGGAAGTGTTGGCGGATATCACCAAGCTCTATGTCCAATTGCAGAACCAAGCAAACGGCATGATCGACCGCGATACCCGCATGACGCTCGCCATGTCGTCGCTCGCTGATGGCAACGGGATGACGAAGGTGACGGACCTCAACGTGTCGGTTCAGGAGAAAATCAAGAAGATTTATCCGAACATGACCGTCAAGACCGCGCCGGAATACTCGACTGCTGCCGGCGAACTGGTGCAACTGATCGCCGACGAAATTGAAGGTCAGCGTACCGCCGACTGCGCGTTCACCGAGAAGCTCCGGGCGCATCCAATTGTGGTCGGTTCCAGTTCTTTCAAACAAAAAAAATCGCAAGGGACTTTTGGCACGATCATTTGCCGCCCGGTGTTCGTGGCGCAAATGATCGGCGTCTAAACGAGCCTTGCAATAAGTACAGCCCTGGAGATTTTACCTTCCGGGGCTTTTTCTTGTCTTGCGTTTGCGAAAAGTGCCGTCTAAAATGAAATTTCTTTCTGTTAATCAATTTTTGGTCGCTAATCACTCAGGAGAAATATCATGCTTCGGGTATGGTAAAGCATACCGCTTGCAATACTTAACGGAACGGGGCTATTATGGCCCTGTTTCTTTATCACCTTCACGGAGAGTACATCATGGGCAAAACAGTAATCGTCGGCTGCAAGTTGCCGAATGGCATCATTCTCGAATCGCCGCTCGATCCGGGCATCAAGGTCGAACTGAACGGGGCGAACAAGGCCACAATCATCGGTGCGGGCTACGGCTCGACTGAAGTCGATGACGACTTCTGGCAGTTGTGGGCAGCGCAGAACAAAGACTTTCCGGCCTTCACATCGCACGCGATCTTCGTCGCCAAGAATGCCGTCGAGGTTGTCTCGGTCGCCAAGGAACTGAAAGACGAGCGCACCGGTATCGAACCGATGCAAACCGATGGCAATGATCCTCGTGCTCGTGGCGTCGCTGTTGCCGACAAGGACTGATCGCCATGGCCGTCGTCGTTTTCGATCCGGTCGCTTTCAAAGCCCGCTATCCAGAATTCGCGGCGGTCAGCGATGGCCTACTGTCGGCATGCTTCACTGAAGCCGGCCTGTACCTGTCCAACACGGACGCCTCGCCCGTTCAGAGCGTTCCGCGCCGTACCTTGATGCTCAACATGTTAACCGCACATGTGGCCTACCTGGGCGGCGCGTTGAGCCTTGACGGCCAGCCACGTCCCGTCGGGCGGCTATCGCAAGCGGGAGAAGGTTCCGTATCGGCATCGTTTGAGTACATGACGCCCGGTACGCAGGCATATTTTGCCCAGTCACAGTATGGAGTTGCGTTCTGGCAGGCCACGCTTAGCCTTCGATCCTTCCATTACCGCCCCCGCCCTACGTGCTATTAGGGGATTGAGATGACTCGCGACGAACTGCTAACAAAACTCTGTGAAGACCTCGGTATTGCGGATACGGAAGTTGCCCACGATCTTATTGAGAAATTTGAGGCTGACGCTAAAAACTGTCATTGGCTCGACCAAGGCAACGCGACTTGGGAAGACAAATTACGATGGGCACGAGAAGATGCAAATAAATGTCGGATTGCGCTTGAAGTCGCGTTGAAAGAACTGGGCCGATAGCATGGCGACCCTTTCCGGTTCCGACGGCGTGATGAAAGCCCTTGAAGAAATTGCGAAGAAAATGGGCGGCGGGTCGGTATCGGTCGGGTTCCCAGAAGGTGACACTTACCCAGATGGTACGCCTGTCGCCGCTGCTGCTTTCTGGAATGAGTTTGGCACGTCAACCATTCCGCCTCGCCCGTTCTTCCGCACGATGATTGCCAAAGAATCGCCCGGCTGGCCTGCAACGATGGCCGCTCAAGCAAAAGCCACAAACTACAATGGGCCTCTCGTCTTGGCGCGAATGGGGGCAGACATTGCCGGAGCTTTACGTGAGTCCATTATTGACGTGAACAGCCCCCCGCTCTCGCCAATCACCCTCATGCTCCGCAAGATGGTCGGCAACAAACCGGAGCTTGTAACTGGCGCAATGGTCGGCGAGGCGGCGCGAAAAGTTGCTGCTGGTGAAACCGGCGCGACCGGAACGCAGGCCAAACCTCTCGATTGGACGGGCACGATGATGCGCGCCCCGGCATATAGCGTTAACGGCGGAGCTTTTACGAGGATTGCGGAATGAATATCAAAGTGAACGGCAAGGATGTGAATACTCCGGTCAGTCAATTGACCTATGACGCGCTGTGTTTCTTGGCCCGCGTCGATCCTGCCAACAATCCGAGCGCTACGTATCGTTTACCCAACGGAGCGAGCGGCGTCGTTTGGCCCGGCAATCCGGCGCAAGTTGTCGAGGGCGCAAAGTACAGCGTTTATCATACGGGACTTTCCTGATGGACCTTCGCGGCATTGCTAATAGCGTAACGAACATCGTCAATCCGAACGAGACGGTAAGTGTCTTGCGCTCGACGGGCTTTACGGTCGGCTCGGGCGGTAAGCAAGTGCCGACCTACGCGACGGCGGTAGATGGCCCGGCACAAGTGCAGGCCCTGGACGGCGACACGCTCAAGCAGATGGACAACCTAAACATTCAAGGCGTGCTGCGTGCGATCTACCTGCGCGGGGCGCTGGCGGGCGTTGTGCGGCCCGCAGGCACGGGCGGCGACATTGTGAAACGTAAGGCCGGGACCGAAACATGGCTTGTCGTCAAAGTGCTCGAGACATGGCCCGATTGGACCAAAGCGGTTATCTGTTTGCAAAGCTCATAATGCCTAACTACGTATCAAGCATAACGGTCGATGCGGTTATTGACGCGCTCAAGGCGTTTCTGTTGCCGTTCATTCCTGACGGTGCGAATAAAATCGTGCGCGGCCAGGGCAATCGCGTTCCATTGCCGGCCGATCCGTGTGTTGTGCTGACCGAATTGCTGCAAGTCGATTTGAGCGTACCGCGCATGGATTATCAGCCGCCGACCGATCCTATTCCAGCCATCGGGACGGCCACAATTCACGGGCCGGCGCGCATTGATGTGCAGGTTGATTTTTACGGCGAGAGTGCGGGCGATTACTGCAAGGCCGTAAAAAATACGTTCAAATCAATGTGGGGAGCAGCACAGTTTCCAAAAAATATCCAGCCCCTTTATACGTCGGATGGCGTACAATCCCCATTGATTACGGGGGAAGAACAATGGGCGAGCCGATGGACGCTTACCGTTTCGATGCAATATAACCCTGTTGTGACCGTGCCCCAAGATTTTGCCAGCGAGCTTGCGGTACATGAAACCATCGCGGCAGACATTAATTATGAGGTTTAAATCATGAGCATTCCTGCCTCGGACATAGTAACAGTTAATCCCGGCGTCGTCGGAACGGGCGGGAGTCCGCTCGCGCTTAACGGCGTCATTATGACCAAGAACGAATTGCTGCCAACTTCCGCCGTTCGTTCCTTTGCATCCGCTGATGCGGTCAGCGCCTTTTTCGGACCGTCGTCCGCCGAATATACGCTCGCGTCGATTTACTTTCTCGGCTTCGACAACTCCACGCTCAAGTCCGGCACACTGTACTTTGCCCCCTACGTCGGCGCGGCGCGTGCTGCATGGCTTCAGTCGGGTACGCTGTCTGGCATGACCTTGATCGACCTGCAGGCGCTCACCGGTACATTGATCGTTACCGTCGACGGCACGGCCTTCACGTCGTCCTCGATTAGCCTTGCAACCGCCACCAGCTTCAGCGATGCGGCCACGAAGATCGCCGCTGCCTTCACGGGCACAGGCAAGCCGACTTGCGCTTGGAACGCGGTAAATAGCACGTTCTCGCTGGTCAGCACGACGACCGGCGCGACCTCGACCATCGGCTATGCGACCGGAACGCTTTCTGCCTCGCTCAAATTCACCAGTGCGACCGGCGCGATTCTCTCGCAAGGCGCTGTTGTCGACACCCCAACTACCGCGATGAACTCCGTCAAGGCCCAGACTCAGAACTGGGTTGACTTCATGACAATGTGGGAGCCGCTGACCGCCGACAAGACGGCCTTTGCTGTCTGGACCAACTCGCAGAATCAACGCTACATGTACGCCTGTTGGGATACCGACGCACAAGCCATTATCAACGGTTCGACAACCAACTTCGGGTATCTTGCCAAGACTGCGAAATACGACGGCGTCGTCCCACTTTATAACACTGCGGCGCTCGCCGCCTTCGTTCTGGGTACCGTGGCGTCAATCGACTTCAGCCGCAAAAACGGCCGCATCACGGGCGCGTTCAAGTCGCAGAGTGGATTTACCGCCACCGTTACCGACCAGCAGATTGCCGCGAACCTGCTTGCCAACGGCTACAGCTTCTACGGTATCTATGCCACGGCCAACGACCAATTCGAGTTTCTGTACAACGGCCAGATGACCGGCAAGTGGTTGTGGATCGATCCGTTCGTCAATCAGGTCTATTTGAACTCCCAATTCCAGCTTGCCGAATTGTCGCTGCTCACAAGCGTCGGTTCGATTCCCTATAACGAGGCTGGCTACTCGCTGATTCGTGCCGCGATGATCGACCCTATCGAAGCCGCGCTCAACTTCGGCGCGATTCGTACCGGCATCAGCATGTCGAACTCGCAGAAAGCTCAGGTCAATCAAGCGGCCGGACTGGACGTGTCCACAATCATCGAACAACAGGGGTATTACTTGCAGATTCTCGATCCGGGCGCTCAGGTTCGCGGGCTTCGTGGAACCCCCACAATTTCGTTTTTCTACACGGACGGCGGCGCTGTGCAAAAGATCACCGTTGCGTCGATCGATATTTTGTAGCCATGAAAACGTGCACTCGCTGCAAGGCGACAAAGCCGCTTAGCGAATTCTACGCCCGCAAGTCTGCAAAAGATGGGCGAGAATCGCATTGCCGCGAGTGTGCGGGGGAAAAGGTTAGGCTATATCACGCGACGCATAAAGAGGCTACTAAAGCCTATAAAATTGCCAACAAAGAGCGTTCGTCGATAGTTGATAAAGCGTATCGTGAGTCACATAAGGCCGAAACCAAAGCGAGAACTTCCAAGTGGTCAAAATTGAACCTGGAAAGACGTATTGCTGCGAATCGCGAAAGTCGAAAAATATCTCGTCGCGAATGGTCACGCGCGAATCCCCATTTGGTTTGCCAGCAAGCGGCAAAACGCCGCGCCGTTTCTCGTCAAGCTACTCCAAAATGGGCCAATCGCTTTTTCATACAAGAAGCGTATCATTTAGCTGCACTGCGAACGAAATTGACGGGGATCGATTGGCATGTTGACCACATTGTTCCGTTAAATTCCCCGTTGGTATGTGGGCTACATTGCGAAGCAAATTTGGCGGTTATTCCCGCTAAAGAAAACTTATCGAAGTCAAACCGTCAATGGCCGAACATGCCAATCTAAGGAGCCCGAATCATGGCCGATACCACAACCATCACCGCAGCCAATTCGGTTTTTACCCTTGTCGCTGCTGGACTTTTCCCCGCCCCGGTGCAGCTTCAGGGTTTCGCGACCGATAAGGCGTTTGCAACGGACGCCCTCGAAATTGCCGAAGTTCAAATGGGCGTCGATGGCCGCATGACCGCCGGCTATGTGGCGAATCCCGTCAAGCAGACGATCAGTTTGCAAGCGGACAGCCCCAGTCGGACGATTTTTTCGGCCATCCTGCAGGCCCAGAAGACGACCAGGGACATTTATTATCTGTCCGGGTCCATCAGCCTGCCGAGTACCGGCGAAGCCTTCACGCTCACGCGGGGCGTCCTGACGACCGGCAAGCAAATCCCGGACGCGCAGAAGCTGCTGCAGGCCGTCGATTTCAACATCACGTGGCAGAGCGTCGATGCCTCGTTGATCTAAAGTTTATGCCGCTCGCAGCCGGTTCTCCTTCCCGGTCGCGCTGCCTTCTCCCAGACATGCGAGCGGCACCTTATTTACCGGAGAGGTCACAGGAGAATGAGCATGGCAAGAAATACCGCGAACGTAACGATTCAGGACGATACCCGCGACAAGGGTAAGGTCTTCGTACTTACCGAAATGCCGGCGAGCCGCGCCGAAGCTTGGGCCGCTCGCGCCCTTATGGCCCTCATGTCCTCCGGTGCGCAGATTCCCGCCGGTTACGAACGCTTCGGGCTGGCCGGAATGGCCGAGATTGGCCTCAAGGGACTGTCAGGCCTCAAGTGGGAAGACGCCGAGCCGCTGCTTTCCGAAATGATGCACTGCATCCAGATCGTGCCTGACCCGTCGAAGCCGCACGTCATTCGCGGACTGATCGAAGAAGATATTGAAGAAATCTCGACCCGCATCAAATTGCGCGCTGAAGTGTGGAAACTCCATGTGGGTTTTTTGAAGGCCGTCGCCCCCTCAATCTTCGCCGCATTGGAGACGGCCAAACAAAGCCCTATGCGGAATACGAAAACGTCTCGTCAATCATCGGCACGTTGATCAGCAAGCGCCTCGCCACGCTTCACGAACTCGATACTGTCTATGGGTGCCGCGATGCTTATGATATGCTTGAAGTATCGCGGGTCGATGATTACAACGACGCGTTAAGGAATACGGTTTGATATGTCGGTTTCAGTCACACTCAAATGGTGGTTTAGACCGCTCATTTATTTGGCGACGCTGATAAAAAGCGCGAGCCTTCAATCTTTTGTGGTAAATAACGGCTTCACCATTAAGATCGTCAAATAATGCCCACAATTATCGACAGCCTGCTAGTAACCCTTGGTATCGACGCCGGCCCGTTTAATAAGGGCAAGGCTCAGGTCGACAAGTCCCTGAAGCAGACGGGCGATGAAGCCGAGAAGGCCGGTAAGAAGCTCAAGCAGACAGGCAAGGACGGCGCGGATGGATTCAACGAACTGGCGGCAGGCGCTACTAAGTTCCTGGCCGTCCTTGGCGGCGCTGCGGCCCTTACTCACTTCATTGAAAATACGATTGAAGCGACCACACAAATGGCGCGCTTCTCTCGCAACCTTGGTGACTCGGCATCAAACGTCAATGCGTGGTCTAATGCAGCCGAACTGGCCGGCGGTTCCGCAGGTGGGCTGCAAAGCACGCTCGACAAGCTCAGTATGGCGCAAACCGAGCTTGAGATAACCGGAAGCTCGTCGCTCGTTCCGTATCTGTCGAGCCTTGGCATCGCCTTCGGTGCGGGCATCTCGCCTGCCCAACAACTACTTGAATTGTCCGACCGCTTCGCCCGTATGGATCGCACCAAGGCGAACAATCTCGGGCGTACGATGGGCATCGATCAGGGCACCATGAACCTGCTGCTCAAGGGCCGGCCCGAAGTCGAATTAATGATCAAGCGTCAGAAGGAACTGAACGACGTCAACACCAAGCAGACGGAAGTTTCCGAACGCTTGACCAAGGCATTCACGGAAGGCAAACAGAGCTTTTCGTCGTTCGGCCGCGAGTTAATGATGGCGGTCGCGCCGGCGCTTGAGAAAGCGCTCGCCCTTTTCTCGGCCCTCGGCGAATGGATGCGTGAGAACAAGGAATTTGTCGAAATCTTCTTGACCATTGTCGCGGTCGGCCTCGGCGCGATTGGTGCGGCACTCATTCCGATCAATATGGTTGCTGTCGGCGTACTTGCCTTGGGCGCAGCCATCGCCGCGCTCTATCAGGATTATCAAGTCTGGAAGCGCGGCGGGGATTCGCTCATCAACTGGGCCGCATGGGAGCCGGGCATCAAAGCTGCGGGGGCGGGCGTCATATGGCTGCGCGATCTTGTCGCCGATGCCTTTTACCGAATGTTCGCTGCCGTCGATATGGTCAAAAGTGCCCTATCTGGCGACTGGGAACGTGCAAAGTTTGCCGCCGGGGAATTCAAGAACGGCAACGGCAAGCCCTACGGCGCGCCGGCCTCCGATACGACCACGCAGCGCACAAGCTCCGGCAAGATTGGCCGCATGGGGCCGCAAGCATTCTTCGAGTCAAAAGGCTGGACGGCGGCACAAGCTGCCGGGATTGTGGCTAACCTGCAGAGCGAATCGGGAATAAACGCCAGTGCCGTCGGCGATAGCGGCAAAGCCTACGGTATCGCTCAGTGGCACCCTGATCGGCAAGCCGCGTTTGCTCGATGGGCCGGCCACGACATTAAAGGTTCGACCGCCGAGGAGCAGATGGCCTTCGTTCATTACGAACTGACCGAAGGCAACGAAAAAGGCGCAGGCGCGGCGCTACGTAGCGCGACGACAGCACAACAGGCCGGCGAACTGGTCTCTTCCCGGTACGAGCGACCCGCAAATGGTGAGGCCGAAGCCCGCAAGCGCGGACTGCTCGCCATGGGCATTCCGGGGGCCGCAGGGGCCGCGCAAGGCGTCGGGGCATCTAGCAGCGCACGAATGGCGCAAGCGGCCAGCCAAGGCGCGGGAAACCGTTCTAGCGAGACCAGCATTTCTGAGATGAATATCTACACGCAAGCAACGGACGCGAACGGGATCGCCACGGATATAGGCAAAAGCATCGACAATCTCTACACCTCGCAATTCAATTATGGTTTGGACGGCTGACATGCCCCGCATCGCATTCCCAAACGTGCCCAATTCTGCCGGTGTTCCGGCAATTCCGCGTTCGTCCAAAATTCCGACCGTTGCTCGCGCCGCGCTTGGCGTTATCCAAAGCGCAGTATGGGCCGCGCTGCAAGGGGATGTGAAGTGGGGCATTTTCGACGCGACGGGGAATTCAATTTTTGGTGATAGTACTTCGGGTATTCTGTCGGCGCTTACGAGTGCGGCAGGGCTAGGTACGGTGGTTTCAACCAATGCCGTCGAATACTCAAAAGAGGTTCGCTCTTGCGACTTCCCGATAGAGCAAGGGTCATTCGCCAGCTACAATAAAGTTGAAAGCCCTGGTTCGCCAAGCGTTACGATGGCAATGACGGGAAGCGAAACGGATAGAACGGCGTTTCTCCTGGCGATCGATACCGCCTGCAAATCGACGGAACTGTATGATGTGGTTACGCCTGAATGGTCCTATTTTGATCACAGTATCGAACGGTACAATTATCAACGCCGGTCGCAACGTGGCGCAACGCTGCTTATCGTCGAGATTATCCTAAAAGAAATTCGGCAGGTATCCGCGCAATATGCGACAGCGGCCGCTGCGCCAAAACAAGCAAGCGCATCTGCATCTGCAGATAACGGAAAGGTTCAGCCGAAAACTACAGAAACTTCCACGCTTAAAGGTTTCTTCAAGAAATTTGGGTGGCAATAATGCAACAGATTCCGCTGCAGGCCACGGCTTCACAAACCGCTCGCATCGTATTGGGCGGGCAGAATTGCCAGATTAGCCTTTACCAAAAGGAAGAGGGTTTATTTTTCGACCTTATTTCAAACGGGACGACGATTGTTGTCGCGGTTCTTGCCCTTGACGCCGTGGCGCTCGTCTGCAGGCAGTATCTCGGCTTTATTGGCAATCTTCTTTTCATCGATACGCAAGGCTCGACCTCGCCCACATATATCGGGCTTGGCGGGCGGTATGCGCTCGTCTATTTGACTGAGGCGGAAAATGTCAAGCTTCAGCAATAAGAAGCGGCTGCGCTTCAAGATAACCCTTGGTGGAACGGGGCATTTTGACGACGCGGGCGACAATCAGATTATTCTCGAAGGCTATCGGGCAAGCGCAGATATAAGCCTCGCGGGCGGAATTCAGCGCGGCGAGTTGCGTGCAAAAATATACGGGCTAAAATTGTCCGATATGAACGCAATCACAACTTTTGCTTGGCGAGTCGGAACAATCGCGCCGAGTACGGTTGTCGTTTATGCAATAGACGGGCTTATCGAAAGTCTCGTTTTCGCTGGCAATATCGTTAATGCCTACGCTGATTTTAGTGGAATGCCCGACGTATTTTTGAATCTGCAAGCGGGGGCGGCATTCCTTGATGTAATGCGGGCCGTTCCGCCAAGAAGTTATAAAGGCTCGATTGATGTGGCGAGCGTAGCAACTGAAATTTGCGCGAGCATGAAATACACGTTAGAAAATAACGGGGTAAACATTCAGCTTTCCGACGTTTATTTGAACGGTAGCGGAATGAGTCAATTTGAAAATCTCGCGCAGATGGCGGGCATTGATTATGCGCTCGAAGGTAGCCTTATGGTGATTACTCCGAAAGGAGTCCCGAGAGGTACGCCCATTCCCTTAATCTCCGCACAAACCGGCATGGTCGGCTATCCTGTATTTAACGGTGTGCAAGTCAACGTGAGAACGCTATATAATCCAGGCATTCAGGCGCTCGGCCGCGTAAAGATTGAAACCGACGTACAGCGCGCCGCCGGCTATTGGACGGTACGATCAATGAATCATCAGCTTGAATCCGAGAAACCTAACGGCGCATGGTTCACCTCATTTGTGGGTACGTCAAGTGACTACTGAAATTCCCCTCGGGCCGCTACAGCCGGAAACCAATCAGGGCGAGCCGAACCGGCAGGCGTTTGCCATTCAGCAGTTGCTGTCGAAGATGCAGACGGCCACATTGGTACGCATTGACGCCGTGACGAACTCGGGCGGGCTGTCGCCGGTCGGCTTTGTCGACGTGACGCCGCTCGTTAATCAAGTCGACGGGGCGGGCAATCCGACGCCACACGTTACCATTTTCAACATTCCGTACTTTCGACTGCAGGGCGGCGGGAACGCGATTATCCTCGACCCGGAGCCGGGCGACCTCGGTATCTGTGTATTTGCCAGCCGTGATATTTCCAAAGTCAAAGCGACCCGCAAACAGGCCAATCCCGGAAGCTTCCGCAAGTACGCGTTCAGCGACGGGCTTTATATCGGAGGCGTCCTCAACGGAACGCCCTCGCAGTACGTGCAGTTCAGCGCCGCCGGCATTCGTATTCATTCGCCCGTTCAAGTCAAGCTTGATGCGCCGGACGTGCTTATCTCGGCGACAACGGTGGAGATTAACGCCAGCGCCTCGACTACCGTGACCACGCCTACTTTTACGGTGAATGGGCAGACTGTTCTAAACGGCACGCTTTCGCAAACCGGAAGCGGCGCGGCGACCTTCTCTGGCACGCTTACTGCGACAGGCGATATTGTGGGCGCGGGAACGAGCCTTCACACTCACGTCAATACCGGCGTCGTTCCTGGCGGCGGAAACTCGGGGCCTCCAGCATGACCAGACTAAACACTTTGCTGCTCGATCAAACCGAATGGGACGTGGTGCTTGATAGCTCGCGCAATATCGCGATGGCCTCGCCGCCCTATTCGCTTGCGCAAGATGTGGCGAGCGCAGTTCGTCTATTTCTTGCCGAACTTTGGTTCGATACGACAAAGGGCATTCCGTACTTTGAAAATGTCCTCGGCAAGTTGCCGCCCGCCGCACTAATAACGGGATACATTGAAAGCGCCGCTAAAACTGTTCCCGGCGTTACGTCAGCCCGCTGTATAATCAACACGTTTGCCAATCGGGAAATAACCGGGCAGATACTTTTTATTGATGAACAGGGGCAGGAAAATGGCGTCAAGTTCTAGTGTCCCAGCGTTAGAATTTACAGCGGCCGGCGTCGTGCTGCCGCTTGAGACGGCCGTCTTGGCGGGCGTACAGTCCGATTACGACTCGGCCTTTGGTGGTGGCCTCAACCCCGCGCTCGAAACGCCACAGGGGCAACTTGCGTCAAGCCAAGCCGCCATCATCGCCGACAAGAACGCCGAGATTGCTTACTACACGAATCAAGTCGATCCGCAGTACGCCGAAGGCCGCTTTCAGGATGGCATCGGGCGAATCTACTTTCTGAACCGCAAAGGCGCGACAGCGACCGCTGTGACGGCCACGCTCGGGGGCTTGCCGGGAACCGTAATACCGGCAGGCACGTTTGCTCGCGACACGAGCGGAAACACCTATGCACTGAGCGGCGACGCTACGATTGGGACCGCATCTACCATTGACGCCGAATTTCAGAATCTTGTCACCGGCCCCATTGCCTGTCCTGCAGGAACGCTAACCTCCGTTTATCAAGCCGTTCCCGGATGGGACACAATCACGAACACCGCCGACGGCACGCCCGGTTCAAATGTGGAGAACCGGGCGGACTTTGAATACCGTCGCAAGAATTCGGTAGCCCTCAATGGTCATGGAACACCGCAAGCAATCTATGCTGAAGTGTTTGCACTCGCTGACGTTCTCGACGTTTACGTTCTTGATAACCCGAAAGACATTACCGTAAATACGGGGGCGACAAACTACCCGCTGTTACCACACTCTGTTTATGTTGCGGTCGTTGGCGGAACGGACTCTGAGATTGCCGCCGCGATATGGCGGAAAAAAGATGCCGGATGCGACTATAACGGCAACACTTCGGTTCAAGTCGCAGACGATAGTGGATACAGTTATCCTCTTCCTGAATATACCGTAAAGTTTGAACGGCCCGATGCGTTGCCGGTTTTGTTCGCAGTCTCTTTAGTCAACAGCCCATCATTACCGTCAAATATTACCGCCCTGATCCAAGCCGCAATAATTGCCCGGTTCAATGGCGCAGACGGAACGACTCGCGAACGAATGGGGTCGATGATCCTGGCGAGCCGATACTATGGGGCAGTTGTTGCCGTTGCGGATAACGTTTCGCTGGTAAGCATTCTAATCGGAACGACGACCGCGACTTTGAGTCAGATTCTTGTCGGAATCGATCAGAAGCCCACTTTGTCGGCGACCGATATTGTAGTGGCTTTGGTGTAGCCATGCTGAACGTAGAACGCACAATAATATCGCAGTATGGGAACAGCGCGACAATATCGCAGCTGATTCATGATATGAACGGGTATCTTGACCCGCGTGCTGATTTTGATGCATTCTATTCCTTCGTTTGGAATGTCGAGACCGCACAAGGGTTTGGTCTCGACATTTGGGGGCGTATCGTAAATATTGGGCGGGAATTAACGGTTCCCGCTACACTGACGTACTTTGGTTTTAATGAGGCCGAACCCGGAGCATATACTTTTGGTGAAGCGCCTTTTTATGTCGAAGCATCTGATGCAACGCAAACTTATCGACTGGCCGACGATGCATATCGAACCTTGATTTTAACGAAAGCGTTGGCAAACATTTCAGCAGTAAATGCCCCGACATTAAATCAGCTTTTACGTAATCTATTTGCGGCTCGCGGCAAGTGCTACGTTAATGACATGGGGGGCATGCAGCTACGCTATACGTTTGAGTTTTTGCTTACGGATTATGAATTTGCTATCATGACGCAGTCTGGGGCGATACCTCGGCCGGCAGGAGTCGGGGCTTACGTATTAACCACGGACGCTCCTGTTTTTGGATTCTCGGAAGCTTTTGCCGCCCCGTTCGATCAGGCCCCATTCATTCAAGAAGGTGCAAGCCATGCAATCGTCTAATACGCCAGCCAAGTTGGTTCTTCCCTTCGCAGCCTCGGGCGGTAAACGCACGATTCCGACCGCATCGCAGGTTGGAGTTACGCCAGGGGCGGCGTCACTGGCTGACGGGTTCCCCCCTTTGACTCGCACGCCGCTGTCTGCCGGTGGCGTGCCGCCTTCCGGTATCGACATGAACGGCATTCTTTACGAAATGTCGGACGTAATCCGATGGGCAAATGCTGGCGGCGGGTACGCTTTTGACTCGACGTTCGCAACTGACAGCAACGTGGGGGGCTACCCAAAGGGCGCTCGCGTCATGCGCTCAGATGGCCTTGGGTATTGGATCAACTCAATCGACAACAATACCGCCGATCCTGAAGGGGGCACACCAACCGGCTGGTCGCCGGATACCACGACGGGAGCGGCGGCGGTAACGATGACCAGCGCTAACGTAACTCTCAGCCCGCTAGAGTATGGTCGCCCAACAATCGTATTGTCAGGCACGCTTTCGGCAAATTTGAATCTCGTTTTCCCAAGCATCGTGGGGGAATGGGTCGTAATCAATAACTGCACAGGGGCCTTCTTCGTAACTTGCAAAACGGCAGCTGCGGCGGGCATAGCATTACCCTTAGGGTTTAAGGGAAAGATCGTTAGTGACGCAACGAGCATTAATACTGACGATGCGGTTTTCATTGCGTCAGGAACCGGCGCTGTGCCGCGCCGTATGAACGATAAGGCCGCAGACATTGTGTCGTTCCTCGATTTTGACACAACGGCGAACGCTAACGCTGCCGCAAAAGGGGTGGTTATCCCCTCCGGCAGTTATTCAGTTACCGCCGATTTTACTTTCACCACGCCAGTATCGATGCTTCCTGGTGCTGTGTTTAATATTGCGACCGGAGTCACTTTAACTTTCGCAAACGGATTTTCTGCCGGGGTCTATCAAGTTTTTGCCTGTACAGGAACCGGAAAGGTTGTTTTTACATGGGCGAAAATTACTCACGGTTATCCTGAATGGTGGGGGGCGGCGAGCGGCATAAATTCCGCGCCTGTCGCAGCGGCAAATAGTATTGCTTTTAACGCGGCTCTTGTTGCTCTGCCGCAAGTAAATGCGCAAGGGGCTGACTATTTTTATGATTCGATCATCAACCATAAAACTCCGACCGTTTATTTCAAGGGCGCTGGGTCTAAGTACGATTCGGTTTATGGGCCGCATGCGACTCGTCTAATTTTGACGACAGCTACCGGCGCAGGGTTTCGGGTCGGATTGTCCGCAAATCCAGGTTCGATTAACATGTATCCTCGCGGGCTGCGTGTATCTGACATATGCTTTACAAGGCTGGTTGCCCCGAATATTAACACCACGGGGATTGCGGTCAGTTACGCGACAGAGGCGTTTGTGGAGCGCGTTCAATCGGCAGAGTCGACATTTAGTTGGCAATTTTTAGGCACCAACGGGTGCCGAGTTGACGATTGTACCGCCATCCGAAGCGTGGCGGCTGTCGGCGGTACCGATTTTTGGCGAGCATATTACGTTGATGGGGTAACAGACGTTATCGCCGCAGGCGGAAACGCTTCGCTATACATGAACAGGTGTAGCGCCGGCTGTAATCTCGCGGCCCTTCAAACGGGGAATTCCACTGGTTTTTATATTGATGGGGCGTTTACCGACCTATTTATGTCTTGGCCGGAATCGGCGTTCTGCTATAGGGGAATCCAAATCATGGGAAACAGTGCGACTGGAAATACTTTTTCCAACACCGATCTACATATTGTTCATCCGATTATGGATCAATTTCATAATGTCGGATTGTATATCGCTAACGTTGCTGAGGCCGGGTCGTTTGTTATCGACGAGCCATATCTAGGCCCGGCATCAGATGCCAGAGCTTCATTGTGGGTAATAAATTGCCCTGGCGGCGGACGTATTTCAGGAGGTCAGTTCGTTCAAGGTGGAGCACCTTCGGTGCAGCCGGTCATCATCGATACTTGTGGTGG
>Ga0302294_10000021_pt1 | contig 43042 bp, 40 predicted proteins | sample III_Fen_N2_3_FD_194550 | JGI IMG/M metagenome (GOLD analysis project Ga0302294, IMG submission 194550) | Peat permafrost microbial communities from Stordalen Mire near Abisko, Sweden - III_Fen_N2_3 | ecosystem: Environmental > Terrestrial > Soil > Wetlands > Permafrost | place: Sweden: Abisko...
AGAGGCCGTGCTGGTCTTGGATTCCAAGCGGCGCATTAGTGAGCTGACGCCGCGTGCGGCTGCCCTGTTGGGACGTGCCCCGGCGGCTCTGATCGGCCTGGTCTTTAGCGAAGTTGGCTCGCTCGAGCTGCTCGGCCTCGCCGCGCGAGAGCAGCCCGTTTTCCGCAAATTACGCCGGCCCCACCGCGTCATCGTCACGTTGCGCCTGATCGATTACGCGATGAGCGAACATGACGAACTCGTCGCCCCCTGGCAGGCCAGCGTGGAACTGGTTTTGGTGCGCAGTCCCGAAGGCCGCATTCTTGCGGTCAACGAAGCCTTTGCGCGGAAATTTGGCATTCCCCGTCCGGCGTGGACTGGCCGCAATCCCGCCGCGCTGCTTCATCCCGACGATGTGGCCGACTGGACGGCCGCCACCGCGCGCATCGTACATCCGCCTTACCGTGGTTCACACGAGCACCGCTGGCAGACGGCGCAAGGCACTCGCTGGCTCTCGTGGGAGGAACTGGCGGTGCGTGATGCCGAAGGTTCGATTGTCGCTTACCGGGCGGTTGGGCGCGACGTCACGAAACGCCGCCTGGCGGAGGAACATTATCACAAGCTCGCCAACGCCGTGGACCAGTCGCCGTTTTCCATCGTGGTCACCACGCCAGATGGCCGCGTGCAATATGTGAACCCGAAGTTCACCTTCTCGACCGGCTATACGCTCGAAGAAATTTTCGAAAAAGAAATCCCCGTACTGCGCGAGGGTCACGCCAACGACGAATCGTTCCGCGAGTTCGAGCAGACCGTGGCCGAGGGCCGCAAGTGGAGCGGCGAACTCTGCACCCGCTGCAAAGACGGACGCAACTTGTGGGAATTCGTCCAGGTTTCACCGATCCGCAACCATGCCGATGAGATAACGCACCTGCTCAGCATGCGCGAGGACATCACCGAGCGGAAGAAGCTCGAGGACCAGCTCCGGCAGGCGCAGAAAATGGAAAGCCTCGGCACGCTCGCCGGTGGCATCGCCCACGATTTCAACAACGTGCTCGCGATCATCAACGGCTTCACCGAGATCGCGCTCAGCCGCGTCGGTGGCGACGAAACCAACGCCAAGCACCTGCGCGAAATCCACAACGCCGCGCAGCGCGCTATCGGGCTCGTGCGCCAGATCCTCACCTTCAGCCGCAAGACCGAGGCGACCTTTAAGTCCGTCCCGCTCAACCAGCACATCAAGGACCTTACCCGTATGTGCGCCGAGACGTTCCCGCGCACGGTCGCCTTCAGTGTTGAAATCGACGAGACGCTGCCGTCGCTCTGGGCTGACCCGAACCAGTTGCAACAGGTCATCATGAACCTCTGCGTCAACGCCCGCGACGCCATGCCCGGCGGCGGACGCATCGGCATCTCGACCTCCCGGGTGGAAGGCGCAGCGATTGCCCGGCTGGGCGCCGACGCCAGCCGCTGCTACGCTTGTATCAAAGTGTCCGATACCGGTTGCGGGATGCCGCCGCAGGTGCGGGCGCGGATTTTCGAACCTTTCTTTACCACCAAACAGAATTCTGGTGGCACCGGCCTTGGCCTGGCCGTGGTCTACGGGATCATCCTGAATCACCGCGGGCTTCTCGAGGTCGAGAGCGTGGAAGGGAAGGGCAGCACGTTCCAAATTTACCTGCCGATCGAGGCGCCCAAGACTTCGAACCTGGACCAGGAGATTGCGGGTGGCGCGCCGGCGGTATTCCCCTGCGGCACGGAACGAATCCTGATCGTCGAAGACGAGGCGAGTTTGCGCGAGTTGCTGTGCTCAATCCTCGAACCGCGCGGCTATAAAATTCTGACCGCTGCCGATGGTACGCGCGCCGTCGACGTGCTCATGAGCGAGCCGAATGCGATCGACGCGGTGCTGCTCGATTTGAATTTGCCCCAGCTGAACGGCGTCGATGTCTACAAGACGCTCCGACGCCTGCGGCCCGAGGCCAAAGTCATCATCATCAGCGGCAACATCACGCCCGAGACCCGGCGCGAATTGAATTTGCATGGCCAGCCCGAGTATTTGCCCAAGCCCTACCAGATCGAGGAACTCGGCCGCCGACTGCGCCTTATTTTTGGCCAGAACAAGACAGTAAGCGCGGCCTGAACCAGCCCCGTGACGGTTCAGGGTGGAGCTGGAGCCCGCCATCCCTTTCGGGCTTGAGCGATGTCGCCGGTCAGCGACGACTTTGAAACGCGCACGGAGCTCACGGTCCACCTCGGACTGCTCGTCGGCTTTCCGTGGCAGCTTGTTTATTAGCCGATGTTTCTGCTTAAAAACGGACCACCCCGGCCGATGTTAGTGCTGGTTCGTCATGTCTCCATCAACCCTGCAAAATTGCGTCATTCCTGACCTGGCATCCGGCTGCGTGAGGCGCCTGCCTGCCGCCATAGCTGCGCAGACGGAGGTGGTTTTGTGATTGGCTTCCGCAAGCTGCTCGATCGCGTTTTACCCGGCGCAGAGGCTGCGGAGGCCGCGATTGGTGAGCAGGAATTGGCGGATGAGGCCATCCTCGCGCCGATCTATCGACGTGGCGACCGTTGGATGCAGCTATTTGTTTTTGGGCATCTGATATTCGCATTCCTGCTGGCACCTATGCACGAGACTTGGGGCGCGACCTTGATGATTGCGCCCGGAGCGGCTTTGTTTTTTGCGGTGTTGGTGAAGATGGCACCGGGAACATTTTTCACACGCTGTGCAGCCGGAGTGGTGGTCCAGATTTTTGTCGGGCTGCACATCCACCAGATGCACGGCATGCCCGACATTCGTTTCCTGCTTTTTATCGGTTTGGCCATGCTGGCGGTGTATTGCGACTGGCGCTGCCTTTGGTTTGCCTCGGGCTTTATCTTGATCGAGCACTCGGTCATGGGCCAGTTGCTGAACCGTGGTATAGATCTAAATTTCTTTCAGGATAGAGTTCTGGGGAAAAAGCAACAGCTGGCGGGCATCCTGATTATTGTCATTCAGTTCGCGATCGTTAGCTTCTCGGTCTGGTTTATTCGCCGTCATATCCTGGCCGGCTATCGGAGCCGCCAGCAGCTTTTCGTCCAGCGACGCGAACTTGAGGCGCAACTGGAACGTGTCCGCCGTTCCGAATCGCTGCTTCAGTCGAGCGGCCAGGTTTTGCTTGAGACCCAGGGCAAGATGGCCCGCGAAATCCGTGAGCGGCGCAAGACCGAGGAAACTCTTTTGCTCGCCAAGGCCGAGCTGGAGCAAACCAACGGCCAGCTCCAAGATTCCATTTCCCGCGCCAACGAGCTCGCTCTTTCCGCCGAGGTCGCCAACCAGGCCAAAAGCGCCTTCCTCGCCGTCATGAGCCACGAGATCCGCACGCCGCTCAATGGCGTCATCGGCATGACCGATCTCATGCTCGAAAACGCGCAGAACGAGCAGCAACGCGACGGCCTCGAAACCATCCGCAGCTCGGGCAACAGTCTGCTCGTCATCCTCAACGACATCCTTGATTTTTCGAAAATCGAGTCGGGCAAACTTGAACTTGAGCGCATCGTTTTCGGTGTGCAGCGGAACGTTGAAGACGTTATCGCCCTTTTCTCCGGCCGCGCCCAGACGAAAGGCCTGCGCCTCAGCGCCACGGTGAGGCCCGATGTGCCGGCCTATATTTTTGGCGATGCCACCCGGGTACGGCAGATCCTTTCCAATCTTGTGGGCAATTCACTCAAGTTCACCCAGCAGGGCGGAATCGCGATTGAGATTTCCTGCGTGGTCAAAGGCGCCCTCCCCGGCGATCCTGTGACGCTCCAGTTTGCCGTGCGCGACACCGGTGTGGGCATATCGGAGGACAAGCAATGCCTCCTCTTTCAGCCCTTTAGCCAGGCCGATCTCTCGACCTCGCGCAAATTTGGCGGCACCGGCCTCGGTCTTGCCATCTGCAAGCGTCTCGCCCAGCTCATGGGCGGCAGCGCCTGGATGGAAAGCACGGTTGGGCAGGGCTCCACTTTCTATTTCAGCCTGGTGGCCGAACCAGCTGCGGCTCCTGCGCCACGTCGTGAGCAGCCGGCACCAAAACCCATTGCCGCACCTAACCTGCAGGCCGACGGCAAGCCGCGCCCGCTGCGGGTGTTGCTGGTTGAGGACAACGCGGTGAACCAGAAGGTCGCACTCGCGATGCTGAAGCGCAATGGCTACGAGCAGGTCGATCTTGCGGGCGACGGTGTCGAAGGCGTCACCAAGGCCAAGGCGGTCGACTACGACGTCATTCTTATGGATTGGCACATGCCCGAGATGAACGGCCTTGAAGCCACCGCTGCGATTCGCCGCGAACTTCCGCCCGAACACCAGCCCTGGATCATCGGCCTTACTGCTAATGCCATGATCGGTGATCGCGAAAAATGCATGCAGGCCGGCATGGACGACTACCTCAGCAAACCCCTGCGCAAGGAAGACCTCGTCGCCGCCTTTACCCGGGTGCAGCAACATGTCCCGGCTCCGGCCACCGAGCCGGCCTGACCTGGCGTGGTCGTCCCTACCTTTGCCTCTTTTGGTATGTTTGGTGAGAATGGGTATGAGTACTGGTGATAGGACAGGTTTTATTTGCTGGCCGGTGCCTTGTAATCATCTGCGTTGACTATGGCTCGTTATTTTTTGGCGCATTATGGCGTTGTCTCTTGGTTGTGCAGGGACGTAAGACCGGCCCTCGGTGGCTCGGCGCGAATCGGTGGGAGGAAGGGTGGTGCAGGATTGGTGCTTGCGATAAGGGTTTGGTTATTAATCCATATTGGCGGTTTCGATATGTTGCGCCTCTCCACCTGTCTTGCCCTGTTTTTCTTAGCCATGTCTGCTCCCGCTGCGCCTTCTTCGCTTCAACGCCGGCTCCTTGAGGAGACGCCTTGGTACGAGGCACAAAAAAATGGTTTTGGCGATCCGGATTCGCCAGACTACAAAGGCGGGCTCATGCGGATGCATCCATTGCATATTCGGTTGGGGATCACGCGCATCACGGCCGACGGATTCGAGCGTCTTGCGAGCGATCGACCGATAAAGGCCAAAATCAACAGCTGGAAGGAGACTCGCGGTGCTGTGCAGATCGAGGCAACAGAGATCGACGGCGGTGCGATCCATGTCCGTGTGACGGTCCGGCTCTTTCGTGCGGAAGGGAACGAGATCTGGCCGCCAGAATCGCGGCGCGATGTGTATGCGATTGTTTGGGAAGAGAAACGTGATGCGGAGCCGTGGCATGAGACCCCGGAAGGAGTCCGTTGGCAGAATAACGATCACTCAAAATGGTACTTCATCTCCGAACGGGATCTTAAGTTCGTGCCCGAAGGCCACCAGTTTTAGCCCTGTTTGATTTCCTCTGGCTCAGATACCCCGAAGTGCTTGGTTGTAGCCGGCCTCGCTGAGGCCGGTTCCGAAAAGTTCCGGGGTCAGCGACCCCGGCTACAACAAATTGGTTCGGGCGAATGCCCCGAAGCTTGCTCCGGGTATTTTTACTGGATTTTGGTTGTGGAGCGTGGAGTCGGAAAAACCTGCTGTAATCCAGGCACAAAAAAGCCGGTCGCGTTGAGGCGGCCGGCTGGAGCTGAAAGCGGGTTGACGCTGGCGACTAGACGCTGCGGGCGATGTGTTCGACGGTCTCAGGCGAGACGACGCGGTCGATGTCGAGCAAGGTTTTTACAGCACCTTTGATCTTGGCCATGCCGAGGATGTAGGTGGTGTCGATGCGTGTGCCGAAGTCGGGCGTGGGCTCGATTTCGGTGGCGGCGAGCGTCACAACCTCTTCGACGCTGTCGACGATCAGGCCCATCTGTACGCTCTGGCCGGCGGGAAGTTTGACTTGCACGACGACGATGCAGGTGCGTTCGGCGAACTCGGCTTTGAGGCCAAATTTGACGCGAAGATCGATGATGGGGATGACGCGACCGCGCAGGTTGATCACGCCTTTGACGAATTCCGGCATTTGCGGAACGGGCGTGATTTTTTGCATGCGAATGATTTCGCGGACCTTTAGCACGGCGACGCCATACGACTCGTTGTCGAGGGCGACGGTGAGATACTTACCAGCATTTTGGGCGTCGATGGTCGAGGCGATGGAGGAGGCGGCGGGAGTGCTCATGGAGGATGGCGTCGACCGCGAGACTTGGCACGGTCCGACAGGATTGATCTTCGACCCAAGGGGACGGTGGCTTTAGCGGAAAATACGCCACCGGCCGGGTGAAGCCAGTGAACTGTTCAATGCTTTGGTTATCTGCGAACATCCGCGTGATCCGCGGTTTCAACTGCGGATTTTAGGTTAATATCCGAGTCAGTTGGTCTTATGCTGTTCAGGCGAGAGGGCGTGCAGATCGGAGTTCGGAAATTTGAACACGAAGAACACGAAGGTAAAGAAGCGGTGGGGGAGGTAAGAGTATATATATTTGTCTCTGCGTCTTTTCCTCCAGGCCGGCCTTTGTGCCCTTTGCGATCTTCGTGTTCACGCCACTCCGTTATCTGCCAAGACTACCAGAATACCCGGGAGAATTTGGACTTTTGCGTTCCCGTTGCTTTCGAAGCACCACGCCATAATGGGTCCGGCTACCGCCTAGGTCTCGTAGCCGCGCCCATTGAGGCGCGGTGCCTTGGCGAAATCCCCCCCGGGGGGCATGCGCCCGACGAAGCTGTGCTAGAGAACGTTCAAGTTTCTGCCCGCCGCGTCGTACTAGGAGGAGGTTATCAACCCATCCTGCGGTATGCCCATTTCACCAGACTCCTTTGCTGCCCTCGACGACATCATCAGCCGTCTCGCGGGTGAATCCATTCTTGCCCAACCTGGAAAAGACGAAGGCCTTATCCCCGCCTACAGCTTGCTGGGCGAACTTTGTGAGCTCAGCGCAACTGAGCCTGCGCTCAACGGCCCGGCGACTGCCTTGCGCGGCGCGCTGGAAAAATTATTGGACGCGGCGAAACCATTCGATGGCACCAGTCTTTCCGCATTTCGTACCGCTGTCGAATGGTTACCCAAGGCCCTCGCTGCTTTGCGAGCCGGCCACACGATCCCACCGGCACCGGGTGCGGCGGAACCCCTCGTGGCGCCTGCCGTCGTTGCCACGGTGTCGAATCTGCCCCCGGTCGACGACGGGCTCGCGTCCAAGGACGTGCTGCTCGATCTCAATCTCGAAGAGAACCGTGAGCTGCTGACCGAGTTTCACGCTGAGGCGCTGGATCATTTGCAGCAGATCGAGGCGGCGCTGCTCGTACTCGACGAACAGCCGGGCGACCCCGAGGCGCTCAATTCCATTTTCCGTTCGTTTCATACGATCAAAGGCGTGTCGGGTTTCCTTCACCTCACGCCCATGCACACGTTGACGCATGAGGTGGAGTCGCTGCTCGATCTCGCCCGCAACCGTAAGCTACGCCTAAATTCCACGATCATCACCGAGGTGCTCAAGAGCCGCGATGCCGTGCAGGCCATGGTGCAACAGATCACCGCCGCGCTCGAAAACGGCACGCTGCCGTCGCAGGTCATCGCGGTGAGCCATTTGATGCGGGCGGTGAAGGTCCTCGCTGTTCCCGATGCGGACAAGCTAGCCGCACCAGCCGCGGTTTCCCGTGAAGAGTCCGCGCCGGTCGCGCCCGTGCTGCATTTCAACGAAACTGCTGCGCCTGTGACCGACGCCTCCGTCGCACCGGAACCATCGATAACGGCCCAAAAAGCCCCCGAAGCCGCCGCTTCCGGCGCACCCACGCAGGGCAAAACCGGCAGCTCAAGCACCGTGCGCGTCAACACCGACAAACTTGATTCGCTCATGGATGTCGTCGGCGAGCTCGTGATCGTGCAGAGCCAGCTCAGCGAATCGGCGCGCGTCCTCGGCATCGAGAACTCTCCGCTCCAACGAAATATTTCCCAGTTCGGCCGCCTGACAAAAGAGATGCAGCACACCGCGATGTCGCTGCGCATGATCCCGATCAAGCCGACCTTCCAGAAAATGGAGCGTCTGGCCCGCGACCTTTCACGCGATTTCGGCAAGAAAGTGAATTTCCACGTCAACGGCGAGGATACTGAACTCGACCGCACGGTGGTCGAAGACATCGGCGATCCGCTCGTGCACATGGTGCGCAACTCCCTCGACCACGGTCTGGAAACCACGGCCGAACGCATTGCTGCCGGCAAATCGGAACACGGCAACGTCACGTTGAAGGCCTACCACGAGGGCGGCAACATTGTGATCGAGCTGAGCGACGACGGCCGCGGCATCAACCCCGACAAGATCCTCACCAAGGCGAGGAAGCAGGGTCTTGTGCAGCCCAACGCCCAGCTTTCGAAGGAGGAAATTCTCAACCTCATCTTCCTGCCCGGTTTTTCCACCGCGGAAAAAGTCACCGCGGTCTCCGGCCGCGGCGTCGGCATGGATGTGGTCCGGCGCAACATCGACAAGCTGCGCGGCAAGATCGAGATCCTCTCCGAGATCGGCCAGGGCTCCACTTTCCGTATCCGCCTGCCCCTTACCATGGCCATTATCGATGGCTTGGTGGTTCGGGTTGGCGAGGATCGTTTTATCCTGCCAAGCACGTCGGTGCAGATGGCCTTGCGTCCGACCAAGGAGGCCTTTTCCACCGTTCAAGGCCGGGGCGAAGTGCTCGATCACCGCGGCAAGATTCTCCCCCTGCATCGTCTGCACCGCCGCTTCGGCATTGCCGGCGCGATCGAGAACCCGTGGGAGGCGATCATCGTGATCGTCGAAAATAACGGCCGCGCCCATGCGCTGCTGGTCGACGACATGGTCAGCAAGCAGGAAGTCGTGATCAAACCGCTGGGTGGCTTCCTCCAGAGCCTTGCCGGCATCTCGGGTGGTGCCATTCTGGGCGATGGTAACATCGCTTTAATTCTAGATCCTGGTTCGTTGTTTCTTGCCGCCTGACAATCTTTTCTGCCCATGCCCACCGTACCCACTTTGTTAGAGGTCTGCGAGAAAGCCACCCGGCTGCCCTGTTCGCCGGCGCTGTTGCCGCGCCTGATCTCCGTCCTGGAAAAAGAAGATTCTTCCATCGACGAACTCGAAAGCGTGATCCGGATTGATACCGTGCTTGCGAGCTCGACCCTGCGCCTGGCCAACTCCGCATATTTTGCCGCTGGCAACACCCAGGTGGAAAACCTGAGTGAGGCGATCATGCGTCTCGGTCAGCTGGAAGTTTACCGCTTGGCTGCGCTCTCGCTCGCGAGTCGTTGGATGAACCAGAAGATCGACGGTTACCGCTGGGAAGCGGGCGATTTTTGCCGGCTTTCGCTGATGGTCGCGGTTGCTGCCGAGTACCTCGCCACGCAATCGGGCCGCCTTGATCCCAAGACTGCTTACACGGCGGGCCTGGTGCATGAAGTGGGCAAGCTCGCCCTCGCGTATTCATGCGGCGACTACTTCCCGGCCATCCGCGCGCTGCAGACCAATACCGGTTGCACGTGGCTCAACGCCGAAAAGCAGGTGCTGGGCTATAATCACGCCGAGGTTGGCGGTGAACTGCTCAAGCGCTGGAAATTCCCCGCGTCGTTTGTTGCGCTGGGCGCCTTTAACCCACCGACCGCCAGCGCCCCGGCTGATGTCCTGCCGTTGCTGGTGCATGTGCATGCGGCCAAATACATCGCGGTCACGATTGGCGTGGGCGTGGCCGAAGACGGATTTTTGTACGAACTCAACGCGCCTTTGTTAATGGAATGGGGGTTTTCCCCTGCGGTGTTGGAGGCCGCGATCCCCGAGGTCGTGACACGCGCGGGCAAGCTTTTGCAGGAGAAACTTTCGCACGGTTCGCTCAGCTTTTGAAGCGATGAGCTAAGTGCGTCGTGTGATTCCGGGGACGTCGTCCGGACGGCTAACCCGAGCGGCGTCCCCACCGGAATTTTGGTTTTTTGAGAGGGCTAAAGTATTTTCGGAACGGTCCGATATTAGCAGTATCGCCAAGTGATGCTGGCGATAATTTGCAGGTGTTGTGGTCAGCCCGGCCTGGTGCTTTTAGCACAGGCCGGGCGCTTTTTTGGTCTGATTGAAAAGAGATGAGAATGTGGTACCGAGCGAAGCGACAGTCTGACACTCAGGAATGCTGGAACAGAATGATCCAAAATTTTACAAACCAGTTTGAACTGCGAAGAAGCAAAGAACCAAAGCTGAGTGGATTGGGTGAGTTAACCCTTTGAAGAAGGGTTAACGAACAAAGTGAAACATCCAATACTCCCAAGTATGTATCTGTTCTTGGATTCTTCGTTTCTTAGCGCAGTTCTAGAAAAGTTGTAGCCGTTTTAGGTAGGGCGCGACCGCTGGGCGCGCCGGGTATTCGGAACGGCGCGCCCAGCAGTCGCGCCTTACCCGAAGACAATTTCAGCCAAATCTATTCTCGATGCAGCGGCCACAGTTTTAGTTAATCTGCTCTAGCAGTTCCGCTGCGGTCTTAAGGCTGATTGGCTTGCATCATATCCTGTTTTCCTGAGTTCCACATTCAAAAGCGGTATAGTGCGGCGATCAGGAGGAGTGCTTGAGCGAGGTTCCACCTATGGGTGACACTCAATTGCGGTCACAGGTTTTGGCAAAAATTCTAAGTAGAACCAGAAAACAGAGCCAAGTCCTGGCTACCCGCTCAACCCAGCGAGAAATTCTCGATGCGATCCGGCATCTTCAGGTTCACCTTGCCGGTGCCGATCTCAAGATGGACGGTGCGGTTGACGTTACCGCCAAGATCCTTGCCCACGACGTTGTAGCCGTTTGCCCTGAGGTATTTGTCGACGGCGGTGCTGTTGCGTTCACCGATTTTAAAAGGGTCCGCACCGTTGAGCACGCTGGCGCCACCGGCGGTGAAGAGTCTCATGCGGGAGCGATCGGCACGCACGCCGATGAGGGCTTTGAAGAGCAGCGGCAGGCCGGTGTCGGCAAACATGGCGGGCTGCTTGGCGGCTTTGTCAGCGGAAATGGTCGAGTCGGGCAGCATCAAGTGAAGGATGCCGCCAGCTTTGGAAACCGGATCGTAAACGATCACGCCCACGCAAGAGCCGAGCGCGTAGGTGCTCAGAGTGACGATCGAGTTGTTGGAGACAGCCATATCGCCCACGCCGATGATGACGCGCTGGGCGAACAGAGCTCCGATGGTAGGTGCACCGGCCATGGGTCAAAGAAGGTTGAGGCCGCCTGGCTGCAACGAGCGGTGGATGGGTTGGTAAAAAAGATGCATGAGCAGGCACGATCGATATCGCACCACGTGCTTATGATTTCGGCGCGCATCGGGTAAACTTGAGGTAAGGCCGCACAAAATCGCGGGCTTACCGGGCTTTGGCACCGAGCTATAAGCGCACGAATCAGCACCCAAGGCGCTGGTAAAAAAAGCCTAATAAATACCGCGGAACCAAGCGGCCAGGACCCCGGCTCAGGAATACACCAGCAGGCGCTGGCTGATGGGGTCGACCAAGTTGTGATTCCTAATCTTCGAGATCATGGCCGGACTCAGGCTCTGGCCTTCGCCGACGAGCAGGAGGCCGTGCGGGCTGTAGAGTCCGTTGGCGAGAATCATGCCGGGCTGGAGTTCGTCGAGGAGGATTTCCTTCACCTGATGCGGAAGCTGGAGCAGGTGGGTGACTTTGAGGAAGAGGCGGACGGCTTCCGGGTCGAGCGCTTTGCCGGACTCGGCGACGATGGACTCGATGGCCTGTTCTTTCGAGAGGCCGCACTCGATAAACCAAACGGCGACGGCGAGGCAGCGCGCGGTCCACGGGATGGACATGCCGCTGAGGCCGTCGGGAAAGCCTTCACCGTCGAAGCGTTCGTGGTGGGCGCGAATGGTTTCGCCGACGGCCGAGTGACTGTCGACAAACGAGGCGAGCGTCTGGCTGTAAATCGGGTGGCTCTGGATCGTGGTGAGCTCGCGTTCGCTGAGGCGTTCCGGTGCGGTGCGGAAATTACGGATGAGTTCGCGCGGCACGCCGATCAGGCCGAGGTCGCAGAGCCAGGCGCTGGCGCGGAGGACATGGCGCTCCTCGTCGGAGAAGTGTTCGGATTCGGCCATCTTCTTCGCGATCTCCACCATGGCCTTGGTCTGGCCGCCGCGCAGCGGGTCGTAGGTCGTGAGGATGCGGGTGCAGAGGTCGAGTGAGTGTTCGTAGCTGGTGGCGAGTTCGCGGTTGGCCTGGTCGAGTTCGCGTTTCTGCGCCTCCAGGTTTTTGACCTGCTGATTGAGCGCGGCGTTGGCGATGGTAAGCTGTTCGTTCAGGCGTTGCGTCTCGGCGGTGAGCTGGTCGTTTTTGACGATGAGTTCGTAGCGGTTGATCGCATTCTTGACCGTGGCGGTGAGTTCTTCGCGCAACCAGGGCTTGGCGACGAAGCGGAAGATTTCACCCTTGTTGATCGCGTCGACGATGGTGGGCAGCGAGAGGACGGCGGTGATGAGGATGCGCGAGCAGAGCGGGCGCAGCTTTTTGCTTTCGACGAGAAAATCCAGGCCGAGCATCTCGGGCATGCGCTGGTCGGAAATGATGACGGCAAATTCGCGTTCGCGCAGGATCTCCAGGGCCTTCAAGGCGCTGGTAGTGGCGACGACGTGATATTTTTCGCGCTCCAGCGTTTCTTTGAGCGCGGCCAGCACGATCGGCTCATCGTCGACGATGAGGAGAGAAGGCGGCGTGATGGTGGCGGAGCTTGGCGTCATGGGGTTCTGAGCAACTTGGCAAAAGAGTCGGCGGCGTCGCGGTCACGTAAACCGGCCGGAAGCAGGAGGTCAACCTGTGATCTTAGGGAGGGCGACAGTTCCGCGGAGCCCTGGTAGGTGAGGGCGAGCGCGATGGGCAGGCCGGGGTGGTCGCGACGAATCTCCGCGAGCAGGATCCGTAGTTCAGCATCGGCCCGCGGCTGGCGGATGATCACGAGTTCGAGCCGGCGGCCCTGCTCGCGCAGGACGCGCCGGGCGTGCTCCTGAGTGCAGACGGTGAGGACGTCCCAGTCTGGCTGGTACAATTCATTCAAGATCGAGGCCTCGCCGGTCAGGCCCGGTTCAAAATAGAGCACACGGACGTGCTTGCCCTCCTGTTGGGCGGGAAACGGCATGGACGAACCTTTCGCCAGCGATAAGTCGGCCAGCGGAAGAACCAACACCAGATCAGTGCCGCGTCCGGCGCCGCTGCGGGCGGCGAGCTGGCCGCCATGCGCCTCGGCGAAGAGGCGCGCGTGGTAGAGGCCCAGCCCGGGACCACGGTTCGATTCCTTGGTGGTGAAGAAGGGGTCGAAAATGCGTGGCAGGTGGCCGGCGACGATGCCGACGCCGTTGTCGGAAAACACGAGTTCGAGCGAGGCCCGGGCCGCGGCCGGCAAGGGCGGGATGGTTCCGGCGAGTGGTTCGTCACCGGCCTCGAGGCGGCGGAGCTGGATGCGGATCTCGCCGGCACCGCGCAGGGCGTCACGGGCGTTGAGTGCGAAATTGACCAGGGTCTGGCGAAAGGAGGTTTCGTCGATCAAGACGGGCCAGTTGCCCTCGCTGAGCGGGCTGGTGATGCGGGTGCCGCGGGGCAGCACGATTTTCACCAGATCGAGCTGGTCGCGCACGAGTTTGCCGAGGTTGGCGTAGGTTTTCTCGCCGGTGGTGCCGCGGTTGAGCTCGATGATTTTCCGCAGGAGCTGCTGGGCCTGGGCGGCGTTGTCCTTGATCAGGCCGAGGCCGTCGCGCAGCGGGTGTTTCGCCGAAAGGGTGTTGTGGTAGAGTTCGCTCAGCGAATAGATGCCGGTCATGGCGTTGCTGAACTCGTCGAGCAGGCCGCCGGTGAGTGAAGCGATGCTTTCCTTCCACGCTTGGGTGGTAAGGCGATGTTCGGCAATTTTTTGCCGGGTGATGTCGAGCCAGACGCCTTCGTAACCGAGGAGCAGGCCGGTGGCCGAGCGGACCGGCGAACGCACGTCGAGAAGATAGAGATAGGTTCCGGTCACGGGGTTGAGCACCCGGTAGACGAGGCTGAAGGGTTTGGTCGCGGTGGCGTTGCGGTCGAGCTCCTGGAAGTAACCGCGCTCGTCGCTGGGATGGATCAGGCGGAGCAGAGCCTGGCTGTCCTTGCTGAGCGACTGGCTTTCGAGCCCAACCAAGGCTTCGCAACCAGGACCGATGAAGGCAAACGAGAGATCGGCGCGCTGGTTGAAGACGACGCCGGGCAGGTGCGCGAGATAGTGGTCGAGCCGGTTTTCGACGGTGCGCAGGCGGAGGAAAAGCTTGGCGAACGTCGCCGGGTCCGGCGTGAAATCGGCGATGCCGGCGTGTTGCAGCAAATCGCGCGGGGCGAGTTCCGGTGCGAGCGTGACGTTCATCTGGCCTCCGCAGCGCAACCGATGCACGGCGAGCACGAGGCCCGGAGCGCCGGGAACGATGTCCGGCAGATAGAAGGTTTCTTCGTTCTCAAACAGGCTGGCAGGCAGCCGGGCACCCCATTCCGGATGCTGTTCCTCGAGGAGCGTGCGGAGCGATTTGCCGGTCAAGTCGGCTTCGCGGTGAAACCACGAATGCGCATCGGCCATCCGGTGCGCGAGCACGGTGTCGCTTCGGTCGATGACAAAGAGTTCGCAGGTGGACGGGCCGCTGGGTGCGCCACCGACGCGACTATCTATGCCCCAAGGCGCCGTCGTGGTGCAGTCGTTGCGCGGACGTGCGGACCAGTCGGCGGGCCTGGTTTTGTCCGCAGAAATATGTGAAGAATGTGGGCGATCAGGCGCCGACATGAGTTTGAGCGGCGTTGCTGGCCGGCGCGGTGGCGACAGCCTGAATAATGTGCGCGGCGACGTGATCGAGGGAGAGCTGGCGCTGGGCGGCACCGTTTTCCCAAGCCGTTCGCGGCATGCCATAAACAACGCTGGATTCCTCGTCCTGGGCAAAAGTCATCGCGCCTTTCTCGCGCAAACGCAGCAGGCCTTCGGCTCCGTCCTTGCCCATGCCGGTGAGGACGCCGGCGATCGCCTGGATGCCGGTGAGGTCGGCGGCGGATTTGAAAAGCATGTCCACGGCGGGGCGCTGGTGCCAGACCATGGGGCCGTCGGTCACGCGGACGCGGTAGCCGTCGGCGGCCCATTGCAACATCATGTGAAAATTTCCCGGCGCGATGAGCGCGAGCCCGGGCACCAACCGGTCGCCATCGACTGCCTCGCGGACTTCCATGGCGCAGATGGCGTTGAGGCGTTCGGCGAACGCCCGCGAAAAATGCGCGGGGATGTGCTGCACGATCGCGATGCCGGGCAGGTCTCCGGGCAGATGGGTGAGTACCTCGCGCAACGCTTCGGTGCCGCCGGTGGAGGCGCCGAGCAGGATCAACCGGCGCGGGTGATGGCGCGTGGGGCGGGCCAGGGCGGTGAGCGGCGGACGAATCACAGGCACGATCACCGGCCGCGGCACGGCGGTGATGGGCGGTTTGGAGCTGATCGTGACAACGGGGCTTGTCGCGTTCGGAGCCGGAGCCACGGGTGTTGTCGTGGCCTTTTGAAAGGGAGCGCGAGTCGGTTTTGGCGGGCGTAGTTTGGCGGTGGCGGCTGTCTTTATTTTGTCGATCAGCTGCGGGCCAAGATCGCCGAAGGAGTAGGAGCCGCCGGGTTTGCCGAGAACATCGACTGCACCAAGTCGCAGGGCTTCCATCGCGTGATGAGAGCCGGTTTTGGTGAGCGAGCTCATGATGATCACCGGCAGCGGCCGCTCATCCATGATGATCTTGAGGAAAGTGAGGCCATCCATGCGCGGCATCTCGATGTCGAGGGTGAGCACATCGGGCTTGAGCTGCACGATTTTGTCCCGGGCGATGTACGGGTCCATCGCGGTGCCCACGACCTCGATCTCCGGGTCGGTGCTGAGCGCATCGCTCACGACTTTTCGGATGACAGCGGAGTCGTCCACGATCAGAACGCGGATTTTACGGGGGGGCATGAAGGAAAAGGATTGGGCGTTCTCTGGAGTAATTTGGGCTCTGGCGTCAGGATCAGTCCTTCAGCGGGCGCTGATAAATGGCGGGCTTGAGCATGGTGAGGGAGTGCTTGATCCCGCTGAGGCTCTCCGAATGGCCGACGAAAAGATAGCCACCGGGCACAAGCTGCCGCGCGAGCTTGTTGACGAGTTCGGTCTGGGTCGGGCGATCGAAGTAGATCATGACGTTGCGGCAGAAAATCACTTGGAATGGTTCGGTAAACGGGAAAGACCCTTCCAGCAGGTTGAGCTGTCGGAAAGTGACACTTTCCGACAAGTGCGGTTTCACCCGGTAATTGCCTTCCTGGGGACCGAAGCCTTTCTGGAAATGCGCGCGGAGCAGGGTGGCCGGCACTTTTTTCACAGCCTCTTCGCGGTAGACGCCGACCTTTGCGCGCAGGAGGATTTTGTGCGAGATGTCGGTCGCCTCGATGCGCCAGGGCCAGGTGGGTGTGTTTCCAAAAAACTGCGCAAGGGCGATGGCGATGGAGTAAGGCTCTTCGCCGGAAGAGCTGGCGGCGCTCCAGATGTTGAAACGGGGCCAGCGCTCCGTGACGCGGCGCTTGACCATTTCGGGCAGCGCGGTGCCGGTAAGAAAATCGAAGTGTTCGTTTTCCCGAAAGAAGTACGTGTGGTTGGTCGAAATGGCGTCGATCAGGTGCGCCAGCTCCTCGCCCCCTTCCTTTTCCTGAAGGAAGCGGCAGTAGTCGCTGATCGACGTAATGTTCGTCGCGCGCAGGCGTTTGCCTAAGCGCGCTGAAACCAGCTCCTTTTTATCGGGGCCGAGGTTGATACGACTCTGGCTGTAGACCAGGTCGCGGATAAATTCATAATCGCTGTCCCGCATCATAAAGGGTTTTTGTAAAACCTATCGGCGCGTTTGCTCACGAATGTAGACGCACTTGCACCAAAAAACCTTGCAAGAAACTAGGGGGTAACTCGGGTGCGGCAAAATTTGCCGTGCGGGACGTGAATAAACCGGGGGTTTTGCCTGATGTCATCTAGGGTGAAACCCCTGTTATTTTTAATCAGTTCATAATCAAACTGATCGGGCAGTGATCATCGCGCTGGCACCGCCGTTGCTAAATCCCACGCAATGATCGATCCGGTTTTCCAGTCCGACAACTATCAGCTCGCGCGAAAACTGCTCGACGCGTCGGTGGTGCGGCAGGAAGCCATTGCTTCGAATATCGCCAACGCCGACACGCCCGGCTACCGCCGTCTCGATATCGCCCCAGATTTTGCGACTCAACTTCGCACCAAGCTCGAAGCTGGCAACTTTGCCGGAGCCGATTCACTCAAGCCCTCCATTGTTGAAGATCCTGCCGCACGCTCCGTCCGCCCCGATGGCAACAGCGTGGAAATGGAGACCGAGTTGCTCGCGATGAACCGCAATTCCGTCGAGTACGACTTCCTGACCGAAGTCGTCAGCCGGAACATCAAGCAAATGAAGATCGCGATCAACGGTTCCGGCACGATGTGACGCCCACTAAGCACCCGTTGCCCACCACCCCATGAACATCATTTCCGGCATCGATATCACTGGAGGCGCGCTGAACGCCCAGAAGACCCGTCTCGACATCGTCGCCCAGAACATCGCCAACGCGCAAACCACGCGTGGACCAGATGGCCAGCCGTATCAGCGTAAAGTGGTTTCCTTCGAGACTGAGATGCTTCGTCAAACCGGTGGTGCCACGACTGGACCTGGATTGCAGGGTGTCCGCGTGGCAGCGATCACCGACGACAAAACAAAAGGCGAACGCGTTTACGATCCGCAGCACCCCGACGCCTCGGCCGATGGCTATGTGCAGATGCCCAACGTCAACATGGCTTTTGAAATGGTTGACCTCATGACCGCCTCGCGGGCCTACGAAGCCAATCTCACCGTGGTGAAAAACGCCAAGCAGATGGCGCTCAAGGCACTCGACATCGGCAAATAATCTGAAAATCGGCCCACGCCCTCATCCCCATGGCTCTCATCGGTTCAATTTCCAGTCTGCAAAATCCGCTCCTCAACCAGCTCACGGCACCGACGCGGACCGATTCGCCCACGGGTCCGGTCAAGCTCCCCGGCCTCGGGCTTCCCACGACCGAATCAACCACTGCGCAGCCGGGCGGTTTCGGGAAAATATTTGAGCAGATGGTCTCGTCGGTCGACGCCAAGGAATCGCAGGCCCAGGCCATCACGCGCGACGTCCTGCTCGGCAAAAATGACCAGGTGCATCAGTCGGTGATCGCCATGCAGGAGGCCAGCGTGGCCTTCCAGCTCATGGTTCAGGTGCGCAACAAAGTCGTCGAGTCCTACCAGGAACTCATGCGCATGCCCGTGTGATTCTCTTCGCTAACCATCAGGCTACCCCAATTTCATGAAGAATTTTCTCCGCTCCCTCGGTGCCCTTTGGAAGGAACTCGGACTCAATCAACGCGTTTCTCTCATCATGGCCGCGCTTACCGTGGCGGCCTGCCTGATCGGATTGATGATTTGGTCGAACCGTCCCGACATGCAGCTGCTTTACGGGCGTCTCTCGGAAAAAGATGCGGCCGCCATCATCAGCCAGCTTCAAACCCAGGGCATCCCGCACAAAATCAGCCCCGGCGGTGGCAACGTCTATGTGCCTTCCGACCAGGTTTACCGCCTGCGCATGGAACTCGCTTCCAAGGGCATTCCGAGCGGCGACGGCGTGGGCTTCGAAATTTTTGACAAGGGCCAGTTCGGTCTCAGCGATTTCGTGCAACGCACCAATTATCTGCGTGCTCTGCAGGGCGAACTCGCCCGCACCATCTCCCAACTCGACGGTGTGCGCAGCGCTCGCGTGATGATTGTGCAGCCCGAAAACCGGCTGCTCCTCACCGACCAGAACATCAAGCCCACTGCTTCTGTTTTCATCGAGCTATCCACGTCCCGCCTCGAAAACGATGCAGTTAACTCCATCCGCCACCTGGTCGCGAATGCGGTGCAGGGGCTCCAGCCCGACCAGGTCGCCGTCGTCGATCAACGCGGCCACGTATTGTCGGAAGAACTACGGCAGGACCCGACGCTCGGCACCGCGTCCAGCCAGATGAAATACCGCCAGCAGGTGGAAGACTATCTCGCCAAGAAGATTGAAAGCATGCTCGTGCCGGTCGTGGGTAACAATAACGCCATCGTGCGCGTTTCCGCCGAGATCGAGACCGAGGCCACCACGCTCATGCAGGAAAAGTACGATCCTGAAGGTCAGGTCGTGCGCAGCCAGACGGTCACTGAAGATATTTCCAACTCCTCCGAGGCAAAAGCGGGCGGCGCCGTCGGCGTCACCGCCAACACTCCTGCTCCTGGTGGCGACAAGCCCGCCGCAGCTTCCGGTGGCGAACAGCGCCCCAGCTCTGTCACCGAGTCCAACCGCAAAAACCGCACGACCTCCTATGAAATTGGTCGTGTCGTAACCAATGTCTCCCGCCAGCCCGGCTCGATCAAGAGCCTCACCGCCTCCGTCTTCATCGCCGAACGTGGCGTCGGCGCCGACGGCAAACCGCTCAAACGCACCGCCGAGGAAATACAGGCGCTCCGCCAGATCGTGATCAATGCCCTCGGCCTGCACGCCAACGCCGGTCAGTCGGTGGACTCGCTCGTCTCCTTGCAGGAAACCGCCTTCCAGACCGAACCCATTGGCCAGCAGATCCAGAAAATTCAGTCCGAAACCCGCGTCCAGGGCTGGATCGAAACCGCCAGCCGCTACATCGCCATCGGCGTGGCCGCGATCGTGCTCCTCGTCTTCTGGCGCATGTTGAAGAAGCAGAAGATCGAGTCCGTTCCGATGGAGCTCCTGGCCGAACCACCGGATGCCACCAAGCGTGCCCTCCAGACCAACGGCATGCTCTCGCCGGAGCTGCTCAACGAGCTTATCCGCCAGAAACCAGCCAACATCGGCACCGCGCTCCGCGACTGGGTCGCCGTCAAAAAGAATTGAGCAACTGGTTACCTAACCCGGCACCCCGATGATCGATCCCGATTTCACTAAACTTACCCGGCAGCAGAAGCTCGCACTGTTTCTCATCGTGCTCGGCCCGGAATCCGCCGCCGAGGTGCTGCGTCATTTTGACGACGCTGAGATCGAACTGCTCTGCCGAGAGATGGCGCAATACGGCATGGTTTCCGACACCACACGCGTCCGGGTGCTCGAAGAATTCACCCCGCTCGTCGGCGAAAGCATCACGGCCACCCTGGGCGGCCTCGATTATGCCCGGCGTACGCTCGAAATTGCCCGCGGCGATTACAAGGCCGGCACCATCATCGGGCGGCTCGGGCCGGCCGGCTCAGCCGTCGAGGTGATTAAAGACATTTCCGAGATGGAAGGCCGCCAGATTTATAACCTTATCAAGAACGAACAACCGCAGACGATTTCGTTTGTCCTCTCGTATTTGGAAGGCGCGAAGGCAGCGGAAATTTTTGCCCTTTTGAGTCCCGACCTGCGCGAAGAAGTCGTCGAGCGCCTCGGCACCATCGATTCTACCTCTCTCGATCTGGTCGGCAAAATCGTCCGCAACCTGGGCAAGCATTTCGACAATAAAGTCCGCCCGACCTATCACCGCTCCGGCGGCGTGCGCGTCGTGGCCGATTTGCTCAACGGCATCGACAAGGAAATGTCGAAGAGCCTGCTCGCCCGCCTCGAAGAGCGCAACGCGCAGCTCGGCGCCGCGATCCGCAAGAAGATGTTCAGCTTCGAAGATCTCAGCCGCCTGGCCGCCGCCGACCTGCAGCGCGTCTTGCGCGAAGTGGATTCCGCCAACCTCGCCGTTTCGATGAAGTCGGCCAGCGATCCGCTCAAGGAAAAGATCTACCAGTCGATCTCGAAACGGGCAGCGGAAAGCCTGCGCGACGAAATCGGCATGCTCGGCCCGGTGCGTTTGAAGGACGTCGAAGTCGCCCAGGACGCCATCATCCAGGTCGTCCGCCGCCTCGAAGAAGAAGGCTCCATCTCGCTCGATTCCAGCGGCGACGGTGCCGTCGTGGCATAACGAACAAATTCCAAACGCCAAAACGACCGGGGCCAAATCACAAAGGCCAAATTTCCAAACTCAAAAATCATGAATATCCATCCCAACTCTGCTGATTTTTGGCGCTTGGGTTTTGGCTTTTGAGATTTTCACTTCGATGCCTTCCCACCACAAACTCGTCGCCTTTGACCGTCCGCTCGTCGGCGTTTCGCTGCCCGGCCAGCTCGGGTCGCGTTCTTATACCGAGGCCGAGGTCGCGGCGATCCGCCAGAAAGCGTATCAGGAAGGCAGCGACTCCGCCCGTGAGTTTGCGAACCAGCAGCTCGTCGAATTTCGTGCCGACGTGCAGAGTTTGCAGGAAGGACTTTTCCAAAAACTCACCGCAACCGACACCGATCTCCAGACCCAGCTTCGCGAGTCACTGCCTTCGCTCGCAGTCGAACTCGCGCGTCAGTTGCTCGCCGGTTTCGAACCCACGGCGGAACAGGTCATGAAGCTTTGCGAAGAGACGCTTTCGCAACTTTACCCCGAACGCGACAACCTCGAACTTTTCCTCAGCCCACGCGATGCCGCCCTGCTGGAGCAGCTTTCGACCGATTGGAAAACGCGCCACCCCGGTCTGCGCGTGATCGTCGACGCGGCGCTCGGGCCGGCCGACTGCCAGGTGCGCAGCCGCTTCGGCCTCACCGACGCCCGCCGGTCGGCCAAGCTCGAAGCCCTCACGAGGGAACTCCTCAGCGCCTGACGGCGCTGAAAATTCCAAATTTCAAACTGCCAAATGCCAAAAAAAGCCGCTCTGCCCGTCGATTCCGAAATCCAAAATTCCATGCTCTTTCTCGTTCCTCTTTATCGTTCTCTTTTTCTTCCGCCTGAGGAGAAAGACGAAAGATAAAGAGAAAGAATAAAGAAACCGAACTTAAGCCCATGACCAACGTCGTTCCCATGATCGAAGCCCTTCGCTCGCAGGTGCGCAGCCTGCCGGCGGTGCGACGCCTGGGTCATGTCACCGGCGTCACCGGTCTGATCATCGAATCCGAAGGCCCAAACGTTGGTCTCGGCGAAATTTGCCGCATTAGTTCCGAACGCGATAATTTTGTCGTCACCGCCGAGGTGGTCGGCTTCCGGGGCGAGCATGTTTTGCTGATGCCGCTCGGCGAGACCGCCGGGCTCCACGCCGGTTGCGAAGTCGCTGCGGCTGACCGCCCGCCACTGCCGCTGATCGGCCCGCGGTTGCTTGGCCGGGTGCTCGATGCGATGGGCAAACCCTACGACGGGCTTGGCTTGTTGCCGACCGCCCGTGCCGAAAAAAACTCGGGCCGTCCGCCGCACCCGATGCGCCGCCAGCGCATTCGTGACTCTTTTTCAACCGGTATCCGCGTCATCGATACTTTCATCCCGTTTGGCCGCGGCCAGCGTCTGGGTCTGTTTGCCGGTTCCGGTGTGGGTAAATCTACGCTCATGGGTATGATCGCCCGCGGAGCCGAGGCCGATGTTGTCGTGATTGGCCTGGTCGGTGAGCGCGGCCGTGAGGTTCGCGAGTTCATCGAAAAGGATTTGGGTCCGGAAGGTCTGGCCCGCTCGGTCGTGGTCGTCGCCACCAGCGATACTCCCGCGCCGTTGCGCCTGCGCGCCGCCTTCACCGCCACCTCCATCGCCGAGGCGTATCGCGACGAGGGAAAAAATGTTTTGTTGCTGATGGACTCGGTCACGCGTTTTGCGATGGCCCAGCGCGAGATCGGCCTCGCCGTGGGCGAACCACCCGCCACTCGCGGTTACACGCCTTCCGTTTTTGCGTTGCTGCCCCGCCTGCTGGAACGCTCGGGCGCAGGTGAATCCGGTTCCATCACCGCCCTCTATACCGTGCTCGTCGAAGGCGACGACATGAACGAGCCCGTGGCCGACGCCGTGCGCGGCATTCTCGATGGACACATTGTACTTTCCCGTGCGCTGGCCCACGCCAATCATTATCCAGCGGTCGACGTGCTGGAGAGCATCAGCCGTCTCAACCGCGATGTCTGTACTCCCGAAGAGATCGATATCGTTGCAAAGGCTCGCGAACACCTCGCGGTTTTCCGTCGCAACGAGGATCTCGTAACCATCGGTGCGTACCAAAAAGGCACCAACGCCTCGCTCGATCGCGCCGTCAACCTTCACGAGCCGCTGAAAGCCTTCCTTCGCCAGGGCGTGCAGGAGCACGTGGCCCGGGCAGCGAGTTTCGAACTGCTCAAAAAGATCGTCTCATGAAAAAGTTTCGTTTTCCGCTCCGTTCCGTCGAGACCGTGCGCTCAATCCGCGAATTGCGCGCCCGCGAGCAGTTCTCCCTTTCCGTGCATGCCTTTGTGACGGCGGAGGAATATTTGCAGCAGTTGCAGGCCCGGCTCGCCGAATTGGAGGCCATCCTTCGCTCGGGTCGCAGCCGCACCTTCCGCGCGGGCGACGAGGCTTCCTTTCTTGAGGCCTACAAAACCGAAACGACCGCTGTAGCCAAGGCGGCCGCCGAACTCGAAAAAGCCCGCGTGGCCATGGAGGCCGCCCGCCAGTCCTGGCTCAACGCCCGTCGCAATCTGCGCGTGGTCGAGAGCCTGGAGGCCAAAGCCAAAGCCATTCACCGTCACGAAGTTGAACGCGAGGACCAGGCGGCCCTCGACGACCGCACCAGCGCACTCTCCGCCCGCGCCGCCGCCCAAGGTTTATGATCAAGCTCGCCACCAACCCGATTGTTGTCCTCGCCATTGCACTCCTGCTCGGTGTCAGCACCGGCCTGGGCATGTTTTGGAAAGCGGCCGTCCCGTTGATCGCCGCCGCCAAAGTCGCCCAGGCAAAAGTTGCCGAAGAAGGCAAACCCGAGGCACCGTGGGGTTTTTGGACCATCGAAATCGAGAATCTCGCCAGTGAGCTGAAGGACCAGAAGGCCGTTATCAAGAAACGCGAGGAAGAGCTCGTGCAGCGCGAAGAACGCCTCAATGCCGAACGCCAGGAGCTCACCAAACAACGCCAGCAGCTTGAGCAGTTGCGCGAGGATATCACCGGCAGGATCACGTCGATCCAGTCCGACGAACTAAAAAATCTGAAGTCGCTTGTCGCCACTTACAGCAGCCTCACGCCGAAGGCTACGCTCACCATTTTCAAGGAGATGGACGACACGATGGTGGTAAAGCTGCTCTCGCTCATGAAAACCGACACCGTGAGCCCGCTCTTCGAAGAGATGAGCAAGCAAGCCGCGACCGATCCGGCCATGGGCCGGCGCGTCGCCACACTTTCCGAAAAACTCCGTCTCCTGAAGTCCGCACAAAGCGGTCCCTGATTCTTTCCCGAACTGGCGCGCAGGTCCGGCGCCGCACCACCATTTCACCCCGTGCCAAGGAAGGCGCGGGCAACTCCGCCCACGGAAGGGTTTAGCTACATGACTCTTCCCTCCAATTGCATTTCGACCGAACCATCAGGTGCACCTAATAGTTTACCCGCAGGTTCAGGTGTGTCTGCGCAATCCTCTGGCGGCGCACCGACCGGCATGCCTTTTGCGAATTTGCTGACCCAGGCCGATGCGGCCGGCGCAAATGCTATCGCACCCGCGGTTGACGCGGCACCCAACTCCCCCGTATCGGTCGCCAGTTCTGGTGCTCAGATGGCTGACAGCAACGCCCAGACCACCGGCGCCGTCGCCCCCCAAGCGGGGACCGCTGGCTCTTTGCAGCCGGACGTGGGCACGAATGCGGCGTATTCGTGCTTGTATTACACGTACCCAGCCGGGTCACCGGCCCATTCAATGAATGGGCAGCCTTCAACGCCTGCTCCGGCTCAGCCCGCTCTGGTTGTTGTCCAGACCGCCGTTGCCGCTGATGCCAGCGTCGCGACGGGAACCGCACCCGAAAAGCCTGTATCGCCGTGCATCTCGGGGCCGAAAGAAAAACCGAAAACTCCGTCAAAACCGGACGAAACCGCCGCTAGCACTGCCTCTCCGGAGGCGCAGGCGCTGGCTTACCAGTTTATTGCCGGCCAGTGGGTGGCTCAGCAATCGGTTCAGCAGCCAACCCCGGCACAGCCTTCAACTTTTTCAACCGATGCGCAATCTGGCGCCGACCTCGTGCCCGCCGCTTCGCTGCAAACGTCGGGTGTTGCAATGGGCCAAAATAACCAACCCACGCCGAAGAGCCAAAAAGCAGCTCTGGCGGCGATTTATCCAGCCGATACACAGAAGAAAGCAGGGGAGGCGGCCGGCCAGATTTTGGCAAATGTGGCGCCTGCGGGAACTGACGCTGCTGCTGCGCCGGAAATGAAACCGGCGGCGTTGCCCGAGAATGCGACAAGTCCTGCCGATCGTGCGACGCGCGAATCGACGCCCGCCGGAGACGGGACGGCAGTCGTTTCCTCCTCCGTTTCTCCAGCCGAAGACGCAAAATCGCAGAATCTGATCGGGCACGCAGGGCAGGTTTTGTCCTCGCTGACCCAGGCACAGGAAAAAATTGCCGCTCCCGCCCAGGCAAGTCGCACGGATTCCTCTTCTGGGGTGATTACCTCAAGTGGCACCAAAGAAAAAAAATCGTTATCCATTAATGGCAAGAGCTTAACGAGTGATGCCACGCAGGTTGGCACGAGCGCTGCAAACCGGGAGTTCGCCATGCCTTATTCTGCTGTAAACAAGACGCCTGCTGCGGTTCTTCCGTCGATCGGTGGTGCCGGTATTCAGGCCCAGTCGCAGAATGACAACTCCGCCGTGGCTCAAACAACCGCCTCTTTCTCTGCGCAAGCGCCAAAGCTGGTCGAGGAAATCCGGCAGATCGCTGACCGCATCTCGGCCGTCGACCGCAACACGGTCGAAGTCCGCTTCGACTTCGGTGACCGGGAAAATCTTTCGGTGCGCGTTGAGTACCGCGATGGCACGGTGCATACGACGTTTCGGACTGACTCCAGTCAGCTGCGCGACGCGATCTCGCACGAATGGCAGGTGCAGAGCGCAACTAATGAGCAGCGGCCATACCGGATCTCAGAGCCGGTGTTCAGCCAAACTACTTCACACCGGCAAGACTTTCCGAGCTCCGGCGACGGTTCTGGCCGCGAGCGCGCCTTTGAACAACCCGCCCAGACCGCTCCGCGTTCTTACGCCGCTGGTCGGAGTACCAGCGCCGCCCCTTCTGCCGCGGTTCCCGCCGCCCGGTCGTCCCATCCCGAAACCTCCCGCCATCTCCACGCGCTCGCCTAACCGCTATTTATCATGTCCTCCGTTGCCGCATCGTCCAGTACTTCCAACACTTACACCGACAACACTTCCGCCCGGGTTGTGCAAAAATCTCTGGGCGAGTCGGATTTTCTCAAGCTCCTCACCACGCAGATGTCGAATCAGGATCCGATGAATCCAATTTCGGACACCAGCCAGATCGCGCAACTCGCGCAGTTCTCCTCCCTGCAGTCCATGAACTCTCTCTTGAAGAATTCACAGCTGGAAGGCGCGAGCAACATGATCGGCAAGAACGTCACCGCCTCGGATTCCAACGGCAAATCGGTCAACGGCACGGTCGATGCGGCTCAGCTGAGCTCGGGCACGGTGTACGTTACCATCAATGGAACCCAGTACGCCTATTCGTCGATCACCCAGGTCAAAGCCGCAACCCCGGCGGCCACCCCGGCAACGACCACGCCATAATTTTACGGACTAAAACCACCCCGAACCTCCAACTGCCTCCTCTAACCAGACTCTATCTATGTCACTCATCGGCACACTTACCTCCGGCGTCAGCGCGATGCGCGCTTTCACCAAAGATCTCGAAATCATTGGCAACAACATCTCCAACGTTAACACGGTTGGCTACAAGGGCTCGAGCGTCAGTTTTGCCGACAGCTTCAGCAACACCATGCGGTCCTCGGCGCCTTCGACTGCCACGTCGTCCAGCCAGGCGGCAACGCAGGTGGGCACGGGCGTGAGCATTTCGCAGATCAGCACGAATTTTACCCAGGGCGCTCTCTCCACCACGGGACTGAACACCGATCTCGGTATTTCAGGAAATGGTTTCTTCCTCGTGAAGAATCCCTCCGACAACCAGACCTTCGCCACCCGTGCCGGCAATTTCCGCATTGATGACAAAGGTTACCTCGTGACCTACCAAGGCTACCGCGTGCAGGGCGCCACTGGCGGCGCGGCCGGGACGCCACCGACTGCGCCTTCGACCTTTGGTGATATCAAGCTCGGCACTCCGCCTGCCAATTCCGCGCTCAGCTCGTTCAGCATCAGCAGCGCCGGCAATTTGACGGAATTCTATTCTGACGGCTCGTCCGTAACCACCAACCAGGTACTATTGCAGAACTACAGCGACGTCAGCGCGCTGATGAAACAGGGCGACAATCTTTTTACCGGCTTCAGCGCCGCTGGCATTATTGGGCCGACAACACCCACCCCTGCAGCCAATGCACCGGCGGGCACTGGCCTCGGTTCAATCCAGTCCGGCACGCTCGAACTCGCGAATGTGGATCTCACCGACCAGTTCGCAAACATGATCACCGCCCAGCGCAGCTTCCAGGCCAGCTCCCGCTTGATCACTGTTTCCGACACCGTTCTGGAGGACGTGGTCAACCTGAAGCGTTGAACCAGACGCAGCCGTTTCCTTAACCCACTCTTCTGTCATGGCCGCCAAACCCACCGAACCCGCCAAAGCCGCGGATGCCGCTCACGCTTCGCCTGCGCCACCGGCTGGCGCGGCTGCTGCCGACAAGGACAAAGGCACCGAACAGGAAGTTACCGCCAAACCGGCCGGTGGCGGCCTCACTGCGTTCATCCCGCTTATCGCCGCCATCGTCATCGCGCCAGCGCTCAGCTGGGCGATCGGCCAGTTCGTCCTCATGCCCCAGTTGAAAAAGCAAATCGCTGCGCCCCTTCCCGCGCACGGGGCCGCGGAGGCTCCTGCCGCTGAAGAGCCGGCTGCGGCCGAAGCCAAAGGAGGCAAGGAGGGCAAAGGCGAGAAAGGCAAGGGTGCCGGCAGTGCTTCGACCTACGAATTCGAAAATGTCGTGGTCAACCTCGCCGGAACCATGGGCACGCGCTATTTGAAGACCGCTTTTCTCGTGACCGGCACCGACAAGACCCTGCGCGCCGCGTTCGAGGCCAACAAACCCAAGATGGTGGACATCACGATCAACGTGCTCTCCTCCCTCTCGCTCAGCGATCTCGAGGAGGCCGGGGCCAAGAACCTCATCCGCGAAAAGATGATCGGCGCCTATAACCAGGCCTTCGGTAAGAAGGTCGTCGAACAGATTTATTTTTCCGACTTCGTCGTCCAGTAACGCCGCAACGCTTTCTTCATGGCAGACGATTCTGACAACCAGCTCAGTGATGTTCTCGACCAAAGCGAGATCGACAAACTGCTGTCCGAGGCCACCGCGCCGGCTAGGCAGCAGATCTTTCGTGCCGACGGGAAAAGAGTCGAAGGCGAAGCGCCGAAGATCGAGACCTACGATTTTCGCAACCCCGTTTTCCTCACGGAAGTCGAGCTGCGCCGCCTGCGCCTGCTGCACGAGGATTTCATCCGCTACCTCACCGCGCGGATTTCACTTTTTCTCCGCATGGAGTTCGCCCTGAAGATGGCGAAACTCACCACGCTCACCTACGCGAAATTCACCGACGGTCTGCCCAACCCCACGCATCTGTGCCTGTTCAAAGCCGAGCCGCTGCTCGGCGTCGGCATTCTCGACATCAACCCGCGCCTCGCCCTGACCCTGGTCGACCGTATGCTGGGTGGCCGTGGGCACTCGGTGAAATTGGAACGTTACCTGACCGAGATCGAAATCGCCCTGCTCGAGGACATCATCATGATCATACTCGAAGAGTGGTGCCACCAGTGGAAGCATGAGAAAGAACTTCATCCGCAGGTGATCGGCCACGAGAACAACGGCCGTTTCCTCCAGACCTCGCCCAAGGACGCCATCATCCTCGCGCTCACCCTTGAAGCCAACTTCGGCGACTGCTCCGAGCAGCTCCAGATCGGCGTGCCGTACTATACCATAGAGCCAATGGTGCGCGCCATGCAGGTGCGGCGCCAGAAGGACGCCACGCCCGGCAGCGTCAGCTTGAAGGCCGAGTGGAAACCAGCCTACGAACATATCGCGATCCCCGCGCGCGCCGAGTGGGATGCGTTCGATATCTCCCTCCGCGAGATCAGCCATCTGCACGTTGGCGATGTCATTGAAATGCCCGCCGGCATCCTCGACGAAACCCGCATTTCTCTAAACGGTACGCCAAAATTTATCGGCACCGTCGGTCTCGATAGCGACCGCGTGGCGGTGAAGCTCACGAAAAAAATCCCCACAGAACAATCTCTACCCCCTCGCAACCATGGAAGATAAAACTCTCGATCTCGTCCTTGACGTCAAAGTCAGGGTCACCGTTCAGCTCGGTTCGTGCCAGCTCCCCATGCGCGAGGTGCTCGAACTGGCGCCCGGCGCCGTCATCCAGCTCAACCAGCAGGCAAGCGACCCGGTCGGCCTCTATGTCAACGACAAGCTCATCGCCTATGGCGAAGTCGTGGTGGTAGAGGATAGTTTTGGCATCAAGATCACTGAACTCGTCGGCTCCCAGCCGGCCAGTTGATCCGCGGCTGCCTCTTCATGAATTTTCCGACAATTACCAGCGTCACCCGCTGGCTGCTAGTGGTAATCGGCTGCGTCGTTTTGGCGACGGCGCAGCCGATGAGTAGCGCCGCCACCACCGAAACGCCCGCTTCAGCGCTGCCTGCCGAAACAATCATTTATCCTAAAAATGCCGCCGAGCCGGCCAAGCTGGTCCCGAGCCGCGAGCACGACAGCAGTCGTTCGCTCGTCCTGGTCGTCGCCCTCCTGCTCGCCGCCGGTGGCGTTTGGGTCCTGGTGCAGCGCCGGAAAGCTGGTCCGGGCGGCGGCCGCGGTGGTCGCAAGCTGCAAATCGACGAAACCCGACCACTCGGTAACCGCCAATATCTCGTCGTCGCTGATTACGACGGTAAAAAATTTCTGCTCGGCGTCACGCCCGGGCGGATACAGATGCTCACGCCGCTTGAAGTCTCGGCGGCGGAAGCCCGGGAGACGAAAGCGTGAAAATTTTCACCCGATTCGCACTGCTCGTTCTGGCCCTCGGACTATTCTTAGCGGTGCCAGTTGTCTCGGCCCAGACCGCACCCGCTGTCCCGACGACCACCGCCACAGCTCCGGCGGCCGCCGGTGCCCAGTCGCAACCGATGCGCCTGAATATTGGCCTCGAAGGCACGGGCAAGCCCGGCGACGTCAGCGTTGCGATCCAGATCGTGATCGTGATGACGCTGCTCACGCTCGCGCCATCGATGATCATTTTGATGACGAGCTTCACCCGCATCGTCATCGTGCTTGGCTTTGTACGCACTGCCTTGGGCGTTCCGAGTGCGCCGTCCAATCAGATCATCGTGGGCCTTTCGCTCTTCCTTACCTTTTTTATCATGGGCCCGGTTTTCGACAAGGTGAACACCGACGCCTTGCAGCCCTATCTCAACGGCCAGATGAACTCAGCCCAGGCCTTCGACAAAGCATCGGTTCCAATTCGCGATTTCATGCTGCACCAGACCCGCACGCGCGACCTCGAATTTTTCCTCGAACTCGGCCGTTTTGGCCCGACGCCCGTGGCTGAGCTGCCGATGCGCGTGGTGGTCCCGGCCTTCGTAATCAGCGAACTGCAGACTGCCTTTCAGATGGGCTTTTTGCTCTTCCTGCCCTTTCTCGTCATCGATTTTCTCGTCTCCTCGGTGCTCATGGCACTCGGTATGATGATGATGCCGCCCACGGTCGTGGCCCTGCCGTTCAAGCTGCTGCTCTTCGTCCTGGTCGATGGCTGGCACCTCGTGGTGAAGAGCCTTGTCGAGAGCTTCCGACTCTGACGCAAACCAGGTTGTAACGTAATATGTTACAAACCATTTAACACTCCTAATAATATGACACCGGAAATGGCCATCGATCTCTTCAAGAACGTAATCACGTTCTCGCTGTACATGGTCGCGCCGTTTCTCGGCGTGATGCTGGTGGTGGGCCTGATCACGAGCTTGGTCCAGTCCGTAACCAGTATCCAGGAACAGACGCTCACGTTTGCCCCGAAGCTCGTCGCGCTGGCGATCCTGTGTATCGCGCTTGGCCCCTGGGTCATCCGTTCCCTGTCGGATTTCGCCATTCGCACGATCGGCCTGATGGGCACGATGGGGCACTGACCGATCCAAACTCTTTATCTCCCTTCTTTATCTTTCTCGTTCTCCCTCAAAATGCGCCCCGCCTCGGCCCTAGGAGAAAGAAGAATGATAAAGAGAAAGAATAAAGATTTGAAGCCATAACCACTCGCCATGTCTGCCGACCTGCTTTTTGCCTGGATGATGGTTTTTTTGCGGGGGCTTGGCGTTATCCTGTTGTTGCCGACGCTCGGCAGCCGGCCGTTGCCGCCGGTGGTGCGCGTGGCCATCTCCGGGTTGATTGCGACGTTGTTGTACGGGCTGGTGCCGCGTGCGCCCGTGTTGCCTTCGGGTAACGGCGGTTTGATCGTCGCGGCGCTGGGCGAAGTGATGCTCGGCCTGATTTTTGGCTTTATCGGACGCCTCGTCTTTTCGGCCGTCGACATGGCCGGACGCATGATCACCCAGGAAATCGGTTTGTCGGCCGCGCCCGGCATCGACGCGCCCTCGCCGGCGACCGAACCGCTGGCGGCATTTCTTTCCACCTTTGCGGGCGTCATGTTTTTTCTGCTCGGCGGGCACATTGGTGCGTTGAGCGCCTTTGCCCGGAGCTTCGACATCGCAGCCGCTGGGGCGCCGGCATTCAGCTCAGTTGCAGTCGAGGGCCTGGTTGAGGGTACGGCTCGCGTGATCGAGCTGGGTTTCCGCATCGCCGCGCCATTCATCGCGATGAATTTTCTGATCACGCTGGCTTTTTCAGTTTTGGGCCGGGCAGTGCCGAAGATGAGTGTCTTTGTCCTCAGTTTTTCTGCGCGCGTGCTGGTTGGGTTCACGCTGCTGGCAGGTGCGGGTGCCTTGGTCGCCCGCTATCTGGCCCCCGAATTCCAGGCATTGCCGTATCGGATGCTGGAGATGGTGGGTCGCTAAAGCGGATTGAATCTGGAACGCTGGAACTCGGGAACGGAGGATGAATATGACCAAAAATTCTGGTGGCCTGCGGTTCGTTCCAGTGTTCCTGAGTTCCATATTAACTCACTCAGAGAGTTCTCGGGAATGTTGCCAAACGAAGCTGATCTCGCGAGATTTCACCGCCTGATATGACGCTCTTCAAAAATGATGTTTAAACGGTGCCTTGACACTGGCTGAGAGCTCCAGTCATCTCTGAACCCTTTTTCGATTCACAACCATGCAACCGACATTCCGTCCACACCGCAAAAAGCGCGCCCGTAAAATCGGCTATCGCGCCCGCAAGGCCACCCGCGGTGGCCGTAAAGTTCTTTCTTCCCGCCGTCGCAAAGGCCGTAAGCGTCTGACGGTTGTTTGATTTTTACCCCCGGGTCAGCGACGCCGTATCCTCTTTCGCGCCATGCGTTTCCGCGCCGAGCAACATCTGCGACGGCAGCGTGATTTTCGCGAGGCGCGGGAGAACGGGCGTCGACAGGATTGCGGTGCCTTCACGCTCTGGTGGTACCGCCGCCCGGGTGAGGTTGGCACTGAATTGGCGGCTCCAGCCGCCCCGATTCAAGGACCGCGCGTGGGCGTGATCGCCTCAACGGCGGCCGTCGGCATTGCGGTGAAACGCACCCGTGCCAAACGTCGCATGCGCGAAATATTTCGCCATCATCAGGACCTCGTTCCGCCGGATTGTGACTTGCTGATGGTGGCGCGCGCTGCGCTCAATCGGCTTGAATATTGCGAAATCGAACAAAAATTCGTGGACGCGTGCCGCAAACTTTTCCCCGCTAAATCGTGAAGCCCCTTTTCAGAGCCATGGTGTCAACTGCGGTCGCCTTGCCGGCGAAGCTGTTGCTCATGCTCATCTGGGTCTATCAACGTGTGCTTTCTCCGTCGATCCCGGCGATGTTCGGGCCGACGATCAGCTGCCGCTATTACCCGACGTGCTCGCACTATGCGGCCGAGGCATTGCGCACGCACGGTGTTTTTCTCGGAGTCTTTTTTGCTGCGCGCCGGCTGCTGCGCTGCACGCCTTTTCATAGCGGTGGCATCGATCTGGTGCCTGCGCCGGGAGTGATGAAGCGCGTCTGCCAGCGCGTGCGCTCCCACCACGTTTCAGTCTGACCCAATTTTTTCATGGATAAAAAGAATACGACCATCGGCGTCCTGTTGATCATCGCTGCGATCGCCAGTTACATTCTCGCCCCCAAGGCACCGCCTCGTCCCGCTCCCGTCATCGCTCAGCCCACCGCGGGTTCGCCGGCGATCGCCGGCGCTGCCATCGCGCCCGCGATGTCGCCCAGCGATGCGACCTTCGCCGCCGTGGCGAAAGACGATGGTTCGTCCAAAGTCGTCACGTTGGCCAACGATTTTATCGAAGTGGCATTTACCGACATGGGTGGCGCGATCCGCGATGTGGGTTTCAAAAAATACCCCGCGGTCAAAGGCGAGCCCGCGCCCTACGTCTTCAACCAGCTGCACGCCGACCCGATGCTGGCCTTCACTCAGGACTCGTTTCCTGGCCTCGATCGCTCGGTGCGCTACGAAATCGTTTCGCAGACGGCCACCGAGGTCGTGTTTCGCGCTGTATTCGAAAACCGGATCGAGGTCATTCGTCGCTACACCGTTCAGCCCAGCGATGTCTCGCCCACCAAAGGCGACCCGTACCAGCTCCGGCATGAAACAACTTTCCGCAACTTGACCGACCAGGCCATCACGCTGCCTCGCGTTGCGCTCAGCCTCGGCACCGCGTCGCTCGCCGGCATCAATGACAACGGTTTGGATCTAAATCTTGGTTTCAACGACGGCAAAAACGTCAAGTTCATCCGTGGCACCGAACTAGCGGGCGGCGGTTTTCTGAGTTCCGTCGGCATCGGTCGGCGCGACCCCGTTCCGTTTATCGATAACAATACACCCGTGGTCTGGGCCTCGGTGAAGAACCAGTTTTTCACCGCCATTCTCACGCCCGATCAACCCGGCGCGGGCACGACGATCCGTCGCGTGGAGCTGCCGCCCTTTCCCGGAACCCAGAAGGTTGTGAATGGTGTGACTGGTTCGGCTCGTTTTGAACTACCCCTGCTGACTGCCCACGGTGAGACCAAGCTGGGGACGGATTTCTATGTCGGCCCGAAGGAGTACAAGCGCATCTCCAATGGCGATGTCTTCAAGCACGATCAGGACAAGGTCATGGATTTCGGCATGTTCAAGTTTTTCAGCCAGCTGCTCCTGACCCTGATGACGTGGATTAATGGCTGGGCGGGAAGCTGGGGCATGGCGATCATCCTCTCCACGCTGTTGATCAAAATCGTTTCGCTTCCGTTTACGCTTTCGGCGGCGCGCAGCGCGAAACGCATGCAGAAACTGCAGCCGCAGATGGCGGCGATCAAAGAGAAGTTTAAGGACAACCCGCAAAAGATGCAGCAGGCCAACATGCAGCTTTTCAAAGAGAACAAGGTCAACCCGCTCGGCAGCTGCCTGCCCGTGATGATTCCGATGCCATTCTTTTTTGGCTTCTTCAGCATGCTTCGCAGCGCTTCAGAGCTGCGTTTTGCCGATTTTCTCTGGGTGCACGATCTGGCTAGCCCAGATACTGTTGGGCATATTGCAGGATTCCCGATCAATATTCTTCCGCTGATTCTGGGTATTACCATGATCGTGCAGACCAAGCTCGTGCCGCAGCCGAACATGGACACCGATCAGGCGAAAATGATGGCCACGATGATGAAGTGGATGCCGCTGATCTACGTTGTGATGTGCTACAGTTTCTCCTGTGCGCTCGCCCTCTACTCGACGGTTAACGGTCTCTTCACCATCGGCCAGCAGCTCTACATTAACCGTCAAAAAGATCCAGTGGGCGTATCAGTCGCGGCCAATGCTGGCCGTGTGATCAAGAACGTGACCCCGAAGAAAAAGTGATAGGTTGTAAGTTTTAAGAGCGTAAGTGCTGAAAGCCCCGCCTTCGGTCGCAATGTCTTCCTTAAAACTTATCACTTAACCCTTACCACTAAAGACACCATGGCCGGCCATAATAAATGGTCCAAAGTTAAGCGCCTCAAGGCGGTCACTGACTCCCGCCGGGGCAAGGTCTTTTCCCGTATCTCGCGTGACATCACTCTCGCCGCCAAGTCGGGTGGCGGTGATCCCGATGGCAACGCGCGCCTCCGCACGCTGCTCTTCAAAGCCCGCGAGGCCAACATGCCGGTCGAGAATATTGACCGCGCCATCAAGAAGGGCACGGGTGAGCTGCCGGGCGTCGTTTTCGAGGAAATCACCTACGAAGGTTACGGACCGGGCGGAGTCGGCGTGATCATCAAGGTCACCACCGACAACAAACAACGCACCGCCCAGGATGTTCGTTCAGTGTTAACCCGGCTGGGCGGTAACCTCGCGAGCACCGGTGCAGTTTCCTTTCAGTTTTTGCACGCCGGTCAATTCCTTATCGCCAAAGAAGAGACGACCGAAGACAAGATCATGGAACTCGCTCTGGAGATCGGGGCGGACGACGTGATCACGACGGAGGAAGGTTACGACGTGCGCTGCGACGTACATGCGTTCGACAAAGTCGCCTACGCTCTCGACAAGGCCGGCATCAAGGCCGAATCATCAGAAATCGCCTATATACCGAAGAACACGGTGCCCGTGACGGATGTTCAAGTGGCGCAGGCGCTGGCAAAACTGCACGAAACCCTCGACGAATACGACGACGTGCAGGCGGTTTTCTCGAATGAGGAAATCGACGACGCAACCAACGCGGCCGCGCAAAGTTGACGCCGGACGGTTTCGCCGGCGCCAACAAAATGGTGGAGGTGGCGGGAGTTGAACCCGCGTGCCCCTGGGCTTCGCACACCGCGTCTACCGTTATAGTGAAGTATTAATCTCGCTGGTGATACGCGGCTTCACGCGCTTAAGCACCAGCCAACCCCCGGACGAAGTACAGTGTGCAAACCGCGGGTCGCTCCGCACACTATTCCTGCTGTCGACGTTTGTTTCAGCTAGCAGGTGTCACTGGACAAACGAGGCCGCACTTAGGCGGCCAATGGCATTGCTTCGTAGTTGCCTATTATTTTTTTGAAGGACGATTTACGAGGCCAACCTTCATCCTCGAACGGCAGCGGCGCGCTCCAACCAAGGGTCGAATCCAGAACACCCCCAAAATGAAAACCAGAGGTCAGAAGCCAGAGGCCAGTTAATAACTGGATCGGAGGCAGATTGCTGAAGCTGGCGGGGATTGGTGCGCGTACCAATCAAAGAACGTGAGGGAGCAACATGCACCGTTGCGCACGGAATACAAGGACGCGGATTCGGTGCTCTATTTGAGCTTCCATCCCAAGGTGTTCGCCGCCATCCGTGAAGGCCCATGGCGAAGCGTGCCCAAGATCAATCCGCGTTTGTGCAACAGGTGCGTTTCGTCGGACGCTCGGGCGGACTCGTGAAGTCGTTGCGCAGTTTTAGGAAGAGCCATCACACGGTACCCGACGCGGTCAGTGCCGCGACGTCGGCGTTCCTTGCAAAATTGTGCGCGGATGAACTTGCCGAGGAGGCGGAGAGGTTTTTTAAAAACGCGCGCGCGACGTTTGGCTACAAGCGCAAGGAAATCACGTTGGATGTCACCAGCCCTAACGCGGTGCTAGCGGCAAAGGATTTCACCTTCGAGCTGACGTACGCGCTTGATGAAACCGACGCCGCTTCCTATGTGCTCACGCGCTCGTTGCACGGGTTGCGCAGCGGTGATTTTGCGGCGACGAATGAATGTGAGACGGTCTTCGCGCAGCAATTCTCAGAGCTGGTTTTTGTGCTGACGAAGGGCGCGCCGGTCGAAGGCGTGATCGATGCCGTCGAGGCACTGGAGGGTGACGACGCGTTGACAGTGGAATATCCGTCGGATTACAGCGACTGTAATTTGGTGGTGGCCGGTGTTTCGGCCACGGTGCGCTTTGACGGCTCTGAACTGGCGATGGTATTTCCGCGGAGCGGTTCGCCGCGTGAATTGCTGGAGGCGTTTTTGGTGGTGCGTGAGGCCTTCGCGCTCACGAAGCGGCCGGTGCTGGCGGCTTTGCTAAAGTAATTTTGGGAAGGAACCCGCTCAGCCTCCGGACCGGAAATTCGCGTTGCCGGCACCGCGCTGCCACCGGTGGTGGGGATCCGGAATACTTAGATCTGACAGATAGTTGTGCCATCTATAAATACCAAACGTCCCATGCTTTTTCACGATTGGTGAAAACCCGTTTTTACAGGAGGGAACAGAGTGAACGGAGGCTTTGATGGAAGCTCCGCTTCCTCCTGTTCAGTGGATAGAATTTTTGGGCCGGGTAAAAAGCATCGGGTGATTGGTATAAATGACAAACCGCTGGGCAAAATGAGCACAAAAAAGCGGCGCCGTTTAAAGGCGCCGCTTGGGATTTAAAGCGTAGGGATCGCTTAGCTGATCATGCTGGCGACGAACGAGCGCTCTTCGACGAGCTCTTTGTTCGTGGCGGCGAGCTTCGACTTGGCGAAGTCGTCCATGGCATAACCCTGGATCACTTCGTACGAGCCAGGCGTCGTGGTGCGAACCGGCAGACCGGCCCAGACGTTGGCATCGAAGCCGTAGGCACCGTTGGACTTGACGGCGATCGAGTGGATCGCGCCAGGAGTCACGAGGCTGCGGACGTGGTCGGTGAGGGCGTTGGCAGCCGAGGCGGCTGAAGAAGCGCCACGGGCGGCGATGATGGCGGCGCCACGTTTGCCGACGGTGTCGAGGAACGTGCTCTGCAACCAGGCGGTATCAGTAATGACCGAGGTGGCGGGCTTGCCGTCGATCTTCGCGTGGGAGTAGGCCGGGAACATGCTCGGGCTGTGGTTACCGTAGATGAAGATGTCGGAAACCTTGGTCAGATCCACGCCGGCTTTCTTGGCGAGCTGGCTCTGCGCGCGGTTCTGATCGAGGCGGACCATCGCGGTGAAGCGATCGGCGGGCAGGCGCTTGGCCTGGCTGGCGGCGATCATGCAGTTCGTGTTGGCAGGATTGCCGACCACGGCGACGCGGGCGTCAGCAGCGGCGACGGCATCGATGATCTGACCCTGGCCGATGAAAATCTTGCCGTTGTCCTTGAGGAGGTCGGCGCGTTCCATGCCGGGACCGCGTGGTTTGGCACCGACGAGCAGACACCAGTTGGCGTCTTTAAAGCCGATTTCCGGCTTGTCGGTTTGGATGATGCCCTTGAGGAGCGGGAAAGCGCAATCGTCGAGCTCCATCGCAACGCCTTCGAGGGCCTTCAGGGCTTTCTCGACGGGAGCTTCAATGAGCTGAAGGATCACGGGTTGGTCTGGGCCGAACATCGCGCCTGAAGCGATGCGGAAGAGGAGGGCGTAACCGATCTGGCCGGCGGCGCCGGTCACTGCGACACGAATAGGTGTTTTCATAGGTACGAAGATCCGAGAGTTAACCATAAAACCGGCCGTGTTGACACGCACGAAATGCTTTTCTTGGCGCAGATTTTTCCCCGGTGAAGCCCCGGGCGGACTGACAGGCCATCCGATGGCTGGCGGGGCCGACTTGATGAGCAGCCGGGTTAAATCAATATTGGCCGAAAAGGAGTTGTGTCATTTGGAAAAACCGCGTCCTGCTTCCGGTGGTAGCTTTCCACCCACTGACGATCCTTTTACTAGAACCAAGATGAAGAAAAAAACGCGAGCCCGACGCGATAACGACAAGGGAAAGCGTCGTGAGATTATTCTCGATTGATCGGCATCGAGATTAAGAACTCCATCCTGCTGGTTGATTTCACGAACCAGCTACGCGCCAAAGGCACGCCGTTGAAGGAGGCGATCGAGCAAGCCGGCGAAATCCGTTTTCTTCCCGTCGTGCTCACGACGTTTATCGCGGTGGGCGCGCTTTTGCCGCTGGCGGTGCAAAAATCCGGGCTCTATTCGCCGCTGGCAGTCGTGATTATCGGCGGCTTGATCAGTTCGCTGCTACTCTCGCGACTCGTGACGGCGGCCGCGGTTAGGTTACTGAAGCTTGGGCGCCAGGGCGGCGTGGATCTCGCGCACAAGTTTTTCTGTCGTGCTCCAGTCGATACAGCCGTCGGTGATGGAAACGCCGGGGCGAAGTTTTTCTTTAGGCTGGGGGAAAGGTTGGTTTCCCGCCTGCAGGTTGCTCTCGAGCATTGCGCCTAGGATCGAAGTGTTGCCAGCAGCGATTTGAGCAAGCAACTCGCGCAACACTTCGGGCTGGCGCTCGGGCTGTTTGGCCGAGTTGTCGTGGCTGCAGTCGACGAGGATGGTTTTTGGGAGGCCGGCCTTCGCGAGGAGTTTTTCAACGTCGGCGATGTGCGCCGGACTGTAATTTGGACCGGCGGCTCCGCCGCGTAGCACGATGTGGCAACTCGGGTTGCCGCGCGTGGTCACGGCCGACGCGGCTCCGTCCATGTTGATGCCGAGAAAAGTCTGACTCTGCGACGCCGCCTTGATGGCGTTGATCGCGGCCTGGATGCTGCCGTCGGTGCTGTTTTTAAAGCCAAGCGGCATCGACAGACCCGAGGCCATCTGGCGGTGAGTTTGAGATTCGGTGGTGCGTGCGCCGATGGCGGACCAGCAGATCAGGTCGGCGATATACTGCGGTGTAATCGGATCGAGCAGTTCAGTGGCAGTGGGCAGTCCGAGGTCGAGGACGTCGCGCAAAAAAGCGCGGGCGGCGCGCAGGCCACCGGCGATATCGTGCGAGCCATCGAGGTGTGGGTCCATGATCAGGCCTTTCCAGCCGACGGTGGTGCGCGGTTTTTCAAAATAGACCCGCATCACGATCATGATCCGATCAGAGACCTCGCTGGCGAGTTTCGCCAATTTTTGCGCGTACTCGGTGCCAGCGGCGGTGTCGTGGATCGAGCAAGGGCCGACGACTAAAAGGAAGCGCTGGTCATCGGTGAAAATCAGGCGGTGGATTTCGTCGCGGGCTCGGGCGACGAAGGTGGCCTGTGATTCGGTCTTGGGCAGCTCGGCCACGAGTTGGGCGGGCGAGGGCAGGACACTGGTTTCAACGACGTTGATGTCGGACGTTTTCTGCATGGAGGAAAGACGGTGGCGGATTCGCGCTTTGTCTGGCAAGCCTCCTCGCGGCGGGATGTTCGAATCCAGAAAAGAAGTTGGCCGGTCGCCTACCCCTAAGCGACCGGCCATTTGCTTTCTTAGTTACCCCAAAACTTCCGCTAAGCGGAAGAAGTGTGGAAAATCTAATGAGGGGAACAGTGCTTATGGGAGGAGTTCCGTCAACAAAATCTTCGAAAAATACTGCTGGTCTATTTGCAAACCAAAATCTGAAAATAACTTACCGCATGTCAGATTTTCGTTTTCCAGCTCGATATTTCAAATACCGGCCGACAGCTGTGTTGAAAGTGACTGGTGAAGATGCCTTTCCGTTTCTTCAAGGGCAGTTCACGCAGGATATTCGCCCGGCCCAGGACGAGATGCGGGCCGTCTATGGCTTGTGGCTCAACCAGAAGGGCAAGGTTTTGGCCGACAGTTTTCTGCTGCGCCATGGGGCGGATTGGCTGTGCGTGAGCCTTTTTTCGGCGGCTAAAACGATTCGTGAACGCTTGGAAACCTATATCATAGCGGATGATGTAAGGGTTGAGGATATGACAGCGCAATGGGCGGGAATGGCAGTGTTTGGGCCGGGCGCGGTCGAATTCATAGAGGAAAACGTCGGAGGGCGCCCGCTGGGGACGGGCCTAGTGGCAACCACGAAGCACGGGTTTATCTTTCCTGGCCGACGCGTGGCGGAGCCGAATTGGGAATGGTTGTATCCAATGGGCGGTGATGAAACGGCGATGCAATTTGGCGGGCCGATTGGTTTTGCAGAGAGCGAGCGGTTACGGATCGAGGCTTTGATTCCGTCGGTGCCGCGCGACGTCGGCTCCGAAGATCTGCCGAATGAAGGCGGTCTTGATCGCGACGCGATCTCGTACACGAAGGGCTGCTACCTTGGTCAGGAAGTGATGGCCCGGCTGAAGGCGATGGGGCAGGTCCGGCGCAGGTTGATGCGTTTGTCGGGACGGATGGCACCTCCGGAGATTTTGCCTGCGTCGCTTTTTGCCGATGGAAAAAGGATCGGCGAATTGCGTTCGGCTGCGCCGGCGGAGGACGGTTTTGTTGGACTTGCGATGATTTCGTTGTTCGGTTTGGGGCAACGGAAATTGTTGGGGCTTTCGCCCGACGGTCCCGCCGATCTTGCCATCACCGACAACCAAGAATGAATGAACTCGAACAGCTGACCCTGCTCTGTCTGCGCCTCGGGGCTGAGCGTGCTCAGGCTGGAACGATGGCGGCGCAGCTCTCGAAACGTGCAGACCAGCTGGCGACGGAACGCGGTATTCCGCGCACGGAGGCGATGGCACATCTGTTCCAGCTCGTCGTGAAGGGGCACAACGGCGAGACGCCGCCGGGCTTTGAAGGACAATCTCTCGTCATCGACAAAAAATGAAAGATAAGATCATCGCGCAGTTCAAAACGGTTTACGGCTTCGCGCCGGATGTCATCGCTCGTGCCCCGGGCCGCCTCGAATTCATCGGCAACCACACCGATTACAACGGCGGCACCGTGCTTGGCGCGGCGATTGACCGCGGAATTTGGGTCGCGGTGCGGGCGGTGCCGGGCATGGAGGCGTCATTTTATAGTGGATACGTTAGGAAGACTGTAACGATTGACCTCGCCCGCGCGACGAAGCAGGCTGGCGAGTTCAACTGGGTCAACTATCCGCTCGGTGTGTGGAGCAGTCTGCCGGCCTTTGGGCTTAAACAGCCAGGCGGTTTCCAGTTTCTGGACGTTTCCGATCTTCCCTCGGGCGCGGGCATGAGCAGCAGCGCGGCGATCGAGTTGGCCTCGGCCCTGGCGTTTACTGGACTCACGGGTGAAAAGCCGACGCGTGAGACGCTGGTGAAGGTTGCGAAGAAAGCGGAGAACGACTTCGTCGGAGTGCCTTGCGGCATTCTCGATCAAGGTGTTTCCGGCTTTGGGCAGAAAGACCGCCTGGTATTCATCGACTGCCGCGGACCGTCGTTTGCGACGGTACCGTTGCCGGCTGACGCGCACTTTTGGGTTTTCAACACGCACACGAAGCATGCGCTGGTTGATGGACTCTACGCCGCGCGCCATCGCGAGTGCATGGCCGCCGCGAAAGCACTTGGCGTGTCGCTGCTCGCCGACGCGTCGCTGGCAGGCCTCGAAGCAAGTAAAGGCAAGCTCGACGCCACCGCCTTCAAGCGCGCAAAGCACGTCGTTGAGGAAATTGCTCGCGTGGACGCCGTCAGCACCGCCCTGGCCAAGGGGGATCTGGTCGCTACCGGCAAGTTGCTGACCGCTTCGCATCGCAGCTCGCAGACGCAGTTTGAAAACAGCACAACCGAGCTGGATTTCCTCGTCGATAAACTGTCGACTGCTCCCAATGTTTTTGGCGCACGCCTGACCGGCGGTGGCTTTGGCGGTGCAGTGATGGCGCTGACCGGCGGTGCATTTGCCCAAGCCGATGCCGACCGCATCGCAGCGCTCTATCAGGCGAAGTTCGGGCGCGCACCTGATACGCTGCATCTCAAGACCGGCCCTGGCGCCGAGTACGTCCAGCGTTAGGGCATATAAAGTTAAACTATAGCCGCCCTTCAGAAGATCTTTTCACGCAAAGGCGCGAAGGCGCAAAGAAGGAATAGAGGCAATGATTTCTCTATTCGGATCAGGGATTTCTATTTATGAGAGGACAAACGGCATTCCATGCTGCGATTGCAATGCTCCTGGCTTTGCGGCTTGTCGCCTTTGCGTGAACCTTTTGTTTCTCAAAATTGCCAGCTGAATGGCTACGGCATTATTCGAAATGCTCTAGAAACGCAACGGATGGCCCTGTGAGGGAATGTGTGCCGGTCCCTTCGGGCTTACCCGAAAACATCAAAGCAACTCGGCGGCAGAAGAGCTCGCCCCAATGATTACCTAGAGCATTTCAAATAAAACTATAACCGCAATGGACAAACCAACCGAGGGCGTCTTGAGGGGTGACGGCGGCCAAGGCGGAGGCGATGGCAGCAAGCAGATCGGGATGGTTGCGGGC
>Ga0302294_10000022_pt1 | contig 43023 bp, 40 predicted proteins | sample III_Fen_N2_3_FD_194550 | JGI IMG/M metagenome (GOLD analysis project Ga0302294, IMG submission 194550) | Peat permafrost microbial communities from Stordalen Mire near Abisko, Sweden - III_Fen_N2_3 | ecosystem: Environmental > Terrestrial > Soil > Wetlands > Permafrost | place: Sweden: Abisko...
ATCCCGTAATTTCTGCCGCGGTGGAGCCCTTAAATTCAAGTGCGGCCAAAAAATCGATTTTTTCGGCATCAACCGTCTGCGGCGACGAAAGTTCCCGGGTGGCCACGGCGATATCTGCCGAAACCAGATCATGCCGGGCTTTCAAGCGCTGTGTAAGCTCAACGAGTGCAGACATAAAACGATTAACGAAGGAGAAAATCCCGCGCTTGGCAAAGCATAATCTGGACAGAACACCGCGCTTGTGGAAACAAATCGAACGTGCGCCGTATATTATTCGCCTTCCTCCTGCTCGCTGGTTTCGCCTGGTCAACGGCTTCAGCTGAAACGAGCCAGCAGCCCCTCTCCGCCTCAGACGCTCCTGGCTCGACGGAGACAAAGCCAGCCGCCGAGTTAAGCACCGGTGACGCCGTGGTGCTTGGAGTAGTCGAAGGAATTACGGAATACCTGCCCATCTCCTCGACCGGACATCTGATCATCGCGACGCAACTACTCCACCTGACCTCCGATGTCCCGCTGCGTGACAAAAACGGAGCGCAGCTCTGGTTTAAAAAGCCTTCTTCAAAACACCCAGCGGGCGAACCACTGACCATGAAGCTCGCATCTGACACCTATACCGTGGTTATTCAATTTGGCGCCATCGCCGCCGTCGCGCTGCTTTATTGGCGGCAGGTTCGCACGATGCTGCTCGGTTTGATGGGGCGCGATCCGGTTGGATTGAAACTCGTGCGGAATATTCTGATCGCGTTCGTTCCGGCGGCCGTCATCGGCCTGGCGCTGAGCAACTGGCTCGAGTCGCTCTTTTCAGTCACGGCAGTTCTGACCGCGCAAGTGAGCGGAGCCGTATTGATGCTGCTCGCCGAAGGCTGGCGCAAAAAACAGCCCAGCGCGCGCACCGATCGCGATCCATCCGAACTTTCCGGTCCGGAATCGTTCGGGATCGGCATGCTGCAATGTCTCGCTTTGTGGCCCGGCATGAGCCGTTCGATGACCACCATCGTGGGTGGTTATTTTGCCGGGTTGAATCCACGCCGTTCAGCTGAGTTTAGCTTCTTGCTCGGTTTGGTGACGTTGACCGCCGCAACCGTTTATAAGAGCTACAAGTCCGGAGCCGCCATGCTCGCCGTTTTCGGCGTGCCTCATATCCTGCTCGGATGCATCGTCGCCGCAATCACGGCGGCCGTGGCGGTGAAGTTTCTGGTCAATTATCTGACACAGCACGGACTCGTCGCCTTTGCCGTCTACCGCTTCATCCTCGCCGGAGTGCTTGGGTTGCTGCTCGCCCGAGGATTTTTCTGAGCCTTTTCACTTGTTACACATCGGCTGTGTATAGCGCTTGACGCTTAAAGGCTCCGCCCTTTACTCGGTCCCTTTCCGCAGTTGTCACCTAGGCGTAACCAACCACGCCACCCACCACTTAATCAGCTCCCACCATGGCTAATCCGAAACGCAAACAGTCCAAACGCCGCAGCGCCAACCGCCGCGCAGCCAACGCTTTCAAAGCTCCTCAAGTCGCGATTGATCCGACCGATGGCAGTGCTTTCCGCCCTCATCGCGTGAATCCCAAGAACGGCATGTACCGCGGCCGTCAGGTGCTCAACGTAGAGGTCTAACCTCACGTTCCCGACCTACCACAACCATCCACCTGAGATGGTCTCCAGCAGCGGCGTAAGCACACGGATCGCCGTCGATGCCATGGGCAGCGACTTAGGTCCGTCTGAAATCGTTGAAGCCGTTAAACTTGCCCTCGCCGAGTTCCCTGATCTGAACCCGATCACGCTCGTGGGCGACCAGATGATTTTGCGTCCCTTGCTCTCAAGCTTGGGACTCACGAATCATCCCAAGCTGGCCGTTTTTCAGGCCTCGGAAGTCATCACGATGGATGACAAGCCACTCGTCGCGCTCAAACGGAAGAAAGATTCCTCGATGGTTCGCGCGATTGAGCTGGTCAAATCCGGTGAAGCCGGTGCTGCAGTCAGCTGCGGCAATACCGGCAGCCTCGTCGCCGCAGGTATTTTGAAGCTGCGCACGCTCGAAGGTGTTGACCGCGCCGCGCTCGCCGCCGTCGTTCCGCGAAAGAACGGGCATTTCATATTGCTCGATGCCGGGGCGAATCCCGAGGCCAAGTCCGAGCACCTCGTTCACAACGCGATTCTCGGCACCCATTACTGCCGCATGGAACTGGGCGTCGATCGCCCGCGCGTCGGCTTGCTCACGATCGGCACCGAAGAAGGCAAAGGTAATGCCCTCGTCGCTGAGACGCACGAATCGCTCAAACGAATCGATACGTTGATCAACTACATCGGACCGGTCGAAGGCTTCCAAGTTTTCAAGGACGATGTCGACGTATTGGTCTGCGATGGTTTTGTCGGCAACATCTGCCTGAAAAGCTGGGAATCGTTGGTTAAATTTTTCAGTTCCGAGATGAAATCGTTTATCTGCGCCAATCCCCTGCGCATGGCCGGCGGCGCTTTGGCCAAAGGTGCCTTCCACGATTTGAGGCAGCGCATCGAACCCGAACGTTTCGGCGGCGCGCCCTTGCTCGGCTTGAAAGGCAATTTGATCAAAGCTCATGGTTCGGCCAATCGCCAGGCGTTCAAAAACGCGATCCGCGACGCGAACGAGATGATCAAAACCAATCTTAATATTCGCATTGAAGCCGACATCGCCCGCGCAAATGCGGCGATCCGCCAGGTCGCAGCCTAAACGGCTAAGCGACCACTCCTCCCATTTTTCATATCGCCGCCATGGCTTCCCCTACCATTGCCATCCTCGGAACCGGGTCCTACGTCCCGACGAGGGTCCTCACCAACGAAGAACTTTCAAAACAAGTCGACACCTCCGACGAGTGGATTTTGACCCGCACCGGCATCAAGCAGCGCCGGGTTGCCGCTGAAGGAGAGTTCACCTCCGATCTCGCCACTCACGCCGCCCGCGCCGCTCTCGCCGATGCAGGCCTTACGGCGGCTGACATCGACCTGCTCATCCTGGCCACGATTACGCCCGACCTGCCGATGCCGGCCTCGGCCACGATCGTTCAGCATAAGCTCGGACTTGGCACTCACACCGCCTGTTTCGACCTCAATGCCGCGTGTTCAGGCTTCGTTTACGGCATCGACACCGCCAGTGCGATGCTCGCATCCGGTCGCTATCGCCACGCCATCGTCATCGGCGCAGAAAAGCTTTCCTCCGTCGTCGACCGGCAGGACCGCACCACCTGCGTGCTCTTCGGTGACGCCGCCGGCGCAGTCGTGCTCGGCCCATCGCGCGGCGACGGCGCGCGGATTATCGGCACCAAACTCTATAGCGAAGGCGGAAATGCCGAGCTTCTGAGCATTCCAGCCGGAGGCAGTGCATTGCCCACCACAACCTCAACCATCGAGAATCGCCAACATTTCATAAAAATGAAGGGCCGCGAAATTTTCAAAGTGGCCGTGCGCGAAATGGAGGATGCGGTTGAGGAAATTCTGGAACAACACGCCCTCACTGCCGATCAGATTGCCTGCGTGATCCCACATCAGGCCAACCTTCGCATCATCGAGGCTCTCTCCAAAAGCCTCAAAATTCCGCTCGACCGTTTTTTCATCAACCTCGACCGTTACGGCAACACCTCGGGTGCCTCCATCCCCCTCGCCCTCGACGAAGCACGTCGCTCGGGCCGCGTCCGCCGGGGCGACACGACACTGCTCGTGGCGTTCGGGGCGGGCTTGACCTACGGTGCTGCACTGGTTCGCTGGTAAACTTTCGCCCATGCCTCTTCCCGTGCAACGTCGCCTCCTGCTCAGTTCATTTTTTCTTACTCTTGTGTTCCTGCTGGCCGGGCGCGCAAACGCGGAGCTGGTGTGGACCCCGCAAACCGGATGGAAAGTCGAAGGCGGAGCCCTCGCCGATGTGGCCAACAAAGACAGCAATAGCGCCATTGCGTTTATGAACAAAGCGCGGGCCGCCGAGGAAAAAAACAACCGGCTCACCGCGATTAAGTACTACACCCGCGTGGCCAAGAGGTATCCAAATTCTGTCTATGCACCGGAAGCGCAATACCGCTTGGGAAACCTCCGGCTTGCCCGCAAACAGTACATCAAAGCCTTCGAGGCCTATCAGACTGTTGCCATACGCTACCCCAACACCAATCGCTACGACGAGATCGTCGGCAAACAATACCACATCGCCTCTCTGCTTTTAAACGGAGAGCGCGGCCGCATCTGGGGCATCTTCCCGGGATTCAGCAACCGTGAAAAAGCGATCGGGTACATGGAAACCGTTCTCGGGGAAGCGCCCTTCAGTGACTACGCTCCGCTCGCGCTAATGTGCATCGCCAACGGTCATCAATACCTCAGAAATAGTGAAGAGGCGATCGACGCACTTGACCGCATGATCAACACGTATCCGCAAAGCGTGCAGGCCCCGGAAGCCTATCTCAAGCTCGCTCAAGCGCACGCCTCGCTGGTTGACGGTGCCTATTACGATCAGACCTCCACCCGCGATGCCATCACCTACTTTGAGGATTTTATGATCCTCTTCCCGGGCGACAACAGCGTGGTTAACGCTGAAAAAGGTCTCACCAATATGAAGCTCGTGCTCGCCGACAGCAAAATAAAGATTGGCGATTTTTATTTCTACAAGCGCGACAACTTCAAGGCCGCCCGCGTTTTCTATAACGAAGCCATCACGATTTATCCCGGTTCCTCGGTGGCCACCACGGCACAGGAACGCCTGGTCCTGGTCGATGCCGCCGCAAAAAAAGCCGAGTCGCAGCCAGCAAAGAAGAAACGCTTTTTCTTCTTTTGACCGGTTATGCGCCTCTCACTTCCCGTCGTGATGCGCTGGCTCTGCCTTTCTGCTGCTCTTTTCAGCCTGGGCCTTTTCTCTGGTTGCGCGCATTACCAGCTTGGAACTGAGGGAAAGCTGAGCTTCCACACCCTCTATATCGCGCCCGTGGAAAACAAGGCCGGCCTGCCCCAGGCCGTTGCCGTCGTCAGCACGCAACTCCGCGAAGCGTTCATCCACGATGGTCGCGTGACCGTGGTTGACTCGCCTGCTGATGCCGACGCGACGCTCACCGTATCGCTTTCCAACTACGGCCGCGACGTCACTTCGGCCCGCCCCGACGACACCGGCCTCGCCCGCAAATTCAATCTCAACCTCGCCGCCGTTTGCACGCTTCGCGACAACCGTGGCGGCACTGTCCTTTTTGACCGGCGTATCGTGAACGTCGAGCAACAGATCTTCACCACCGCCAACCTGCAACAAACAGACAGCAACCAATTGCAGGCTGAATATCAGGCGCTCCCGCTGCTCGCCTCGTCGCTCGCGCAAAAAGTCGCGCACGCCGCCCTCGACGTCTGGTAGCTCGCGATTGCGTCATGAAGAAAATGCCCCGTCTCAACGCCGCGTGGCACCAGGCAAACCGGATGCCGCCAAAGGCAACGCAAGTCCAACGCATCGCCTGGCACAGGGAACACCGGAGTCATTGCGCGTGCCGGCCAATCCCGGAAAAGTTACTTGCGTTGATGCGTGCGCAAAACCTGCTTTAATCCCTCCTCATGCACGCGCCGCTCCTCGCTCCCTCCATCCTCGCCGGTGATCATGCCAATCTCGGGGCCAGCGCTGCCATCGTCGGCCAGCTCGGCCTCACTTGGATTCACCTCGACATCATGGACGGCCATTTTGTGCCGAACTTTTCATTTGGTCCACAAACCGTTGCGGCTCTGCGCAAGAACTCGAAACTCTTCTTCGATGTTCACCTCATGCTCGACGAGCCGCACCGCTACGTCGAAGCCTTCGCCAAAGCGGGTGCGAACCTCATCAGCATCCACGTCGAACCGGCTTACGATCACGCCGCCACCCTGGCCCGTATCCGCGCGCTCGGGTGCAAAAACGGTATTGTGCTCAACCCTGGCACGCCCGCCGAAGCGATCACACCGTTCCTCGCCCACGTTGACCTCGTGCTGGTCATGACCGTGCAGCCCGGTTTTGGCGGTCAGAGTTTCCGGCAGGATATGCTGCCCAAGATCACGCAGATCGACCGCTGGCGTCAGGAGCGCAGCCTCGATTTCCGCCTTGAAGTGGACGGTGGCGTCGACCTCAAAACGGCCGCAGAATGTCGCCAGGCCGGAGCGGACACCTTTGTCGCGGGCACGTCGTTTTTCGCGGCCCAAGATCGCAGTGCCTTCGCCGCCGCGATGGCAAAACTATAACCAAGCCGAGCGCGCCTGGGTCTGGAATTTCTTCGCCCCACTTCGGAGTGCAGGAAGCTCCATCAAAATCCGAATCGAGCCGTATCCAAACGGCAACCAAATCGGATTCTTAACACGAAGAACGCAAAGCACGCGAAGGTCTTAGCTTTGTCTTGCTCTGTGAACTCTGTGTCCGCGCCGTTTCGGCTGCGCTCAAGGCCCTGAGCCTGTCGAAGGGTTCCGTGACCTCTGTGGCGAATTCCGCTTCCGAATCCCGTCACTTCGCCGCCCGCGCCAGCTCCTCGGCCCACCGATACTGCGCGCGGAACTGGTCACCCAGTTCGCGTGCGAGCCGCAGCTCCTCGGTTTTATCCTTGGCGTTAAGAGCCTGTCTGATTCGTCCGCTCGCTGCCTGGAGATCAACGGCCGATAAATTCTGCAGCACCGCAAGCGCGTCCGAGGGTTCTCCCGCTGCGATGATTGCCCGCCACGCATCGGTCAGCTCCTTGTGCGTATCCATGCACATCACCCGGATGATGAAACTCATTTCCCGAAACAAATTCCCCGTCCACGCCGGACGATAGATCAATTGATCAATTGTGGCATAAGGGTTGTCCGCTGGGTCGCTGCTCAGCGCCTTCAAGTCTGCCTGCTGATAAAAATCGCGCCGCACCGGCAAGCGCCGCAAGGCGAACCGTTGCGGACCGCCAGGCGTGCCGGGCCGGAGATTCCAAATCTTCTGGCCGTCCATCGAGAGCACGTAGTCAATGAAGGCAATGGCGACTTCGCGATGGTCTGCCCCGCGAAATAGAGCGATGGGATCGACCGAGTTCACCGTGCCGCCTTCCGGGGCGACAAAGGCCAGCCGCTGGCTTTCGGCGCGCCGCTGCACCGCCTCGTCTTGCTGGCGTCCGTAGAAATCGATGCAGATGCCCGCCGCCGAGTTGCCCTGCGCCACATCGATTGGCGGCTTTTGGGAGGTGTCGGTGAAGTACCGCGAGTTGGCCCCGATCAGCTGCATCAGACGCAACCCCGCAAGCCAGCCTTCGCGCACCGCCTGTACCTCAAGCTGCGCAGGCTCGCTTCCTGGATTCGCCGCGCGCAACGCCAGCAGACGTTTTTGCATCTGTTGTTGTATGATGTTTTCAAAGGCCTTTGCGATGGAACTGCTCTTGGTGGGATCGGCCAGTGCCACCTCGCCCACCAGGCGCGGGTTCGCCAGATCCGTCCACTGTCGCAACTCCTCGGATACACCGAGCCGCTTAAGCGAATCGCGGTTGGAGATGATCCCGTAATTGCTCAGCACCGCACCGATCCACAGACCGCGCGCTTCCCAATAGCGTTCGCCGGAAAACTCCGCCGGGATCACTTTGTCGCCGAACCATTCGGGATGCCGCTCAAGAACTCCACTGCTCACCAAATGGCCGGCCTGCGCTTGTTTGATGAAATCGGGCGTACCGCCGCCGAAAAACAAATCGATGCCGCAGCCGACTTCTGATTTCAAAAATACATCCCTCGCCTCCTTTGCCGCGATGGAGGCATCGGCCGGCAAGCGATGGTTCTTATAGCCCGACTGGACCTCGATGCTCCATGCGTGCCCGAGCTTCCGCGTCCAAAAAAGTTGAAATGCCGCGTCGTATTCGCCTTCGAGAAACCGGGTGATTTCGCTCGTGCCGCCGATCACACGCCAGTCGACGTTGACGCTTTTTCCCGTCCTGGCCTTGTACCATTCGCGGAAGCCACGCCCAAATTCATAACGCAGCGCTTCGTTGTGCGGTGTAATGATGACCAGCGTTTCATCGGCCCGCTCCGCAACCATTTGTTTGGGGCGAAAGATAAAGGGCAACGCAATCGTCACCGCCAAAGCGAGCAGAATGGGCAGGCGCTTGAACATAGCGGATCAAATCATGCCGCGGTCATTGGACCAGCACGACGACGTCCTCGGGCTCAACCATTGCATAGAGTTCCATCCCGGCAGCGGTGCCGAGATGACGCGGATTGAGTTCGTAGATTTTCAACAACGAGCCGTTGGCACTCGCCACAAAATGATACTGTGCCACCTCGCCCAGGTAGATGGCCTCGCCAATCCGGCCCGCGATGGAGTTTTTTCCACCCGGCTTGCGACCGAGTTTCCAACATTCCGGGCGGATGGAAACCGTGACTTTTTCGCCGAACGAAGGTCGCAGGGCCGGATCACCCAGCACGCCTTCAAAACGCCCGACAGGAGTATCGACCAAAATAAACTCGTGCTCGAAACCACACACCCGCCCCTCGATAAAATCAGTTTCCCCGATGAAATTTGCCACCGTCTTCCGCGCCGGGCGGCGATAGACTTCGCGCGGAGAACCGACCTGCAAGATCCGACCGTTCTCCAGAATTGCCATACGATCGGAAATCGACAACGCCTCCTTTTGGTCGTGGGTCACATAGACGGTCGTGAGGTTGAACTCCTTGCACACGCGGCGAATTTCTGCCCGCATTTCGAGCCTCAGCTTCGCGTCAAGATTTGACAGCGGCTCGTCAAGCAGCAGGCAGCGCGGCCGGATCACCAGTGCCCGCGCCAGTGCCACGCGCTGCTGTTGTCCACCTGAGAGCTGGTTTGGTTTTCGCCCGGCGTAGGTCTCCATACGCACCGAGGCAAGCGCCTCGGCCACGCGGGTCTTGAGCTCGGCCTTCGGCACCTTGCGTTCCTCCAGGCCGAAGGCGACGTTTTGCGCCACCGTCATGTGCGGCCAGAGTGCGTAACTTTGAAACATCATGCCGGTGTTCCGCTTGTGCGGAGCGAGCCGGGTGACGTCGTCGTCGCCGAAAAAAATCTTCCCTTCCTCCGGGATGTAAAAACCCGCGATGCTGCGCAGCAAGGTAGTTTTCCCGCAACCGCTTGGCCCCAAAAGGAAAAACAACTCACCCTGCTCGATGGATAGGTCGAGCTGGTGCAAGGCAGTCGTACTGCCGAATTTCTTGGTGAGCTTTTCTATCCGGATGGATATCATCGAGCGGGTCTGGACCGAGCGAAGAAACATTCCGCTGAGCATCCGAGTCAAAAGAATAAACCGCGCAGTTCGCACGGAAGCTGTTGCCTCATCACCTCGGATTACTTAACGCCTACATGATGCCCATCGTGAAGCCCGCCAACGCCCAGGCCGAAGACCTTGAAGCCATCCTCGTCAGCGAAGCCGCGATCAAGCGCCGTCTGAAGAAACTCGGGGCTGACATCGCCACCGCCTACGGTGACGAGGAGATCACGGTCGTCGCCATCATCAACGGAGCGATCCTCTTTGCGGCCGATCTGTTGCGGCAGATCCCCAATCCCATCCGTCTCGATTGCATCCGCATTTCCAGCTACCGCAACGACACCCGCTCGCACAGCAAGCCCCGGTTGCTGTACAATCTCACCCTCGACATCACCAACCGCCACGTGCTGCTGATCGACGATATTCTCGACACCGGCAAGACTCTTTCCGTCGTTGTCGAGCTTATCAAAAAGCAAAATCCCGCGAGTGTTCGCACCTGTGTGCTGCTCGACAAACAAGGACGGCGTGAAGTCGAGTTTGAGGCCGATTTCGTGGGATTCCAGATTCCCGACCGCTTCGTCGTCGGCTACGGTCTCGATTTTGCGGAGCGCTACCGCAATCTGCCGAACATCGGCATTCTCAAACCCCAACTCCAAAATCCACCCGAGTGGGCTTGAGCGGGTGATGTACGCCTCTGAGTTGGGTTGCGAGCTCGTCACGCAACGGCCCATGACGAGCGTCACCACCTACGAAACACCCCACTGGCGTCGTTCCCAATTTTCCAAACCTAAATCCGTTCTTGCACGGTGACCGGCCCCGCGGGTTGAGTGACGGAATGCAGGTTTCGTTTAATCCAGTTGCCGATGTTGAAGCGGCCATGATGAAGGCCGCAGCCGACATCGGGCTCGACACAGCGCGTTTTGCGCCCGAAGTGCGCGGGGCCGACCCCAAGCACGGTGATTTTCAGGCCAACGGCGTGCTCGCCTACGCCAAACGCGAAAAACAAAATCCCCGCGCTCTCGCCGAAAAACTGCTCGGCGCACTCGATGCCGCCACGCGTGACCGTTTCGACGTCGCCATTGCCGGACCAGGCTTCATCAATTTCTCACTGAAATCCGCCGCCCTGCTGGAGTGGTTGCGTACCTTTGCCTCGCGCGACGCGCTCAAGACGGGCGCCGCCACCGCCTACACCGGGCAAACCTGGGTCGTCGATTACAGCTCGCCAAACACAGCGAAACAAATGCACGTCGGCCATCTGCGCTCAGCCGTCATCGGCGAAGCGATCTGCCGCCTCGTCGCCTTCAGCGGCGCGAACGTCATTCGCGACAACCATCTCGGCGACTGGGGCACTCAATTCGGGAAGTTGATTTATGGATACAAGCGCTGGGTCGACACCGCCGCGCTCGAACGCGAACCGATCGAGGAACTCGAACGCCTCTACAAGCTCGGCAACGACGCCACACCGGAAGGCTCGCCCGCCCTCGACGAAGCGCGCGAAGAACTCGTGAAGCTGCAAAGCGGCGATCCCGAAAGCCTTGCACTCTGGAAGACCTTCACCGAGGTCAGCCAGCGTGCGTTTGACCAGATCTACTCTCGTCTTGGCATCAAGTTCGACCACTACCTCGGCGAAAGTTTCTACAACGACAAACTCGACCGCGTGTACCGCGAGTTAACCGAGTTGAAACTGGCCGAGGAGAGCGCTGGCGCGCTCGTGGTGTTCCACGACGAAGTCCCTCGCTTCGCTCGCGATGCCGAGCGCCCCAACCCATTCATGGTCCGCAAAGCCGACGGCGCCAGCGGCTATGCATCCACCGATCTCGCTACTGCGCTCTATCGCAGCGAGCATTTCAAGGCTGATGGCATCGCGATCGTCACCGACTTCCGCCAGGGCGATCATTTCGAACAACTCTTTTTGACGGTTAAGAAATGGTTCGCCGCGAAAGGTTATCACCTACCCCAGCTGCATCACGTGAGCTTCGGCGCGGTGACGGGCGAAGACGGCAAAGCGCTGAAAACCCGCGACGGCGGCACGATCAAGTTGAAAGCTCTGCTCGATGAAGCCGAGGAGCGGGCCTACGCCGCGGTTAATGAAAAAAACGCGGATTTACCCGAAGAGGAACGCCGCACCATCGCCCGCATCGTCGGCGTCGGTTCCGTCCAATACGCCGATCTCTCGCAAAACCGCAGCAGCAACTACGTCTTCTCGTGGGACAAGATGCTCAGCCTCGACGGCAACACCGCGCCTTACCTGCTCTACGCCGTCGCCCGCATCCACTCGATCTTCCGCAAAGCCGGCATGAAACCAGGTGAAGGCGAAACCGACGCCGCACCGCTCGAAACCTCGGCGGAGATCTCGCTCGCCCGCAAACTCGTGAAATTTGCTGAAGCCGTCCGTCTCGCCACCGATACGTTGCGTCCGCATTTTCTCGGACTTTACCTCTATGAATTAGCTGGTGAATACAGCTCGTTCAACAACGCCGACAAAGTCCTCGTCGACGATCCGGCCATCCGCGCCCGCCGCCTGCTGCTCTGCGCCCGCACGCTGCTCGTCCTCGAAACGGGACTCGATCTGCTCGGCCTGCGTACGCTGCAACGGATGTAACTGATTTATCAAAATTTCAGATCCACCCCACACCTGTGGTACACTGTGCGGCTTAGCCTGTCTTTTCCCGACAATACGCTTGCCGCATGCCCAACCCCGAACCACCCTCCACGTCAATGGCCACGCAGGAATTCTACATCCGCAACGCCTCTGAAACTGAAGCTCACGGGCCTTTCACCCTGGAGCAACTCGTGTCCCTCGCCGAAGCCGGCAAGGTTGACCCGCAGACGCTGTACTACGAGGCAGGCACCGAACAGTGGATCGTGATCGGAGCCAACGCCGACCTGAAAGCCGTAATCTTTCCGGAGAAACGGCGCCTAACCATCAAGCCGAAGGACAGCGTTCATTCCGTCAACGCACCGGCAGACACCACGCCGCCATTGAGCGTGGACGACATGCTCGCCGCCGCCGAAGGCCGCACCTCGGAAACCCGCAGCAAGCGCGACAAAAATATCGCCTACGAACGTGCTGCCGCCATCGGCCGCTACGCCTGCATGCTCATGCTCGCCATCAGTGCAGGCGGCTTGCTCATCCCTTCGATCGAAGAAATCGTTAACTTTGACTGGCAGTCTCTGGTCGCGACTCCCACCGCCTATTTTGGCTTTATCGACTTGTTCCTGGCCTTCGGGCTTTTGCTGGGGGCCACCAGTGCGTATCCGCTCATCCGCTTTCGCGCGGCCATGGGAGTTGGTTTTCTTGGCATCGTTTTTTGGTGCCAGGGTCAGGTTGTGCCCGTCATTACACTTTCAGTGGGTGCGCTCGGCCTGTATCTTAGTACGATTTTCGTCAGCTATATCGCGCTCGGTCTTGCCGCTGGTCTCGGCCTTGCCGGCATGGCCGCCTTCGCCTACTATATTATAGCTTGAGTGACGCTGCCGGTTGATCCGGTATCCGTTCCAGCATGAAGCGACCAAGTCAGAGCCGCCTCACCCGATTCTTCACCAAAGATATCTGGCAGCCCGCGCTGCTGAATGAACGTTCCCTGCGCGGGCATTTTTATGCCTTGCTGCGCATCGTCTCGATTACGCTCACCGGCATGAGCGAAAACCGCGTGATGAGTCGCGCAGCAGCGCTGAGTTTCAGCACACTGCTCGGGCTCGGGCCGCTGATTGGTTTGGCCGCTCTGGTCGCCGGTTTTGCCATCGGGAAAAGCAACCCCGAACTCGTCGCTCGAAAAATTGGCGACCTCCTTCGCTTTCTTGCCCCCTCGGTCGGCCAGTACGAGCAATCTTCGGTCAGCCCCGAACTGGTCAACCTGATCAACAGCTTCATCGCCGGGACACGCCACAGTGCCGGCGGCGTGCTCAGCGTTCTTTCAATCATCATCGTCGTGCTGATGCTTTTCACCTCGATTGAAAAGGTTTTCAACGACATCTGGGGTGTACGGCGCGGCCGTTCCTGGCTGCTGCGCATCGTATTCTATTGGACAATCCTCACGCTCGGAGCCGTGGTTTTCTTCGGCGCGGTCGGCGCGATTTCCGCCGCGACCTTCATCAGCTTTTTCCGGGAAAACCTGCATCTCACCCGCGGCCTGACCGACGCGCTTACGCTCGTCCTGCCGGCTTTTTCCATCGTGATCCTGATGGGCATCCTGACTTTATTTTACCGATACATTCCCAACACCCAGGTCTACTGGCGTGCCGCCATTACCGGTGCGGTGATTGTGACGCTCCTGCTCGTATCTAATAACCTGCTGGCGTTTTTCTATCTGCAACGCGTCGACTTCACGCGCAGCCTTTACGGTTCACTCGGCATGCTGCCCATCCTGATGTTTGGTCTGTATGTTTTCTGGCTGTTTGTACTGGTTGGCGGTCAGATCAGCTACGCCGTGCAAAACGTCCATTTCCGCAGCAGCCAGGCGGCGTGGAGCAATCTCACCGAGGCCACCCGCGAGCGCCTGACCCTGGCAGTGCTGCTCACGATTGCCCGGCGCTTTCAGGCCTGTCTGCCGCCTTGCGATGCCGCCCAACTCGGCAGCACGATCAAGGTGCCGACGCAGATTCTCAACGAATGCCTCAACCGTCTCACCGACCTGCAACTCGTGTCGATGGTGCCGCCCGAAGCACAAGGAGGGGGAGCCGATTACCTCTATCAGCCCGCCCGCCCGCTCGACCGGATCACGCTCGGCGATTTCAAGCACCGCTTTGAAAACCACGGCGAAGAACCATTCGGCGGAAACCTTCAACAGCTCGATCCGGTGCTCGCGCGCTACAAAGAAACACTGCATGAGCAGGAGCGTGAGCCTTTCTTCACCAACACGCTCGCCCAGCTCTTCGCCGAACTCCCTTTCGACGAATCGAAGCCGCCCTTTGCCTTCGCCGATGGCATGCCGACGAAGCGGTCGTGAGCGCACCCGCTTTCGTTCAGCGTTAAGGTTGCCCGCTTGGGTATCTGTTAACGCCCTGACTCCCCCATTGACAGCCTCCAGTCGCCTCCTACCGTCGACGGTTTCCCCATGATTTCCTGGATTCAGAAGTACTTTCAACACCACTTCCGCATTATCTTCGCCGTCCTGCTGGCGGTGACGATCATCTCGTTTATTTTCACCATCGGTGCGTCTCCCGGCATCGGTCGCGCAGAACGCAGAGCCTCCAGCCGCCCCTTCTTCGGCCGCAATCTTGCCGCAGAAAACGAAATGGCAGTCGTGAGCCGCGACACCCAGCTCAGCGGCATCCTGCATCAGGAAAACTCGAATCCGATGTTCCGTCTCGGCGCCCTCGCCGTCGCCGATCAGCTCCACATCCCCGGCCCGACCGAGAATGAGTTCAAAGATTTCCTCAAGACCCTGCCGCTCTTCGCCGGCCAAGATGGCCAGTTCGATCCCGCCGCCTATACCCGTTTTCAGTCCGATATCCGCAAGAGCAACCAGTTCCCAGAGGCTCTCGTCCGCCGTGTGCTCGAGGACGATTTCCGCGTTGGTCGCGTCGTTGCCCTCCTCGGCGGTCCTGGCTACGTGCAATCTCACGAAGTCCGCAGCCAGCTCGAGCGCTTCGAATCGATTTGGACCCTTGGTATCGCCACGGTCGACTACAAGACCTTCGCTCCAGCCGTCACGCCCTCCGATGCCGACTTGGCCAAATACTTCTCAGACAATGCTGCGAGCTACGAAATCCAGCCTCAGGTCAGCCTGCGTTACGCGGAGTTTCCCTCTTACGAGTTCATCGATAAAGTCACCGCTACCGATGCCGAGATCCGGGCCTACTACGACGCCAATCCCGCTCGCTTCAACAAACCAGCCGACGGCAAAGCCGCCGCGCCGGCCAAACCAGCCGACTTCGCCAGCGTGAGCCTGCAGGTCGAACTCGCCTATAAACTCGACCGCGCCACCCGTCTCGCGACCAAGGCCGCTTCAGACTTCACCTTTGAGCTTTATCAAAAGAAGATCGCTCCCGGCACCCCGGCCTTTAACGAACTGCTCGCCAGTCACAAAATTACTCTCAAGGATCTGGCTCCGTTCGCGCATGATGAGCCGCCCGCCGAACTCGGCAACAGCCCCGAGGCCGCCGATCAAGCCTTCAAGCTCGGCCAGGAGCACCCGTACTCCGACGCCATCGCTCTTAGCACCGGCAGCGTCGTCCTCTTTTTCAAGGAAACCCTCCCTGCCCGCCAGCCCCTGCTGACCGAGGTGAAAGCCAAGGTCTCCGCCGACTACGTCGAAAATGAAAAGCGCAAGCTCTTCGTTAATCTCGGCAAAACCCTGCGCGCCCAACTCGAAGCCCGCTTCAAAGCCGGCGATACGTTCGACAAGGCCGTCGCCGCCGTCAGCGCTTCTTCCCCAGCCAAGATCGAAGGCAAGACGCTCGCTCCGTTCACGCTGCGTCAGCGCCCCCAGGACTTGGATTATCTCGTCCTCAGCACCCTTGAAGCACTGAAAAAAGGTAATGTTTCCGACATGGTCGTCGGGCCGGACAAAGGTCTGCTCGTTTACGCCGTCGACAAAAAATCCCCGGACCTGAGCGAGGCCAATCCGCAGTACAAGACCTTCAACCTCCAACTCGCCCGCGCCACCGCCGCGCGCAACAGCGGTGAATACCTGCGCGAAATCGTAGAGACCGAGCTGGCCAAGTCCGAACCTGCAGCTGCCACTCCCTGATCCGGCCGACCCGCTTTTGCGGCTGTTCGTCTCGGCTTGGAGCCGATTGCTGGCGAAAGCATTGCAACTTACGTCCGGATGAAACGTCATTGCCGCAGTCTAGTCCATTCCTCATGGGGCATCCTCCGGTGCCAACACGAGGATTGAACTGTAACCTTTCGACAGCCGCAGTGTTTTCTGTTCAGTGAACACTCTGCTGTTGGGCCCATTTCATCCATGACGAATTCCTTGCGCCTTGTTGCCAGCCTTCTTGCTTTAACCACAATCCTGCCCGCCAGTTTCGCCCAGACGGCATCACCGGCGAAAGCTGTCACCAATCTCACGCTGGAAGAATGCGTCAGCCGGGCACTGACAAAAAACTTCGATGTCACGATCCAGCGCCTGACCACCGCCAGCGCGAATGGCGACATCGAAATCGCCAAAGCCACCTTCGACCCGAACCTGAGCCTGGACACAAATCGGTCGTTCAATAAAACCCCGAAGCAGGCAACCAGCTTGACGACGTTCGACCCCGTTACTGGCACCTACACCAACTCACCGGCCTTTCTCTCAACTCAGACCAACACCGACGACACCCGGCTCTCTGTAACTCAAAAAATTGCGACCGGGGCCACGATCACAGCGACGGGGGTTCTTGACCGCAGCAAACGAACCCCTTTCAGCTCCTACGGTTTGAACCCGGCCTATACAGGCGACGTCGGATTGGTGGTGCGCCAGCCGCTGCTCAAAGGAGCCGGCACCGGTGTCAATCGCGCCGCGATCCAACGTGCCAAACTCGGCCTTGAACGTTCTAATTACGATCTAAAGAGCACCGTGCTCACCGTCGTCCGCAACGTCGAATCCGCCTACTACAATCTCGTCTTCGCCCGCGAGCAACTCGAAGTCCGTCGCTTCAGTCTGGAAGTCGCGCAAAAGCTCCTCGACGAAAACAAAACCCGCCGCACGACCGGCGTCGCCACCGACCTCGAAGTACTGCAATCAGAAGTCCAGGTCGCCAATGCCCAGCGCGATCTCGTGCTCTCCAACCAAACCGTACACAACAACGAAGATGCGCTGCTGCAGTTGGTCGGCCAGTTCGAGTTTGACCAGACGCCCGGCGCCGTCCGTTTTACCGACGAACCCGTGCCTGCAGTTTCGTTCGACGCCTCCTACAAACTCGCCCGCGACAACCAGCCTGACTACCTCTCAACCACGCTTTCGCTCGAACAGCTCAAGCTCGATCTCAAGACCGCGAAGAATGCACGCCTGCCTCAGGTCGACCTCGGCGGCAGCATCGGTGGAACGGGATACAATGACTCCTACAACCGGGCTTCGAATGATGCCTTGGATGGCAAAGGCTATAACTGGCAGGTCGATCTTTCGGTGACGATGCCCTGGGGCTTCCGGGCCGAAAAGGCCCGCTATCATCAGGCTCAACTCGCCTTGAATCGCGAGCAGGCTCATCTCCAGCAGATTGAGCAAAACATACTTGTTCAGGTGCGCAGCGCGGTTCGCGCCGTCGAAACCAACGAAGAAAACGTGCGCATTTCTGCTCTCGCGACCGAGCTGAGTCAGAAACAATTCGAACAGGAAAAAGCGCGCTACGAAGCCGGCCTCTCGACCTTCCGCTTCGTGCAACAATCACAGGCCGACCTCGATACCGCTCGCGTCAACGAACTTCAGGCCAAGGTTAATCTGCGTGTTTCCCTCGCCGATCTCGCCCGGCTCGAAGGCAGCTCGCTCAGCCGCTACAATATCAATCTGGCCTCAAACCAGTAACCACTCAGTAACCGTTAAAGCAGCGGTTGCCACGGTAGGTTGCGAGCTTGCCTCGCAACGTGGCGCGACCAGCGCGCACCTACAAATTCCAAGAAACCCGTTCCGATTACAGCGCGAATAGATCGGCAGGTAGTTCCGCTCCGGCGGGTATAATTTTATGCTCTGGCAACTGGGTGCGGAACCAGGTGCGCTGCTTCTTCACCAGTGCCCGGGTGTTGCGCGCGATTTCCTCGGCCAGGGCTGCTCGCGGTACCTTGCCTTTAAGGAATTCAATCGTTTCGCGATAACCAATGGCCTTCGCCGCACTGGGGGTTTGCTGCAATCCCGCCGGAATCAACCGTTGCACTTCCTCGATCAAACCGGCTCGCAACATCGTTTCCACCCGCGCCGCAATACGTCGCTCCAATTCCTTCGGCTCCCGGTCGAGCCGAACCAGTTGCACCTCCCAGTTGGCAAACGGCGCAGGCATCTTGGCAAAATCATCCGCCAGGTCCGCCAGCGTTTTCCCTGAGGCGCGACAACGTTCCAAGGCTCGCACCACCCGGCGCGGATTCGCCGTATCAAGCGCGCCCAGACCGGCGGGATTGGCCTGGCTCAATTCACTCACGAGCGCGGCCAGCCCTTCCGCCTCGAGTTTCGCGGCGATCTCTGCGCGCACCACAGCCGGTACCGAGACGTTGTCCGCGACCGGTGAAAAAAACGCCTTGAGATAAAATCCGCTGCCTCCCGCCACCAACACGCGACGTCCGCGCGCTGTGATCGCCTCAACCGCTCGCAGCGCGTTTGTAACGTAATACGTTACATCCAACCGGTCGGTCACATCGCAGATATCGATCAGATGATGCGGCACGCGGGCGCGTTCTTCCGCCGTCGGCTTGGCCGTGCCGATGTCCATGCCACGGTAAAACAACAACGAATCGCAGGAGACAATCTCGGCGTTGTTCCGCTCAGCCCAGCGCAACGCCCAGTCCGTCTTTCCCGAGGCGGTGCAACCCGTGAGGACAAATATGCTACCTTGCTTGTTCATTCCGAGGGATACATCCAGCGCAAGCCGCGCCCCGGCCGCAAGGTGGATTCCAGACCGGCAACTCGCGCTATGCGACGCCTAGGACTATGTTACGAACAGGTGATATCCCCGACCGTACACCCTTTTACCTTTGCGACGAATTGGCCTTTCACCCACCCACGTGGAGGCCTTCCCTCATCCGTAACATTGAAACTCGCCCTCGTCACAGAAACCTTCCCGCCTGAAATCAATGGCGTCGCGATGACGCTCAGTCACCTCGTCGAGGGTCTGTGTGAACGTCGTCACCAGGTTACGGTGGTGCGACCGAGGCAGGCCAACCGCGACCAACCACGCACCGACGGCCTCTACAGCGAACTGCTTTGCCCTGGCATGCCAATCCCCGGTTATAGCATGATGCGGCTCGGCCTGCCCGTGATCGGAAAACTTCTTGGCGCATGGCGTGTAGATCGTCCCGACATCGTCCACATCGCAACCGAGGGGCCGCTTGGTTACGCGGCTTTGCTGGTTGCGCGCAAACTTCGGCTGCCCATCAGCTCGAGCTTCCACACCAATTTCCACAGCTATAGCAAGCACTACGGATTCGCCATTCTCACGCGCCCAGCGCTCGCCTACCTGCGGCATTTTCACAATCGTACGCAAATTACGCTCTCGCCCACCCTTGAGCTGAACGCGCAACTCACGGCTGAAGGTTTCGAAAACATGCGCCTGCTCTCACGCGGCGTGAATACCAAAACATTTTCGCCCGCGCATCGTGACGATTTCTTGCGCTCGCTGTGGGGCGTCGGGCCGGACGATCTTGCCGTCATCCACGTAAGCCGTCTGGCCGCAGAGAAAAATTACCCGCTGCTCATCTCCTCCTTCGAAGCGATTCGCGCTCGTCATCCGTCCGCAAAATTCATCATCACCAGCGATGGTCCACTGCGGAAGAAACTGAAACGTGCAAACCCTTGGATTCGTTTCACCGGTATTCTTTCACGCGAAGATCTCGCCCGCCACTACGCCTCGGCCGATTTGTTTCTCTACCCGAGCCTGACCGAAACGTTTGGCAATGTCGTCATTGAGGCGATGGCGAGTGGTTTGCCTGTCGCGGCTTTCAACTACGCCGCCGCCGCGCGCTTCATTCGCCATGGCGAAAACGGCTGGCACGTTTCGCTCGGTGATCGCACCGGTTTCGTCGCCGCCGCGATTCTGCTCGCCGATGACGCCAACGAACGCCGCCAGCTCGGGCTCGCTGCGCGCCAAACCGCCGAGGGCATCCCGTGGGGTCGGGTGATTGATGGCTTCGAAGCCGATCTGAGAGAAGTCACGGCCCGGAAAGAAAACGCTCAGGCTCTTTCAATCTCCGGACTAAAACCATGATCAAGGACCTAAAGTCCCGTTTCATTTTCAATCCCCGGTCGGGTCACAATGCCCGCAACCCCTACCTGCTCGACCACGCCCGTCAGTTTATTGCCGAGCACCAGCTTGATGCAGACGTGGTCCTGACGGAGCGCCCCCGTCATGCCACCGATCTGGCCCGTCGCGCGATCGAAGACGGCTGCGAACTCGTCATCGCCATCGGCGGTGACGGAACGATGAACGAGGTCGCCGCCGCACTCGTAGGCACCCAGACGATTCTCGGCTTGATCCCCTGCGGCTCGGGCAATGGCCTGGGCCGGCACCTCGGTATTCCCGGTCCAGGCAAGGGCGCTTTTCGCACCTTGCTCAATGGAAAACCACGCCCTATCGACACAGGACTGACCAATGGCATTCCGTTTTTCAATGCGATGGGGATCGGCTTCGACGCCGAGATTAGCGATCGCTTCAACCGACTCTCCCGCCGCGGCCTCGAAGCTTATGCGCGCACCGCGGTCAGTGCCTTTTTTCATTTCCGCCCGCAAGTCTGCACCATCACGAACGGCCAGAGCAGCCTACTCACCTCTGCCTTCATCGTTTCCATCGCCAACTCCGACCAATATGGCAACGACTGCTTCATCGCTCCCGGCGCGGAAGTCGACGATGGCCGTCTGAACGTGACCGTCATCAAAAAGGTCGATCTCTTTAACGCCCTGCCGATCGCCGTGCGCCTCTTCACTGGAACCATTGACGGCAGCAAGAACGTGCAGCGGCTGTGCGGCTCTCATTTTGTCATCGAACGTGCTGGCCCAGGCCTCCTTCACACCGACGGCGAAACCCACGAAACCGGCGCAATCATCGAAATATCCGTCCTTGCGCGCAGCCTTCGCATCATGGTTCCGCCCCAAACCACCTGAAAGCTGTAACAATTGTGTGACGACACCCGGCTTTCGCTGGTCCAGCGTCCACCGATTTGCTAGCATCACTCACCGATGGACCAGAAACCGCTCAGAGTAAAAACTGTCATTATCTCCGACGTCCACCTCGGCACGCGCGACTGCAAGATCACGGAGGTAAATCATTTTCTCAAGTACACCCGTTGCGACCGGCTCATTCTAAACGGCGATATCTTGGACGGCTGGAAACTGAAACAAACCGGTTACTGGCCCAAAAGCCACACGCGCTTCGTCCGCCTGGTTTTGAAAAAGCTCGAGAAGAAGGATACCGAGGTGATCTACCTGCGCGGCAACCACGACGATGTGCTGGGCAAGTTTCTGCCCATCGCCTTCGAGAATTTCAGCATCGTGGAGGATTTTGTTCACGAGACGGCGCGCGGAAAATATCTCGTGTTACATGGCGATGTGTTCGACACCATCACGAAAAATTTCGTCTTCCTCGCCTACGTCGGCGACTGGGGCTACAGCCAGCTCATGCGCCTCAACCGGCTCTACAACAAATGGCGCGCCTGGCAGGGCAAGGAATACTATTCACTCAGCAAGGCGGTGAAGGCCCGGGTAAAACAAGCGGTGAACCACATCTCCAGTTTCGAGGAACACATCTCCAAACTCGCCAAAAGTCGCGGCTGCACCGGCGTCATGTGCGGCCACATCCACACCGCCGCCGACCACATGATCGGCGATATTCATTATCTTAACTCTGGCGATTGGGTCGAGTCTCTCACCGCGATCGTCGAGCACTACGACGGCCGGTTCGAGCTGATCGACTTCGCCGAGTTTAAGAAACAGTTTCCGCTACCCGTTGAAGCCGCCGAAAGCAGCGAAATCGAAGAGGCTTCCTTGTACGTGCAGCCTGCAACCAAGCTGGAAAGCGCAGGGAACTCCAGCCCGTCCGCGTAATATCGGTCTTCTGGACTTCCGCGTAGAACCCGCCGCCACCGCCAACAATCGGCTGGTGGCGTTTATTAGAGCGGTTTCGGTAAAACTGTAGCCGACTTAGCGAAAATGCATTTGGCTCAGATTGTTTTTGGGTAGGGCGCGATCGGGCGCGCCCTACCGATAACGGCTACAACTTTTGTGAAACTGTATTAGCTCTTAAAAATGTCATCGGTTTCCAGACCTGTGAGTCTACGAATGCCACCGATCAACCGCCAGAGCACTACCATGAGCATGACGACCGCAGGTACCGACATGACAACCATGCCGAGCGAGTGCATTTTCCCGAGCTCAGCGTTGAAAGCCGGAGTGCCGGGTTCGCTGCGGATGATCCAGCGCGCCACCGCGAAGTTGATCACGGCGCTCACGAGAAAGGTCGCTGTCAACGCGTAGCTCGCGTTCACCAGCAGCCGTTCAAACGCGGGCCGAGCTTCACGCTCGGCCAGCGCCGCGTCGACCCGCGGAATGTCGATAACCTGATCGTTGTAGAGCAGCTCACGCACCAGCGGCTGCTTTGATTTCAACGAGAGCAGCACTGCGACACCGATCAGCGCCGGCATCGCGGCGTCTTTCACCGCGAACCAAAAGCCATCGACTTTGAGCAGCCCGAAGCCGCCACTGAACAACACGCTGACGAACCCGATGATCGAAATGAAATTGGTTTTCTTCCGCGTAGCGAAATCCCAGATGCCGTAGCCGACGGGGAAGATCAGCGCCGCGACCAGCCCCCAAAGCGGCCCGAGGTATTTGTCCGTGCTGAACTTCATCAAAATCAGGGTCGGCAACGCGAGGTTGCAGAGGAGATTTAGCAGGAGGCTTTCTGGTCTTTGCGGCTTGGAACTCGACATACGCAGCTGTTTGAACAGGGAACAGCCGCCGGTCGGAAGACAAAAAGTCGCATGATTTACTGTTTCCCTGTTTGTCACAATTTGTCTTCCTAGCGGGATGATCCTACTTGGCGTCAATATCGACCACTGCGCCACGCTGCGGCAGGCGCGTTATCGTCAGTCCCCCACGACCGTCGGCGGTCCGATCGAACCTGATCCCATCACCCTCGCCATCCTGTCCGAACGCGCCGGTGCCGATGGCATAACCGTACATCTGCGCGAAGATCGCCGTCACATCCAGGATCGCGATGTCGCCCGTCTGCGCGAGTCGATCTCGACCCGGCTCAATCTCGAAATGGCCTGCACGCCTGCGATGATCGAGTACGCCCTTAAGTTGAAACCTGACTCCGTCTGCCTCGTACCGGAAAACCGCCAGGAAATCACCACGGAAGGCGGCCTCGATATCGTCCGTAATCGCGACCGGGTCAAAACCTGCATCGACGCGATGAAAGCCGTTGGTATCAAAACCAGCCTTTTCATCGATCCCGACGAAAACCAGATCGAGCTCAGCGCAAAACTTGGCGCGCCCTGGGTCGAACTGCACACCGGTGCCTATGCAAACGCGTACCACACCGCAGCCCAGGCCAAGGAATTTACCCGCCTCCGCGTCGGCGCTGGTTTCGCGCATGAACACGGCCTCGTGGTCAACGCCGGTCACGGCATCAGCTACGTCAACATTGCCGAAGTCCGAACCATTCCGCATCTCCACGAGCTCAACATCGGCCACAGCATCTTGAGCCGCGCGCTGTTCACCGGCATCGAAGAAGCCGTCCGCGAAATGAAGACCCGGATGAACGCATGATCCGAGGATCGATCCTCACCACAGAGGACGCAGAGCCCAGACACAGAGTTCACAGAGGCCTGCTGGTGTGAGTGCCCCCCTGGATGAGCGACGATGCAGCTTTTTCGATTTAGGAAGTCTTGATGTTCTCTGTGGCCTCTGTGTCTAAGCTCTGTGTACTCTGTGGCCCAACTCCTCTCCGAAATATTTCTCTGATGAACTTCACGCTTCCACCCGGCGGCATCCTGATCGGACTTGGCGCCGACATCGTCGACATCGAACGCATCCGTGGCGTACTCGACCGACAGGGCGACCGTTTTCTCGACCGCGTCTTCACCGCCGAGGAACGCGCGTACTGCTTCGGCATGAAGCATCCGCACAAACACCTCGCAGCACGTTTCGCGGCAAAAGAAGCCGTGTCGAAGGCGTTCACCACCGGCATCGGCGCGGAGATCGGCTGGAAATCCATCTCGGTTTACCACGGTGATCGCAAGGAACCGCTCGTGCGGCTCGATGAAAAAGGCCAGTTATTGCTCTCGCACGTGGGAGCTAATTCCGTGTTGCTCACGCTCTCCCACACCGACTCGGCAGCCATGGCCGTCGCCGCACTCATCAAAGCCTAACCGCCAAAATTCTGATGGCCGACACCGATCCGAAGACTCCTCACGCGAAACTCTCCAAAACTCCGTCGTGGATCATGGTTGGTTTTATCGCTGGCGCTTTGTTTGCCTATGGCGTGCGCCGCGAAGTCGTCCGCCACGATGAAGCAAAACCCTCCCCCCCGGCCGCTCAGATCCCGATGCCGGCCGAACCGCCGCATTCAGCCTCGGCGCTGAAGAATCGTTCAAGTCTTTCAGCGATTGAGAATATTTTCACCCAATACGAAGGCCGGGCCGTGTGGCACAACGACCTTACCGAAGTCGCCCTCTGGAATGCGGAAACCAACAAATACTCCGAATTTTTCGAGGTCATGCGCAGCGGCGACGACTACTATTTTCGCACGCTCCCACATCTCACACGCGCCGTGATCCGTCAGAATGAAGATCCGAACCTGCCTTTGATGTTCACCGAACCGATCGATGTGCAACTCAAGCGGCTGAAAGAAAACTCCTCTGTCTGGCTGCCCCCTTCGACCGAACCTTGATGGAAATATCGTCCAGTCATCCTATCCTCACCCTCGATGGCGCAAAACGCTTTGAGGACGATTTTTTCCGCGGCGACGAAGCCGGGGAATGGTCGGCGATGAAAAGCGCCGGGCGGGCGGTCGGCGTGGCGGTGCTGGATGATTATGGCGAACTCAGCCGGTTTCCTCAGGACGCCCGCCTGCTCGTGCTCGTCGGCAAAGGCCACAACGGCGGCGACGCCTTGCTCGCTGCGCAGACAATTCTGGCCCGGCACCCAGAAGCACACGCCGACCTCTGGCTGCTCTTTGGCGAACGCACATTAAGGCCGCTCGCAGCCCGCGCCTACCGCGAGTTGTTCCAGTCCGCACCAAAACGAGTCCGGCTCGTCTCGCGCCCTGACGCACTGGCGAAAACCTACGACCTTTCCCTCGATGGCGTATTTGGGTTCCAGTTTCGCGCCCCACTCCCGGTCAAACTGAGTCCGATTTTCGCGCACCTTAACCGGCACCCGATTCGTTTCCGAGCTGCGGTTGACCTGCCGAGCGGCCTTGGCGATGACCATGCGTTGCGGGCCGATTTCACCTACGCAACGGGCAGCGTGAAAGCCCCGTTGATGGACGACGCTCAGCGCACGGTGGTGGGACGCCTCCGCTATCTCGATCTCGGATTTTTTAATGAGGCAAAGCTGCCTGACGTGAAAGATCGCGTACTGACTTCTGAGATTTTGTCTTCGCAACAAGCTCTGCGCCCCGCTGCATCGGACAAACGGAGCTTTGGGCACGTCTTTATTCTAGGCGGTTCACGCAGTTATCCGGGTGCGGTCTTGATGAGTGCGCTGGCGGCCGCCCGAAGCGGCGCAGGGTTGATCACGGCTTTTGTTCCTGAGTCGCTGGTTCCGGCTTATGCCGCGCGTGCCCCCGAAGTCATGTGGGTTGGCTGGCCCGAAACCCCGGCAGGCGGCTTGGCACTTGAGGGCTCGCACTTGCTGCGTGAACGGATTGACCGTGCCAACGCGTTGCTATTGGGCCCGGGTGTCGCGCGGGAACCAGAAACGATGGCCCTTCTGGCTGATATCGTGAAAATTGCGACCGTGCCCCTCGTGATCGATGCCGACGCACTGCAGCCTGAAATCGTTCGGGCTGGGGCGGCAACGCGCATTCTCACGCCCCACGCAGGCGAGTTCGCCCGCATCGCCGGCGGGGCGACGCTCTTGGATTTTTCTCGTGAAGCGAAAACCATTACGGTGCTGAAAGGCCCCCTCACCCGGATCTGCGACGGTGCAGACGTCTATCATAGTCTTCACGGTGGTCCGGTACTGGCACGCGGCGGCAGCGGCGACATTCTGGCCGGACTGATCGCGGGCTTGCTGGCGCAAAAACCAGCCGAACTACTCGCCTCCGCCTGCCGCGGCGCGTTCTGGCACGGTCTGGCCGCCGACCTATTAGCTAGAACCAACGGCCAGGTTGCGGTGCAGACAACCCAGGTGCTCGATTTTCTGGCAGCGGCTTTGCGCAATAAGGGCCCATGACCAACGAAACTTTGACCGAGCAGCAGGCCTTTTTGATTTTAAACGCACTGCCTAACATCGGTCCGATCACGCTCAACCGTCTGCTTGAAGAGCTCGATGGCGATCCCCGTTTGATTTTTTCTACGCCCGTCAGGCGGCTGGAGTCGGTCAAGGGTGTCGGGCCGGCGATCAGCGGCACGATCGCGAACTGGCGCGAGCACTTCGATCTGGCCCGAGAGGAGGAACGCATGGCGAAAAGCGGTGCGTCGTTCATCACGCCCCGCGAGCCGGCCTATCCCAAGCTTTTGAAGGAAATCAACGACCCGCCGATCGGGCTGTACCGAAAAGGTCAATACACCTTCGAGCAGCCGTGCATCGCGATCGTCGGCAGCCGGCGCACGACGTTGTACGGTCAGGGCGTGGCCAAAAAATTTGGCGCAGAACTCGCGCGCCTGGGATTTTGCATCGTAAGCGGACTGGCGCGCGGCATCGATACCGCGGCGCACGAAGGCGCGTTATCGGTCGGAGGCAAAACCGCAGCAGTGCTCGGCTGCGGCATCGACATCGTCTATCCACCGGAAAATCTGGCCCTTTACCGACAAATCGAAGAGCAAGGCGCGATTGTCTCTGAGTTTCCGTTCGGTCGCCGGGCCGACCGCCAGTCCTTTCCCATGCGCAACCGGGTGGTCGCCGGCATGTGCGAGGCCGTGGTAGTGGTGGAGACCGACGTCAGCGGCGGTTCGATGATCACGGCGCGTTTCGCCGGCGAGCAGGGCCGGTTGATTTTTGCAGTGCCGGGCCGCATCGATCAGGCGTCGAGTCAGGGTTGCCACCAATTGATTCGCGACGGGGCGACGTTGCTGACCAGCGTTGATGACATCTTGTCGGAGTTGAACTACCTCGACGGCATGCGGCCCAATCCGATTCCCGAGAAAACGATCGCAACTCCGGCAATCTCGCGGGCCGACTTGACCGAAGTTGAGGCCGCCGTGCTGGAACAATTTCGCGGCGGTGCGATGCTGACGCTCGATGCCCTGGCCGCGCAGACCGGACGATCGGCGGCGGAACTTTCCGCGACCTTGATGATGCTCGAACTCAAGCGGCTCGTCGTAAAACGCGCCGATGGCACGTTCGAAGCGAGGTAAACCGGGCCGGAAAACGATTCGCTACTGTCCCTGTCGCGGGCATTCGTATTATTTGCCGTTGTAGGTTGCGAGCTCGACTCGCAACGTGGCGCGACCAGCGCGCCACCTACAAATTCAAACAGCTCTCGCAACCCCTGCCCTCAGCTTGCGAGTGCGCTGCCCTTTTTCACCTCTTCGGTGTGGCGGACATCCTTCGCCTTGAAGAGAAAAATCATCTCCTCGGCGATGTTCGTCGCGTGATCGGCAATGCGCTCGATTGATTTGGAGATAAACATGAGTTCGAGCGCCCGGGAAATTGTATCCGGTTTTTCGATCATGAAGCTCGTGAGCTCGCGGTAGAGCTGGCGGTTGATCGTGTCGACTTCGCTGTCGCGTTGCACCACCGCGAGCGCCTTCTGCGCATCGCCATTTAGAAAACAGTCGAGCGCATCGCGCAGCATCTCAATCGCGATGTCGGCCATGCGCGGAATGTCGACGTAGGGTTTGAGTGGTGGTTCGGCACTGAGGCGTACCGCCCGCCGGGCGATGTTGGTCGCCTCGTCGCCCACGCGTTCGAGATCGTGCGAGGCCTTCATGCCGACGATCACAAGGCGGAGCTCGGTCGCGATCGGGGCGCGCAGGTTCATGTAGCGGATCGCGGCGTCATCGATTTCGACTTCGAGTTTGTCGATCTCGTCGTCAGCCGCGATGACCTGGTCGGCCAGCGAAATATTGCTTTCGACGAGGGCTTTGAGCGAACGCCGGACTTGCTCCATCGATTTTTCGCCCATCAGGATCAGGTGCGAACGGAAGGATTCGAGCTCGACGTCAAAGAAGCGTTTCATCTGGGGGGTGTTCACGAGAGAAGGGATTGCAGGCGATTAATCAACCAAATCGACCAGAGACATAGGCCTCGGTCTGCGGGTTGGAGGGATTCATGAAGATGGTGCGGGTATCGGCGTACTCGATCAGCTTCCCCATGTAGAAAAAGGCGGTTTTGTCGGAACAGCGCGCGGCCTGTTGCATGCTGTGGGTCACGATGATGATCGTGTAACGGGTCTTCAGCTCATGAATGAGTTCCTCAACTTTGGCGGTGGCGATCGGATCGAGCGCGGAACACGGTTCATCCATCAGGATGATTTCAGGTTCCACCGCGATCGCTCGCGCAATGCAGAGGCGTTGCTGCTGGCCGCCGGAAAGACCGAGACCGCTCTCGTGCAAACGATCCTTCACCTCATCCCACAAGGCAGCGCCCCGCAGGCTTTTTTCGACGACTTCATCGAGGCGGGCCTTGTTCTTCACGCCCTGGATGCGCAGGCCGTAGGTGATGTTTTCGTAGATCGATTTGGGAAACGGATTCGATTTCTGGAAAACCATACCGATGCGTTTACGCAGCTCAATCGGGTCAACATCGTGGCGGGAAATATCGATATCGTTGATCTTGATCGAGCCCCGCTTGATCGCCGTTCCATCGATCAAATCGTTCATGCGATTGAAGCAACGCAGGAGCGTGGACTTGCCACAACCTGACGGGCCGATGAACGCGGTGACACGCTTGTCGTCGAGCTTGAGCGTGATGTCAAAAAGCGCCTGTTTCGCCCCGTAGTAAAAATCGAGGGTCTCGATGTCGATGATCGTGCGCACCGGCGTCGTGGTCGGGCGTGGGGCAGGCACGATCGGTGCGCGCGTGGTGGGCGTCTGAGTGGCGGCAGGGGGATTTTCCATGGGCGCAGTGGTGGAATGTGCGGTTACCATTTGTAGCGGCTTCTGAGTTTGTTGCGGAGCACGATGGAGGCCGTCGCGATGACCGCGACGATCAGCAGGAAAACGAACGCGGTGCCGTATTGAACGCGTTCGGTATATTCGTTCTGCGGGATCTTGGAGCTGACAACGTAGATGTGGTAGGGCAGCGCCATGACACCCTGAAAAAAGAAATCGCTGAATTTCGTGACTTCCCACGGCAGCTTGTCGCGCACAACGTAAGCGGCGGTGAACATGATCGGCGCGGTCTCGCCGGCTACGCGGGCGATGCCGAGGATGGACGAAGTCAGGATGCCGGGTAGCGCGTAAGGCAATACAGACTTGCGGATCGTCTGCCACTTGGTGGCACCGAGGGCGAGCGAGCCTTCGCGAAAGCCCTTGGGCACGGTTTTGAGCGCTTCCTCGCTGGCGGTGATAATCACCGGGAGAACCATGAAGGCCAGGGTGAACCAACCAGCGAGCAGCGACACATTCCAGCCAAAGAAAATTACGAACATGCCGAAGCCGAACAGACCAAAGACGATCGAAGGCACGCCCGCCAGATTGAGAATGGCGAGTCGGATCGCCCGCACGATCGGACCTTGCGTGGCATACTCAGTCAGAAATATCGCGCTGGCCACGCCAAGCACCAGTGCGATCAACATCGAACCAAGAACCAACAACACCGTACCGACAATACAGGGGAAAATGCCACCGGCCGAATACGCGTAGCTCTCAGACTTGAATTCCGGTGCGGGTTGTCCGGCTGCTTTTGCCTTGGCGATCTCAGCCTCGCGAAAAGTCCGGTACTCCTTGTCGCCCATCTCAATCTTCTTCCCGTCATGCTGAAACACGTAGAGCGTCTCCGGCGCCTGGGTGAGAAACGGAACGTTCACAAAGGGCGGCGAGAGTTGGAACACGGTCTTCGATCCTTTGAGTACGATGTACCCAAAAACCACCGCACCACATAGCAGCACGAAGTAGGTCGCACCGCGAAAGACCCAGAAGAAGAATTTCTCCCAGCTGCGAACCGCAGTGGGTTTGGCGGAATAAGGATTGGCGACGGCTTCGTTCATGGCGCTGAAAGGTAGGGCGCGACTGCTGGGCGCGCCGTGGTCTTTCTGATGCAGCCGACCTCGGTGAGAGAGGACAGGCAATCTCGGCGAAAACCGCGGCGGGCCCAGCGGTCCCGCCCTACCCGCGCTGCCGCGCGAGCATCCAAAACAGTTTTAATGCCGTTCCTATTCATCCGATGGAAATCCGGTACCGGCGCACGATCAGTTGCGCGATGTAGTTGATGGCGAGCGAGAGGAAGAAAAGCACGATGCCCACCATGAAAAGCGCGCGGTAATGGATGCTGCCGCGCACGACCTCGCCCATTTCCTGGGCAATGATGCCGGTCATTGTGTGTACGGGCTGGGTGAATACGCCGAGTCCGGCGGTAAAATCCGGTATGGCGATGCGGTTGCCCGCACAGAGGAGCACGACCATCGTCTCGCCCACCACGCGACCGAAACCAAGCAATATCGCTGAAATGACCCCGGACAAACCCGCGGGCACAACGATCTTGATGATCGTCTGCAGGCGGTTGGCGCCGAGGGCGAACGACGCTTCCTTGAAGGAGCGCGGCACGTTGTTAATCGCATCCTCCGCCAGGGTGAAAATCGTAGGCACGGCGATCAGGGCAAGCAGGCAGCCGGCGGTGAGAACATTGAGACGTTCCGCCACCGGGAAACCCGGCAGCCAGGACAACCATGAAATCTGCGAAGCGGCCCGCAACGCCTGGCCGAGTACCGCGATACCAAAAAAGCCCAGTACGACCGACGGAAACGCCGAGATAAACTCGATCGCGGGTTTGATCAGGCGCTGTTCGGTCGGCGTGGCGATCTGGTTGACGTAGATGGCGGCACCAACACCGAGCGGCACGGCAATCACCAGTGCAACCAGAGAAACCATTAACGAACCAACTAAAAGGGGTACAATGCCGTACCAGTCCTGCCAGAAACTCGCTGTCATCCATTCCCGGCCAAAGATGAAGCTGGTGAACGCCGTGTACCAGGGGACTGGTTTGAGATAGTCCCATTGTTCGAGCTGGCGCTCGCATTCGGGGAACTGCGCGATGTATTCACCCGTGAGCTGCTTTAGGCGTTCCAGGCGTTTTTGCAGCTCGGGCGTCGGCAGCGCAGGTGCAGAAGCGAGGGCCCCGACGAGAGCGGCAGAAAAAGTTTTGTTGGCCTCTTTGTACGCCGGCAGCGTGCCGAGGATCGGCTTAAGCTCGGCCTTGAAATCCACGGCGTCGACCACGACGCGCGCAGCCTCGTCAGTTTTGCCCTCGGCCAGCAACTGGTCGCGCTCGGTCCTTTTGTCTTCGGCGACGGTAAATTTCGTTTTGATCGCAGTCGCGGTGTCGGTCAGGTCAGACACCAGTCCGCGCAAGGGATCAACGGCGTCACTAAACTTCCCGGAGAAATCGTCGAAGGCTGCGAGTTGGGCGGTGGCCTCGGCGATCGAGAGTTTCCGCTCGGTCGTCAGGTCCGTGAGTGTGCGCAGGCGCACGTCGGACAAATACCGGGTGAGTGCGGTGTGGTCGTCTTCCTGCCGCCGCATGACATCAACATACTCCAAACCCGCCTGACGATAAACGGTGATGCCGTCGTAATTTTTGCCGAAGAACTGGTAGCCTTCGCGGAAAAGAAAAAGCGTGATCAGTGCGAGCACGATCACCGCAACCATGGCATTACCGCCAAAGTACACCTCGATACACTCATCCAGCGTAAGGCCGAAGAAGCGCGTGCGAGCCTTGACGATCGCGAAGGCCGGCGTGGCAGCAACAGTTGTGGTGGGAGTGGACATGACAGGCCGCACTGCGGCATAAAAAGGTCAGGGGCCCTCCCAATCTCTTCAAGTGGGCCTCTGTTACATTATGGAAACAATCCGGCGGTTACTTCACTGAGACGAAGCCCACCTTCGAAACGATCTGCTGCCCCGCGGAGCTGAGCGTGAAATCGATAAACTTAGCCGCTTCACCCGACGGTTGACCGTTGGTGTAGTAAAACAAGGGCCGGGCGAAGGGATACTTCTTCGCTTGAACATTTTCCACGGTCGGAGTCGTACCGTTCACTCCGACCGCTTTAATCCCAGACGCGTCGAGGTAAGCCAGGCCAACGTAACCGACGCCGGCCGGGTTCTTCCCCACTTCGGCGGCGATCTGCTCATTGCCCGCCATCTTCTGCGACGAGCCAGCGTAATCGCGTTTGTTCATCGCGAGTTCTTTAAACTCCGAATATGTACCCGACGACGTGTTGCGCGTGTAGATTGAGATCGGGCCAGGCTTGCCCCCCACGGCACTCCAGTCGGTGATGTCGCCCGTAAAAATCTGTTCGATTTGTTTTTTGGTGAGTGAGGTGACCGGATTGCCGGAATTGACGATCACACCGATGCCGTCGAAAGCGATAATGGTTGGTTTCAGTGTCACGCCTTTGGCTGATGCACCCGAATCTTCCGTGGCTTTGGCCGGGCGGCTGGCCATGCCGATCTGAGCGGTGCCGTCGATGATGGCGGTGATACCCGTGGTCGAGCCTTCAGCTGCAATCTCAAACGAAACGTCCGGATGGTTTGCTTTGTATTCTTCGGCCAGCATCGGCGCGAGTTTGGCCCCAATGGTGTCAGAGCCTTTGATCACGAGCTTTTCGGCGTGAAGCAGAGAGGCTGCGCTGCAGAGTAGCGAAAGCGTAAACAATATTTTCTTCATAAACAGGGTTTTTGGATTCTCGTATCGGGCGGCTGCGGGTTTCGCCTCACACCGAACCTTCTGTTTGGGACAGTACGTCTGGATGGAAGCGGTTGATGCGTACAAAAGATTGAGGCCCGCCGAATTTCTTCAAGCGGGCCTCTGTTATAATCCTGCAACGATTAACCAAATTAACGGATCGGAACGAACCCGACCTTCTCGACGATCTTCTGGCCTTCTTCGCTCAGCGTGAATGCCACGAATTTCGCGGCTTCGCCGGTCGGCTCGCCGTTGGTGTAATAAAACGTCGGGCGGGCGTACGGATATTTCTTCGCCAGAACGGACTCCTTGCTGGGGACAACACCTTCGATCGAAATTACTTTGATGCCAGGCGTGTCGGTGTACGCGAGACCGACGTAGCCAATCCCGTTCGGGTTTTTGGCCACTTCGGACGCGATCTGCTCATTGCCAGCCATCTTCTGCGAAGAACCGGCGTAATCGCGCTTCTTCATCGCGAGATCCTTGAAGTCCTGGTAAGTGCCGGAAGAAGTGTTGCGCGTGTAGATCGAGATCTTGCCCGCGCTGCCACCGACTGCGGACCAGTCGGTGATGTCACCGGCGAAGATCTGCTCGACCTGGCGCTTGGTTAGGGTGCTGACCGGACCGTTGGCATTCACGATCACGGCGATGCCGTCATAGGCAACGATCGTCGGCTGCAAGCTCACACCCTTGGCACCAGCGCCCGACATTTCGGTCGGCTTGGCGCGGCGGCTCGACATGCCGATCTGGGCGGTGTTGTCGATGATCGCAGCGATGCCAGTGGTGGAACCTTCGGCCGCAATCTCAAACGAGACCCCGGGGTTCTTCGCCTTGTATTCTTCGGCAAGTTGCGGGACGAGTTTCGCACCGAGGGTGTCGGAGCCTTTGATCACGAGCTTTTCAGCGCGGAGCAAGCCGGTGACAGCCAACGCTGCGGCGAGAATGAAGAGAGATTTTTTCATGGGATAGATTGTTAGTGACGGTGGAAGGTTAGAATTTAACGACGATGTCGGCTTGCAGGAGCCAATACTTGTCGAGTGCGTTGTTACTGCCGATGTCGCCCGCTCCCGGAGCGATGATCGTGTCATTCACCCGTTTTGCTTGGGCAGCCGTAACTGAAAACATGGTCGCGTTGCCTAGAGCATAATCAGCACCGACCACCAAACCCTGCATGTTTGTGCGGCTGTCGAAGATGTCCGAATCGACGAGATTCGCATCGAGCGCGAAAGCCTGAACGTATTGATAGAAAATGCGGGCATCCCACTCGCCTTTGTTCACCGCTTTGCCGTACTGGAAGCCAACAGTGTAAGCCTTGTTCTGGTCGTCGAGTTGGGGTGTGCCGAACTTCTTCGCGCGTTGCTTGGCATCGAGATTGATCGCAAAGTCAGCATAGGCACGGGAAGGAACGCCGCCGAGCACCCAGTCGAATTCAACCGGGACTTCGATCACAAAGAGGTTATTGATGGCAGCTGCATTAGCGGGAGTGAATTCACCTTTGATTGCCGCCGGATTCTGGGTCTCATTGGCGTGAACGTAATTGTAGACGGTGGGTGTGATCTGGAAGAACGTGCTCGTGCCTTCGATATAGCGCTTATAGCCACCTTGCCAGGCGAGGAGGCCCGCATCTTGCACATTGGGAGCAGCGCCGAAAGCATTCTGCGTGCTGGCGGCACTGTATAGGAACTGCCCAAGCACAGCGGAAAATTCGTTCTGACCGTCGCGGTGTTTAAACTGCTCGGAAAAACCTTCTGGATTAATGTCACCATCCCAAACCATCAGAGTGGTGTTAAGTGGGTTTGGCATGCGGCCGATCGTGACGCTAAACGCGGGACTCGGAGCATAGGTCATATAAATCTGGCCAACATAAACACCGTCATTGTTTGTCGTAGAAGTCCCCTTGGCGAAAGGAGCGCCCGATGCTTCATCTCCCATGGTGACATTGCTGGAACGGCTGCCAGTCGCGGTTTCTAGGCGCACCCCGAACGACCAGTCGTTCACGAGCTTGCCGGTGAGTCCGGTGCGAAAACGATAACGAAAACGGTCACGCTCTAGATGATCACCTGACGTTAGCTCGCCGGTGCGGCTTTCATAGCGCGCGCGGACGTCTCCGGAAAGGCGCAGTTCGGTCAGATTTGAGCTAAGGTTAAGCTTTCCGGCTGATGTGTTGGCCGCGAAATCTTTCACCAGTTCAGCGCGAAGAGTCTCCGCCTCCTGATCGTTAACGATGCCCTTTTTAACGAGCAAATCGAGTAGCGGGCCGCTATCTTGAGCGAAGGCGGCGGAGGCCATGCCGATTAGTGCGCTCGCGAGCAGCGCAAAACATTTTGTAGGTGTAATAGCCATACGGATGAAGTGAGTTTTGTCTTTGGTGAATACGCCGACTGGACGACGACGTGCCCCCACTTTGCCCGGCCAACGCTACAGGATTGTGGCGATCGCGTTACGAACGTGTGAACTTCGACACTTTTGGGAAAAAGCCGTAAGCCCGTCGCCAGCTCTCCGCCACCTGCCCCTACAACAGACAAAATATCTTTCGGGTCCGATACACCCGCCGGAAACCCGCTTTCAGTGTGCCACCAGGAGGACCCGTGGACAATTCCAACCTCGTGCTCGAACGCCTCGTTTAGGGCGACTTTGGTTGTTCGGCTGGAACTGCGTTTTGAGCTGACGCCACGTCTGGAGGTGGCGGTGGGCCTTGCGACGACTGTGCTTGAGCAGGCACCGTCTCTCCCGGCACGGGTGACCGCTCGTTTCGCTCCAAAGCGGTTGCACGTTCGGCCGCAGCTTTCTTTAGCCGCTCCTCGCGCTCCTTGATTATCTGCTGAAATTTTGTCTGCTGCGCCGCACTCAACAGGACCATGATCTGCGCATCCAGTCGACTGGCGATTTCACCAATCTGTTGGAAGGAATGCTCGCGCACCTTCCGAAACTCAGTCTGCGCGCCCTGCAAAAGAGCATCGGTCTTAATTTGTTGTTCAGGCGTCAACTCAAGGCGGGTAACGAATTCCTTCTGCTTGCGCTTGGCCCAATCATCAATCGGGTGATGCGCAGATGGCGAGTGGCCTTCTCCCATGGAAGCAGGCCTATTCTTCGCTTTCACGCAGACAATGCGCATTCCGACAAAGGCACCGGCCACGCCGCCGGCGAGAAAGATGCACAGAAAAACAAGCGCTGCTTTCCAGTTTTTTTCCATGATATCAGGAGGTGGTGAGGACTTCAGCCACCGGGTCGAACGGATCTTGATCGCCGTCGGCGGTCAGGGAGATCGAGGAATAATTCGCCGCGATGCTAAAGATCATCAGCACCAAAGCCGCACCCAACGCCCGCCACAAAAGACGGTTCACCATCGCACGCAACGCCGGTTGTTCGGCGGCCATCGCCAACGCGGCCACCCGCGTCGAAAAGCCAAACGGCGCAGCATCATCGTTCTTTTCCGACGTATGACGCGCTGCGGCAGCAAGTCTCTGCCAGGCTGAAGCGGAAGTTTTCATGTGCGTTCCTTTTTTTGTAACTGTTCGAAAAGTTTTTGCAATTTTCCCCGCGCACGAAATGCGCGGACTTTGATCAACGACGTACTCATACCTGTAAGCTGGCTGATCTCGATCAGTGTTTTCTGCTCCAGATCGAGCATCTGAATGACAAGCCGGTCCGCCGGTTTCAGCTGAGCGAGCAACTTCGCAACAAGCTCGCGAGCGGCGAGCGCGTCATTTACGCCCACATCGTTTTCGCTGGTAAGCACTGCGTCGAGCACGTCGGCCTCTTTCTCTGAGAGATCGGCCCAGCGGAACTCTGGTCGTCGTTTTTGCGCCCGCAAATGATCGATGCAGGTCGTGACGGCGATCCGTGATACCCAGTGCGAAAACGGCACCGCCCCTTGGAACTGGCCCAGGCGCGTGAAGACTTTCATAAACACCTCCTGAGCGAGATCCTCTTCAGCCACTCGGCGCGGAAGATGCGCGCGGACGATTCGGATGACCAGCGGATGCAGATGTTCGACCAGTTCGCGCGCGGCAATCTGGTCGCGAGCTCGAACACGTTCGAGACAGGCGGCCAGATCAAACGCTGCTTCAACGTCGTCGGACATAGGAGAAGGGAAAACGCGTCATGCACGGGACGCAAGACGCCGGTCTGTCGGGATAGTTACCTGGCGGAACCGCTCCTTGACTTTGTCCAACCAGAGCCGATATCAAGCGTAACTCCATGCGAAACATCGCACAGGCGCTTCGACTTACCTAGACGCACGATCCCAGACAGCTGCGTGTGCGGCTGATCGTGCGTCCCGCCTGTCCGTCTCCGCCCGCCCCCGCACTTTTGCGACGCGAGGTGTTTTACTCGTCCCTTCCAGTAAAAACGTTCAAATCTGTTTCGTTCATGCAATCTCCTCCTATTACGAAATACCGGCCCTTCCCGCCGGTAAATCTGCCCAACCGCCAGTGGCCCAATCGCACCATCGCGCGTGCTCCCATCTGGTGCAGCGTCGATCTGCGCGATGGCAACCAGGCTCTCGCCCAGCCCATGAGCATCGATGAGAAAATCGAGTATTTCGATCTGCTCGTGAAAATCGGCTTCAAGGAAATCGAGGTCGGTTTCCCTTCCGCTTCACAGATCGAGTTCGATTTCATCCGCCGGCTCATCGACGAAAAACGCATTCCCAACGACGTCGCGATTCAGCTCCTCTGCCAATGCCGCGAAGAGCTGATCAACCGTTCCTGCGAAGCCGTCGCCGGCGCGAAAAACGTCATCTTCCACCTCTATAACTCAACCTCGCCTGCGCAACGGCAGTACGTCTTCAACGCCGACAAAGCCGAGATAGTCCGTATCGCCACACATGCAACCGGCCTGGTGAAAAACTTCGTGCGTCCGCTCGCCGCCGCCGGAACCAAGCTGCGTTTCGAGTACTCCCCCGAGAGTTTCACCAGCACCGAGCTGGATTTCGCGCTCGAAATTTGTGAAGCCGTCACCGACGTCTGGCAACCCACCATCGCGGACAAAATCATCCTCAATCTGCCCGCCACCGTCGAATACGCGACGCCCAACGTCCACGCCGACCAGATCGAATGGATGTGCACGCACCTCAAGCGACGCGACCGAACCATCATCTCCCTCCATACACACAACGACCGTGGCACCGGCGTCGCCGCGACTGAACTGGCTCTGCTGGCTGGTGCTGACCGCGTCGAAGGAACGCTCTTCGGCAATGGCGAGCGCACCGGCAACCTCGACATCGTCACCGTCGCACTGAACCTCTACACGCATGGCATTCACCCGGGCCTGGATTTCAGCGACATCAACGGAATCCGCGAAGTCTACGAGCGCGTGACCAAGCTCGAGGTACCCGCCCGCCTGCCCTACGCTGGCGAGCTGGTTTTCACCGCGTTCTCCGGCTCGCACCAGGACGCGATCAAGAAATCCTGGGAAAAACAGCGCCCTGGCCAGCCATGGGACGTGCTCTACATTCCGCTCGACCCGGCCGACATCGGCCGCAGTTACAAGGCAATCATCCGCATCAACTCGCAATCGGGAAAAGGCGGCGTCGCCTACATTCTGGAAAACGAGTTCGGTCTCCAACTGCCCAAGCTCATGCACAAGGAGATTGGCAAGATCATCAACGATCTCGCCGACGCCAAGGGCACCGAGCTCTCCGCGCAGGAAATCCACGACACCTTCGTCCGCGAATACATTGAGCGCACGACACCAGTGGCGCTGGAACTTTTCAAGAGCACGGAGCGCGATGAACTCGTGACCTGCGAAGCTCTGGTGCGCCTGAACGGTCGCTCGAACAAACTGCAGGCCCAGGGCAACGGCCCGATCGACGCCTTCGTGCGCGCGCTCGGCGATGCCGGCGTGCCGAAGTTCGAAGTGCTCAGCTACGCCGAACACTCGCTCGGCAAGGGTGCCCAGGCCCGAGCCATCTCGTATATCCAAATCAAGATGGAACGTGGCAATATGTTCTTCGGAGCCGGCACCGACACCAACATTGAGCTCGCCTCTATCAAGGCGGTCGTCAGCGCCCTCAACCGGGCACTGGCAAAGCTTTAGAGCATTTCAATAACCTCGTAGCCGCTTGAGGTAGGGGCGCAATCTTGTTGCGCCCGAGTGCGATGGCTAAGGAAAGGGCGCAGCAAGACTGCGCCCCTACGCTCTCCTGCTCACCATCGAGCGGCTACCGTTAAAATTGAAATGCTATAACAGCACGGCAGCGCTAATCCCGGCTCATCACTGCCAGCCTGCACCTTTGGTCTGCGTCTGCACGCGGACCAGGAACATGTTGGCCGTGATGTAGAGCGTGGAACCGTCGCCACCCCAGTTGCAATTGCTGGTCGGCTCTCCCGTGATGAGCCGGCCCAGCAGTTTTCCCGCCGGTGAAATCACCAATATTCCGCCTGGGCCCGTGCTCCAGACATTACCTTCGCGATCGACCTTCATGCCGTCGCACAACCCCGCCCCACCCGCATCCTTGAGCGGTTGCGCGTCGTAGAAAATACGTTCGTTGGCCAACGTGCCATCTGCTTGTACGTCGTAAGCCATCACGCGCGTCGCCTTCGGATCGCTCACGGTCACATAGAGGATTTTTTCGTCTGGCGAAAAACCAAGTCCGTTGGGGCGCGTGAGATTTTTGAGCACCGCTGAAATCTTACCCTCGGTCGTGAGCCGATAGACACCATTGAACGAAAGCTCTTTCACCGGTGACTGGTTCTCGCCTTTGAGGCCGTAAGGTGGATCCGTGAAATAGAAATCTCCGTTTTTCCGCTGCACGATGTCGTTCGGGCTGTTGAAGCGTTTGTCCTCAAACCGGTCCACCAAAACCGTGTAACAGGTGCCATCGTAGCGGGCGATGCGACGTTCGCCTTGCTGACAGAGAATCAGCCGACCTTGCGCGTCGCGCGTGAGCCCGTTGCTGCCGCACTCGCGAATGCCTGGACGCGGCTCCATCATGCCGCTCGGCTTCAAAAAGATCTCCGCCGCCGTCGTGCCCGGCTTCCAGCGATAGGCAATATTCTGCGGCACATCCGAAAAAACCAGCGCACCGTCGAGCCACACCGGACCCTCCGACCACGAAAAGCCTTCGGCCAGTTTTTCAAACTGGGCCTTCGGTGCGACGAGTTGATCGAACGCTGGATCAAGTCGTTCGAAACGGGGATGGAAGGGATGCGCCGGCTCAGCCGCCAAACCTAGCAAAGGAAGCGCCAGCAAAAGAACGAAATGGGGTCTCATGGTTTGAACGAATACGAGGAATTGTGTGGCGGGCAACTGCGTTTGAAGCTCGCGACAACACCGATTGCGTTTTCGTCGTCTTGCCCCAGCTGTTGGACACTGCACACTGCCACCTTCATGAAGTTCACGCCCGCCAGACCTCCCCTCACCGGAGAAACCCTCGACTCACTCACCGCCCGCTTGCGTGAACGTGGCGAACCTGTCTTCAGGGCCAAACAAATCCTCGAATGGCTCTATAAAAAACGTGCCCGCTCCTGGGATGAGATGACAAATCTGCCCAAATCGCTGCGCACCTGGCTGGCCGAGGCCTTCGACCTGATGCCCGCCAAGCTCGTGCTCAACAAGCATTCCGCCGACGTCACCGATAAACTTTTGCTCGAACTCGCCGATTGCTCGCTGATCGAAACGGTCATCATCCGCGCACCGCAGGACGGCGTCGGCGTCGATCATTCGCGCAAGACAATCTGCATTTCGACCCAGGTCGGCTGTGCGATGGGCTGCGTCTTCTGCGCGAGTGGACTCGCCGGCCTCAAACGCGATCTTTCCGCCGGCGAAATCGTCGCCCAGCTTTTGCAGGTCTGTTATTGCGAGGACGCGCGCACCCCCCGCGCAAAAGCCGAACTGGTCTCCTTCGACAATGTCGTCGTCATGGGCATGGGCGAGCCTCTCGCCAACTACGACGCGCTCATCCGCGCCCTTACCATCGTCAACGCCGACTGGGGCCTCGGCTTCGGCGCGCGCCGCATCACCATTTCCACCAGCGGTCTGGTGCCAAAAATCCTACAGCTCGCCGAAGAACCGCTCGGTTTCCGGCTCGCGATCTCACTTCACGGTGCGACCGACAAAGTCCGCGAGAAAATCATGCCGGTCAACAAAGCCTACCCGCTGGCCAAACTATTGCCTGCAGCCAAACTTTTCTCGGAGGTGCATGGCCGCATGATCACGCTGGAGTTCATCTTGATCGAAGGTGTGAACGACTCCATCGACCAGGCCGGTGAACTGCGCGACATTGCGCGCGACCTGCACGCCCACGTTAACTTAATTCCTTACAACACGGTTGAAGGCCTGCCGTGGAAACGCCCGGCCGAAGAGCATCTGGAGGATTTCGCCGATGTCCTGCGCGCCGCCCGGGTATCCGTTACGTTGCGACACGAAAAAGGTCACGACATCGATGCCGCCTGCGGCCAGCTCCGGCTCAAGACGGAGAGCGAGCGGGATCAAGTCGCACCTGCTTCCGAAGCTGGACCGGAGATTGTTAGCCCCCCGGTTTCCACCTTACCCGAATCGTCGGGTCAGGAATAACGAACCGATTCTGAGATTAAGCACGATGCCTCAGCCCTCCGCGATTTCACAAATTTCAGAGTCAGTCCTTTACAACGTATCATTCAATCCGCATACGTTGATGCGTTATGATTAACGACCGTCCGATCTCCGAGCTCTTTTCGCTCCCACGGCCTTTGTGTTCACTGGAGTTTTTCCCGCCCAAGGACGACGTCGGCATGCAGGCGCTGCGCGACACGGCGACAGCGTTGAAAAAACTTTCGCCGGATTTCGTCTCCGTCACCTACGGCGCGGGCGGCGGCACGCGGGAGCGCACGACCCAGATCAGCACCATGCTACGCGGCGAATTTGGCATGACGGTGATGCCCCACCTGACGTGCGTCGGTCATTCGCGAGCTGAACTCAACGATATCGCTGATCGTCATCATACCGCCGGTATCCGCAATATCATGACACTCCGTGGCGACCCGCCGAAAGGCGTGACCACATTTAGACCTGCGCCCGACGGCCTGAGCCACGCCAACGAACTTGTCCAGCTGCTCAGGAACCGGCATGGAGATTTTTGTCTCGGTGTCGCTGGTTACCCGGAGAAGCATCCGGAAGCGTCGTCACTCGAAGCCGACCTGGTTAATTTGAAGCGAAAGGTCGATGCGGGGGCTGCGTTCGTCACCACGCAGTTGTTTTTCGACAACGAGGTTTTTTATCGCTTTGTCGATCGTTGCCGGGCCGCCGGCATCGTGGTGCCGATCGTGCCGGGGATCATGCCGCCTCTTTCGCTCAATCAAGTCCGTCGGATGATCCAGTTGAGTGGTTCGGCCGTCCCGGAAAAACTGACCCGCAGGCTTGAAGCCGCCGGCGACAATGCCGACACGCAGGAGTTCGTTGGTATCGACTGGGCCATTACACAGATCCGCGACCTGCTCGCCCACGGCGCGCCCGGTTATCATCTCTACATCTTGAACCGGGCAAAAGCCGCCCTCGCTCTCGCCGCCGGACTCGCCGCTTAACGCTGCCTGCTCTGGCTACAGCGTCGATGTGGTCGAGGAGACACCGTTGAGCCGGCGCCAACTGGACACCATAAACTTTGCCGGGGATTCGACTCTAGAAGTTTGCTGGGGGTGGCGCGCTGGTCCCGCACGTTGCGAGGCAAGCTCGCAACCTACAGCAAGCTGATTGCCGTAGCCGCTGCCATTAAGCAGCGGTGATCGTGGGATGCGGAATGCCGCGTCTCAAATGACGCGGCTACGCCATTTTTTGAAACGCGCGATACTATTTTCTCTGCGCCCTCCCTGTCCTCTGCGGCGAGGCCTGCTGCATTCCTAGAGTCAGTTTTGTTGCACCGAACAAAGCAATAACGACGACCGCCCAAAGACTAATCGCACCACCACCCGAGCCGCTGTTGCTGGAAGCAACTCCACTGGACGAGCTTGAACTGCTCGAGCTACTGCTGCTGCTTGATGAGCTCGAACTGGACGACGAAGAGCTGCTCGAGGAACTTGAACTGGAAGACGAGCTGGAAGAGCTGCTGGAGGAAGAACTACTCGAAGAACCCGAGAGCTGTATAACCGCGTTGGCACTTGGAACAGAACCGGCAGAATTCGATACTACCACGTAGTAAGTTCCGACGGTCGAGGCGCTAATATTGGCAATAACGTAGGACGCACTGTTTGTAGCAGGAATAGGGTTGTTCGCAAAATACCA
>Ga0302294_10000023_pt1 | contig 42758 bp, 54 predicted proteins | sample III_Fen_N2_3_FD_194550 | JGI IMG/M metagenome (GOLD analysis project Ga0302294, IMG submission 194550) | Peat permafrost microbial communities from Stordalen Mire near Abisko, Sweden - III_Fen_N2_3 | ecosystem: Environmental > Terrestrial > Soil > Wetlands > Permafrost | place: Sweden: Abisko...
TATCCTGGGGCGACATGCTCAAGGGTCTGGCGGGTCTCGCTGGGATGCTCACGATCATCATGGTGGCTATGAACGCTATGCCCACCGCAAGCATGTTGGCGAACGCAGTTGCCCTCAACGGCATCGCAGTCGCTGTGAATATCCTGGCTATCGCGATGAAGATCTTCGCGACCATGAGCTGGGAAGAGATCGGACGGGGCCTTGCTGGCGTTGTGGGTGCGCTTACCGCAGTCGCTGCAGCAATGCGCCTGATGCCGAAGAACATGGTCTTCCAGGCCGCGGCTCTCATCCTCATCGGTGAGGCGCTCGTGATCCTGGCAGGAGCCATCTCGATCTTCGGCGCCATGGAATGGGGAACGATCGGTAAGGGTCTCGCCGGTATCGGCGGTGCTCTGGTCGTTATCGCTGCGGCGATGCACCTCATGCCGGGTCCGATGATGGTCGTCACGGCCGCTGGCCTCATCCTGGTCGGCATCGCCCTGAATATCATCGCTGGGGCTATGAAGATCATGGCCACCATGTCGTGGGAGGAGATGGCGAAGGGCCTCGTAGGCATCGCTGGAGCCCTCCTGATCCTCGCTGGGGGTCTATATCTCATGTCTGGGGCTCTCCCTGGTGCTGCGGCTCTCGTCGTGGCAGCGGGCGCTCTGGCCATCCTCGCTCCCGTGCTCAAGGTGCTCGGAAGCATGTCCTGGGACGAACTCCTGCACGGCCTTGTGGCCCTCGCAGGGGCTCTGGCTGTGTTCGGTGTAGCAGCACTCGTCCTTAGCCCCATCATCCCTGAGATCCTCCTTCTGGGGGCTGCAGTAGCCCTTCTGGGGCTCGGTTTGGCTCTGGCGGGAGCCGGTGTACTCGCATTCGCGACTGCGCTGACTCTCCTCATCGCTGCCGGGTCTCTGGGCATCGCTGCACTCACTGCGATCATGGCGACGGTCATCGGGATCATCCCGACCGTCATGGTTGCACTGCAGGTCGCACTGGTTGCCTTCGCAGGCGCCATCATCGCGGCCGCTCCTGCTCTGATCGAGGCAATCGTGGTGGTCGTTACTGGCCTCCTCGACGCCATCATCAGGCTCACGCCGAAGATCATGCAGGCCGTGGGGGTCCTTCTGGACTCTCTCATCCGCCTGATCGTGACCTATATTCCGAAGTTGGTGGTGGCTGGTTACCAGATCATCACGGGTATCCTCAACGGAATGGCGAAGCAGGTGCCGAAGATCGCTAAGGCGGGCGCGGATCTCATCATCGCGTTCATCAAGGCGATCGGAGAGCAGGGTCTGCGGATCATCAAGGCCGCGGGCGACACCCTGATCAAGTTCCTGGAGGGTCTGACCCTCTGGATCAACCAGAACTCGGGGCGTCTCAACCAGGCTGGTGTCGATCTGGTCAAGGCCATCATCGACGGCATGATCAACGGCATCGGTTCGCTCGGCGGCATGGCCATCCAGAAGTTCAAGGACCTGGGTGGCAGCATCATCGACGGCGTGAAGGGGATCTTCGGGATCCACTCGCCTTCGAAGGTGTTCCATGAGATCGGCAAGAACGTCGTCCAGGGTCTGGTCAACGGTGTGGTGACTGGTAAGGAGCAGATAAAGAACGCTCTGCAGGTCATCACCGATCAGATCAAGAAGGCTAAGGACGATGCCGCCAAGCACGTGAAGGACCTCCAGGACAAGCTCAAGGAGGAGAACAAGAAGCCGAAGACGAAGGCGAACAAGGCTGCGATTGCCAAGACCAAGGCCGAACTGGCTCTGGCGCTGGCTGAGCAGAAGAAGCTGGACGCTGCATATCTCACCATCTCGAAGCAGAGGAAGGCCCAGGAGGCCCAACTCATCGCGCTTGGTGGTCAGTACGAGGTGACCAAGCAGAAGCTCGAAGACGCGCAGAAGGCTTACGTCGATGCGGTCAAGGTAAGGGATGACTATGCGAAGAGCATCACGGACAAGTACTCCGTCCTTCCGACGCTCGATGCGACTACGTCTCTCGACGAGTACTTCGACGCCATCCGCAAGGCAACTGAAGACAACATCAAGTTCAAGGCAACACTTGACCAGCTTCGCAAGCTGGGACTCGACGACACTTCCTACAAGAAGTTCCTCGAGCAGGGTACTGCGGTGCAGCCGTTCCTCGACCAGCTCCTGGCGAGTGGCGGTAGCACGATCGCTGAGCTCAACAAGATCGACAGCAGCCTCTCCGATTCGGCTACATCGCTCGGTAAGACTGCGTCTGAAGAGCTCTACCAGGCTGGCGTGAACGCTGCGAAGGGTCTGGTCGACGGTCTTGAGGCCAACCTGAAGACGATCACCGACAAGATGAAGTCCATCGGTAAGGCGATCGCCGACGAGCTCAAGAAAGAGCTTGGCATCAAGTCCCCGTCGCGGGTGTTCATGGAGATCGGCAAGTTCACCGTCCTTGGCCTGGCCAACGGTATGGAGAAGAACAACAACGTCATTGACCTGCAGGCACGCAGGCTCGGAAAGACCGCAGTGGATGGCCTTCGGGACTCCATGAGTGGTCTGGGAGCTGTGCTCAGTGGGGATATGGAGCTGCAGCCGGTCATCGCACCCGTACTCGATCTCTCAAGCTTCCGTAAGGACGCGGCAGGGATCAACGATATTCTCGCTCCGAAGGACATCGCGCCGACCACGTCGTCTCAGACGGCCAAGTCCATCTCCGCTGAGCAGAAGATTCAGCAGGATATGAAGGCGCAGCAGGCTGCCGACAACGCGGGTACTGTGATCCAGCTCGAGCAGAACAACTACTCGCCGAAGGCCCTGTCCACGGCGGATATCTACCGACAGACCAAGAACCAGTTGTCCGTTGTGAAGGAGGCGACAGCGTAATGCTTACCAAGATCGAAGCACTCGATGGATTCGGCAACACGCTGTCGCTTCCTTTGCAGGACGTGAGCGCAGGATATACGGTCAAGAGCATTGACGGGCTCGACCCGGTCAAGGCCACGATCAGCAGTTCGTCCTTCGCTCAGTTGGACGGAGCTCAGTTCCAGGGTGCACGGAGAGAGCCCCGGAACATCATCATCAAGCTCGGCATGGAGCCATATTCCGGAGGGTCGACTGTGCGCACGCTCAGGGCGACCCTCTACAAGTACTTCATGCCAAAGGCCTTCGTCACTCTCAAGTTCTACGACGATGGCTCTTCCATTCCGACCGCTCTCATCACGGGCCAGGTCGAGACGATGGAGACCCCACTGTTCGCCAAGGACCCCGAGGTGAACATCTCCATCCTGTGTGCCGATCCGGCCTTCTACGGCCCCACAGAGCTCTCTGTGACCGGCAACACGCACGACCCGTCCGGAGCCACGGACACGACGATCAACTACGCTGGAACGCTTGAGGTGGGCTACAGGCTCGTCATCCCGGTCAACCGGACGATGTCAACGGGTCTCACAGTCCTCCTCAAGCGTTTCGGCGCGTCGGTGTACGAGAAGGTCGACATCACGGCTGCGCTTGCGAACCTCGACGTCGTTGAGATCAGCACTCTGGCCAAGAACAAGTACGTCAAGAACACCAAGTCGCCTGGCTCGTCCCTGCTGTACGCCGTCACCGTGGCGTCCAGGTTTGCGCCGCTCTACCCGGGTGTGAACTACTTCCGGATCGACGCGTCAGGTGCTGCAGTTCCGTGGACGCTGTACTACACGCCTAGGTACGGAGGGTTGTAATGGAGGTCTATATCCTGGACGACCAGCTCAGGCGTGACGAAGTTGTCGAGAACTACGAGTCCATGATCTGGACGGATCGGTTCGTCGACAGCGGAGACTTCATCCTGGAGATCGACCCCCTCGTCGCCGAGAATCCCTTGTTCAACCAGGGGACCATGCTGGCGATTGACAAGTCCGACCGAGTGATGGTCACCAAGAGCGTAGAGACGAGTCTCAACGACGATGGCGTCCGTATCCTCAAGGTCGAAGGCGAGTCACTCGAGGGGGTTCTCAAGGAGCGTCCGAACAAGTACGGCAACATCACCGCAGGGACGGCCACATCGACTCTATATCTTGGCGGGTCGGGTGGCGTAGGAGGTGCTGGGGCGACCCCCACAGCGATCCTTCGGCAGTTGGTGTCCGACTGCTGTGTCACCAACACTGCGTTCCAGTACCAGATCGGTGGCACAGGACCGTTCTACTACCCTGAGCGGATCCCGTTCATCCAGACCGTGGGCGGCTATATTTCGGGCATGATCCCGGAGCCCACCGTGACTCCGATCATCCAGACCGAGATCGACACCCTGTTCAACACGATCAAGAGCCTTTGCGACATCTACCGCTTGGGCTTCCGTCTGGTCCGCCCGGCCGATGACTCGAAGCTATATTTCGAGGTCTACACCGGGTACGACCGTACGTCGTCTCAGAGCGTCCTGCCTGCGGTCATATTCTCGTCCGATCTGGACAACCTGACCGACACGTCGGATCTGACGTCGACCAAGGACCTCAAGAACACGGCGTACGTCTTCGCTCCGGGTGGCTCTCGGGTCGTCTATGGCGAGGGCGTGGACTCAACTGTTCTGGGGTTCCAGAAGAAGGTCCTGATCGTCGACGCAAACGACATCACGGACATCGTCGGAGTTGGTGGGGTTACCCTTGCCAGTCTCAACGCCAAGCTGGATCAGCGTGGTATGGAGGAGCTGGCCAAGCACCGGGTTCTCATTGGCTTCGACGGAAAGGTCCCGCAGAACTCTTCCCTGGTCTACGGGGTCGACTACAAGCTCGGCGACCTGGTAGAGCAGCGGAGCGATCGAGGTGCGCGCAACATCATGCGTGTGTCTGAGCAGATCTTTGTTCATGACAAGGAGGGCGAGCGTAGCTACCCCACCCTGACACTCGACTCGTTCCTGGTCGCTGGATCTTGGGATTCCGTGTCCATCACCAAGAAGTGGGACTCCGGTTACACGACCGAGGTCTGGAACTCGATGTAAGGGAGGAAGAAAATGGCTGCTGGAGACAGAGCGTTTGCCGCAGGCCTGGCAAAGGTCAGCGGTTCAACCGGACTGGTCAAGGACGGCGACGACGAGATCAACACGACTCGCGACTACATCGCAGACGTCATGAACTCGATCCCTGCTGTCTGGCCGCTCGCCAAGGGCGGTACAGGGGCTACGGACGCTGCCGGTGCACGCACAGCGCTGGGCCTCAAGGGCACCATCACGATTGACCCGGCGTCTCCCAGTGGCGGAAGCCCTGGCGACATCTGGTTCAAGTACACCCCGTAGGCCGCGGTGACTACCCTCTACAGCGCTTGGCAGGGTTCTCCCTACCAGGCCCGTATTCGGCTGGACTACACCGTTTCCTACACTGCGGACCACACGCAGGCGATCTTCAACTGCAACTTCTACGCCGAATTCGAGGGTTCCGTCTCGGACAGTGTCAACACCTGGGCCACCTCGGGCGACGGTACTGACGAGAGCGGTTCCAACATCGCATATTCCATCCCTTCGGGTGGTGGCGTGAAGCTGTTCAACACCGTGCCTGCGTTCCAGAAGAACACGGCGGCGTCTGTCTCAGGACGGATCGACAACGTGGGTGCTGTCGGAGACGGCGTCATCACGGGTACGTTCTCGCTCCCCACAGGTGCTCTTGCGCCATATTTCACCGATGGTTCGTACAGTGCAGATACCATCACGTCTACTTCTGCACGCATCATCGGGTGGGTCGCAACCGGCAACGGTGGCACGCTGAACAACCTGCAGGTCGAGTACAACAAGGCAGCCAACTCGACCGGATCCACGGTCATCACCAACGGCGCCTACGCGACCAGCAGGACGATCACGGGTCTCACCCCAAACACGACGTACTACGCTCGTGTGCGCTTCTCCAACAACACGTTCGGATATGGCGCATGGGGCGGCTGGGCCTCGTTCAAGACGGGATCTGGTCTGCCTGGGCCTCCCGCCGAGAGCTGGAGCATTTCCTCGACCGAGCAGGACACCGTCACGGCGATCGGAATCACGGTCCCGGACAACGGCGGTTCTGCAGTCGACGGGATTCTGTTCCGCATCAACACAACCGCGTCAGATACTGGCGCATCGGATACGTACGCTCCGGCGTATGTAGTCGCAGGGTCCATTGGTGGACTCATCCCTGGTACGCAGTACTACATGAGGTTGTTCGCCCACAACGCGAACGGCTACAGTGTCGGTACCGCCTGGAAAGCCTTCACAACCAAGGAAGGCGCCTGGGTCAATGTGGGGGGCGTATGGAAGCAGGCTGTTCCGTACGTAAACGTTGGGGGAGTCTGGAAGATCGCCCAGCGTTACGTCGCTGTATCAAACGGGAGTGGCGGCGTTAACTGGAAGCAATGACACCGGGGAGGGTGATAGCGCGTGAACGAGGAATCAGTAATCACGGCGATATTTGCCGGCGCCGGTGGTTTGGTGATCGCTATCTCGAAGCTGAACACCGACATCGCGCGTCGGCGCAAGTTCCAAGCCGAGTATCAGGAGGCACTCCTCTCTACGCAGGAGACACTGATCCAACAGCTTGAGATCCAGGTCGTAGACTGTGAGCGTCATATCTTCTCCCTCGAGCAGATCATGGCACGCGCAGGGATGGAGACCCCTCCTCGACCTGTATCTCTCTCGGCCAACTTCAACAAGAAAGGCAAGAAGACATGACTGACACCACTGGGGACCACGAGGTCCTCGACCAGCCCAAGAACCCGTGGCTCACGGACGACCAGTACAGCAAGCTCGAGTTCATCGCTCGGGTGTTCCTGCCTGGTCTCGCCATCGCCATCGGCGCCATCGGAACGCTCTGGGGCTGGGAGCCCACGGCCAAGGTCGCTGCGACCGTCGTGGCTCTGGACGCCCTCCTGGGTGTCTTCCTGGGCCGAGCGCAGAAGGCCTACGACAACTCCGACGCCAAGTACGACGGTTCCATCGACGTCGAGGTCAATCCGGAGGACGGTTCCAAGCTGATCTCGCTCAACCTCGAGGACCACCCGGACGAGATCGTCAACAAGGACCAGATCCTGTTCAAGGTCAACGCTCCTCCTGCCTCGTAACGCGTTCGCGAGCCAAACTTAGGCTATAGTGAGAACCCTACCTAAGGAGAACGCATGTTCAAGAAGCCCTCGCCCAATGACCTTGGACTCGAGAAGGCTATCGACGACGTGTTGACCCAACTCCCGCTATATCCCGCAAACTCCGAAGAGTACGCGGCGATGGTTACGCAGCTCGCCCAACTTCACGCCATGAAGGTCGCACAGACCCCGCCTGGTGTGAGTAAGGACGTGATCGTAACCGTCGTCGCCAACCTCGTTGGAATCGCGGTTATCGTCGGACACGAGCGCACGCACATCGTGACTTCAAAAGCCCTGACATTCGTCAAGAAGCTTCTGTAACACCGAGACCCCACGAAGGACCACCAAAGCTTAGACGGCTTGTATGACTATACACACATACAAGCCGTCTAAGCTTTGCCTTTTCTGGGACTTTGTGTTTGCAAAAATCCCGGGGGGGACAAATCCTGGAAACAAAGGTGCAAATCGGACATAAGGGTCGCATGGGATACAAGGGGTATATTGAGACCCCTACTATCTAAGGACCCCGAAATGACCAGCACCCTGTTCACTACGGCCAACGCCAAGATCGTCGGCAAGGTCATCGCCAAGGAAACCGCACTCGCGGCTGCCGAAGTTGCGATGGCCGCTGCCGTCCTTCTGACCGTCGGCTACGTGTACAACAAGTACACTGAGCACCAGGAGAACAAGAAGAAGTAGTCCCAAACCGACAAGCCCCACAAGGGCTTTAGGTTTTGCCCTCGCGACAAAATCATGTCCTATAGTGAGAGAGATCCCCCAAGGATCAGTAAACCAACATGACGTTGGGATACAACCTCTCATTCTTTTGCCTCATCCCGAGGCCTACCCAAGGAGGCACCATGGCTCAGCAACTGGTCACCGACCACAAGTACGAGATCGACATCCTGCGCAGCGTGCACACGGTTCAGGCCGGCCTCGCCGCCGACATGCTCGAACTGCACGACAAGACCGGGATCAGCCTGGACAACTGGGAGAACGCCCGCCAGTTCGTCGAGTCGCAGGTCCGCCTGGCAACCGCCAACCGCAAGTTCCAGATCACCCCGAACGGAGTCTGATATGTCCCGTGCCGGCCGTCACTACGGTTTCGGATCGTTCCTGTTCGACGTCATCATGACCTGCCTCACCGGCGGGTTCTGGCTGATCTGGGTGTTCGTCCGCGAGGTGCGTTCGTGAAGCAACTCACCTTCGACCACCCGGACATCATCTCATATCCCATCACGACCCAAGCGCTGATGGACCTGTTCCGTCACAACAAGCTCAAGGCGTCGAAGATCCGTCCTACCAAGGAGGAAGGGATCTGGGAGATCGACGAGAAAGTCTGGCTCAAGTTGGCCCTTGAGGATCGCCCCTGCACCTGGTGCGGCGAGATCATGGGCTATGAGGTTGACCCCTGCACCAAGGACCTGTGCGTCACGTGTGCGCACCCAGGAGAGGATGGCTGTTGATATGGGAGCCGTACGAGAGCTCTGGTTCGTCATCATCATGTTCGGTGGCCCCGCTCTCGCTGCAGTTTTGTGGGAGCAGCACAAGAAGCGCAAGGCGCGTAAGAACGAGTGGCGAGTCCTGACGGACTGGGAAGCCATGGGACGCGTCATCCAGTTGGGCGTGAACGAGGGCTACGAGGACGCTGTCAAGAAGAAGCGTCAGGCACTTCGCGACGACCATATCTTCAAGACCGTAGAGGAGTACAGGAATGACACTGCTTGATATCGCAAAGCGAGCGGAGAAGATCACGGTCGACAACTCGCCTCAGATCCTGACCGGGATCGCTGTCGTGGGCGTCGTCGGTACCGCATATCTCACCGGCAAGGCCACCATCAAGGCGCTTGACCTCATCACCGAGGAGCAGCGTCTGCTCGACCTGGAGCAGCAGAGCCACCCTCTGGAGCCCATGGAGAAGTTCAAGCTGACCTGGCTCGTCTTCGTCCCCCCGGTCATCGCCGGAGGTCTCACGATCGTCTGCATCGTGGGAGCGAACAGGATCGGATCGCGGCGCGCTGCAGCAGTCGCGGCTGCCTACACGCTCTCCGAGAAGGCCTTCACCGAGTACCGGGAGAAGATCGAGGAGAAGGTCGGCGAGAAGCGAGAGCAGAAGTACCGTGACGAGATCGCCCAGGACCGGGTCAATGCGAACCCGCCCACGGATATCTACGTCACTGCTGGTGGAGACGTCCTCTGCATGGACTCCATGTCAGGACGGTTCTTCCAGAGCAGCATCGAGACCCTTCGTCGGGCAGAGGCCCAGGTCAATCTGCAGATCATGAGCGACAACTACGCCAGTCTGACCGACTTCTACGACCGAATCGGGCTCGCTGGCACGGCATATTCCACGGAGGTGGGCTGGAACCTCGACAAGTCGCTCGAACTCGAGTTCAGCACCGTCCTCGCGGAGAACGACAAGCCCTGCATCTACGTCGGGTACCACACAGCGCCCATCAGGGACTACCACCGGCTCCACTAGTCGCGTAGAAAACACGCCCTATAGTGAGAACCCTACCCATCTACGAAAGGAAAGATCATGACCGACCAGGTCCACGACATCACCTCCCTTCCCGTCGAGCCGAAGATCCGCTTCAACAAGAAGTTCATCGCCATCGCAGCAGCCACCACCGTGGCCGTTGTCGGTGCGGTGTTCGTCCTGTCGAAGCTGAACTCCGACGACGAGACCGAGAACGTCGACGCCTGAGCCGTCATACTGACCCGATAGTCAGTAGACCCTCGAAGCCTAAAGCCCCCTAACAAGGACTTTAGGTTTTGCTTTGCCCAACCACAGACAAGGATACGAGCATGTACAAGAAGACCATCACCTACCCGAACTTCGATGGCGTCGAGATCACCGAGGACTTCTACTTCCACGTCACGCAGGCGGAGCTCGTCGAGCTCGAGGTCAGCGAGAAGGACGGCTTCACGGAGAACCTCCAGAAGATCATCGCCTCGAACGACGGCAAGGTCATCATCGAGACGTTCAAGAAGATCATCCTCATGTCCGTCGGTCAGCGATCGGCCAACGGCAGGGGCTTCGACAAGGACCCGGAGTTCGTCAAGGAGTTCGCTGGCACCGAGGCCTACTCGCAGCTCTTCGTCGAGCTGGCCACCAACGCCGGCTCCGCGGCCGAGTTCGTCAACAACGTCATCCCGAAGAAGCTCGCTGAGGCCGTCGAGGCGCAGCAGGCCGAGCAGGCCGGTCCTCCGGCTGAGGTCGAGATCCCCGCCGTCCCGGTGTCGGAGGAGAACCTCGAGAACGTCGAGTCCGCGGCACGTCCGCTGGCCGCTGACTTCGCTGCGATGTCGCAGGAGGAGTTCGAGGCCTGGAAGGCCAACCAGGGCTAGAAAGCTACGCAGGGAGGGGGATCAGCAAGGGCTCTCTTGTAGGGGTCTCACCCTATTCCGGATGCTGATCTTAAACGACCGCCGAGGCAGTTCCCCCCATGTAAAAAGGCGCCCCCGTCGCGTAGAAAACGGGTCCTATAATGAGACCCCTACCAAAGGAGAAGACAATGGACAAGACCAAGATCACCAAGCAGATCACGAAGATCGTTGTCGGAAACTCTGTCGCTTTCACCACAGCCAACATCATCACGGCGAACACCCACATCACCAAGACCCATCACAAGGTCTACGTGTACGTGGCCGCGTTCACCCTGGGATGGATGGTTTCGGAGAAGGCGGAAGAGTTCACCGACATGAAGATCGACGAGATCATCGCCGCGTGGAACGAAGTCAAGACCCAGACCGCCAACCAGAGCTAGAAGCCTCAAAGCCCGAATACCCCTAAACAAGGTATTTGAGCTTTCTATTTTTAGGAGCACCATGGAATACCCCAGCAACGCTCACAGCAAGAAGCCGGCTCCTGAGCCCAAGAAGGAGCCGAAGAAGATCGAGCAGGTCACGACCAGCGAGGTCATCCGGAAGAAGCCGGGTCTCGGCAAGCGGTTCCAGCAGATCTTCATCGGTGGCGACGCCAGCAGCGTTTGGGAGTACGTGGCCTATGACGTTCTGCTCCCGGCAGCGAAGGACATGGTGTCTGACGCGGTCAGCACCGGCATCGAGAGGATGCTCTTCGGCGAGGGCAAGTCGCCCAGTCGTCGTGGACGCGGAACCTCGTACGCCACCGGTCACACGAACTACGGAGGATATTCCAAGCCGGGCAGCAGCGTCAGCCGCTACGGCAAGGAGGAGCCTCGCCAGATGAGCCGTCGTGCCCGTGCAGCGCACAACTTCGACGAGATCTTCCTGGCAACCCGCGCCGAGGCCGAAGAGGTCATCACGCGTCTGTTCGATCTGGTGGACCGGTACGACTCCGCGTCCGTCAGCGACCTGTACGAGCTCGTCGGGATCACCGGCGACTTCACCGACGAGAAGTACGGCTGGGTCGATCTTCGTGGTGCTGGGGTGACCCGCAGTCGTGAGGGTTACCTGCTGAACCTCCCGAAGCCCGAACCGCTCGACTGATATCCACGACCACTCAACCAAGGAGATACCCATGAAGATGAACCTCGCCAAGGTCACCCGCACTGCGTCCATGACGCTGCTGAAGGCCAAGAAGAACTCCCCGCACATCATGTTCGGCGTCGGCCTCGTCGGCGTGGGCGTCGGTACGGTTCTCGCCTGCCGTGCCACGCTCAACATCCAGGACAAGCTCGACGAGCACCTGGGTACGCTCGACCAGATCAACTCGATGAAGCACAGCGGCTACACGGAGCAGGACCGTGTCCAGGACAAGACCGTCGTCTGGATCCGCATCGCCACGGACGTCTCCAAGGCCTATGGCCCGGCGATCATCATCGGTGGTCTCGGCGTGTCGTGCCTGGCCGGCTCGCACAACATCCTGACCAAGCGGAACGCGGCTGTCATGGCTGCCTACGCTGCCCTCGAGCGCTCGTACAACACGTACCGTGAGCGCGTCGCTGCCGAGATCGGTGAGGACCGTGAGCGAGAGCTTCACTACGTCGTCGCCGGCATCGACCTGCAGAAGCAGACGTTCGTCGAGGACGGGGTTCGGAAGAGCTCCAAGGAGATCAAGGACCACTCGCCCTACGCCCGCTTCTTCGACGAGTACTCGAGGAACTGGACGCCGATCGCAGAGCAGAACATGTTCTTCCTGAAGTGCCAGCAGAACTACATCAACGACCGTCTCAAGGTTCGCGGCCACGTGTTCCTGAACGAGGTCTACGACATGATCGGGCTCGACCGCTCCTCGGCCGGTGCCGTGGTCGGCTGGATCTACGAGGGCGACGAGGGCGACAGCTACATCGACTTCGGCATCTTCAACCCGGTCACGGACGCCAAGCGTGACTTCGTCAACGGCGCTGAGCGCTCCATCCTGCTCGACTTCAACGTCGACGGCGTCATCTACAACAAGATCTAGGAGGAACCATGGACATCAAGGCATATCTTCAGGCCCCCATTCCTCGCTGGGTTGCGATGGTGGCGGTCGTCGGAACGGGCATCACTGCAGGCGTCGGCGTCCACATCGGGATGCAGAAGGCCATGCAGGACGAGTACGACCGCCGGCTGGAGGAGGAGATCGCCAACGCGACGACCTTCTACACCCACATGGCGACGCACAAGAAGATCTTCGACACGCCGCAGGAAGCCGCTGAGGCTCTCCTGAACAACGACGAGGACCTGAAGGAGCAGTACGAGGAGGAGGTCGTGCGCTACATCACGATCGACAACGACGCTCCGGACGACGAAGACCTGACCGAGGTGTCGCACAACGTCTTCACGGATGCCACGCCCACCAGCGAGTGGGACCCCGAGGTCGAGGAGGCGGCGCGGACAACCGACGCTCCGTATATCCTCGAGCACGACGAGTTCTACAACAGCGACTTCAACACGCAGACGCTGACGTGGTACGAGGTCGATGAGGTTCTCGCTGCCGAGGACGACAGCCTGGTCGAGGACATCGACGGGATCGTGGGGGAGCAGAACCTCACGCGGTTCGGCCACGGATCTCGCGACAACAACGTGCTCTACATCCGGAACCCGAAGATCGACATGGACTTCGAGGTCATCCGGGCACAGGGTTCGTACGCGGAGATCGTCCATGGGATCGGTCTGCAGCACGAGGACCGGCCCGGCATCCGCAAGTTCCGCAGCTACGATGAGTGATGTCGCAGCCGCTGGATGAGTTGTACTTGGTGTGGCTCTACAGCAACATCGGCAACCCTGACCTGAAGTCACCGCGTCGGACCTTCTGGAAACTCGCACGAGAGCTCTTCACGACTGAGTTCGTTTGGTTCGTTCCGAACGATGACTCACGTGCTGACGATGGTCGCGAACTGCGGCTTGAGTTCATGCTCGACTGCGAGATTCCGGAGGTCGACCCGGATTGGATGGGGATGGGTTGCTCATATCTCGAGATGCTGATCGGTCTGTCGCGACGACTGGCATTCGAGACGGACAGTAACCCAAAGGATTGGTTCTGGCACCTGATGCAGAATCTGGGCCTACACGAGTACAACGACGCAACCAAGTTCAGTCCCAAGGATATCGAGGAGGTGACAGAAAGACTGACGTTCCGTACGTACGACGCCGACGGCCAAGGAGGACTCTTCCCCTTGCGTAATCCCGACCGCGACCAAACTAAGGTAGAGCTTTGGTACCAGCTCGGGGCATATGTGATCGAACACTCATAGGGAGGAGGTAAAGTGGATTTCTTCAAGATCGCTACTAGGGAAGCACGCGGCGGCGTGACAGAGATCTACCCGGAGTTCAGAGTTGGACGAACGAAGGACCTCATGGTTCGTGGCCGCTCGTTCTACGCGATCTGGGATGAGGAAGCTCATCTCTGGTCTACGGACGAGTACCACGTCGCTGCGCTCGTCGACAAGGAGCTCTACGCCTACGCGGACAACCTCGGTGGGATATCCGTCGTCAAGGACATGGGCTCGTACTCGACGCGCAGTTGGAAGCAGTTCAAGGAGTTCTGCGCTTCCATCGGTGACAACAACCACATGCTGGACCAGAACTTGACCTGGGCAAACTCAGAGGTCAAGAAGGAAGACTACGCAAGCAAGCGCTTGCCGTATGCCCTAGAGCCTGGAGATTACAGCGCATGGGACGAACTTGTGGGAGGCCTGTACTCCATAGAGGAGCGGGCAAAAATCGAGTGGGCTATCGGCGCTGTTGTCGATGGCGACGCAAAGACCATCCAGAAGTTCCTGGTGCTGTACGGCTCTGCTGGTACCGGTAAGAGCACGATCCTGAACATCATCCAGAAGCTCTTCATGGGTTACTGGACTACGTTCGAGGCAAGTGCCCTGGCCAACGCCAACAAGGACTTCGCCACTGAGGCTTTCAGTGGAGGTCCGCTCATTGCGATTCAGCATGACGGCGACCTGTCCAAGCTGACCGACAACACGAAGTTGAACTCGATCATCGCCCACGAGGAGATGCGGGTCAACGAGAAGTACAAGGCCGGCTACACCACGAAGATCAACGCAATGCTGTTCCTTGGTACGAACTCCGACGTCAAGATCTCGGACCGTAACTCGGGACTTATCCGTCGACTGCTTGACTGTGAGCCGACGGGTTCGAAGTTCGCCCCCCGCCACTACAAGACGCTCATGACTCGTATCGACTTCGAGCTGGGCGCGATCGCGTGGCACTGCCGTGAGACATATCGCGCGATGGGGAAGAACTACTACGACGACTACGTCCCGACGAAGATGCTGTTCAAGACGAACGTGTTCTTCAACTTCATCGAGGCGAACTTCGACGTGTTCAAGGCGCAGGACGGTACGACCCTTGGGCAGGCATATGCCCTGTACAAGGAGTACTGCGCTGACTCCAACGTCACGAAGGTTCTTCAGAGGCACCAGGTGCGCGAGGAACTGCGTGGTTATTTCAAGGAGTACCACGATCGCAAGATGGTCGACGGCGTGCAGAACTACAGCTACTACGAAGGCTTCCAGTTCGCGGGCATGTTCAAGGCGCCTAAGAACGAAGAAGGCAACTTCTCGTTGGTCCTCGACGAGACGGTTTCGGTGTTCGACACGGACTACTGCGAGTATCCGGCGCAGTACGCTACCGATAACGACACCCCTGCACAGAAGTGGGTAAGTGTAAAGACGACGCTTACGGATATCGACACGAAGAAGGTGCACTACGTCAAGGTTCCCGAGCAACACATTGTGATCGACTTCGATCTCAAGGGACCGCGTGGTGGCAAGGATCTCGAGAGGAACCTCGAGGCAGCTAGTAGTTGGCCTCCTACGTACGCCGAGCTCTCCAAGTCGGGTTCGGGGGTCCATCTCCACTACATCTACGACGGTGACGTGAGTGAACTCAGTCCGAACTACTCGGACGGAATCGAGATCAAGGTCTATTCGGGTGGCTCAGCTCTTCGACGCAAGCTGTCCAAGTGCAACCACATCCCGGTCGCCACGATCAACAGCGGGCTTCCTATGAAGGAGAAGAAGATGCTGCCAGCAACAACCATCCAGAGCGAGAAGGGACTTCGGGACCTCATCGCCAGGAACTTGCGCAAGGAGATCCACCCGGGCACCAAGCCCTCGATCGACTTCATCTACAAGATCCTGGACGACGCCTACCTGTCGGGAATGGTCTACGACCTCACTGACATGAAGCCTCGCATCCTGGCGTTCGCGAACAACAGCTCGAACAAGGCCATGGAGTGCATCAAGATCGTCATGAAGATGCAGTTCCAGTCGGAGAACGCGACCGAGGCCTACACGCAGGCAAGCGCAGACGACGCTCTGGGCGTTCCTGTGTTCTTCGACGTCGAGGTGTACCCCAACCTCTTCGTCATCTGCTGGAAGTACATGGGTGACGGCGAGACCGTCCGGATGATCAACCCGACTCCTGCCGAGGTGGCCGAGCTGTTCAAGCTCAAGCTTATCGGCTACAACAACCGTCGGTACGACAACCACATCCTGTACGCCCGCTTCATGGGCTACAGCAACGAGCAGCTCTACGAGCTCAGCCAGAAGATCGTCAGCAACAACCGGTCTGCGATGTTCGGGGAGGCCTACAACCTCAGCTACGCCGACATCTTCGACTTCTCGTCCAAGAAGCAGAGCCTCAAGCTCTTCGGAGTGGAGCTCGGTCTGCACCACGTGGAGATGGATATCCCGTGGGACCAGCCGGTTCCGGACGACATGGTCGACGCCGTGGTCGAGTACTGCGTCAACGACGTGATGCTCACCGAGGCCGTGTTCGAGGACCGCGAGCAGGACTTCATCGCTCGTCGGATCCTGAGCGACCTCTCGGGTCTGTCCATCAACACCACCACGCAGAACCACACCGCGAAGATCGTCTTCGAGGGAGACAAGGAAGCAAACCGGTCCTTCGTCTACACCGATCTGAGCGAGATGTTCCCGGGGTACGAGTTCGACTACGGCAAGTCCACCTACCGCGGCATCGAGCCCGGTGAAGGCGGATATGTCTACGCCGAACCTGGCTACTACGAGGACGTCGCAGTTCTGGACATCGCGTCCATGCACCCCACCTCGATCGAGCAGCTCAACCTGTTCGGGAAGTACACGAAGAACTTCTCGGCACTGAAGGCTGCTCGTATCGCGATCAAGCACGGCCAGTACGACTCGGCAAAAAAGATGCTGGGTGGAAAGCTCGCTCCGTATCTCGACGATCAGGAGAACGCCGAAGCGCTTTCGTACGCGCTGAAGATCGTCATCAACATCGTGTACGGCCTCACGAGCGCGAAGTTCGACAACGCGTTCCGTGACCCGCGCAACAAAGACAACATCGTTGCCAAGCGTGGGGCGCTGTTCATGATCGACCTGCAGCACGAGGTGCAGGCGCTCGGGTACACGGTCGCACACATCAAGACCGACTCGATCAAGATCCCGAACGCTGACCAGTTCATCATCGACTTCGTCACCAAGTTCGGGCACAAGTACGGCTACGACTTCGAGCACGAGGGCACCTACGAGAAGATGTGTCTGGTGAACGATGCCGTGTTCGTGGCACGAGAGAAGGGCAAGTGGAAGGCTGTGGGTGCGCAGTTCCAGCACTCATACGTCTTCAAGACGCTCTTCACGGCCGAGGAGGTGACGTTCGATGACCTGTGCGAGACTCGCAGTGTCATGCAGGGCGCCATGTATCTCGACTTCGAGCACGACCGTCCTCTGGCAATCGCAGAGGGCATGATCCACGTCGGACGCACTGGCAGGTTCATCCCTGTTCGTGAGGTCGGCGCCAAGCTCTATCGCATCAAGGACGACAAGAAGTTCGCTGTGACCGGCACGAAGAACCACCTCTGGGTGGAAGCGGACATGGTGAACCAGTACGCGCAGTTCGACCTGGCCGAGAAGATCGACATGTCGTACTTCGACAACCTCGCCGCAGAGGCAGTGCGGACTATCGAGAAGTTCGTTCCTTACGAGGATCTCACGGACTGACCAAGAAGGAGAAAGTGATATGAAGGGTGGCATCAAGACCGCCAACAAGTTCGACCGCTGGATCGACGCGCTCCTCAACCGGCTCTTCAGGCCGGACCCTCTCGTCATGCGTTTGGACGAGCTCTTCAAGCCCTCAACCCCCAAGAAGGGGAAGTGATGGACGGAAGTCAGGTGTTCCGACGTGAGTACTTCGACGACATGGAGCACGCAAAGAAGATCACGTTCGACTACATCAAGACGTGGTTGTTCAAGACGAACAAGCACCTCACGTTCGGTATCGACGAGCTGTTCATCATCCAGTTCAGCCGGACGCTGCAGCACAGCAAGACGTGGATCACAACGACCTTGCCCGACGGCATGTACTACGAGGTCACCCACAACGGGGACGACGGCGAGTGGTACATCAACGCCTACAAGAAGGTCGACAAGGTCGTCTACCAAGACGAGGAGGCTCCAGAAGAATGACCAAGACAGTGCCCGTGGTGTATTACATCAGGGGTGAACGGCGAGTGATCGGGGAGGCCGTTGTAGATCTCAACGACTTCCCTGTCACTGGCAAGAGCGAGATCAACCTCAACAACGCCGGCATCAGCGATAGGAAGGACAGCTAGACATGGCTGCAAACGACAAGAACGTGGTGATGGAGAACGTCCGCATCATCTTCCGCAACTTCTCCGGCAAGGAGGGGCAGTACAACCGCGAGGGTGACCGCAACTTCGCCGTCCTCCTGGACGACAAGACCGCGGAGCAGATGGCCAAGGACGGCTGGAACGTCAAGGTCCTCAAGGCTCGCGAGGAGGGTGACGAGGACCAGCCCTACCTGACCGTCGCCGTGAACTTCAAGGGCCGTCCGCCTCGGGTCGTCATGGTCACCTCTCGTGGCCGCACGAACCTGGGCGAGGACGAGGTCAGCGTGCTCGACTTTGCTGACATCAAGAACGTCGACCTGATCGTCGGCCCGTACGAGTGGGTCGTCAACGGTAAGACCGGCGTGAAGGCGTACCTGCAGTCGATCTACGTCACCATCGAGGAGGACGCACTCGAGCTCAAGTACGCGTCCGACGAGGAGTGAACTGGCTCCTCCTGGTGTTGGTCGGCCTGGGCTGTCTGTTCGTGGGGTTCTGCCTCGGAGCATTCGTAGCCTCGGCCGGCCATGCCGGGCACATGTACGACCTTCTCGCCAAGAATCACTTCGGTGACGAACTGGCCAAGAAGCGCGAGACGAAAGACCCACCCACAACCCGATAGGGATCAACCATGCAGACCGTTATGTACACCCGCAAGCCCCTCACGGTCGAGGCCGTCCAGGTCACCGACGAGAACCTCTACGAGGTCGCCCAGTGGTCGGGCGGAGACGTCAACACCAACCCGCACACCGGCAAGAAGCACATCCAGGTCGCCGTCCTGCACCCCCTGCACCAGAAGCAGTCGCGTGCATCGGTGGGTGACTGGGTTCTCAAGTCCTCGCAGGGGTTCAAGATCTACGCGGACACGGCGTTCCAGAAGGGCTTCGAGCTCGCCGGGACGTTCGAGTCCCTCGAGGAGCCCGTCAAGGACCTGCTCAAGGCAGCGTTCGATCACGATGGCATCCAGCCCACCCCCTAGGTGGTTCGACTACGCTCTTGGTGGGGTCTTTGCAATCCTCATCACGTTCGTGGTCGTAACCTCCATCCTCACAACGCTCTAAGGAGAGATATGTCCAACCCCAACGTCGAGGAAGAGCTGCAGGAAGCCGAGAAGATCCTGGCGCAGCTCCTGGTGTTCGCTCAGTACGGAGCACCCGCCGGCATCAGCCCGAAGAAGATGACCGATCTGTTGTACAAGCAGGTCGAGCACTTCCTCAGGCGCAGCGAGCCGGAGTCGATCTACTTCGAGCGTTTCGGCGACAAGGACTTCGTCGAGGTCATGCTCGAGGGTCAGCCTGCCGAAGGGCAGTTCAAGTTCCAGCAGCCCATGGGAATCAAGACGTTCCCGGACGACTGTGTCTGCGGACAGTGGAGCGAGTCCCCGACCGAGGTCCACATGATCTCGGCGCCCTGTTACTACACGGAGGTCTGATATGGGCAAGACCAAGTACGGCTACAGCCAGAAGAAGCTCGAGCAGAAGGCGTTCAAGCGTGGCATCTCGGTCGAGAGCTACGTGAACTACCTGAAGATGCGGGCGAGCGGGATCATCGTCTTCCCGCTCAACGACTAGGATCCCTTAGGCCTAGTGCGGTGGGGTCTTGCGGACCAAGCGAGTTCGCTAAGACTTAAACGACAATGCCCCGGTTGTGCCCACGTGGGAAGTACCGTCACACACCCCTTGGAATAGAGGGGCCGACAGTCCCTGACGTGTACGGACGGTAAAGCTTAGAGACATACTGCCCGCAGCATTCAGTTGGCGATGGCAGTCCACCCCTTGATACGCACGTGTAAGGAGGTGAGACCAATGCGACGCCCCTAAAAAGGGCACAGCGACGTGGGTGGGGGGAGTCTGGGACGCGCCTGGATTCCTCCCACCCACCCTTCCACTGGCTATAACTTTCCGAGTCGATACCTAAAAGGAGCTATGATATGCCAGCGATGAGAACGTACAAGGTGACTGAGACACGTACCCTCGAGGTGCGCGCAGACAGTCCCGCCACGGCCATGCTCGTTGGGGCGCTTCGCCTCGACCGGATGCCGAACAACCCGGCACTCACCGGTTCCGTCACACGTGTGCCCCGCGTCGTCGGGCTAGAGGTAGAGGAGATCTGATGAAGCTCGAGGGTATCCCGAACGAGTTCAAGCACGACCACGACCTGAGCGTCACGCTGAAGCTGGACGTCGACGTCAAGGACACCATCAACGAGATCGTCACTGCCACGGCGTGTACGGCCGTCTGCGCTGTGGGGTTCATCCTGCTCCTGAAGAAGGTCATCCGGTGAAGCTCTACCCACACCAGGAGGAGGCCCTCGGAAAGATGCACAACGGATGCGTTCTGTGGGGTGGTGTGGGTACTGGTAAGTCGCTCACAGCGATGCAGTACTACATGGACAACGAGGCTCCCAAGAACCTCTACGTCATCACCACCGCAAAGAAGCGCGACTCACTGGACTGGGACGAGGAAGCTGCCCGGTACGGTATCGGCAAGGAGAAGGACGCAACCACGCAGGGGCTCCTCACTGTCGACTCATGGAACAACCTGCACAAGTACACGGAGGTGGAAGGTGCGTTCTTTATTCTGGACGAACAGCGGCTTGTGGGGAGTGGAGCTTGGACCAAGAGCTTCCTTAAGATCGCGAAAAGGAATACGTGGATCCTACTTAGTGCTACTCCTGGGGACACGTGGTTGGATTATATACCCGTGTTTGTGGCGAATGGGCACTATAAGAATCGCACGCAGTTCAAGCACGAGCACGTCGTCTACAGGTACGGTAGTAAGTTCCCGAAGGTGGATCGCTACCTCGGAGTCCGAAAGCTCCTAGCACTGAGGGAGCAGACTCTCGTCGAGATGCCGTACGAGCGGCACACGAAGCGGGAGGTGCACTGGGTCGACGTTGAGTTCGACTGCGAGAAGTTCGACCGCGTCCTTAAGCGGCGGTGGCACGTCTACGAGGACAGGCCACTGAAGGACGTGGGCGAGCAGTACCGCGTGATGCGCAAGGTCGTGAACAGTGACCTAGATCGACTGGAGAAGGTACACGAGCTCCTCGAGATCCACGACAGGTTGATCATCTTCTACAACTTCGACTACGAGCTGGAGATGCTGAGGAGCCTGGCACGCGTGACAACTGTGGCTGAGTGGAACGGCCACAAGCACCAACCACTGCCAGACGGTGATAGCTGGGTGTACCTGGTCCAGTACGTGGCGGGTAGTGAAGGGTGGAACTGTACGACTACGGACGCGATGGTCTTCTGGAGCCTTACCTACTCTTGGAAGAACTGGCAGCAAGCGTTCGGACGAATTGACCGTTTGAACACCCTTTACACCGATCTGCACTACTATGTCCTGTTTTCGAGGTCATACATCGACAAGCAGATCAAGCATTCGTTGGACCACAAGCAGTCTTTCAACGAAAAACGTACTTGGTGAGCACAAAACCTTGTGAAATACCTATACAAACACTTTCTTGTACGCGCAAAGAAAGTACCTAAAAGGTATCATGATTGTAATCACAAGGACTTTTCGGAAACCGTATTCACAACAACCCTAAAGGAGGAGCTCCATGGAGTGGCATGATCTGGCACACCTTGGCTACCCTGGCTACTCAGTGAGTGACATGGGGGATATCCGTAACGACTACACGGGTCGCATCCTCAAGCCGTCGTACAACCAGGCGGGTGTCCTCAAGGTCGGGATGATGAACCGGGACGAGAACGTACAGGAGGTGCATGGGGTTGCCTCGTTGGTAGCCCTCTGCTTCCTCCCTGGCGGAGAGCCCGGCGACTGTGTCATCAACAAGGATGGCAACCGAGCCAACAACGACGTCGACAACTTGGCGTGGCGACCTAACTGGTTCGCTAAGCGCTACCACCGTCAGTTCCGCATGGTGAGCCCTCTGATCGTCACGAGGCTTCTCTGTGTGGACACGGAAGAGATCTTCGAGAACTCTGCTGATGCAGCCAAGCACTTTGGTCTGTTGGAGCGAGACATCCTGCGATCTGTATCGAGCGGTATGCCGGTCTTCCCCATCATGTACAGGTTTGTCCTGTTTGACGTGGAATAGGTATCAGTTCGTAACAGAATCGTGGGCTATGGTAGAAGGGGTAGACTAAACTCTACTCATATTCCCTTCTTTTTGCGAAACTAGGAGGGCACATGAGAGAAGCAGATTACCAGAGGCAGCTCATCACGGAACTGAAGCACATGTTCCCAGGCTGCATCATCGTCAAGAACGACTCTGGATATCTCCAAGGTTTCCCCGATCTCACCATTCTCCACCACGACAAGTGGGCAGTCCTTGAAGTCAAGGGATACGCCGATGCGCCGGTTCAGCCGAACCAGCAGTACTACATCGAGCTCCTGGACAACATGGCCTTCGCCGCTTTCATCTACCCCGAGAATGAAGAGGAGATTCTGAGTGCTCTTCAACGCGCATTCCAACCTCGCAGGGCAACACGCGTTCCTCAGCGCTAGCAAGTACCACTGGGTGAACTACGACGAGGAGAAGCTGGACCGTGTCTACATCGCCGCACTGGCGTCAAGGCGCGGAACCGAGCTTCATGAGTTTGCCCATGAGGCAATCCGACTCGGCATCAAGTTGCCCCGTGCACAGCGCACGCTGAACATGTACGTGAACGACGCAATCGGATATCGCATGAAGTCGGAGCAGGTCCTGTACTACTCGGACAACGCTTTCGGCACTGCGGATTCGATCTCCTTCAAGAAGAACTTCCTGCGCATCCATGACCTGAAGACTGGGATCACACCCACGTCGCACCATCAGCTCGATGTGTACGCAGCTCTCTTCTGCCTGGAGTACCGCTTCAAGCCTCACGAGATCGAGATCGAAACTCGCATCTACCAGAACGATGAGGTTCGTGGAGCAACACCTGACCCTGATGACATCGCGCACATCATGGATCGGATCGTCACATTCGACAAGCGCATCGAGGTCATCAGAAGGGCGGCGGAGCAGTGAGCACGTTCGACGAAGACAGCTTCGCCCACTACGGCACGCCCCGCAAGTCTGGGCGATACCCGTGGGGTTCTGGCGGAGACGAGACTGCGAACAACAGGAGCTTCCTTGGCTACGTCGAGGGACTCCGCAAGCAGGGTCTGAGTGAGCCCGAGATTGCGCGGGGTATCGGTATCTCCACTGGAGACGACAAGTACTCCACCACGCAGCTTCGTGCTCAGAAGACCATCGCGATCAACCAGATCAAGAATGCCGATATCACGCAGGCACAGCGCCTCAAGGACACCGGCATGTCGAACGTGGCCATCGGCAAGGAGATGGGGATCAACGAGTCCTCGGTTCGTTCTCTTCTCGCCCCTAGCCAGAAGAACAAGGTGGATCAGCTCCACAACACTGCGGATATGCTGCGCAAGCAGGTAGCCGAGAAGGAGTTCGTCGACGTTGGCGTCGGTGTAGAGAGACACATCGGCATCACCCGAGGCAAGCTGAACACCTCGATCGCCATCCTCAAGGAAGAGGGCTACAAGGTCCACTACGTCAAGGTGGAGCAGTTGGGCACGGGTCACCAGACTACGGTCCAGGTCCTCACGAAGCCGGATGTTCCATATTCCGAGGTCTTCAAGAGGCGTGGCGAGATCAAGCAGGTCACCGACTTCACCGAAGACGGCGGCGACAACTACGGCGGCATCCACCCGCCCGTGTCCATATCCTCCAAGAGGGTAGCGATCAAGTACGCAGAACAGGGAGGCTCTCATGCTGACGGCGTGGTCTATGTTCGTCCGGGAGTCGACGATGTCTCACTGGGCGGTTCACGTTATGCGCAAGTACGTATTGCGGTAGACGGAACGCACTACCTCAAGGGCATGGCCATGTACAAGGATGACCTGCCCAAGGGAGTTGATCTCGAGTTCCACACGAACAAGAGTGACACCGGTAAGAAGCACGATGCCATGAAGAAGATGGGTGAGGATCCCGAGAACCCCTTCGGAGCCATCATCGACCGTCAGCATGGTGTCATGAACATCGTCAACGAGGAAGGTGCATGGGACCAGTGGTCTCGTAACCTGTCCTCGCAGTTCCTGTCCAAGCAGAGTCCTTCGCTCGCCAAGTCGCAGCTCGACATGACTTACGAGCGCAAGAAGAACGAGCTTGACGAGATCGCATCACTGACCAACCCCGCCGTTCGTAAGCGGTTGCTGGATGCTCACGCTGAAAGCATCGACTCGGCAGCAGTGCACCTGAAGGCAGCAGGTCTGCCCAAGACTGCAAACCACGTGATCCTTCCGTTCGACAGTGTGAAGGAGAACGAGATCTATGCGCCGAACTATCGAAATGGTCAGCGCGTTGTGCTGGTACGCCACCCGCACGGTGGAACATTCGAGATTCCTGAGCTCACTGTCAACAACCGCAACCCTGCGGCTAAGGCAGCTCTCGGAAATGCGAAGGATGCTGTTGGGATCCATCACAAGGTAGCTGAGAAGCTGTCGGGTGCAGACTTCGATGGCGACACCGTGCTTGTCATTCCCAACGATCACGGGAAGGTCAAGACTTCGAACACCCTTGCTGGGCTGAAGGATTTCGATCCCAAGACTCAGTACAAGGCCTATGAGGGCATGAAGCCCATGTCGGCCAGAACCAAGGGATTCGAGATGGGTGATGTCTCCAACCTCATCACGGATATGACGATTCGCGGAGCCTCAAATGTCGAGCTCGCTCGAGCCGTTCGACACTCCATGGTCGTCATTGACGCAGAGAAGCATCACCTCAACTACAAGCAGTCAGCAATCGACAACGGCATCAAGCAGCTCAAGCTCAAATATCAGTCGACTCCAGGAAAGACGAGTCTTGGCGCATCGACCCTGATTTCTAGGGCCAGTGCCAGGCAGGATGTCGCAGAGCGGAAGCAGAACTTCACAGTCGACCCTGCCACAGGGCAGAAAATATACACACCGACTGGTCGTACCCGCACTGATGCCAAGGGCAACGTCACTACGGTGATGCAGCGCTCCAAGAAGCTGGCTGAGACCACCGATGCGCACACCCTCTCTTCAGGACAGCCCATTGAGAAGGTGTATGCAGAGCACAGCAACAAGCTGAAGGCACTGGCCAACCAGGCAAGAAAGGAATCGGTCACTACCAAGACGATCCCCTATTCGCCTAGTGCAGCCACCCACTACGCAAAAGAAGTGGCCTCCCTCAACAGCAAGTTGAACATCGCTCTCAAGAACGCCCCCCTCGAAAGGCAAGCCCAGATCCTTGCAAATGCCGCCATCTCCGCAAAGCGGCGTGCCATGCCCGACATGGACGATGCGACTCTCAAGAAGCTCAAGTTTCAAGAGATGACCAAGGCAAGGCTTCGTACTGGGGCCAAGAAAGAGCTTGTTGAGATCAGTCCTTCTGAGTGGGATGCCATTCAAGCGGGTGCTGTCAGCAACGCCAAACTCACATCCATCCTGTCCAACACCGACCTTGAGCATGTCAAGAAGCTCGCCACCCCTAAGGTGGACAAGGTCATGACCAATGCTAAGAAGTCTCGTGCAGAAGCCATGCTCAAGCAGGGCTACACGCAGGCAGAGGTAGCAGAGGCTCTAGGTGTAGGCCTTACCACACTCAAGTCTGAGCTTGGGTAGAAGGGATCTAGATCATGCAGTCCATGCTTACTACGATCGACAATCCTTTCGATCCCTTCACTCACTTCAATGAGTGGCGCCAGTGGGACGAGAGCAGTGGCTACTACACTCTTTCGTTCCTTGCAAGGATCGTCATCACATCAGATGAATTGTCTGATGAAGATCAAGAGCTTGCCATCGAAGATGCCATTGACGAGATCGTTCGCGAGAACGTTGCTGGTGTCTACCGAAAGGTGGTCAAGAGCTGATTGTGTGTGGGGAAGCACATGATCGGTACAACTAAATAACAACTGAATAGAGTTGATCAGAACATAGCAAATGTGGATAGTGATCAAGCATCGCGGCTTCGCATCACAGCACAATGCAAACAGAAATCTGATCGAACTCGACACAGTTCGGTGTGGGGGGGAGGGGGTCGCGAAAGACTCCCCCCCTCTGCATCGGCTGCCTCCCAAAAAATGCCCCGAGGGTCCCAAAAGGTGGAGCAATCCTACTTCTAAACCCTCCGGAACTAGGTACCAACCACGGGGATACCAAGAGAAGGTGAGAGCAATGTCAGCACAACTTCCGAAGCCAGTGCCCCACGACGAGATTCTGGGTCGTCTCGACAAGCTCGAGCGAACTTCGAGGATCCTTTGGTGGGTTCTTTCGTTCTACATCATCCTCGCGACGCTCTTCATCTACGCAACCCAGTAGCAGTTCGACTCTCGAAGGGAGTGACCATGGCTGCAGCACGTAAGTCAGCAGAGGATTCGACTCCTCGGCGCCGCAGGCCTGCCACAACCCTCGACGCTCGGGAGAACCAGATGATTTCCCTCGCCGTGGACCTTGCTGAGAAGCAACTCCGCGAAGGGACCGCGTCCGCACAGGTAGTCACGCATTTTCTGCGGCTAGGCACTTCTCGAGAGCGTCTAGAGCAGGAGAAGCTTCAGAAAGAGAACGAACTCCTCCGATCCAGGACTGAGCAGATCGCTTCTGCCGCCAGAGTAGAGGAGCTCTACACCACAGCCCTCAACGCGATGCGTTCGTACGCTGGACAGGTGGTGGACGATGGCGATGAAGGCGATTACTAGGTCATATCGCCAGCTAAGGCGACTGGAGACGTTCGAAGAGCGCTTCCACTACCTTTCGCTGCCAGGAACCGTCGGCCACTCCACGTTCGGCTTCGATCGGTACATCAACCAAGGTTTCTACCGATCCAGAGAGTGGAAGTTGCTCCGTGACGAGGTAATCGTCCGCGACAACGGCTGCGATCTCGGCATCGAGGGCTTTGAGATCCACAGTCGGCTCCTCGTGCACCACATGAACCCTCTGACCGCAGAGGAGATCGCTCGAGGCGACGACGTTCTATCAGACACGTCAGTTCTGATCACCACGACACACCGCACGCACAACGCCATCCACTATGGCGACGAATCGCTTCTTGCACTGCCTCGCGCACCCCGTGTGCCAGGTGACACGAAGCTCTGGTAACCGATCAAGGAGGTGACACCATGAGCGACAGCATCCTGACCAACACCAAGAAGGTTCTCAGCATCCCCGCCGACTACCCGGCCTTCGACGAAGACATCATCATGCACATCAACTCCGTTTTCTCGACCCTGACCCAGCTGGGCATCGGTCCTGTGGACGGTTTCATGATCGACGACGACACCGCCGTGTGGACCGACTTCATCGGCACTGATCTGAACCTGAATCCGGTCAAGACCTACGTCTTCCTCCGAGTTCGGCTCCTGTTCGACCCGCCCACAACGTCATACCACATCGACGCCGTCCGCCGGCAGATCGAAGAGCTGGAATGGCGTCTCAACGTTTACCGAGAGGAGGACGCATGGACCGACCCGAATCCTCCGGTGGTACCGGTGGACCCGTATCTGTAGAGGACTTCCTTGAGCACCACGGTGTCAAGGGCATGAAGTGGGGAGTGCGTCGCAACAAGACCACTGCCCGCCTCGAGCGCGTCGCCTCTGGCACGGCCTCGAAGTCCGACAAGGTCAAGACCGCTCTCGGTGTTGGCACCGGTGGCTACGGCGGCGCCGTCGGCTATGCGCGTGCGGGCAAGCGAGCTGAGGCTCGTCGTGCTGCTGACGTCAAGCGTGGTCAGAAGGCGGACAAGAAGTGGGAGAAGAGCATCTACACCATGAAGGGTGCAGTTGCCGTCCACAACAACGTCGCCAAGCAGATGAACGGCGGGATGCTCGACAAGCTCAACAACAACCCGAAGTACAAGGACAAGAACCTCTACGAGAACCCCAAGCTTCAGGCTCAGTACCACAAGGAGTACGCGAAGCTGGCGTCCGAGGCCTACACCAAGGCCGTCAAGGAGGTTCACGGGTCGAGCCCAACGGGCGACAAGGTGGCTGTGTACGTCGACCACCCAATCAACCCGCGGATCGTGGTTCAGAGCAAGAGCGTCAAGCACGCAGATGCGACCGAGCCCGACCTGGTCATCAACCTGAAGCTCGACGACAACGGCTTCGTTCTCGAGGCCGCTGAGGCCGAGCTCAAGCACAACGACGCGGACGTCGAGGCATTTCTCGAGCATGTCGGAATCAAGGGCATGAAGTGGGGCGTTCGTCGGGACCGTACTCCGGCCGGACAGACCGTCGCCACGCAGAAGAAGCCTGGCGGCAAGGTCAAGGTCGTGGGAGGCAAGAGCATTCCGGCTCACCCTGACGCGATCAACGCCAAGGTCTCCGCTCAGCGGGCCAAGAAGAGTGGCACTCACGCGCTCAGCAACAAGGAGCTGCAGGATCTCGTCACTCGGATGAACCTCGAGAAGCAGTACTCGACTCTGTCGTCGAAGCCCAAGGACCAGACGGTCTCGGCGAAGATCGACAAGGGCGAGAAGTACGCGAAGAAGGCGGTCAAGGTCGGCAAGACCGGTCATGACGTCTACAAGTTCGCGAAGTCCCCGGCGGGCATCGCAATCGCAGCGAGCATCGCCAAGAAGCTGGCGTAGAAGGGAGGGCACATGAGTCTGTCGAACAAGGCGACGCCGCGGTACTACTACCAGTTCCGGGCGAAGGTCATTGCGGGCGAGATCCCAGTCAACCGCGAGATCACGCTAGAGATGAACCGCATCGACGCGCTCATTGCCAACCCGAACATCTACTACGACGACGAGGCCGTGGAGGGGTGGGTTCGATATTGTGAGAGTGAACTAACTCTCACCGACGGAACCGACCTCTACCTCCTGCCTAGCTTCAAACTGTGGGCCGAGCAGATCTTCGGCTGGTACTACTTCGTCGACCGTAGCGTTTACGTTCCGGGCAAGGAAGGGAAGGGCGGCTCTTACGTCACCAAGACGATCAAGAAGCGTCTCACCACGAAGCAGTACCTGATCGTCGCTCGAGGAGCAGCCAAGTCGATGTACGGTTCGTGCATCCAGAGCTATTTCTTGAACGTGGACACAACGACGACTCACCAGATCACCACCGCGCCTACAATGAAGCAGGCGGACGAGGTCATGTCACCTTTCCGCACCGCTATCACCCGCGCGCGTGGGCCGCTCTTCAAGTTCCTGACCGAAGGTTCGCTGCAGAACACCACCGGCTCTCGGGCCAACCGTGTGAAGCTCGCGTCAACCAAGAAGGGCGTGGAGAACTTCCTGACTGGGTCGATCCTTGAGATCCGACCGATGGCGATCAACAAGCTTCAGGGTCTTCGTCCGAAGATCTCGACCATTGACGAATGGCTTTCCGGCGATCTCCGTGAGGACGTCGTTGGTGCGGTAGAGCAGGGAGCCTCCAAGCTCGATGACTACCTCATCGTCGCAATCAGTTCCGAGGGAACCGTTCGAAACGGCTCGGGTGACACCATCAAGCTGGAACTTGCCGATATTCTGAAGGGCGAGTACTCAGCACCCCACGTTTCGATCTGGCACTACAAGCTGGATGAGCTCGAGGAGGTAGGTGACCCCGCCATGTGGGTCAAGGCCAACCCAAACCTCGGACTGACCGTCACCTACGAGACTTATCAGCTTGATGTAGAACGAGCAGAGAAGGCGCCTGCGTCCAGGAACGACATTCTGGCCAAGCGCTTCGGCATTCCGATGGAGGGGTACACGTACTTCTTCACATACGAGGACACGCTCGTGCATCGCCCGCGCAAATTCTGGGAGATGCCGTGTGCTCTGGGTGCTGACCTCTCGCAGGGCGATGACTTCTGTGCTTTCACATTTCTCTTCCCGCTTCCGGGTGGGAAGTTCGGCGTGAAGACACGCTCTTACATCACCTCTCTCACACAGATGAAGCTCCCGGGCGCGATGCGTCACAAGTACGAGGAGTTCATCGAAGAGGGAAGCCTGCACGTTCTGGAAGGCTCCGTCCTCGACATGATGGAGGTCTACGAAGACCTCGAGACTCATATTGAGGAGTCGCGTTACGACGTTCGCGCCCTAGGGTTCGACCCGTACAACGCCAAGGAGTTCGTTACCCGTTGGGAGCAGGAGAACGGTCCCTTTGGGATCGAGAAGGTCATTCAGGGCGCTCGTTCTGAGTCTGTCCCGCTGGGTGAGCTCAAGATCCTGGCCGAAGAGCGAATGCTCATATTCGACGAGAGCCTGATGTCCTTTGCCATGGGCAACGCCATCACTCTCGAGGACACCAACGGCAACCGCAAGCTGATGAAGAAGCGTTCCGAAGACAAGATCGACAATGTGGCTGCCCTCATGGACGCCTACATTGCCTACAAGGCCAACAAGGAGTCATTCGAATGAGCGAGGAGGTGACACATGGCAAGAATCAGTGATCGTTTGAAGCACGCATGGAACGCGTTCTCAAACCAGGAGCAGCCTCTCGAGGATTTCTCCCACGGCATCGTGAACTACGGAGGCCCGCCCTCGCGCGGAAGCATGAGGTTCTCAAACGAGCGCTCGATCATCTCCTCGATCTACACGAGGCTCAGCATCGACGTCTCCGGAGTGGCTATCAAGCACGTCCGGCTCGACGACGAGGAGCGATACCTCGAGGATCTTGACACCGGGCTCAACTACTGCCTCACGGTAGAGCCGAACTTGGACCAGGGTCCACGACAGATCCGTCAGGACATGGCTCTGTCGCTCTTCGACAACGGCGTGATCGCGATCGTTCCGATTGACACCACGACGAACCCGACAGTGACTGGGTCGTTCGACGTCAAGACGATGCGAGTCGGGAAGATCACGCAGTGGTACCCGGCGCACGTCAAGGTCGAGGTCTACAACGAGAAGAAGGGGATCCGCGAGGAGGTGGTCTTCGAGAAGAAGACTGTCGCCATCGTCGAGAACCCGCTCTACTCGGTCATGAACGAGACGAACTCAACTCTTCAGCGACTGATCCGGAAGCTCAACCTTCTGGACGCGGTCGACGAGGCCAGCGGTTCGGGCAAGCTCGATCTGATCATCCAGCTCCCCTACGTTGTGAAGTCTGAGGCTCGAAAGACCCAGGCCGAGCAGCGAGCAAAGGACATCGAGTTCCAGCTCAAGGGAAGCAAGTACGGCATCGCCTACACCGACGGCACCGAGAAGATCACTCAGCTCAACCGGCCTGCAGAGAACAACCTGATGGCCCAGGTCGAGTACCTGACCAAGCAGCTCTACATCCAGCTCGGTCTGACTGAAGAGGTCATGAACGGCACCGCCGATGAGGCGACCATGCTGAACTACATGAACAGGACCATCGTCCCTATCCTGGACGCAATCGTGGAAGCTATGTCTCGATCCTTCCTCACCAAGACCGGACGCACTCAGAACCAGGCGATCAAGTACTTCCACGATCCCTTCAAGCTGGTTCCGATCGCTCAGATCGCGGAGATCGCGGACAAGTTCATCCGGAACGAGGTTCTCACGAAGAACGAGCTCCGAACCGTCCTCGGCTTCAAGCCGTCGAAGGACAAGGGCGCTGACAAGCTCAGCAACCCGAACATGCCGGCACAGAATCCGGCTGCTCCGCCAGCAACACCGGCAGATCAAACACAACCGAACGCAGACGGCACACCGTCGTCACAGAATGGGAAGGGGAACAGTCAAAATGGGAGCTGACTTCAGTGGTTACGCAACCAAGGCTGGGCTCAAGTGCTCCGACGGTCGAACCATCATGCCCGACGCCTTCAAGGCACAGGACGGCATCAAGGTTCCGCTCGTCTGGCAGCACGGTCACAACGAGCCCGCGAACGTCCTCGGTCACGCAGTTCTCGAGAACCGCGCGGACGGGGTCTACTGCTACGGTTTCTTCAACGCGACCGAGCAGGCACAGCAGGCCAAGGCCCTCGTCGAGCACGGGGACATCACGGCGCTGTCGATCTACGCAAACCGGCTCGTCGAGCAGGCGAAGAACGTCCTCCACGGAGCGATTCGTGAGGTCAGCCTCGTCCTGTCCGGCGCCAACCCCGGTGCGCTGATCGACAACGTCAGCATCGCCCACGCCGACGGGTCCTACACGGACCTGACCGACGAGGTCATCATCTACACCGGTCTCACCCTCGAGCACGAGGACAAGCCGGAGACCCCTGTGGTCCCCGAGGTCCCCGCCGCTGAGCCTGTCGTGGAGCACGCCGAAGGCGACCCCACCATGCAGGAGATCTACGACACCCTGTCGCCCGAGCAGCAGGATCTCGTGCACTACATGATCGGCTCGGCCCTTGAGGCCGTGCAGCACAGCGACGACCCCAACAACAGCGACGAGGGTACCCTCGAGCACCAGGAAGGAACCGAAGACATGACCCACAACGCCTTCGAGCAGAACGGTGCCGGCGCCGTCAAGCCCGAGCACGTGCTCTCGCACTCCGACGTCCAGGAGATCGTCTCCATGGCCGTCAAGGGTGGCTCCCTCAAGGCCGCTGTCGAGGACTACGCCCTCGCGCACGGCATCAACAGCATCGACCTGCTCTTCCCGGACGCGAAGACCCTCTCCAACACCCCGGAGTGGAACAAGCGTCAGACCGAGTGGGTGGCCGGCGTCCTCTCGGGCACGCGCCACAGCCCGTTCGCCCGCATCAAGACCGTGTCGGCGGACATCACGCACGACGACGCGCGCGCCAAGGGCTACATCAAGGGCACGCTCAAGAAGGAGGAGTTCTTCGGTCTCCTCAAGCGCGTGACCACGCCCACCACCATCTACAAGAAGCAGAAGCTGGACCGCGACGACGTCATCGACATCGTCGACCTCGACGTGGTCGCGTGGATGAAGGGCGAGATGCGCCTCATGCTCGAGGAGGAGGTCGCTCGCGCGATCCTCATCGGCGACGGTCGCGCTTCGGACGACCCCGACAAGGTCCAGGACGGCACCGTCTCCGGCGTGGGCATCCGCCCGATCGCGTCCGAGGACGAGCTCTACGCGACCACGGTCCTGGTCAACCTGGGCGACGCCAACTCCTCGATCGTCGAGGTCGTGGACGAGCTCACCAAGGCCCGCAAGTTCTACAAGGGCTCCGGCACGCCCAACTTCTACACCACCGAGACCATCATCGCCAAGTTCCTCACGGCGCGTGACACCCTCGGTCGCCGGATCTACCGGAACCTCGACGAGGTGGCGCAGGAGCTGCGTGTCGGCTCGATCATCTCGGTCGAGGTCATGGAGGACGTGCCCGACCTGGTCGGCATCGTCGTCAACCTCCAGGACTACGTCGTCGGCGCGGACAAGGGTGGCGAGGTCAGCATGTTCGACGACTTCGACATCGACTACAACCAGCTCAAGTACCTGATCGAGACCCGCCTCTCGGGCGCGCTCACGAAGATCAAGTCCGCGCTGGTCGTCCGCACCACGGTCGGTACCAACGTCCTGGCGACCCCGGTGGAGCCCGGCTTCAACGCCGTCACCGGTGTCATGACGATCCCGACCACGACCGGCGTCGTGTACAAGAACAAGGCGAACAACGCCACCCTCACCGCGGGTGCGCAGACGGCTCTCGCGGCCGGCGCCACGTTCACGGTCCTGGCCGTCCCGGCCTCGGGCTACTACTTCTCCACCAACGCGGCGGACGAGTTCGTCTTCGTGCGCAACGCCTAAGCCGGCGGCGTTCTGATGGCGAAGTTCTCAGGCAAGATCGGGTACGGGGAGTCCGTTCAAACGGCTCCTGGTGTGTGGACCGATCAGATCACCGAGATCTCATATTTCGGAGATGTGGTCAAGAACACGCGCAAGTTGTCGGAGGGCGAGTACCTCAACAACGACCTCACCGTGAACAACTCGATCAGCATCGTTGCAGATGCGTACGCCATGAACCATTTCTTCGCCATCCGCTACATCGAGTGGGCGGGGGCTCTCTGGACTGTCTCAGACGTCCAAGTAGAGAGCCCCCGCCTGCTCCTGCGGTTGGGAGGAGTGTACAATGGCCCCACGGCTGCAACTGCAGGACCTGCTTGAGGAGATCCTGGGTACACCCAACGTGTATTTCCAGCCCCCGAACGGCATGACGCTTGCCTATCCATGCATCGTCTACAAGCGTGACCTGTCGAGGACCGAGTTCGCAAATGACAACCCCTACAACCGGCATGTCCGGTACCAGGTGACTGTCATGGACCGGGACCCTGACAGCGCGATCCCTGAAAAGGTCGCACAACTGCCGATGTGTCTCTTCAACAGGTTCTACACGGCGGACAACCTCAACCACGACGTCTTCAACCTCTTCTTCTAAGGAGAACACAGCAATGACTGCACTCAAGTGGGACCAGGTCGGTGAGCGTCTCTACGAGACCGGTGTCGACAAGGGCGTCCTCTACATCCCCAACGGTGGGGTGTACGACAACGGCTACGCGTGGAACGGTCTGACGACCGTCACCGAGAGCCCGACCGGCGCGGAGGCGACTCCGATCTACGCCGACAACATCAAGTACCTCAACCTCGTCTCTGTCGAGGAGCTGGGCGGAACCATCGAGGCGTACACGTACCCTCCGGAGTTCGGCCAGTGCGACGGTACTGCCACCCCGCAGGTCGGCGTCAGCGTCGCCCAGCAGGCTCGCAAGTCGTTCGGTCTCTCGTACCGGACGAAGCTCGGCAACGACGTGCTGTCGGGTGACTACGGCTACAAGCTGCACCTGATCTACGGCGCCACCGCGGCTCCGTCGGAGAAGGCGTACGCCACCGTCAACGACACCCCCGAGGCGCTCGCGTTCTCCTGGGCCTTCACGACCACCGGTGTGGCCGTCACGGGTCTGAAGAACTCCGCGCTCCTCACGATCGACAGCACCAAGGTGACGCTGGCCAACCTCCAGGCTCTGGAGGACGCCCTGTACGGGACCGCTGGTACCAGCCCGCGTCTGCCCCTGCCGGACGAGGTCATCGGCATGTTCGCCGGTGCCCTGACCGCCGTCACCCCGGTGTCCCCGACCTTCGTCTCGACCACTGGTGTCATCACCATCCCGGTCGTCACGGGCGTCGTCTACCGCCGGGCCGACACCAACGCGATCGTCACGGGTACCACGACCATCGCCGGCACCACCGGTGCTTCGCTGGTCATCAAGGCCACCCCGGCCGCCGGCTACAAGTTCACCGTCAACGCCGACGACGACTGGTCGTTCGTCCGGACCGCGTAGGTCTGATCTAGACAAGGAGGCCAGAGAATGCTCACTATTACTGTTCCAGGGGTCGAACTCTTCGATGAAGCAACCGAAGAGTTCCTCACCTCAGACGACTTCGTCTTGGAGCTTGAGCATTCTCTGGTCTCCCTGTCAAAATGGGAGTCAACTTTTGAGAAGCCGTTCCTCGGGCGCGACGAGAAAACCAACCTTGAGGTCATCGGCTACATCCAATGCATGACGCTTACCCCGGACGTTCCTGCAGACGTTTACCTGAGGCTCTCACAAGAGAATCTCGAAGCGGTGAACGACTACATCAACGCCCGAATGACCGCTACTTGGTTCTCAGACACCAAGGGCTCCCCCTCGCGCGAGACCATCACAGCAGAGCTCGTCTACTACTGGATGTTCTCGCTCAACATCCCGCTCGCCACTGAGCATTGGCATCTGAACAAGCTGTTCACGCTGATCCGGGTCTTCAATGAGAAGAATGCTCCTCAGAAGAAGATGTCACCGCGTGAGATCGCTGCTCGGAACAGCCAACTCAACGAAGAGCGCCGCGCACGACTCAACACAAGAGGCTAGGAGGTAGACCAATGGCAAAACTTGTTTGGGGTACCCCCGGCGAGAAGTTCTTCGAGTCAGGAATCGACCGCGGCGTTCTCTACGTTGACGGCGCAGGCTATGTCTGGAACGGACTCACGTCTGTCCAGCACAGTCCTTCGGGCGGAGATCCTCAGCCGTTCTACCTGGACGGGTACAAGTACGTGCAGATCTCCGCGACCGAGGACTTCGAAGCCACGCTCGAGGCGTTCTCAAGCCCACGAGAGTTCGGTCCCTGCGACGGTTCGACCGAGTTGTACAGCGGTCTCACTGTCACTCAGCAGAAGCGCAAGCAGTTCAGCCTGTCCTACAGGACTCGAGTCGGAGACGACTTGCAGGGACTGGACCTCGGGTACAAGATCCACCTGGTCTACAACGCTCTGGCGGCTCCTTCTTCGAGGAATCACCAGACGATTGGCCAGGACACTCCTCTGACGACGCTGAGTTGGCAGATCTCGACTCAGCCTCCTCAGGCGACAGGCTTCCGACCGACGTCGCACTTCGTCGTCGACACGAGGCGTACCACAAGCGGTCGCGTCACGACGCTGGAGGACATCCTGTACGGGACGGTCTCTCTGGCCCCGCGTTTCCCGACCGTTGCAGAGTTGCTTGCGATCTTCGCATGACTCGGCTCGTGTGGGACGACTTTATCTCGCGCGAGATCAGCTTCGGAGTCGACAGGGGCGTTGTATATCCTCGCATCGGCACGCCGGTGGCTTGGAATGGCCTCGTTGCTGTCGATGAACTGCCCGAAGACTCGGACCACACGATTGTCTACTACGACGGGCAGCCGTACGTCCAAGGGATGCTCGCCGAGGGGTTTGCAGCCACCGTCGAAGCCTTGACCTACCCGGTCGAGCTAGACAAGGGCGAGGAGTTCGATCTGTCCTACCGGGTCACCGTCGACGATGGGTATGTGTACCACCTGGTCTACAACGCCAGGCTGTTGCCCGCCCAGATCGACTACCAGACCTCGGATTGGGCCAGTCCGACCTCCTTCAAGTGGAACCTCCACACCACTCCGGAGAAGATCGACCGAGTAAGGCCCTCGTCCCACGTCATCCTCAACACTTTCGACACCTCTCCGGCGGCGTTGGCTCTTGTGGAGGACCTGCTCTACGGGTCGAGTGGTTCTGCTCCTCGAATCCCGCACCTTCCGGAACTGATCAACATCTACGAGGCGAACGCAATCTTCGTAGTCATCGACCACGGCGATGGAACCTGGACTGCAACCGGTCCAGACAGCATGGTCCACATGACCGATGCCACTTCGTTCGTGATCAACTCACCGTCGGCCGTCTGGCTCGACTCAACAAGTTACCGAGTAGCCTCTTGGTGAAGGGAGTTCAAAATGGGAGTAGTTGACGGCCTGTCAAAGGCACGGATGCTCGCCATCGAAGCTGCCTCCGTCGTCGGGGGCTCGATTTCCAGCGGGCACCTGATCCTCACGAAGTTCGATGGGTCTACGATCGACGCTGGTAACGTCGTGGGTCCTGCTGCGTCCATCAACAGTGGCGCACCGGGGTCTCCGATCAGCGGTCAGATGTTCTTCGACTCGGCAAACTTCGCCGGACTCACAGATCTGATGGCTGTGAAGAACCCTGAATCCTCTACCGCCAACTGGATTGCGTATGGTTTCGGCTATGACACCGCAGTCACGTTCTCTGTGGCCGGCGGGGGCGTCACCCTCACGGGTGGTGCAGGCTCTGGAAACCACTTTGCGGGCATTCCGATCAGCGGTTTGTCTCCGGGGGAATCCTACTTCGCGCAAGTCAAGGTCCGTGTCCCCACGGGTAGCCCTGACGTCGCGTTCACGGTCGGCTACAAGACCTCGGGTCACCTTCTCAAGATCAAGGACCAGGACGTCACGCTCGCGTTGGCTTTCACGGCAGACTCGACGTCGGCATCCTTCGGAATCGAGTTCTCTGGGGCAGGCCCGGTCGTCGTAAAGTCGATGAAGGTCTGGGTTCTCAACCAGAGAGGCTACCCGTCGTACATCTTCGACGGTTCCGGCTGGATCGAGACTGTGCACATGGCCCAGAAGGGCGACATCTACTCCCGAGTCAACACCTTCGGGAACCAGGTGATCAACGGCATCAAGCAGTTCGTTGAAGGTCTTTGGGTAGGTCCTCAGTCCAACTCGTTCCTCCTCGCAGGGTCGAACAACGAGGCCGGCGCCCTTCCGATCATGCACGTCAGCCAGGACAATTCCGCCGGAGGTTTCGCTGGCGCAGTAATCCGAGGCGCAGTGAGTGCTACTGCCGTCGGGCGAAGCGTAGGTCTCGTCTTCAAGCACTCCAACGAGTCGAGTTCCGGAGAGTCCAACAAGGGGTGGGAGGTTGCTTCTTACGCAGCAGATGCATGGGCAAACACACCTTCGTTCATCATCAGAAACGGAACTACGGGCCGAAACTCGGTCCTCATCGACAACGCGACCGACAACATCTCCAAGCCCGGCTTCATTCACACCTTTGGTAGGGGCGGAACCACTGCAGATGCAGCAACGCTGATCCTTGCAGGAGCCGATGCTGGCGCTGGTGGTGGCGGTGCTGATATTCAGATGAAGAAGAACGGTGTCCTGAAGTGGCGTCTGTACACTCTCGGCTCTGTGGATGGAAATCTCTACGTCCGAGATGAAGCGAACGCCAAGATGGTCGCTCGGTTCGCACCGGGAGCTTCTGGTGCGTCAGTCTTCGAGGTTTACGACAAGACCGTCACCGACCAGCTCCAGATCACCCGCACCATCGACATATCCGGTGGAGACGCCAACAACTACTACATGGGCGGCTTCTACAACGGATCCGGCATCACGAATGCTCCGGACGCCAACTGGTGGTACATCGAGTGTCAGCAGCACAGCAATGTGGCCTCGCAGTACTCCAAGCAGGTCGCAACAGAACTAACGGCGTCAAACCCGAGGGTCTTCGTTCGAACAAGGACGGGTGGGACCTGGAACGCCTGGTATCAGGTATCTGGGCCTGTCGCTTGGATTGCGCCCACGTTCACAAACTCATGGGTCAACTACGGCAGTGGTTTCCAGTCTGCTGGTTACCGCATCGTCGGCGACATGGTTCAGTTGAGGGGTCTGATCAAGTCTGGAACACTGGGTTTGGCGGCGTTTACGCTTCCTGCAGGGTATCGCCCCACGGCAAACCTGCTTCTTTCCGGCGTCATCAGCGTCCACGCAGCACAGGCAACAAGCGCAGCAAGCGCTGGTACTGCGCACACGCACACTTTCGGTGTCAACGACTACGGTGGCCGAGTCGATATCGGAACTACTGGCTCAGTCACCATCAACTCAAACGGTGCGAACGGCTTCGTCTCTCTTGACGGAATGTCGTTCCCCATTACGTAAGGAGGCATCATGAGCGAGAACCAGTTCGAGCCCGAGCTCGACGAGGACGACCCGTCCGACACCATCGGCCCCGAGTTCGACCACGTCGACTCCGAGGTCCAGGACAACCTGAACGCCGACATCGTCGTTCCCGAGATCGAGGAGGACGAGGCATGACGTTCACCCTCGCACAGCACAAGGCCTGGTGCGTCAAGCCCCTGGGCGACGGTCCCGAGATCATCGCCGAGGGTGCCAACTGCGTCGGCGTCGTTCGCCGCTCGTGGGGCCAGCAGTCCTGGGGCAAGTCCGCCAAGGTCTGGTGGGAGGACGTTCCGGACTCGGAGAAGCACTTCGCCGACATCCGCGACGTCCCCGAGGGTGCGGCTCTCTTCGCCCCGCTCGGCAAGTTCCACCACTGCTGGGTCGCTGCGGCTGACCTGGAGGCCTGGACCACCGACTACATGGGCTGGGGCACGTTCGAGCTTGCTCCGATGGCGCTTCCGCGCTGGACGGGCAACAAGGACAAGGTCTGGTGGACCTCCTGGTCCCCCGGTGGCCGTCTCCCGGTGGGCAAGACCTACCGCCAGCTCCACCCGCCCGTTCCGCCGAAGCCGCCGGCCCCCAAGCCCCCGGTCCAGGTGATGGTCCCCGTTCGTCTGAGCAACCTGAAGTACGGGCTGTCCAACGACGACGTCAAGGACCTTCAGCGGGCGCTGAACAAGTACCACGGCGCAAAGCTTCCGGTCACGGGCAACTACCGCGACCAGACGGACGCTGCCGTGCGTTCCTGTCAGCTCAAGCACGGCTTCGGGCTCGACCCGAAGAAGCACTCGTTCGTCGGGCGCAAGCAGGCCCTGCACCTTCACCTCAAGCCGGTCTAGTCATTTTTGGAGGAGTCATGTTTCGGTTCGAATCGAGAGGCTCCTTCAAGAACACTGAGGCCTTCTTGGCGAAGATGGCGAGAGATGACATATTCTCGCAGCTCGACAAGTACGGACAGATGGGTGTGACCGCTCTTGCAGCGGCGACTCCTGTGGAATCAGGCGAGACAGCAAAGGCCTGGTCCTACAAGATCGTCAAGCAAGGGCGGTCACACTCCATCGAGTGGCACAACTCGCACGTCGAGGGGGGCTCACCGATCGCAATCTTGCTCCAGTACGGACACGGAACTGGAACAGGAGGTTACGTCCAAGGGCGTGACTTCATCAACCCGGCTATCCAGCCGATCTTCGACCAAATCGCAGCCGACATCTGGAAGGTGGTGACCAGCGCATGAGCAGTAGCATTGACGACCGCATCGTTCAACTCAAGTTCGACAACGCGGCCTTTCAGTCGGCTGTGAGCACGACCATCTCTACGCTGGACAAGCTCAAGCAGAGCCTTGACTTCTCCACTGGCAAGAAGGCCCTGAACGAGCTCGACCAGGCGGGCAAGGGCTTCACGATGGGCAACATCGGAACCGTCGTGGAGGGCGTCAGCAACAAGTTCCTTGCTCTCGCGACCATCGGTGTGACGGCTCTTTCGACGATCACCAGCAAGGCCATTTCTGCTGGCACCCAGATCGCGAAGTCGTTCACGATTGACCCGGTCAAGGAAGGCTTCAAGGACTACAACCTGAAGCTCACCTCGGTCCAGACGATCATGAACGCGACTGGCAAGAGCATCACCGAGGTCAACAAGTACTTCAACGAGCTCGACACGTACGCCGACAAGACCGTCTTCAACCTGTCTGACATGACGGGCGCGTTCGCCAAGTTCACCAACGCTGGTGTGGACATGAAGGTCTCGATCCCTGCAATCAAGGGTATCGCCAACATGGTCGCACTCGCGGGTCAGGGCGCTGGCGAGGCTCAGATCGCGTTCTACAACCTCTCGCAGAGCATCGCGGGCGGCTTCTTGACCACCACGGACTACAAGTCGCTGAACCTGGCAAACGTGGCGACCAAGGAGTGGAAGGACCAGATGGTTGCCGGGGCCGTTGCCGCCGGTACCCTGAAGAAGGTCGGGGCAGACGCCTACACCATCGCTGGGTCCAAGTCCAAGGAAGCCTCCAGCACCGCCCAACTGTTCAACGAGAAGCTGTCCGATGGATGGGCAAGCGCCAAGGTGCTGACCAACGTCCTCGGAGACTTCGGCGACGAGACTACGGCCATCGGTAAGAAGGCTCTCTCCGCGGCTCAGAACGTCAAGAGCCTCCCCATGATGATGGACACCCTCAAGGCGTCTGTCGGAACGGGCTGGACTTCGTCGTTCGAGATCATCCTGGGCAACGTCACCGAGTCCACGGCCATGTTCACCGACTTCACCACCTCCATTCAGGGGGTGCTGGACACGTGGGCGAACGCAAGGAACTCCCTTCTGAAGGACTGGAAGGAGCTCGGCGGGCGCGCAGCAGGCATCGAGGCCATCAAGAACGCCTTCAAGGCGGTCATCTCCATCATCAAGCCGATCAAGGACGCGTTCCGGGAGATCTTCCCGGCCAAGACTGGGCAGGATCTGTACAACGCCACGGTCGCTGTGAGGGACTTCTTCGCAGGGCTCAAATTGGGAGCAGATACCGCGGACAAGCTCAAGCGCACGATGGCTGGAGTCTTCGCTATCTTCAGCATCGGCAAGTCGATTCTCTCCGGAGTGATCGGTGTGGTAGTCGATCTGGTCAAGTCGTTCGGTGGGGCCGGCTCCGGTCTCCTCGATGCGACCGCCAACATCGGCGACTTCCTTGTTCGCATCGACAACGCCATCAAGAACGGGGCACTCATCCCCTTCTTCCGCACCCTCAACACGGTCATGGCTCCGGTGAACGCTCTGATCCATGCGATCGGTGGCGCGATCCAGGCGCTCTTCGACGGCACTGCAACGGCCAGCATCAACGCGGCCGCTGACGGTTTCGGTCGTGTCTCTGACCGTCTGAGCCCTCTCAAGGGCCTGCTCGACACTCTCGTCGCAGCCGGTCACCGAGTGGTCAACTTCTTCGCCAGCCTGAGCCCCGTGTTCGCCCAGGTTCTCGAGGGAATCTCGTCCCTGTTCGGCAACATCGGGCCTCTGATCCAGAACTCGATTGCGTCGGGCGACTACTCGGCCATGCTCGACACCATCAACACCGTGATCTTCGGTGCGATCGCGCTCCTCTTCAAGAAGTTCATGAAGGACGGAGTCAAGGTCGACGTCGGCGGCGGGTTCCTCGGGAAGATCGGGGAGTCCTTCGACGCACTCACCGGGTCGCTCAAGGCGATGGAGCAGCAGGTTAAGGCCAAGACGCTCCTCATGATCGCTGGTGCGGTTGCACTTCTGACCGCTTCGGTGGTTGCGCTCTCTCTCATCGACTCCAAGAAGCTCTCCGTTGCCCTGGCTGGGATGGCGGCGATCTTCACGGAGCTGCTGGCCTCCATGGCGGTGCTCAGCAAGATCGCTGGCTCCGGAGGGTTCATCAAGATTCCTTTGATCGCAGCGTCGATGGTCCTGCTCGCTGGGGCCATGCTGATTCTGTCGGCAGCAGTCAAGATCCTCTCGACCATATCCTGGGGCGACATGCTCAAGGGTCTGGCGGGTCTCGCTGGGATGCTCACGATCATCATGGTGGCTATGAACGCTATGCCCACCGCAAGCATGTTGGCGAACGCAGTTGCCCTCAACGGCATCGAAGTCGCTGTGA
>Ga0302294_10000024_pt1 | contig 42321 bp, 32 predicted proteins | sample III_Fen_N2_3_FD_194550 | JGI IMG/M metagenome (GOLD analysis project Ga0302294, IMG submission 194550) | Peat permafrost microbial communities from Stordalen Mire near Abisko, Sweden - III_Fen_N2_3 | ecosystem: Environmental > Terrestrial > Soil > Wetlands > Permafrost | place: Sweden: Abisko...
TCGTGAGCGGCCGGACGGTCTGCTTGCGGTCGCTCCTCAGTGGAAACGTACTTTGGATGAAATCAAGGTAGCCGGAGTCGCTGACCCCGGATTTGTGTCATCCCAACCGGGGTCAGCGACCCCGGCCAAATTGATTTCATCCAGGGTACGTTTCCACTGGGGCGCGACGGCGAGCAAGCCGTCCGGCCGCTCGCGGTAGGCGACTTTTGCAAAAGCATCTTTGGAAAGTTCAAAGAGTTGCGCACCAGCGGCCTCGGCCTGCTGGATGAGCGCGGGTTCATTTTCGCCGAGAAACCAGTCGGGAGAAAAATAGAGCTCAGTCAGCACGACCTGTTTTTCCAGCGCGCGGCGGATCTGGCGGTAGCCCTCGACCAGAAAAACTCCGTCTTCGTCGCGCGGCCGCCGATCGCGGAGGCGTACAAGCTGTTTCACCCGGGGGTTTTGGAGGCTGGAAATTTTTTCGGCGGGCACGACAGGAGTATTGAACGACGACGGCACAGAGGGCACGGAGAATTTATCCTTTCGATTAAAAGGTTCTCCGTGTCTTCTCTCCCGCTGTGGCAAAAAAGAACAAATTTAACGACCAGCCGTTCGCTTATCACCAGGAACTCGAGCTGGAAATCGTCACGCTGACCAACCTCGGCGTGGGACTCGGTCGTGTGCCATTGCCGAGCGATCCGGAGTCGCGCTGGGTCGTGATGGTGCCGTTCGCACTTCCCGGCGAGCGGGTGAAAGCGAGGGTTTTTCGCAACCACAAGAATTTTTCCGAAACCGACCTCATTGAAGTGCTGACGGTTTCGCCTGACCGCGTCGCGCCGCTGTGCCCGCTCTTCGGGCGCTGTGGCGGGTGCCAATATCAGAATTTCTCCTATACCCAGCAGCTGATCTGGAAACGCCGCCAGGTGGAGGAACTGTTGCGACACATGGCAGACCTCGAATTCCCTGTGGCTCAAACCATTGGTTCGCCTCAGCAGTACGGCTACCGTTCCAAGATCACGCCACATTTTTCACCGCCCAGCGGTGAAAAACGTTCAGGGTTCGCCGTTCACGGTTCGTCGTTGAAGACAGAAAACAACGCCAGTCGGCAAAGTGTGAACCGTGAACCGGCAACCAGTAACGTTTCCTTCCCGATCGGTTTTCTCCGTCAAGGGACACGCTTTGATCTGCTCGATGTGCCGCAATGCCCGATCGCTACCCCGCCCATCAACGAGCGCCTGACCGGTCTTCGAGCCGAGATTCTGGCTAAAGCCGCGGCGGGTGATTACAAACGCGGCGCCACCGTGCTTCTGCGCGACGCTGGCGGCGTGGTGACCACCGATTACGACCAGATCATCACCGAGGACGTCGCTGGTCTGAAACTGCGTTTTCTCGCGCGTGATTTTTTCCAAAACAACCCATTTATTTTGCCGGCTTTCACCGGTTATGTACGCGATCAGGCCGCCGCTTCCGGCGCACGTTTTCTGGTGGACGCGTATTGCGGCAGCGGATTGTTCGCGCTGACGGCGGCTCCGTTGTTCGAACGCGTGGCGGGCATTGAGATCAGCGAATCGTCTGTGGCCTTCGCACGTCAGAACGCCACGGCCAACGGTATTGCCAACGCCACATTTCAAGCAGGCGACGCGGCGGCAATCTTCGCCGGAATGACTTTTCCCGCGGCCGACACGGTGGTCGTAATCGATCCACCGCGCAAAGGTTGCGATGAGAATTTCCTCAACCAGCTGTTCGCCTTTGGCCCACGTGGAGTGGTCTACGTGAGCTGCGATCCGGCGACCCAGATGCGCGATCTGAAATTGTTTGTTGCTTCGGGTTACGCGCTCACGGCCGTCCAGCCGTTCGACCTATTCCCTCAGACGCGTCACCTGGAATGCGTGGCAACGTTGCGGAAAAACGCGTGAGCTCTTTCCGGACGGCCCGGCGGTCCATCCCTACCCAGGCAAAATCCCTCAATCAGCTCACTCGTAACGCGCACTGCGGCCGAGGTAGTTAAGCAACCAGATTTCTTTCCACACGCGATACCGGCCTTCGTAGGTCATCTTGCCGAAATCTTCGCGATCCTGGTGAGGCGTGAGAAATCCCAGCTCGGTGTTGATTTGCTCCAGCTCGACCTGCTGTGCGTTGAGATCGTTGAGCGGGTCCGTATCCCAGACCAATGCCATCTGGTTGGAGCGAGTTAGGCGCTTGCGATGGTTGGCCAACAGTTTTGCGAGGGACCGGCGCCACGGATAACGGGCCACCATCCAGTTCTCGGGGTAAAAACCGCCGAAGGGCAGATAGAGATTATCGGTCACGTAGCGATAACCGCTGACGGTCTGCGTGGAGAGGCTGTAACAGACTGAAATCGCGCCGTTGGGATGCGGCAGAAAAGTAATTTGCAGGCGGATCTGCGCGGTCTCGTCCTGGTAAATTGAAACCCGCAAATAAATCCCCGGCGCAACTTCGGCCCGCAAGGCCTGCACATGTTTGAAAGATTGTGCGCGCAGCCAGTCGCGGATTTTTAGGTACCGTGGGTTGGTCGGCCATTCCTCGCCAGAGCTGTTGACTGAGAAACGCGGAAAAAGCGGCAGCGGGCTCACACTGAGCGCATGAATCGCGAGCCAGTTGTAAAGCGTTTCACCCAAAAACCAGAGCAGGAAAAACACGGGGACCAGGGCCCAAAAAGGCCGGTCAATCCACTCAAAATCCATCGATATCTTCGCCGCGCCCACCGCAAAGATGATCCACCGCAACCAACGATTCACGATAGCGAGCACCGGTGAGGCGTAGCGCTGGTTCAGCTGGAAAAGCACCAGCGACGTCACCATGCAGATCAAAAGATAATAGGAAGGATCCATCGCAGAAAAAGCACCCTGAAGCCATGAACGGCCTTTCGGGAACTTTCTTAAGGCAGGTATTATGAGCCGTCGGTCGCGCCTAGCTCAAGCGCACAGGCATGATCACGCAAATGAAGCTTTCCAGCGTTTTGAACACGCCGGGGCTTACTTCGTCCTTAACCTCAAAAAAGACCTCGTCTTTCGTCAGGGCGCGGAGCGGGTCCATGATGAATTGTGGGTTAAAAGCGACCTGAAGTTCCGGGCCGCTGTAAGCAATGGCCATCGATTCGTGGGCTTCGCCGAAATCCGGGCTCTGTGCGGTGATCTCGAGCAGGTTGCTGCTGAGTTTCACTTTAACGGAGTTGGATTTCTCGCTGCAAACAAGCGCGGCGCGATGCACACACTGGAGGAAAAGTTCACGCTCCAGCTTGATGCGTTGGTGCGTTTCCTTGGGAATAACCTGATTGTAATTCGGGTAATTGCCTTCGACGACCTTAGAGTAGAGATAGATGCTGTCGATCAGGCCGCTGCTGTCTTTGTCGGTGCTGATCTGAAAAGACGCGCGGCGCTCATTAAACGAGATCTTCAGTTTTTCACCTTTGTCCAACATGCGCACCAGTTCGCTTACCGTTTTTGCAGGAAGGATAATGCTTCCGGCGCTCGGGGCCGGAACCTCGATATCCTTGCTGATCAGCGCGAGCCGGCGCCCGTCGGTAGCTACAAGCGAGAGTTTGCCGTCTTTAAAGCTAAAATAGACACCGTTGAGGATGTAACGCGTCTCATCGCTCGATTGGGCGTAGGACACGCTCTTGACCATCGCAGTGAGCTCGGCCTGTTCCAATGTGAACGACTTCTCATCACCGAACTCGGGCAGGGGAGGAAATTCTTCCTTGCCGATGCCCATGATGCGGAAATTTGAACCACCCGACGTTAGCTTTACCTGATGGTTCGGTGAGCCGTCAAAGGTCACGTCGACGTTGGGCAGCTCGCGCACGATCGTGGCCAGGCGTTTGACCGGCAGCGTGACCGCGCCGCTTTCTTTTACCTCAGCCTTGATTTTGCAGCGGATGCCGAGGTCGAGATTCGTCGTGGTCAACGAAATGAAGTCCTTGTCTGCCTCGATCAATACGTTGCTCAAAATCGGCATGGTGGCTTTTGAGCCAACAACATTGAGGACTTGGGCTAGTCCGTTGCTGAAATGATCGCGATTGATTTTGAATTTCATGGAGGGCTTGGGGAGCTCAGCGTGCTGAACAATTAACAAAGTCTAAATAGAACCTAATTCAATAATGAATGTTATCAGTATTCATATAGTCGGTGAAAAACTGGCACAACCGGTCAGTTCACCTCTGAGAAAACACGGAAAAATGTTGTGAGTAAAAGCAAAGAGCGGGGCCAACAAGGTGGAGGTTATGCGCAAGGGCGAAGTTGTTGGTTGATTGTTGGGTGGTTGCTCACACGGAATGCCCGGGCGCTTTGCTGGCAGGCGAAACGGGGCGGCGGCGCCAGTGCCGGAAAAGGCCGTAGCCGAGGTAACCCATGGTCAGTGCGAGCAGGGCAAATTCTTTGTAGACGATGACAAGGCCAACAACGATCACTGCAAAAAATAGGGTGCGCAGTTTTGTGCGGGTCTGAAGATTAACGTGCTTTCCACTTGGGTAACGGACCGTGCTCATCATCAGAAACGCGATGAGCAACATCACAAAAGGCAGAGCCAGAGCCGAATGTTTCAAGCTGCGGTCAAGGTCGCCGAGCTTAAGCAGAAAGAGCACAGTAGCGGCCACGCAAGCGGCGGCCGCGGGCACGGGAAGGCCGACAAAATCTTTACTGGATTCTTTAGCGGCGCGGCGAAGCAGGGGATTCGTGATGACGTTGAACCGCGCCAGTCGCATTGCTGCGCACAAAAGATAAATGAAGCCCACCAGCCAGCCGATGTTTCGAAACCAGTTGTAGCCCTGCGCCTGGGTGGGCGAGAGGATGAAAAAAAACATCATCAATGCTGGAGCGAGGCCGAAGGAGACAACGTCGGCCAGCGAATCGAATTCCGCGCCGAAGAGCGATTCGCGTCCGCCCATGCGAGCGAGGCGTCCGTCGAGCATGTCGAAAGCGGCGGCACCAAAGATTAACCCGACGGCGTAGCGGTAGTGCTCCGCTGGCGTGGCGTTGTTGTAAATGCCATCAAAGGAAGTTTCAGCGAGGCGCGCCTGAATGCAGTTGATGATCGCAGTGAAGCCACAGAACAGATTGCCCGCCGTCATCGCATTGGGCAGGAAATAAATCCGGCTCGCTTGCGTGACGTTATACGGATCCTCGTGCGGATCGAGATCGTCCATGGCGGCGCCTACTTGGTCAGGGTTTCGAGGTACTTCCAAAATTTTGAATGCTGCTCAACCAGCTGTTCCTCCGTGACCGGCAGCTTGTTGCGCAGCAGAAAATCCTCCAGCGAATTCTTGTGGAGAATGTAAATGGTGTGCAGCGATTCGCCGTTCACTTCGAAATAAAAACGAAAATCGCCTGCGCGCAGCCGGTACAACACATGACCGGCGCGATTGAACCGGCCGAGTGGCTCGCGTGGATTGGCGAGGTCAGCGGGCTTTAAACTGCTGATCGGCTCCACGGCGTCCATCTGTGCCAACTTGTCGAGCTTGTTGAGCTCGCGCATGCTTTGTTCTGAGAAGGTAACTTGATACATGGCCGGAGATAGCCGGTTAAGACGGCAACACCACCATGCAAGAGCAGAAGCAGCCGGACAAGCGACGAAATTTTACGAAAAACGGCAGAAAACCAGCATATCCAACACCACCGCGTGTGCGCAAAAACAAAAAAAGGGCATCCGCACCGGATGCCCTTTCGCTGAGGTTGCTAAAGCATTTCTGAAAATACTGTGGCCGTAATTCAGAGTGACGGACCGAGGTGAGTATGTAGGGGCGCAATCTTGTTGCGCCCGTTCAGTGGTAGATTCCAACCCGGGCGCAACAAGATTGCACCCCTACAGTCGGATTCGACGGCCACAGCTTTATTTGAAATACCCGAGAAACGGTTTCAGCGCTTAGCGGCAGTCGTCTTTGTCGTGCGCGAAATCAAAAACCTGCGTGAGATCGTTGACTGCGGGATTTGCATCGCGAGCTGACAACGGTGCCAAGTGGTAACGGCGTTCGATCAGTTTCAAAATCGAAACAGTTTCGAGCTGAGTACCGTCGACATTTCCCCCGCGGGTGAAGGGCGAGATGACGATCGTGGGCACGCGCGTGCCGACGCCCCATGCGTCGACCATCGGTGGAGTCACGTGATCCCAGCGGCCACCGTTTTCGTCGTAGGTGACAATGATGACGGTGTTTTTCCAAAAGCGGCTGGCCTTAACCGCGTTCACGAGATCTGCGACATGCTGCTGTCCGCGCAACAAACTCGCGTAACCAGGATGTTCGTTATCCGGCCCGAGTGGCTTGATGAAACTCACTGCCGGAAGCGTACCGTGCTGTACGTCCGAGAGGAAAACCTGCTCGTCCTGCAGACGCGCGCTTGGACCGGTCGTCGCGGGATTGAGCGTGCCGTCAGCCTTGAACGGAGCGTACTTTGCGTAGTACGCGAAAGGCTGGTGGTGGTATTGGAAAAGGGGGTCGGCGTTGTTGGCGATCGCAGCGTTCCAGCCGCCCGAATACCACTTCCAGCTCACGCCGGCATCGTCTAGCCGATTGCCGATGGTGGGCATGTAATCGGACTTTGTTGGGTCTGTGTTGTTGATCGGTAAGAGCAGCTTGTTCGCGGCAACCGTGGGATGCGGAGCCTGTGCGCCGTAGGTCGTGTTGACCACATAAGCGCCGTCAATCGTCAGATTTCCATCGGACAGCGCGCGTGTCGTTGGATTCCAGCTTGATTGAAACCCGGCCGGAATCGGCTGATTCCAACGCGGTGCGGCCGCGGCAACGAAGAACTGATGATTCAGGAAAGAACCGCCATACGCAGAGTGAAAGAAATTGTCGCAGAGCGTGTATTCCTGGGCGAGTTTGCCCTCGGGAAGATTGGTGGCGTCGATGTAGCTGAGGACCAGACCGGGGTTGTCGCTCCAGGTCACGAACTTGTCCAGCGAACCATTCGCCGGCTCCAGCACGCCGTTGTCGATTTGCAGCTGTTCGTGATAAAACCGGTGGATGATGTCGCCGGTCGTCTGGTCGTTTGCGACGAACTGGTTCAGATCATACGGGATGAGCGGCAGGGCTGGCTGGCCGTTTGCCGGTGGAAAGCGGTTGTCGGCAGTACCGTTTATCGGCTGCGGAGTCTGATAAATGTAAGTGGTGTAGCCGGTGCTCTTGTCGCGCTGGGGCAGGGTGCCGAAGCCATCGGCGAACCCATTGGCACCGGGGTACTGGCCATAGAGGGAGTCGAAGCTCCAGTTCTCCTGGTAGATGACGATGATGTGCTCGATTTTTTCCCGCAGTTTTTGATCCAAATTGCGGCGGGGTGGATCGGCGCGAACGAAAAGCGGTGCAGCGGCCAGAGCGGCGGTCAAGAGGATGCAGGCGGTTGCGCCGCTGAACTGCTTGCGTTGTCTTTTTGATGAGGATGTTTTCATGAAGCTAACTTTTCCGGTTGTGGTTTTGAACGGCCGTTTGGCCGCGACACCCTCGGCCAGGATTGTGTCAGCCATGAAACGCCCACCTTACATTTTCGAAACAAGTGCGTCGGTCTTCCCCCTCCTGTGCGCAACCCATCGGCAATAACAGGATTTCTTTGGCGCGCGAAATGGCTTGGCCTGCTCGGTGCCGTCGTGGTGGTTTTGGCTTCGGCGGCTGCGGCCGGGAGCGCAAATCTTGCCGGAAACAAACCAGTTGAAATCGACATTCCGATTCAAAGCCAGGCCTATGGCATCGCGTTTTTTGAGGAGACGGCGCGGATGTTCGAAAAGCTGCGACCCGACGTCCGCGTAAATCTCACCGGCAGCGCGCGTGTTCACGAAAAGCTGCGGATACGCGTCATGGCGGATGATCTGCCGGATGCCACCGACGCGGATTTGCTTTACGGCACGTTGATCACGGCGGGCCGGATTCGCGATCTGAGTCCGTTTCTCGACGGACCCGATTGGGACGGCGAGGGGAGCTGGCGTGGCCGTTTTCTGCCCGGCGTGCTGGACCGCTGGGATCGCAGTGGGCGCGTGTACAGCGTGCCTTTTGCCCACGCCGTCTGGGCGATTTTCTATAACAAGAAGCTGTTCGCCGAGCACGGCTGGGAAATCCCCCGGACCTGGGATGAGTTTTTCAGTCTCTGCGAAAAAATCCGCACCGCCGGTGTCGCGCCGCTATCACTGCCCGGCGTGTACCTGCGTTATGGCGACGCGTTTTTGCGGTCCGCCTATTTCAATCTCGTTGGGCCTGACGGCTATCGCGCCTATAACCAACTCGCACCGGGTACACGCAGCGATCCGCGTTTTGTTCGAGCCGCCGCAGTGCTGCAACGCGTCTCGGCGACCTGCATGCTCAAGGGTTGGGAAGGTATGTCACACACCGGCGCCGAACAGGCTTTTCTCGACGGCAAATGCGCCATGACTGTCGCTGGGTCCTGGCTCGGCAGCGAAGTCCGCGGGAAAATTCCGCCAGGCTTTTCAATCGGCGCGATGAACTTTCCGGTGTTTCCCGACGGTATCGCCCACCCGGATACGATTCAGGTTCAAAGCAGCTACTATTTTCTTTTTGCCAAGGCCGACCCCGTGCGGGAACAGGCGACGGTGGATTTTTTCCGCTTCCTGACCTCGCGGGAGCGCGCCCGGGCGTTTGCGCATCAGCAGGACGCGACGTCGGCGGTGTCAGGAATCAGCGCCGACGATTATTCAGACGCGATGCGCGATGTCGCGGCGCTCATTGCCAAGGCCCCCGCCTCGTTTGACGGGGGGCGGCCTACGTCCTCGGCATTTCTCGCGTTGATGGAGCAGTCGATGAACGATCTGCGCCAGCAGCTCATGACCGGGCGGATCACGCCGCAGGAATTTGCCGACCGGCTCGAAGCTGCGGCGCAAGCCGAGCGCGTCCGGGCCGAAAATCCGACCAGCGTTAAGGTGAAACATCGTTGGAAGACAGCGCTGTTGCTCTTCGCCATGGCGCTATCAATCGGCCTGCTGGGCTGGGAAACTGCCCGCCGCAGCCGGGCCCGGCGCACAGCGGGCGGCAGCACCAGCCGGGCTGAAGGGCATCTGGGAAAACTGCGGCTACCGATGGCAGCTGGTTTTGTTGGCCCGGCACTTCTTCTCTTCGGGCTTCTCGTGGTTTTGCCCGGTCTGCAAGCGCTCCTTTGGGCATTCACGCGCTGGGATGGCATTGGCGGGGCGCGGGTGCCGGTCGGGATTTTCAATTTCAAGTGGCTGCTGCTGGAGAGCGACACGTTTTGGTACGCGCTGCGAAACAACCTCTACATCATGGTTGTGCCCACGCTCGTGGTCGTGCCGCTCTCGCTGCTGCTCGCTGCGTTCATCCATCGCGGCGTGTGGGGCGGGAATTTCTTCCGCGCGGTTTTTCTTTTCCCCAATCTGCTCGGCGGCATCGCTGCCACGCTGCTCTGGATGAATGCCTACGATCCGCACGGCGGCCTGGTGAATGCGGCGCTGGTCAAACTCGGCGGCGTGTTGCACAACGACTGGCTAAGCTCGTTTGCCGGTTATCCCTGGTTGTCACAGGACAACCTCTACCGCGCGCTTATTCCGATTTATATCTGGATGGCGTGTGGCTTTAACCTGGTGCTTTACCTCGCGGCGATGCAGGGCATCGACCCGGAATTGTACGAGGCGGCCGAAATCGAGGGCGCGTCAGCCTGGCGACAGTTCTTCACGATCACGCTGCCGCTCATCTGGGACGTGCTGGCGATCTCGGCGGTCTTTATCGTCGTGGCCGGACTGAACACCTTCGAAATGATCTGGCTGCTCACCTCACAGGATCCGACGAGCCAATCGCACGTACTTAGCACGCTGATGGTCTCGACCATGTTCAAGGAATTCGAGGTCGGCCGGGCCACTGCGGTTGCGTTGATCATGTTCGTATTGGTGTTGATTGGTTCGGCCGTGGTTTTGCGGGTCATGCGCCAGCGCGACACCGTGCGTGATTGAACGGTTGCAGCCGGTCTTTGTTGCCACTCAACTCACCCCAATCTTATGCGACCGCCCAAACCCGAGGCCTCTGCCGGAGCCCAGCCCGCCGATAAAAAGCCCGACTTTATCCCGTCTGCCCTGACCGGCTGGATCGGCCTGGGCGGGTTTGTGCTGGGCGTGCTCTGGCTAAACATCTCCGGTCCGTTGTATTTGCTTTCTCGTTACTGGGAAGGCCTGATTCTCATGGGCTTTACCTCGGTGCCGATGTTGGTGTGGGATGGCGTTCTGCTCGCTTCGCGGCGCGCCGCCGGACCGGTCGATGGCATGACGAAGCGGCGAGATTATTCTTTTGCCCGGACGGGGATGAAGCTGATCGGCCTGCTCAGCACGATCGCGCTGCTGGCGCTGCTCTACTGGATTTTTCCCGAATACAACCCGAGCATGAAACCCGACGGCGGTTTCTACAGTAATTTCTTCACGCTGTGCCGGCTGGCGGGACCGTGGGTGCTTGGTGTATGCGCGATCTATTTCTATTTTGTCGATGCGCGTTTGGACGACCCGCATGATGGCTACTGGCATTTCGGGCATGTCGTGTTGCTGGCGTTCGATCGCGTCGACTGGGCTAAGGTCCGCAACCACCTGCGCACTTGGGCGGTGAAGGGTTTCTTCATGCCGCTCATGTTTACATTTGTGTGCTCAAACCTGCCGGGCTTGCACTGGCACGACGAGCATGGGGCGGCATTGAAAAATCTTTTTTCCGGCGCGGAAGCCAACCTGCCGTTGCTTCAGGCGCTGTTTAACTACTGCAACAATTTCATTTTCAGCGTCGATCTCGCCTTCGTCGCCTGTGGCTATGTGCTCACCCTGCGCCTGGTTCAGTCGCATGTGCGTTCGGCCGAGCCGACGATGCTTGGCTGGACGGCGGCGTTGATTTGTTACCAACCGTTTTGGAAGACGTTTGGCGACCTGTACCTCGGTTACTGGTCCGACGGCGACTGGCAGTCCAAACTGCAGCACAATCACGCGCTTCTGATCGCATGCGGCGCTGGTATCCTGATTTTTGAGACGCTCTTTTCCATATCGACGATTTCGTTTGGCCTGCGTTTTTCGAACCTGACGCACCGGGGCATCGTGACGACCGGGCCCTATTATTTTACGAAGCACCCGGCCTACATCACAAAAATCTGTGCCTTCTTCCTCATTTCGCTGCCCTGGATCGACGGACGTGCAAATGGCTGGGGCTTGCGCAATCTTTTCATGCTGGCCGGCCTGTCCTTCGTTTACTGGCTGCGTGCGAAAACCGAGGAGCGTCACCTCGCGAGCATCGATCCGGCCTACTCGATCTATACCGAACAAATCCGGCAGCGCCACCGCCGCTGGCTACACCTGAAATTCGGACGGTCAGCGTAGATCATTTTATATAAAGTCGTAGCTGCTTGCTGTAGGGGCGTAATCTCGTTCCGCCCTGGTTTGAGGTTTCCGGAAAGGGCAAAATATCTAGAGGATTTCCAATAATGTCGTAGCGGCTCGGTTGGCAAATTCTGCGAAACAGAAGGTTCACGCAGAGGCGCAAAGCCGCAAAGTGAGGAGCATGGCCGTCGCAGCATGCAATTCCATTTATCCTCTCATAAACAAGAATCCGTGATCCGAATAGAGAGTGCATTGCCTCTATTCCTTCTTTGCGTCTTCGCGCCTTTGCGTGAAAAAATCTTCTGAAGGGCGTCTATAGTTTAGCTTTATATGCCCTAACGAAAATACACTATCGCCGGGACTTTGGAGTTTTCACTAGGTTCGGCTGGCTGGCAGGAAACGCAGGCGGCACGTAGCCATGGTCTTCGAGGGTTTTCCGCGAAACGGTTGAACCGGGGGGATGGTGGCCGACCCGGGCGAGCAGGTTGTAGAGTTCGATCGCTGGCAGGTGTTTGAAACCGGGCTGGATGCCCAGAAAGATGGCAGGCGCGTTCATATTCTTGATCCGTGAAGTGGATACAGCCAGGAGAGGGAGGATGCGCCGCGTGTCCTGCGGCGCATCAGGAGTGCCCGGCGGGCAACTCCTTGGTTAGTCAGCAAACATCAGTTGCAGGCTTGCTTCAGCCAGCGCGGGCTGGGAAGTGGCGAGCAACAGTTGGTGGACGACATCGTCGCTAGGCCGGATCGATGTCACGGGCGCGTTTTGCGCGACGGCTGATTGCGGCAAAACGTTTCTTGCTGAAGCTTCCGTCGCCAGCACGGACGCAAAATCTGCCGGGCCGTCGTTGGTCACTTGCACCGGTTGTGCGATCATCGATGAGTGGCCCACGAGAGCCTGCTCAGTGGTTTTGGCCAGCGAAGAGGCTGGGTCTGTTTGTTCGGTGAATCCGGCAGTGCCGGAGGTTGTTGCAGCCGTCGGGCACAGTTGTGCGCGAGCGCTGGTGGCGATCAAAAACGCGATCGCGAGGGCGACGGGGTAGATTTGGAATTTCCGTCGTGTTGTTTTCATGGTGAAAAAAGATCACCTCCTGCCTATGCATAGGGCGTGCCGACTCGGTCTTCTAATAGTGGCCATAAGATCAGGTTCACTGCCATGGATTTGTATCTCGAGGGTTCGCGTTGGCGCAGGCGGGCATTGCGCCGGAGCTTTGCACGTTCTTGAGTTCGTCTGTGCGCAATCCGCGGTTAACGATTTCCCAGAGCCTTATCTTCCTCGTGCTCGCGGGCTATCTCTTCTGGGTCGTGTATCCGATGCTCTGGGTCGCCTATTCGTCGCTGAAACCCGACGATGCGATTTTTCGTGACGCTTTTGCGCTGCCTTCGCTCGATGCGCTGCAATGGGGCAATTACCGCCAGGCCTGGCGCGAAGCCCACTTCGGCGGATATTTTCTCAACAGCGTGCTCGTGACTAGCGTATCCGTAACCGCGATACTGTTGCTTGGCTCGATGGCGGCGTATGCGCTCAGCCGATTCTATCATCCGCTCGGCAACGTATTGTACGGGCTCTTTCTGGCCGGCCTGATGGTGCCGGTGCAGCTGAGCATCATCCCGCTTTTTTTTGAACTGCGCGCGATCGGCCTGCTCAACTCGAAGCTCGGCCTCATCCTCGTCTACACGGCCAACGGCCTGCCGTTTGCGATCTTCATCCTCGCTGGGTTTTTCCGTGCGCTTCCGCGTTCGCTGTACGAAGCCGCGGTGGTCGACGGGTGCAACGAGGCCTCTGCGTTCTGGCGCGTAATGCTGCCACTGGCCCGGCCGGGGCTGATCACCGTGGCGATTTTTCAGTTCATCGGGATATGGAAGGAGTATTTTTTTGCCTTCATGTTCACCTCGGGTGCGCTCAGCGAAAACGTGCGCACGCTGCCGCTTGGCCTGGGCAATCTCGCGGTCGCCGCGCAATATCACACCGACTACGGCATGCTCTTTGCCGGTATCGTTATGGTTACGCTGCCAATCCTACTCGTGTACCTGCTCCTGCAAAAGCACCTCGTGAAGGGCATCACCGCCGGCGCATTGAAGGGTTGAGGCCGGCGGTTTCATTGATCCCGGAGCCGCGAGCCAACGACACTTGTTTACTTCGGGGCGATTCTCAGCGATGTTCAAGGACGCACTCGGGGAAACGAATATTCCGAAGGCGAGTTAACCCAACGAAAGGAAACCCTACCATGGGCGATAAGTCACCGAAATCCACACAGAAGAAAGCCTCACAAAAGCAGTCAGCGGCCAACGATGTGAACAAAAAGAAACAGCAGCTGATCACTTCCCAGCAGGCGACCAAAGCAAAGGCCGCTGCTAACAAGAAAAAGTGAGCGAACTACGGAGTACGCCGGCCCTCGGGCTGCGCTGGCTCCTTCCAGATTCCGCCGGACGTTAATCGTCCTGGCGGTTTTTTTATGCCGAAAAACAAGACCGGAGTTTTTAACCGCTAATGGGTTTCCCCAATGGGTGAAACCTTGTTCAAGCACTGCTCCTGATCGTCGCAGTATGCCGTTGGTGGACCCGCTAAAATTCTGGTGTCGCCGGGGTCGCTGACCCGGGAACCTTCCGAACTCCGGCCTCAGCGAGGCCGGCTACATCAATCCCTCGCATCAAGCGGCTACAGCTATTCTGAAACTGCCCTATCGCGGGCTGTTTAGGTCTGCGATTAGCAGACCCCGGAATAGGTACACGCAGGCGATCAGCCGGAGGGCACTTTGTAGAATTCCTCTTTGAGGAATTCCATCAGTGGTAGCCCAACGGATCGAGAGATCGGGCGTTTTGAGGACGTGCTCGCGATTACTCGCCAGCCCAGTGGAGCGTGAAGGGCTTTTCGATCGAGGGATGGAGGCTCTGGCTGACGGGGCAGGATTCGCCGACGCGTTCGAGCAGGCCGACGAGCAATGCAGGCAACGAACTTTTCGCCAGAGGCAACCACACTTGCACGGGCAGGCGCACAATACGCCGCGGGTTGTCGGTGGACATTTCCTTGGTTACCTCGAAGCGGGCGCCGCGGATCTCACAGCCATGTTTGCGTGCGACGATCGCCATGGTCGTAAGAATGCAGGTGCCGAGCGAGGTGGCGGTGAGATCGGTGGGGGAAAACGCTTCGCCGCGACCCTGATTGTCTTTGGGCGCGTCAGTCACGAGCGTGTTGGCTGAAGGTTCGTGGGTGGCGACACAGTGCAGGTCGCCTTGATATTCGCCGGTGATTTTTACCATGGTGATGCAGCCGTCTTTGGGTGCGATGAATAGAGGCACGACACGAACGCCGTTTCAAGCAACGGCTGGCAAGAAATCGCTCATGAGGCGAAAGGCGGACTAATCTGGAACTCTGGAACGGAGGGGCGGCAGGTCTGACGATCTGGTTGTAGACAAAAGAGAATGGGGTACCGAGCGCAGCGACAGTCTGCCACTCAGGAACTAATCAGAAGGAGGAAAGGCGTGTCTACTCTGGAACACGGGATCTCTGGAACGGAAGGAGCTGGGGCTCGGCGGCTCGTTCCAGTGTTCCTGAGTTCCACATTAACTCATTCAGGTATCGTTCAGGCGATTTGGGCGGCCGCGTTGCGTCGTCGTAATCGCTGGCCATGGTGGGGCATGAAATACGACGTGGTGATTGCTGGTGGTGGTTTTGCCGGAGCGTATTGTGCGCGGGCGCTGGGTCGGGCTCTCGGCCGTGACGGCGTCAAGCGCGTCGCACTCATCGCGGAGCGCAACGTTCTTGTTTTCCAACCGATGCTGGCCGAGGTGGTGGGGTCGTCGCTTTCGCCCGCCGATGTGGTCAACCCGTTGCGTGAATTTTGTCGGGATGTGAATGTTCTGCAGGGCGGCATCCAGCAGATCGATTGGGCAAAGAAACAGCTTGCGCTCGATGGTGGCCGCTTCACGCGCAACCACATCGTGGGCTTTGACCATCTGGTGCTCACCCTGGGCGGTGTCACCGATCTTAGCCGCGTACCCGGCATGGCCGACTACGGCTGGCCGATGAAAACGGTCTCCGACGCCCTCCGGCTCCGGGCTGCGCTTATCAACCGGTTGGAAGAGGCCAATCTCATCGACGATGAGACGGTTCGAGCGCGACTGCTCACTTTTGTGGTTGTGGGGGGCGGTTACACCGGCGTCGAAACTGCCGGGCAGATGCTAGATTTTTTACAAGGCGCGAAACGGCTTTATCCGAACCTTCACCGTTCCACCTTGCGCATGGTTTTGGTGCATAGCGGGCCGTATCTGCTCCAGGAAATCGGTGAGAAGCTGGGCGATTATGCCAGACGCGTGCTTGAAAAACGTGGCACCGAGGTGCGTCTCTCGGTCCGCGCCGTCGAGGTCACGGCAACAAAAGTACTCCTGGACGATGGTTCGTTTATCGCGGCCAACACCGTGGTCTCCACCGTGGGCAACGCGCCGAGCCCGGTCGCGCTCGACCTTTGCCGGCAGCTTGGCCTCGAGATGAAGACAGGGCGCCTCGCCGTTGAAGCCACGATGCGTGTGCCCGGTCAGACGCATCTCTGGGCCGCGGGTGATGGCGCACTCGTGCCGTGGAACGATCGCGGTACCGAAAAGCCTTCGCCGCCCACCGCACAATTCGCGCTGCGTCAGGGCACACAACTCGGCCGCAATCTCGCACGGGTGTTGCGCGGGGTCGAGCCACAGCCGTTTCGCCACAGGTACATGGGCCAGCTCGCCACCGTGGGCGAACGGGCCGCCGTCGCAGAGATATTTGGAATTCGCTTCAGCGGCTTTCTCGCCTGGTGGATTTGGCGAACGGTTTATCTGGCGAAACTGCCGGGCATGCTACGCCGGTTCCGGGTGATGATCGACTGGACCTTTGATCTATTCTTCAGTCGCGACATCAGCATCGTGCTGCCACCGCCCGAGGACGTTTTGCGTTCCATCCATCTCGAGACCGGCGAACAGCTCTTTCAACAGGGCGACAAGGCGCGGGCCTATTATTATGTCCGTAATGGTTCGGTGCGGATCGAAGAGGCGGATGGACGCTCGAAAAAATTTCCCGCGGGCAGCGTGATTGATCAACAATTGATCGGTGCCGACGATTGCTGGCGCTGCACGGTGGTGGCGGCGGAAAGTTCGGGGATCATCGTCTTTCGCGGCCGCGCATTGGAGCTGCTCAAAACTCAGCTTCGACTCGTGCCACAGGAACAACTGACCGAGTCCGGTATACCAGCGGCAGAGCGGGTGTGAGGGCCGGGCGGAATGTGGGATCAGGAAGGCGTGTTTAATCTGGAAGGCTGGAACTTAGGAACGGAGGTCGGGCCTTGTTCGAAGTCTTTCCTCGTTCTCTTTATCTTTCTCATTCTCCCTCAGTATCCGGCGGAGAAAGATAAAGACGAAAGAGAACGAGAAAGATCATCTGGAAACCAGTCCTGTAGCCCTTTCCGTAAACCTCGTACTGGGCGCAACAAGATTGCGCCGCTACCCATAACTGGCTCGTTCCAGCGTTCTTGAGTTCCAGATTATTTCCTTCAGAGAACCGCATTGTTACGGGTCTGCTTAAAACCTTTCGGCCTCAGGGCTCATTGGCGATGGCGGCTTGGACGAGTTCGCCAATCGCAGGCGGGAATGCGATCCCGAGCGCGAGTTCCCGGGCGCGCGGGCTCATCTTGCGCCAGGTCTTGCGGATGATGTCGACATACTTCTCCGGCGTATAATCCGCGTGCAGCGTGGCAAAGCCGGGAATCTCTGTTTCCAAAAACACGAGGCAGGCGGCATCTTCGAGCGCTTGGGTGCCCAGATTGGTTTTGAGGCCGGTCTTGGAAACCCACGTGGCAACTTCATCGGCTTCCGTCGCAGGCACGCCGGCCTGCGAGAGCAACGCCCGGGCGCGTTCGGCCTGAATCGTGTAAAGCGATTTCCGCCATGCGTGATAGCCCGGTTTATCCAGTGGGAAATTCGTGCGCGGCACCGACCAGCGTTCGAGATGCTGGCAGCGCGCCGCCAGTCGCAAAACCGGTCCGGCTTCGGGTGCGACCCGCACCACCCAGCGCTCCATGTTGTCGGCGTAGACCAGCTCGGCGGGCCTGCCGTCAGTGGCGTGTTTTGGGTCGGCGGCGTGGGCGGTGTCGATCAGTTCACGAGCGTGTTGATAGGGATCCATCAGCTCAATCTCTACGCGTGCAGCGCCGGAAAGGAAAGCGGATGCGCGCTGTCCTTTGCCCGCTGGTCGTAGAGTTCGAGCAAGGCATCACGAACGTTGCCGCGATGCCGTTGGTATAACGCCACGGACTCGTCCGCGTTGAGTAACTGTCCGAGCGAGGAAACAAGTTCGCATAGCAGCTCGGGCGACGTGGTGCAGCGATGCAGCAGGGGCAGCCGCCCGGCGCGGGGCGTGGTCACCACGAGGAAACCGGCCCGGCGCGTGCGCCAGCGAAGTTGAAACCAGCTCAATAGCGACAGTTGCTCTGCGCCATCGAGCAACACGGCGTCGCGCGAAGTGAGACCGGCAAAGAAAGCGCGGTTGTATGCCCCGGGCAGGCGGGGGAACTCCGCGCTGAGCCGGATCAAGGTCACATCCTGACCGGTGCGCCGCAGCCGGACGGCCAGATCCTCCAGCAACGTGGTCTTACCCGAACCTTTTTGTCCCACCAAGGCGCCGCGCCCGTGGTGGCAGGCGAGTGTGGCGATCAATCGGGCCCAGTCGTCGGCGTTGAAACGGTAGCGCGCACGGGGGACGCAGTCGGTGGAGAACGGGTTGTTGCGAGCGGAGAGCATGTTATTTTCTCAGAAAGAGTTCCCGGTCGGTCGGGCTGAGGGGCATGACTTAGAAACCAAGCCCCATCAGGAAAAAGACGCCAAAAAACAGGGCTCCTAGGTGCCTCCCGCATGTGCCCAGGGTTTCTGCATGATGAGTTTCTCCCGTCGTCATGACCGCACTAAGGCAAGCGCTCGCGACGGGCGCACGCCTAAACTGAAAGACCGCGTCACATTTTTGTGATTTCTGCACCGAACTTGAATCAAAGGGCCTGTTCATTCACGTTTGTCGGCGAAGCGTGAACCTCCCTTGCTCCTGTCCAGGCTGCGGCGTGTGCTGCTTTTCGAATTTGAAAAGCTACGTGCGCGTCAGCGGCGACGACTGGAGCCGGCTCAGTGATGCCGCCGATCGCGTGGCTGAATTCGACGGACACCGCGCGTATCTGAAAATCCACGGCGGTCATTGCGCCGCGCTGGAGATCCGGGCTGGCATCGACGGAGGGCGGGAGTATTTCTGCACGATCTACGAGCTTCGTCCGCAGATCTGCCGCGATCTCGCGCGTGGCTCCCCGCAATGCGAAGCCGAATGCGAACTTAAGGGCGACCGCGCCGGGCAGTTGCAGCAAGTACCTTAATCTGGAACTCAGGAACGCAGGAACGAACCTGCCTGATTTGAACAAAACGAACAAAATCACCGAATGAATGATCTCCTGTTTGGGACGCCATTCGGTCTATTCCGTACATTCTGTCAAAAAAGACTTCCTCCGTTCCGGTGTTCCTGATTTCCAGATTGCCTTACTTTCGGCCGCTTTCACTTTGCCTCGGCGAGCAAGGCGGCGAGATCGAGCGGATGAGTGAACATCGCCAGTCCGCCGTCGGGCGTGCGCGGCCATTGGTCCTGGGGACGATCTCGGTAAAGTTCGATGCCGTTGTCGTCGGGATCGCGCAAATAGAGCGCTTCGCTCACGCCGTGGTCGGCCGCCCCGTCGAGCCGGATATCAGCATTTTGCAGCCGGCGGAGCGCATCGCCCAGCGCGGCCCGCGTCGGGTAGAGGATGGCGACGTGAAAAAGTCCGGTTGTGCCCGGCGCCGGTGGCCGGCCGCCCGCGCTTTCCCACGTGTTGAGCCCGATGTGATGATGGTAGCCACCGGCCGAGACGAACGCCGCGCTAGGTCCAAACCGCTGCATTAATTCAAAACCGAGCACGCCACAGTAAAACGCGAGCGAACGTTCGATGTCGGCGACCTTCAGATGCACGTGGCCGATCCGCACGGCTGGATCGAGGGGAGAAGCGGAGTTTTTAACCATACCTCAGGGTAAGCACACCACGCCGCAGCGCAAGGAGTGGGAACGAGGCGCGGGGTTCGCTGAGGGTTGCTAATTTGGAACACGGGAACTCAGGAACAGAACAGGAGAAGGAAAATCAGGCGGCGGATTTGAACACGAGGATCGCAAAGGTCGGTTACAATCAGAGGCCGGAAGCCAGAGGCCAGACGACAAAAGCCGGAAATCAAAGGTTGGATGTCGGCGAGGCGCGAAGAAAAGCCAACTGGCAGAAGCGTCGGGTCGTCCGCTCTGCGCCCCAGCGTCTCTGCGAGAAATATTCGAAAGCCACGGCCTTTTTCGGTGAAACCGGATTTTGTTTTTCCCAAGCTGAAGCTGGCGGTGTTTGTCGACGGGTGTTTCTGGCGCGGCTTGGGCGCCATCTACCGTTTCGTTGGTTTTCCCTCCGTGAACTCTGTGTCCCAACAGCAGAATTTGGGGTTATTTCGTCGCTTCGGCGGGGAGTGTTTTGCGTACGGAGTCAAACCAGTCGACAAGCAACTTTCGCTGGGTGTCGGTCAGGCGGGCCTCACGGTGGATGAGCCGGTAAGAGGGGAGCGGCATGCCGCCCTCGGTGACTTCGTCGGCACATTGTTCGAGTTTACGGCCGGCGCGTTTAGGGGTGAGCTGGTCGAACTCGGAGAAATTTAGATGCTGTTTGCCCTCTTTGACGTGGTCGGCGAGCAACCAACCAACCGGCTGGACCTCGGCGTACCACGGATAGCGTGTGGTGTTGGAATGGCAGTCGTAGCAGGCGGTCTGAAGCAGTTGTTTTACTTCGGGCGTGGCCGTGTGCCGGGCGAAAACGTCGGCCGGGCCGGGACCGGCGCCGAGGTTTTTCGACTGGCGTATGAACTGGATTGCGATGAAAACCACTAGAAGCCCCAACAGGATCTTTTTTACCATGAGGCGTGAGTGTCTGCATTTTTCCGTTTTCTGCAACCCAGGCCAACCAGCCGTTATGTCTGGGTTGCCATGGGTATTTACGGGCCGACGTGGGGCCCTTGCCTCATTGAAATGCCGGGCTCGGTCGGGTATTCTATGATTGTGCGGTGTTTACAGCTTGGCCCCGACCTTTGTAGCTGCTTGCGCCCGCGTGCGCCGGTTTTTGGAGGCATACGTTGGGTGTTGGGCTGCGCTATTGCCTGGCTGGCGGGACTGGTTGCTCAGCCGGTGCTGTGGGCGCAGGAGCCGACACCGGAGCGCGACCCGACCATACCGATTGTAGTTGGTTCGGCCAATGAGTTTTACCCGTATTCATACGTCGAAGGCTCCGGGCCATTGAAGGGTTTTTCGATCGACGTGGCAGAGGCGGTGGCGCGGGCGGTGAAGCTGCAGATTCGATGGCGTGCCATCGACAGCGACAAACTGGAGGACGCGATGCTGTCGGGCGACCTTGATGCCCTGTCCTTCTGGAGCGAGACGAAGGAGCGACGCGCGATCGTGGATTTTTCCGTGCCAGTCGTGCGCTTCGAGACCGTCGTGGTGGTGAGGAAAGACGAGAAAGCCATCCGTGGTGCGGCGGATTTGAAGGGCCACCGCGTCGCAGTGGGGCCGAAGGGCACGATCAGCGAGTTGTACGCAATCGAGCAGCAGCCGGATGCAGTTCGCGTCTACTCAAAAAATTCCGAAGAGTTTCTTCAGCTTCTGTCGTCTGGCGATTGCGATGCGGCGGTGATGTCGCGGCTCACGGCGGTGTCGCGAATCGAGCGTTATGGGATAAAAAATGTGCGGGTGCTGGAGGGCGTCAGGGGTTACGACGTGCGTTACTGCATGGCGGCGCGTAAAGGCGATGCCTTGCTCCTGGCGCGCTTCAACGAAGGGCTCGCGATCATCAATCGTACCGGCGAGTACGAAGATATTTATTACAAATGGTTCGGTCGTTATGAAAAAAGGGAAATGACGCCGCTGCAGATCGTCAGCTACGTCACGGCGGCGCTGGCGCTCATCTGCGCGGGTGCAACATGGGGATTTCTGAGGCAGCGCACGTTGTCGCAGCGCATCGCCAGGCAGGCGGCTGAACTGGTCGAGCAACGCACGCTGCTGGCCGCACTCTACGACAAGCACCCGCTTGCGACGGTGGTGTTTGACGTCAAGGCGCAGGGCCAGCCGGTGCTGGTCTCGCTCAACCAGGAGGCTTCGCTGCTTTTCACGCTCGAGAAGAATGCTTCGGCCGGTCGTCCGCTGGGTGAACTGAACCTCACGAAGGAGATGCGCCTTTTCCTGGAGGAGGCGCTGTCGCATCAGCGGGCCAACAGCCAGCCAGTGCGCTGGGAAACCCGGCTGCCGGTCTCGCAGCGGCTGCTGGAAGTCGTGACGATGCCGCTTGGTTCGTTTAAGGGGGCCAGCCGGTTTTGCGTGCTGTCGGCTGACATCACTAAACGCCACCTGATGGACCAGGAGATCGCAAAATCGCGCCGCTTGCGGGCGCTGGGCGAACTGGTCGGCGGTATCGCCCATGAATTCAACAACCTGCTCACACCGATCATGGCCACGTCGAGCATGCTGCGCAGCGCCCGGCTCCCCGCAGTCGTCTCCGAAGCCGAACTTGATATTATCGACCAATCGGCCCGGCGCGCCGCCGACCTCACCAAGCGCCTGCTGACCTTTGGGCGGAAGGTTGACGATCCGGCCCGTACAGTCCGGCTGACCGAGGCCGTGGCCAACTGCGAGGCCCTGCTCAAGACGATGATCGACCGGCGCATCGAGTGGGAAAACGATCTGCCGCCCGACCTGCCACTGGTCGTTTTTAATCCAACCGATTTCAACCAGATTGTGTTCAACCTTGTGTTGAACGCCCGCGATGCCCTGCTCGACAGGCTCGCTAAAAACACCGATCCGGCCTGGCGGCCCCGCCTGCGGGTTTCCGTGTGTGAACTGCCGGCCAGCGCGCGCCCTCATCGCCCGGGGGTGAGCCGCGACGGACTTGTTTGCTGGCAGCGCTTCTCGGTCGAGGACAACGGACAGGGCATCCCGCCCGAAATCGTCGACCGGATTTTCGAACCTTTCTTTACCACCAAGGAAGTGGGCAAGGGCACCGGCCTGGGCCTTTCAACCGTCTGGCACCAGGTGACTGATGCCGGCGGTGAGATCGTGGTGGATACAAGACCAGGCGAGGGCACGACCTTCCACCTCTATCTGCCCCGCCGCGAAACCCACCCACCCATGATTCCCTCCGACGAACCAATCAAACCCACACCGCAACCTGCTACCATCGGCCGCCGGATACTGGTTGTGGAGGATGAGCCATTGATCGCCAGCGCTACGGCAACGATCTTGAAGCGGCTGGGGCACACGGTTGCCCAACGGCACGATGGTGTTGAGGCCTGGAACGAGCTCTCGACCGAGGGCGTCAGCTACGATTTATTGTTGGTCGACCTGAGCATGCCTCGCATGAGCGGTGTCGACCTGGTCAAACGCATACGCACTTTGCCCTATGCAGGCTCGATCGTGGTGATGAGCGGGCGGGTCGCGGAAGACGATCTGTTGACGCTGAAGACCTTGAAGGTGGACCGCATTCTGGCGAAGCCATTTACGGCGGAACAACTGGTGGCCGTTGTTTCAGAGGTGGTGGCGGCCCGCGCAGGCTGAGCCCGGCCTGACCGGCCGCCATTTCAAATGGTGGTGGAAATCGGTTCGGTTAGAGCGTTCTTCTAGAAACTGCCCTCGCGTGTATCTTTCCGGTTCCTCTTTCTCTTTATCGTTATCTTTCCTCTTTATCTTTTGTCCGCAGGCGACTGACGAAAGAGAAAGAGAACGAGAAAGATCGGATGCGCCTACCGACTGGAATACGTGCAGGGGATTAGCTGAAGGACCCTTGGAAAACATGATCATCCAAATCGAAACTGGTGGCACTCTTTGCTGCGGTCGATGAACCCGGTTTTGGTTGCGACCGCCAGCTGCCAAAATCGACCGTTGGCCGCGATATCCTCGTCAAGCCTGGGCGGTGTGTTAGGTTCGCAACCTTCTTCAAGCCGTGCAGACCCCTCAAAAAAACGACCCTCCGTTCAAACATTACCTGCTTTGCCAGTTTGTCGGTTGGGGAGTGTTCTTGGTGCTGCGGATGGTCGTCACCGCGACCTTTTGCGCGAAACGGCCCGATCTGGATGTCTTCCAAGCCTGCCGCTGGGAAACCATCGACCATCTCGCCTCTGCCGCGGGTTCCCATCTAGTCTGGAAATGGATGCTCTGGCGCAGGCTCTTCGACAAGGGCTGGAAGCGGCTGTATCTGGAGGGCTTTGCTACTGCGCTGCTGGTGAGCACCTCGGTTGCTCTGGCGCTGATGAGCCCATGCAAGAGCATCTACGCGGCGGATTTTGCGCGGGTGGGTGCAGTGGCAATGGGGTGGTTTATCGTGACCCAGCACGCTCTGGTGATGGTGTTGTGGTTTTCGGTCATGTTGGCACTGTTCTATTTCGAACGCACGCGCACGCTTGAAGTGCAGCGGGCGGAGGCCAGCGCTGCTGCTCGCGAGGCCCAACTGCATGCGCTCAAGGGCCAGATCAATCCGCATTTTCTATTCAACAGCTTCAATTCACTGCGCGCCTTGATCGACGAAAACCCGGCGCTGGCCCGCGATGCGGTCACCCATCTCGCTGTGATCATGCGCTATTCGCTCACGAGCTCGGAGCGCAAGGTTGTCCCGCTCGCGGAGGAACTGCGGGTCGTGAATCTCTACCTTGAACTGGAAAAACTCCGGCTCGGCGCCCGCCTCGCCGTCACGGTGAACGTCTCGCCGGAGGCTGCCGCGGCGCAAATCCCGCCGCTCATGCTGCAAGGGCTGGTGGAAAATGCCGTCAAGTTTGGCCCGGCGGCCCGCAAACAGGGTGGCGAGATCGTCTACTCAGCCCACATCCACGAAGGGCACCTGCGCGTTCGCGTGACCAATCCCGGCCGGCTTGGCACCTCGTCGGATTCGACCGGCACCGGACTCAAAAATCTACGGGACCGTCTGCAACTGCTCTATGGCGATGCGGCCTGGTTCGTCATCGGAGACGAAGACGGCGACCGCGTGGTGGCCGAGGTGAGCCTGCCCGTTGCCCCAACCACCCATCATTAAACCATGAAAGCACTTGTCATCGACGATGAACCACTGGCCCGGTCGGAGCTGCGTCGCCTGCTAAAACGGCATCCCGAAATCGAGATTGTCGGTGAGGCCTGCAATGCCGACGAGGCGCGTGAAGCGATCCGCCGCCACAAGCCTGGGTTGCTCTTTCTTGACGTGCAGATGCCCGAGGAGAATGGCTTTGAATTACTGGCTTCGCTTAGTTCGGGTGTGCCTGCGGTGATCTTTACCACCGCCTTCGACCAGCATGCGCTGCGGGCCTTTGAATTTGGCGCCCTGGACTATTTGGTAAAACCGATCGAGCCCGAGCGGCTGCAGGAAGCGTTGGAACGCGCCGCGCGCATGCCCGCCGACCAGATGGCAACCGCAGATGGCGACGACGCGGGCGACGAAGTCGAACCATCCGATTCCCCATTAAAACCGGGCGAGAAAGTTTTTGTGCGGGACGGCGATCGTTGCTGGTTCGTGCCGGTGGAATCTATTCGCGGCATCGAGGCCGATGGCAATCATGTGCGGTTGTGGCTTGACGGTTCCGAACCGTACGTGCATCGCACGCTGGCCCAGCTGGAACATCGGCTGCCGGAGGAGATGTTCTTCCGCGCGAGCCGTTCGCAGATCGTGAACCTGCGCTGTGTCGAATCGGTTGAGCCGTGGTTCAGCGGCTCGCTGCGGGCCAAATTAAAAGGCGGAAAGATCGTCGAGCTGTCGCGCCGGCAGTCGCGGCTTTTCCGGCAGAGACTGGGATTGTGAGTTAACGCCAAGGCTTCACTTAGGAATTTGTAGGTGGCGCGCTGGCCGCGCCACGTTGCGAGGCAAGCTCGCAACCTACAGCGGCAAAAGAAATGAATGCCCGCGACGGGCAGCAGCAAAACAGACCGAGAATTACGCTACAAATTTCGCTGGCAGGACACTGGAGTCTTCTGAACCAATCGGAGCGTGCTCTGACCGGGAAGTTTCACAAACTGAGGCCGCCATGAAAATCAACGAGATTGCATATATGGTTTATCCGGTGACTGACCTGAAGCGGGCGCGCCGTTTTTATGAGGAAGTGTTGAAGCTGAAACCGTCCCATGTCTTCGGCGATGACACCACGGCCTGGGTCGAGTACGACGTCGGAACCGGTACAATCGCCATCGGCAACGGCGCACCAGAATGGAAACCCAACGCGGGTGGTGGTTGCGTGGGTTTTGAGGTGGACGATTTCGACACGGCGTTGCGGACCTTGGACGACAACAAGATCGAGCATCGTCCGCCGATCGACACGCCCGTCTGCCGCATGGTCATCCTGGCCGACCCGGACGGGAATTCCGTCATCCTGCACAAGCGCAAGAAATCCTGAACCGGAACCGATTTTCCGAAGCGGCCGATGGGTCGTTTGTAGCGGAATACGCTACAAACGGCTCGCACGTATCAGGAAATTGTATCCACGTTTCGGTTACTCGCGGAGCCAGCCATCGATCAGCAGCCGGGCCACGGTGCCCGGACGGGGGATCTCGGGCAGCGCATCGCGCGGGTGCCAGCCGGCCTGTTCGATTTCTTTGCCGTCAACCGCAATTTCGCCGCCGCGATACGTGGCGCGAAAACCGAGCATGAGCGAATTGGGGAACGGCCAGGGCTGGCTCGTGACGTAGCGTAGCTCGTCGATTTCGATGCCAACTTCCTCCCGGACTTCGCGCACGGCGGCCTGCTCCAGCGTTTCGCCCGGGTCGACGAAGCCAGCCAACAGACTGAACATGCCGGGGCGGAAGTTTCGGTTGTGCGCGAGCAGAAGTTGATCACCGCGCGTGACTGCCACGATGACCGCCGGTGAGACGACCGGGTAAAACACGGCCTGACAGCTTGGGCAGCGCTTCGCACGTTCGTCTGCGGCGTCCACCGTCGGCGTGCCGCAGTGCCCGCAGTAGCGGTGGCGGTTCTGCCACCACGCCAGCTCGCGGGCGCAGCTGACCGCATGCATCTGCGCCGGCGTAAGGGCGGCGAGCAGCGACCGCGTCTCGTGCCATTCCCAACCGGCGGGCGCAACGGCGGTGTCATCGTCGATCGCGAGTAGCCATAACGGCCGGCTATCGAGCAAGCCGGTGTGCAGAGAGGGATGGACCGGCGAATTCACCGACCAGGTCGCCAGATCCATGAAGATGGGTAACGCGATGCTCGCATCGGCACCCGATCGCGCAAGCAGGCGGTCGCCCTGAATGGCCAGACAATGGTCGGATGCAGCCGGTTTGGCTTGGATTGCGTGACGGTGGGCGAACGACATGGGAACCGGCAGCAAACACAAAAAGCTCACCTGAGGCACGCCTGATTCCGCGCCGGGTGTGACGCCCGTCGCTATTTCATCGGCTGCCGGACAATGGTTTTCCAGCTGGCCGGTGCCGCGCGGCGGATGTCGCTGAGATAGATCTCGTGGTGTTTTCCGACGCGGGAGGAGTGTGCATCAATAAACTCATGCACACGCGCAATCGTCGGACCTTCTTCAGAAAAGGGCCCGATATGCAGCACCTGCGCACACCGGCCTTCCGGGAAATCTTCAAGGCGCAACCGGTCAATACCGGGCAGGTTCTTTTTCCGCCGAACTTCGTCGATGGCGGTGGCGATCACCTCTTTTGCCACAAAATCCGGCTGCAAGATCATGGCGGTCCACTGCCATTTCGTTTTGTCCCCGGTGGTAAAGACCGCCATGTCATCGGCCCACCAGAGGCTTTCCAGCGGCATTACCGCATAGTCGATTTTCTGCGGTCCTTTCTTCAGGATGAACTTGGCTGTATAGGAAACAGAATACAGCGCTTCGATTGCCTCTGCATAGGACTTTGACGTATTGGGATCACCGATACCATCAACCATCAGAAAACGGAACGCCGGTACGTCAACCTGCACAACTACCTTGGCCGTGGCGTGGTAGAACGCCTTCAAGTCCTTTTTCAGATCGATCTTTTTCATGACATTCAGGCTCTGGTGCTTGGTTTATTCCCTTTGGGTCAATTACTCCGCAGCTTTATGCGGTTTGGTCGGGTTATGGAACTAGTTTATTAGCGAGCCGGGCCGATGGAAAGTAACCCAATAGGTTACTTTTTCTCCGAGGACGACGGGCAGAAATTCGCCGCCATGCAGGCTCCCACAATTATGAAGACAAGTCGTGGACATGGGGGGTTTCGGTGGTTCGGTCAAATGCTCCGGACTTTGGCCCGGGGTTCTTTGTTTTCCAGCGGTATCCAGATCTCGGTGCGCAGCTCGGCGGGCGGTGTGCGGTCGGGAGTGTTGAGATGTAGTTCGAAGGCAGGTTCGTCGCGCAGCCGTTCGCCGCTGACCGGCAGCCAGTCGCGGTAAATTGCGCCGTATGCACCGGCGAATGTTTTGTAGGGCCCGCGATGGAGAAACACTGCGTATCGGCCGCCTGGAATCGTCTGCATGCTGACGTCGCCGGTCGGAGTGAATTCGTGGTCGAGTGTCATACAGGCGTCATAGCGCAGCTGATTGCTGGCGGTAATGGCTGGATCGTCACGACAGATCCCAATAAAGGCGGTTTTGGGGCCAAGCAGCTGGTGCTGGCTCGCAAAGGAGGCGAGTTTTTGCCAGACCGTGCTCACATGCTCGTAGGGACCCACATGGCGGATATAGGCAACCGGGGTGGCTGGGCGCTGACGGATTTCGGGATAGATCATTTTGGCGATATTGCTATGTTGTCGTTGAGCCACACGCACACCCAGATCGAAAGGATGTGTAGCGCGAAATTCGGTGGGCGCGAGGCCAAATCGCCGGGCGATGAAAACCGGCAGGCGGTTCAATCATTCGTGATAATCGTACAACGTTTTTGGTCGGGCGGAGGTCATGACGTGGGGAGGGCCGGGCGATTTGCGTTTGCGATCTTGCGAAGTCGGTTGTTTCGCCGGGATTGCTGGAAGCCCGCCGGTCGCGTCCGCCCCGCGATTTCAGGGAAAATCATTTCCAGCGAAACTAGGGCTCGCCCTGCTTCGGCCCGCGCTTTCAACTACCACCACATCCCATGGAAAAATCGTCGCTTACCCGCTTTGCCTGGATCTCGATCGGGGCCTCGATTCTGACGATCGGGTTAAAGTCGGAGGCTTATTTTCTCACGGGTTCTGTCGGCTTGTTGTCGGATGCGATCGAGTCGCTAGTGAACCTCGCGGGTGGCGTTATGGCGCTGACGATGTTGAAAATCGCGGCACGGCCGGCCGACACCGAGCATGCCTATGGTCACAACAAGGCGGAGTATTTTTCCAGCGGGGTGGAAGGCACGTTGATTTTGGTCGCAGCGGCGAGCATCGCCTTCGCCGCCTACGGGCGCCTGCTCGACCCCAAGCCTTTGGAGCAGGTTGGCTCCGGCCTCATTGTCTCCGCCGCGGCGTCGGTTATCAACCTCGCGACTGCGCTTCTGCTGGTCCGAGTGGGGAGAAAGCGAAATTCCATCACGCTCGAGGCCAATGGCCATCATCTGATGACCGATGTGTGGACCTCCGTGGGCGTGATCGCGGCGATCGGCGCGGTGGCGATGACAGGCTGGACGCGACTCGACCCGATCGTGGCGTTTATCGTGGCGGCGAACATCGTGTGGACCGGCGTAAAAATTGTGCGTCGTTCCATCGCGGGCCTCATGGATGCGTCGCTGCCGGTGTCGGATCTCGACGAGATACAAAAAGTTTTTGCCCGGCACGAGGCCGCCGGCATCAAGTTCCACGCGTTGCGCACGCGGCAGGCGGGAACGAGGAAATTTGTGTCGATCGACGTGCTTGTCCCTGGCGCCTGGACCGTGCAACAGGGCCACGACCTGGTGGAGAAAATTGAAGCCGAGATCCGTGCGGTGGTGGAGGAATCGAGTGTTTTCACCCACCTTGAGCCGATCGAGGATCCGCTCTCCTGGGCGGACGAGAAGCTGGACCGGCCGACGGATGACCCGGCTGGCAAGAAATAGGGTCGTGTCACATCAAGCTGACCACTGATCGTCAGCGCTCGATCCGGTGGGTAAACCACTGATGGAATTCCTCAAAGAGGAATTCTTTAAAGTGTCCTCCGGCAGATCGCCTGCGGGTACGCATTGTGGGGGCTGCTGATCGCAGACCCGAGGGCGGCCGGGAGAAAGAAGAAAGATAAAGAGAACGAGAAAGAGGAGGCTTTTATTGGTACACGACCCAGGGCGTGAGCTTGCGGATTGCTCAGAGCCGAAGGGCGATTCCGATCTTTCTCATTCTCTTTATCTTTATCGTTCTCCCGCTCGGGACTAGCCGACAAGCGGGCCGCTCATCGCGATCCTTCGATCCGATGGAGCCTGCTTCGACCATCTGTGCTTAAGCCAGGATCGTGCGCAGGCTGTCGAGATCCAGCACGGTGGAGAGAGATTCTTCCTGCACGACGGCGTCGGCCAGCGAGGCTTTTTCGCGCTGCATCGCGCGAATTTTTTCCTCAACCGTGCCTTCGGCGAGCAACCGGTAGGCGACGACCGGCTGGGTCTGGCCGATGCGGTGCGTGCGATCGATCGCTTGCGCTTCAACGGCGGGATTCCACCACGGATCGTAGAGGATTACATAACTCGCGGCGGTGAGATTCAACCCGAAGCCGGCGGCTTTCAACGAGAGCAAGAAGACCGTTTTGGTGGGATCGCGTTGGAATTCATCAACGAGTTCGCCGCGATTTTCCGTGGCCCCCGTGAGCATCAGATAGTTGATGTTGGCGGTGACGAGGCGGTCGCGGATGAGGTTTAGCATCTCGACGAACTGGCTGAAGACGAGCACCTGGTGGCCTTCGTCGCGGAGTTCCTCGAGTTGCTCCAACAGCGCTTCGAGCTTTGCGCTGGGGAGATCGCGGTGCGCGGGATCGACGAGCGCAGGGTGACAGCAGATCTGGCGAAGCCGCAGGAGGCTCGAGAGAACGTTGAAGCGAACGGCGATGAGCGCGCGATCGGTGTCGATACCGAGTAGTTGAGCGCGGGCGCGCTTGAGTTCGGCGTCGTAAAGGCGGCGTTGCGCGCCCTCAAGTTTCACCACAATTTCGTCTTCGGTGCGCGGCGGCAGATCCGGCGCTGCCTGGGCCTTGGTGCGGCGGAGGAGAAAATGGCGGACGCGGCGGTGCAGCCGGGTTAGGGCATCGGGGTTGGTTTCGTCATAATGACGACGAAACGCGGTTTGCGTGCCGAGGAGCCCGGGCTGGGCAAAAGCGAACAGGCTCCAAAGATCCGTGAGCCGGTTCTCGATCGGAGTGCCGGTCAAGACCACGCGCTGACGGCAGGGCAGGGCGCGCGCCGCAGCGGCGACCTGACTACTGGCGTTCTTGATGAACTGCCCTTCGTCCAGCACCACGGCGTCCCAGGCATGTTCGCGAAACCACACGGCGTTGATCCGAAGCTGGGAATAGTTGGCGACCAGCAGCAGAGGGCCGGGCGTTGCGAATTGAGCGTCGAGATTCGCGGGTTCGAGCGCGACGGTGCGGAGTGAAGGCGCAAAGCGGGCGGACTCAGCGAGCCAGCCATGGACGACACTTTTCGGGCAGACAACGAGGGCGCGGAACGGATGAGCAGGCTTTGCCGCTGGCAGACTGTTCGGTGCCGGCGCGGATTGCTCCTCGCGGGGCAATGACGCCAGATGCAGCAGCCAGGCGAGTGCCTGCACGGTCTTGCCGAGGCCCATGTCGTCGGCCAGAACGCCGCCGAGGCCCAACGCCGAAAGATGGGCGAGAAATCTGAATCCATCTTCTTGATACGGACGGAGCGTGGCGCGGAGACCGTCGGGCAGCGGCGGAGGCGGCTGGGCCGCGATCGAGTTGATACGTTCACGCAACGAGGCGGCGAGCAGGGCGTCGCGGCGTTCGAGCAGATCGGCTTCCGCCGCGAGTTGCAGCGCGTGGATCCGATGCACCGCAGGCCGGCCGCCGGCGAGCACGTCGTCGGCGTCGAGCCCGAGACGGTCGAGTGCGGCGTCAACCGATTCGCCGGCGTCGGTCGTGGACTCGACCTCCAGTCGTTGCCAGCCGTGACGCGGCAGACTGACCCATTTGCCGCGTGCCTTCATGAGCAACGCGAGTTCTTCCGGTGTTAGCTTGGTGTCGGCGACGCGGAGCTCAACCGTGAGATTGAACCAATCACGCCCCGCGGCTGCTTCGGCGGGCCTGGCCGTGAACTCGATCCGTCCGCGTAGGGGTGGACCGAGGAGATTCGAGAGCCCCGGCGCGGCTTCGACCCGCAGGCCGGGCGGAAGCGTTGCGTGCCAGGCGATGAAATCTTCGGGAAACGTTTTCGGGACCTCACGCGTCCAGTGTTTCTCCCAGGCGAACCATTCGAGGTTAAAATCGGCCAGCCGCGCGGCGGCAGGCTGTGCGACCGAGAGGTCAAATTCCAGCAGCGGGTCGGCCGGGCGGCGCGGTGGCGGCGCGCCTTGCGCCGTCCATTGCCAGCCGGTATTGCTCCAGTGTTGTTCGTAGTGAAATTCGTTGGAACTGGCGAGAAGTTCGGCATGGAACACCATGGTGGCTTCATCCTCGGGTGCCGGCGCGAGCCAGCACTTGAGCCGCGGTTGGAGCGTGAGGTGGCGGACGTTGGCCTCCAGTGCGGCAGGCAGCCGCAGGCCGGCGGCGCGCAGCCGGGTCAGCATCCGGCTGTCTTCGAGCGCCGCGGTGGGCAGGGGCACCGACGGTGTGGGCGGCGGGCCGCGCCAGACGCGGTTGTCGAACAGGTACAGCGGCGTTGGCCGGTACGAAATGGGTTCGGCCGTCGAGGCGTCGCGACCGTCGGGCGTGACCAGGTGCAGGTTGAGGCGGCTGGCATCGGTGGAGGAAACATTTGCGTCGAGCAGCAATGCCTCCGGTTGGATGACGAACGGGCTGCCATCGACCATCACGAACGCTTCCTGCACCGCTCGCGTTTGCAGGAGAAACTCCACCGTATCGGTCGGCAGGCGGTTTTTACCCGCAATGGCGGCGGCGGCGATGCGGGATTCGGCGGCGAGTGCGGCACCGAGTGCCGCCTCGGGTGCGGTGAGGTATTCGAAATGGACGGGACGGGCGGTCGCTAGGAGCGCGTACCAGCGGTGGGTGGCCGGTTTCCACGCGTTGCCGGGCGTGACGCGTGTTTCGATGCTCACGCTTCCGTCCAGATGGATGCGGGCCCGCAGACCGGTAAGACCAACGGTTGCGGGGTGGCTGAGCGGCGCGGCGGAGGAGGCGTCGGCGGCGGCAAGCACGCGCTGCCAGGCGGCCAGATCATGCCGAACCAGTCGATTGTCGATAATCGCGCGCAGTCCGGTCGTGTTGGTCAGTGGTCGAAGAACTTCGGGGATCGGTTGGCCGGCCAGTTCATAGGCGTAAGCGATATATTGCCAGAGGGCCCAGGGCTCCGCTGGCGCAGACGCCTGATCCCACCAGCCCGGAAACGCTGGGGTATGAAACGCGACACCGGCTGGCGTCGTGTACTCAAAACCATGGCGTAACAATGCGCCCGGATATAGCGTGCCGTGGGCCTGCCTGAACTCGTCGAACAATGCCGCGAGTCGATCGAGCTGTTCGCCCTCGGTGTCAGTGAGCGGCCGGCCTAGTTTTGCGGCGAGAACAGGGGTCCACTGTTCTCGAAAAGAAAATCTACTGGCGACTGGTTCGGGTAAGCTGATCTGTGGCTTGGGACGCAGTGGCACCAACTCGTCGGTGGCTTGGGCAATCGCTGCGGCCGATGCTGCGGCGGGATCAACTCCATCGGGTTTTCCACTGGCGACGAAGGCGAGCCAGGCGAAAGCGGCGGCGCAGGCGTGCTCGCAGTTCGACCGGGTTTCGCAATTGCATTTCGAGGTCCAGCTGCCGCGGGTGAAGTAGAGCTTAACCTGATGGTTTTCCTCGCCGAGCACGGTTGCTTCAACGTAGTGATCGGCGCGGGCTCCCACTGCGATCACCTGCCCCCGGCGAAAACAGGCCTCGCCCTGGTCGCGCGTGCCGGTGGCCAACGCGTCCAGCCATGCCTGCAGCGCCACGAGCGCCTCAGGTGTTCTGACGCTGCGCAGAACAGACGAACGGTTTTTTACTGCCATGGGTGAAAAGAGAACGGCGAAGCCACGATGGGTGGCGCTTTAGGATGAAAAAAGGTTATGAGCGGGTTAGCGCGCAGACAGCAGGAAAGATCCTGCGATCCGCAACCCAACCGGTACGGGTACCGGTGCGGCTGCGGTGGTGGAGGGCAGCGCGCTGAAGGCGGCGCTGCTTCGACCTAATCAATAGACGCGCTCGTCCAACAGCGCAAACAGCTCGGCTTCGGTGATGCGCTTTTGCTGCATCGTGTCGCGGTCGCGGAGCGTAAAGGTGTCACCGGGCTTCTCGATGGTATCGAAGTCGATCGTCACACACCACGGTGTGCCAGCTTCGTCCTGACGACGGTAACGTTTGCCGATGGCACCGCCGTCGTCGTATTGCACCGCGTAGTTGCGCTTGAGTTTTGTATATAGCGCCTTGGCGCGGTTCGTGAGCACTTCCTTGTTTTTGAGCAGCGGAAGAATCGCGACCTTCACCGGGGCAATGCGGGGCGAGAGGCGCAGCACGGTGCGTTTCTCCTTGTTGCCCTTTTCATCGGTAACCTCCTCCTCGGCGTAACCTGCGGTGAGCACCGCGAGGAAAATGCGGTCGACGCCGACCGCGGGCTCGATCACATGCGGGACAAATTTTTTCTTGGTCGCCTCGTCGAAGACTTCCTGCGGCTTGCCACTGGCATTGGCGTGCTGCGTGAGATCGTAGCTGCCGCGGGCGGCGATGCCCCAGAGCTCCTGCACGCCGAACGGGTACTTGAACATGATATCGACCGTGCCGCGCGAGTAGAACGCGAGTTTTTCCTTCGGATGCGAGTAGCGCGAGAGATGCGACTCAGGCAGGCCGACGCTCTTCAACCACGCTTCGCACCAGCTGATCCATTCCTCGTGGCACTTGGCCCAATCGGCGTCCTCATGGATGAAATATTCCATCTCCATCTGCTCAAACTCGCGCGAGCGGAAGATGAAGTTGCGCGGCGTGATCTCGTTGCGGAATGACTTGCCGATTTGCGCAATGCCGAAGGGCAGTTTCACGCGGTTGGTGTCGACCACGTTTTTGAAATCGACGAACATGCCCTGCGCCGTCTCGGGCCGCAAGTAGGCGATGGACGAACCATCAGTCATCGCCCCAACGTTGGTCTGGAACATCATGTTGAACGCACGCGGTGCAGTCAGGCTGCCCGGCTCACCGGTGGCGGGCGAGGGGATCAACGGATAAAGTGCTTCGGTGGCCTCGGTGAAATCCTTGGCGACGACCGGTGCGAGCGTGCCCTGGATGGCCTTCTTGCGTTTGAACGCTTCGGCGGCGGCCTGGAGCTCGCCCGCTGTGTTTTCGCTTTCGAGCGCGGAGACGTAGCCGACCACGTTGCCATCGACAACGATTGGCGACCAGAACAGTTGGTCGGCGCGGTAGCGGTTTTTGGAAACTTTGCAGTCGACGAGCGGGTCGGTGAAGCCGGCGACGTGGCCGGAGGCTTCCCACACTTTCGGGTGCATGATGATCGACGTCTCGATGCCGACGACGTCGTCGCGACGGCGAACCATGTCGTTCCACCAGCAATCGCGGATGTTCTTCTTCAGCTCCACGCCGAGCGGGCCGTAGTCGAAGAAACCGTTGAAGCCGCCGTAGATTTCGGACGACTGAAAGATGAAGCCGCGACGTTTCGCGAGCGAGACGATGGCTTCCATGAGGTTTTCCGGTTGGGCTTCTGGCGTGGACATAAGACGCGAGAGATAGCCAGACGCCGCGCGCCGGGTCAACGCCGGGGTTTAGCGGCCGATTTAGCAGGGGAAGGCCCGTGGTGGATTTCGCGTTGCCAATGATTTCCGCCGCCGCCATCTGTTTTTCGCCCCTATGAAAAGCCGAGTCTTGCTGGCGTGGTTGGTGGTTGGAGTTGTCCTGACAATTTCGCGTCTTGCCGCGCAAGACGTGACCGTGACTGATCCCGCGTGGTTCGATCCAGAGAATGCACCGGCGGATCAACCGCCGATGTTCAAGAAGCGCCCGAAGCCGGATTTTCCCGACGAGCTCAAGAAACCGGAGCAGGTGGGCTACGCGATTGTGTCGGAGATGCTTGATGAAAAAGGCAAACGCATGAGTTCGGACCGGGTGTTTTCAAATCCCTATCTTGAGGGCTCCACGAACTCGGCGGTGTATGTGGATGCGATTAAATACACACCGACCGTGCGCGGTGGAAAAGACGTCAAGGCGAGCTGTTGGTTCGGAATCATTTACAACCCACGCTCGGCCGCGCTCGGGAAGGAAGAGGCCGTGCCGCGATTGCTGGCCGTGGCGCCGATCGTGGTTGAAAAACAAGAACTGCCTGCAGGGACTAAAACACCGCTGGTAATCTGGGCAACCTTGCGTATTGGCGATAAAGGCCAGTTGAAGAATTTCGTTTTCGATAAACCTGAGTACGAGATTTTTCGTCCGCAGGTGGGCGGCTCATTGCACCGCTGGCAGTTTGCACCCGCGCGGCATGGTGGCCAGCCCGTGGCGGCGGAGTTACAGGTGCCGCTGGTCCTCAACCTGAAATTCAGCCCCAGTTTGCCGGACACGCCGCCCAAAGTAGTATTCAGAGCTCCACCCATCTATCCGTTTGTGATGAAAGCCTCCGGCCTACGCGGCGAGACCCTCGTGGAGTTTACCGTCGATCATACCGGTTCGGTTAAGAATCCCGTCGTCATACGATCCAACAACCCCGGGTTTAACGAGGCCACCATTGACGCGATCCTGAAATGGAAATTCGAGCCAGGCCTAAACGGTGGCAAGCCCGTGAGTGTGCTGCTGCAGCAGCCATTTGTTTTCGAATTTGAGGGTATTGGTGGTCAAGATTACGAGACCGTCACACCGGCCAGCAAAAAAGCGCAAGAGGGGCTGCCGGAGCAGTTGCGCTATGACATCGCGCCGAAAGCCAAGACTGTCGTCGTGCCCGTTTATCCCTATGCGCTGCTCAAGGAGAAGAAGAGCGGCAACGTTACCGCGAAGTTTCTGATCAATGCAGACGGGAGAGTGGTTGCCGTTAAAATTCTTGAGGCAAGCAGTCCGGAGTTTGGCCTTGCCATGGAGGCTGCGTTGGAGGCACACGAATTTATTCCGGCTATGAAAGAGGGAAAACCGACGGCAAGCCTCTTAAAAATTGAAAGAGAGTTTTCTCCCCACAAGGGATTGGTATCCGCGCGGGATACCGATTTGCTCAGGCTGGAGAAAAAGCATCCGGAGAAGATCCTTTCGGCTAAGAGACTCGATGCCCCGCTCAAGCCGATTTTCCGCCGAGCGCCGTTTTTTCCTTCTTCGGTCGGGGGGCGGTTGGATCGCGGTGAGGCCAGGATCGAGGTCCTGATCGACGAAGAGGGTAAAGTCTTTCTGCCCCGCATTGTTGAGGCGACGGATCCAGCTTTTGGATACGCGGCGGTGCAGGCTGTCACCGAGTGGCGCTTCGAACCGCCCACGGCCGCGGGCAAACCGGCAATCGTTCGCGTGCTGGTGCCGTTTGATTTCGCATTGGAACCTGCGGCAACCAAACCAGAGGTTCCTGCGGCAGCATCGCAAACGCACACCGCGGATACCACCCCAGAAGCGGCGAACCCGTAACCAAAGTGGTTGCGCAGTGCATGCTCGCCAGCGCTGGGTGGCTATGTTGAAGCTAGGCCCTACAACTTGCTGTATGGAAAACACAGAACCGATCGGACTCTTTAAAGAATGGATGGAAGAAGCGCGGCGCGCCAGCCCGGCGGACCCGACGGCGATGTCGATTGCCACGGTGGACGCGCAGGGGCACCCAGCGGTGCGCATGGTGTTGCTCAAGGCGGTCGATGACCGTGGTTTTGTTTTCTACACCAATCTCGAAAGTCCCAAGGTCGCCGACCTGACTGTGCATCCGCGGGCAGCGTTGTGTTTTCATTGGGCCGTGAGCGAACGGCAGGTGCGCATCGACGGGCCGGTCGAGCCGGTGACCGACGCTGAGGCCGACGCCTACTACGCCACGCGTCCGCGGCTCAGCCAGCTTGGCGCCTGGGCATCGAAACAGTCCCAGCCGATGGAGGGTTATTGGGAATTGGAAAAGGCCGTGGCGGCGACGGCGCTGCGTTTCCCGGTGGGTGCCATTCCGCGTCCGCCCTTCTGGTCAGGCTTTCGAGTCAAACCGGAGAAGATCGAGTTTTGGCACCAAAAGCCGTTTAGGCATCATCAACGGTTCGTGTACACGCGCATCGCCGGCGACGGCTGGAAACACCAGTGGCTGTGGCCGTGAGGAGTTGATCAGAGCCGAAGAGCGGCCTGATCTTTCTCGATCTAAGGGGATAACCACTGATGGAATTCCTTAATGAGGAATTCTCAAGAGTGACCTCCGGCTGATCGCCTGCGGGAGCACGTTTCGGGGTCTGCTCATCGCAGACCTGGTGAGGGGCAGGGACAAAGAGGAAAGATATAGAGAACGAGAAAGATTCGTGGCTCAGACTTTCCAAAGCTGGAGGGTGAGGATTGGTCGAAGCCGAAGGGCGATCCGGTCTTTCTCATTCTCTTTCCTCTTTATCTTTCTCTCGTTCGAGTTCGATGGGCTGGATTGTGGGCGATAAAGAAAAAGATCCGGATGAAGAATAAGGATCACAAAAAAGCCCGCGGGGTGAACGCGGGCTGGGGAGAGAAAGAAGAAAGATAAAAAGAACGAGGAAAGATCCCAGGCTCAGACTTTCCAGAGCTGGAGCGTGCGGAGGTAGTTGCCACGCTCATACGCCTCGGGATCGGCGCAGCTGCGCAGGCTGAGTGCACCGATCATCTGTTCGACGGACTCATATTCGTGCGCTTCCATCCATTCCTTGAGGCCGGTGAGCAATTCGCCCAGGCGACCGGGACCGCGGGTGAGGAGTTCGGCCACGACTTGCACGACGTCAGCACCGGCGAGCAGGGCTTTGACGATGTCGACCGGTTTATGAACGCCACCGGATGCCGCGAGGCTGAGGCTGACCTGGTCACGAAGAAGGCCGAGCCAGCGCAGACGCAGGCGCAGATCTTCGGAGGTCGAGAGGTCCAGCTTTGGCGTGATGTCGAGTTCTTCGGTGTTGATCTCAGGCTGGAAGAAGCGGTTGAAGAGAACTACGCCCTGGGCCTTCTCGTCTTCGATCCGGCCGACGAGATGCGCGACCGAGGTATAGAAGGGCGACAATTTGACCGCGATCGGGATTTGCACGGCGGCACGGACAGCGCGGGTGATTTCAATCACGCGGTTTTCCAGCGCGGTGGCGGGCAGGCGACGGCTGGTGCCGAGGAAGTAGGTGTTGAGCTCCAGGGCGTCGGCACCGGCTTTTTCGATCAGCTTGGCGTGTTCGATCCACGAGCCGGTGTTGGTGCCGTTGAGCGAAGCGATGACCGGAAGGGCGGTGGCGGCTTTGATCTTCGCGATCTGCTGCAGGTATTCCTCCGGGCCCATGGCATAACCATCGGTCGAAGGGAAAAAGCTGGTGGCCTCGGCGAAGTTGTCCTGCCAGCGATCGTTATGCTGGTCGAACGCGACCTGATTGCCCTCGATCTGTTCGGCGAAGAGCGAGTGCATGACGATGGCGGAGGCGCCGGCATCTTCGAGGCGCTTGATATTGTCGAGGTTGTCGACGAGCGGCGAGGCGCCGGGCATGAGCGGGTTCTTGAGCTTCAGGCCGAGGTAGGTCGTGGTGAGATTCATGATGAAAAGTGTGGGCGGCTAGGGTTAAAAAGGCTGGCAAAAAAAAGGAGTGCGCGGTTGGCGCACTCCTTTGAATGAAGATTACGCCGAGGGTTTGGCGGGAGGCGTTTCCTTGGCTGGAGCGACGGTGGGCGTCACGGGCGTGACGACCTTGGCTCCAGCGGCTGCGAGGTGCTGATAACCGGCGAAGCGCTCATCAACGGCGGCCTGGGCACGTTTGCCCAGCTCGGCGGCGTGTTCCGGGTTGGCTTTGACCAGGGCCTGGAAGCGCAGCTCGTTGGCCATGTAGGTGCTGATCGGCTGCTTCGGCGCGGCGGAGTCGAGCACGAGCGGAGCCTGACCCTTGGCGATACGGGCTGGATCGTAACGGAGGAGCGGCCAGTAGCCGGTGTCGACGGCCAGCTTTTGCTGGTCGAGGCCATTGGCGAGGTTGTAGCCGTGCGCGATACAGTGTGAGTAGGCGATGATGAGCGACACACCCGGGTGTTTCTCTGCTTCGACAAAGGCCTGCACGGTCTGGCTATCCTTGGCACCGAAGGCGACCTTGGCGACGTAGACGTTGCCGTAGCTCGCAGCGATCATGCCGAGATCCTTCTTGTTGGAGGATTTGCCGCCGGCGGCGAACTTCGCAATCGCGCCCATCGGCGTCGACTTCGAGCACTGGCCACCGGTGTTGGAATAAACTTCGGTGTCGAGGACCAGGATGTTGATCTTGCGGCCGCTGGCGAACACGTGATCGAGGCCACCGAAACCAATGTCGTAGGCCCAACCGTCACCGCCGAGAATCCAGACGGATTTCTTGACGAGATAATCGGCCATGGTGAGCAGCGACTTCGCTTTCTCGTCGTTGAGACCGGCGAGCAGTTTCTTCAACTGCGCCACCTGTCCGCGGACGGCGGCGAGGCCGGCATCCGTCGACTGATCGGTGGCGCGGATGCTGTCGACGAGGGCGGTCGGGAGCTTGTCGGCGACTTCACCGAGGAGGCGGAGAGACTGGACAGCGAGCTGGTCGACACCGGCGCGCATGCCGAGACCGTATTCGGCGTTGTCTTCGAAGAGCGAGTTGGACCAGGCGGGGCCGCGACCATCAGCGTTGGTCGTGTAAGGCGTGGTGGGCAGATTGCCACCGTAGATGGAGGAACAGCCGGTGGCGTTGGCCACGAGGAGGCGGTCGCCGTAGAGCTGGGTGAGCAGCTTGACGTACGGGGTTTCGCCGCAGCCGGTGCAAGCGCCGGAGTACTCGAAGAGCGGCTGACGGAACTGGGTGCCTTTGACGGTATCCTGCAGCAGCGCGGCGGGAGCCGGCGGCAATTTTAGGAAGAACTCGTAGTTGGCCCGCTCCTGGATGCGCAGCGGAGGCTGGGGGGCCATCATGATGGCTTTGCGCTTGAGATCGGTCTTGTCCTTCGCAGGGCAAACCTTCGCGCAGAGCGTACAGCCGGTGCAATCCTCGGGTGCAACCTGGATCGTGAAGCTGTGGCCGGGGACATCCTTGACCTTGAGGTCGGTCTTCTTGAACGACTCGGGCGCGTTGGCGGCGGCGGCGGTTGGGTAGGCAGCGCAGCGAATCGCGGCGTGCGGGCAAACCAGAACGCACTTGTTGCACTGAATGCAGAGCGACGGATCCCAGGTGGGGATTTCAAGCGCGATGTCGCGCTTTTCCCATTGGGTGGTGCCGACCGGGAACGTGCCGTTGGCGGCGAAGGCGCTGACCGGCAACCGGTCGCCATCGCCAGCCATCATGACGGCGGTGATGCGCTGGACAAAATCGGGCGCGACGGCAGCGACAACCGGCGGGCGGGGAGACTTGGATGTTACGGTGGCCGGGACCTTGATCTCGTGCAGAGCGGCGAGCGAAGCGTCGACAGCGGCGTGGTTCTTGGCCACGACGGCGTCGCCCTTCTTGCCGTAGGTTTTCTTGATCGCGTATTTGATCGCATCGATCGCCTCGTCGCGCGGGAGCACACCGGAGAGGGCGAAGAAACACGTCTGCATGACGGTGTTGATCTGGCCGCCCATGCCAGCGGCGCGGGCCACCGAGTAAGCATCGATAGCGAAGAGCTTGAGCTTCTTCTCGATGATGCGGGCCTGGACCTCTTGCGGCAGGTGATCCCAGACCTTGTCGGCCGGGACGTTGAGATTGATCAGCAGCGTGGCGCCGACCGCAGCTTGGGCGAGCACCTCGATGCGCTCCATGAACGGGAAGTGATGGATGGCGACGAAGCTGGCCTGATTGATGAGGTAGGGCGAACGGATCGGCTTCGGGCCGAAACGCAGATGCGAGACGGTCATCGCGCCGGACTTCTTCGAGTCGTACACGAAGTAACCTTGGGCGTAGAGATCGGTTCCCTCGCCAATGATCTTGATGGAATTCTTGTTCGCACCGACGGTGCCGTCAGCGCCAAGGCCGAAGAACAGCGCGCGACGGGTGTCGGCGGTCTCGATGTCGAAGCTTTCGTCGTAGGCGAGCGAGAGGCGGGTAACGTCGTCGTTGATGCCGACGGTGAAACGTTTCTTCGGGTTGGCGGATTTAAGCTCGTCGAAGACGGCCTTGACCATCGCGGGCGTGAATTCCTTCGAACCGAGGCCGTAGCGGCCACCGATGAGGCGGATCTGGCCGACGCGATCGCTCTCGTAGAGGGCGGTGGCGACGTCTTGGAAAAGGGGCTCAGCGAGGGCGCCGGGCTCTTTGGTGCGGTCGAGGACGGCGATGCTCTTCACCGTCTTCGGGAGCGCGGCGAGCATGGCGGCGGCGTCGAACGGACGCAGCAGGCGGATCGTAACGACGCCGGTCTTCTGGCCCTCGGCGTTAAGGTGGGCGGCCGTTTCAGCGACGGTCTCGGCGCCGGAACCCATGATCACGATGATGCGGTCGGCATCCGGTGCGCCCTCGTAGTCGAAAAGGTGATACTGACGGCCGGTGCGGGCGGCGAGATCGTCAAAGGCTTCCTGCACGGCGCCGGGGACGGCGTCGTAGAACGGATTGCAGGCTTCACGGGCCTGGAAAAATACGTCGGGGTTCTGCGCGGTGCCGCGGATCGAAGGCTTGTCAGGCGTGAGGGCGTTTTCGCGGAAGGCTTTGACGGCATCGAGGTCGATCATCGAGCGCACATCGTCGTCGCTCAGCATGGAGATCTTCTGCACTTCGTGCGAGGTACGGAAACCGTCGAAGTAGTGCATGAACGGCACGCGGGTCTTGAGCGTGACGGCATGGGA
>Ga0302294_10000026_pt1 | contig 41518 bp, 31 predicted proteins | sample III_Fen_N2_3_FD_194550 | JGI IMG/M metagenome (GOLD analysis project Ga0302294, IMG submission 194550) | Peat permafrost microbial communities from Stordalen Mire near Abisko, Sweden - III_Fen_N2_3 | ecosystem: Environmental > Terrestrial > Soil > Wetlands > Permafrost | place: Sweden: Abisko...
GTTGCAATATTTTCGATTGCATTATCATAAGAACGATGGATGTGTGCAAAAATGACCGACTTTGCCAGATTTTAGCGCGTATTTTGGTTATTATGGATCAAAAAAGCGCTCGAATCTCTTGAACTTCCCGCGCAAATTTGCAGCGTTCTCTATTTTAAATTGCATAACAATTTTTGATCGTAAAAGACGTGTATGGACTGAGGCGTCTATGCGCGTTTGAATAAAAACAAGCGCGCCGTATAATTGCGTGATTTCGTGGTTGTAAGATTACAAGCACAAGTCGGGCGTGCCGCTTGACTTATTTTTGTGATTCCGATAGACTTACTAGCGTATGCAAAAGGAATGGTACGAGATCAAAGGCGGTCAACGGCTCGAAGGAACCGTGACCATCAGCGGCGCGAAAAACGCCGCCGTCGCCATTATACCCGCCGCAGTTCTCGCAGGCGAAACCTGCGTTCTCGAGAATCTGCCGCATATACAGGACGTCCAGTGCCTCAAGGAAATCTTGGAGGAATTGGGCGTTAGCGTCGATTATACCGAAGGCGACTGCATGCGCATCGATTCGCGCACGCTCAAGAACACCAAAGCGCTCAGCGAGGCTGTCAGCAGCATGCGCGCTTCGTACTATCTGCTTGGCGCACTGCTCGGCCGCTTTCACGAGGCGGAGGTTGCGCTTCCCGGTGGCTGCGTCATCGGCGCGCGCCCCATCGACCAGCACCTCAAAGGCATGCGCGCACTTGGCGCGGAGGTAGAGATCGACTGCGAACGCAATATCGTCCGCGCAAAGGCGGATCGCCTCATCGGTGCGGAGATTTATTTTGACGTGGTCAGCGTGGGCGCGACCATTAACGTCATGCTCGCCGCGTGCATGGCGGAGGGTTACACCGTGTTGAGCAACGTTGCAAAAGAGCCGCACGTTGTCGACGTCGCAAACTTTCTCAATATGATGGGCGCGTCGGTCAAAGGCGCCGGCACGGATATGATTCGCATCAGCGGTAGGCCGCGCCTGCACGGCTGTGGTTACGCCATCATTCCGGATCAAATCGAAACCGGCACGTTTATGATTGCCGCCGCCGCAACGATGGGCGATGTGATCATTAAAAACGTGATTCCCACGCATATGGAATCCATCTCCGCAAAACTCATGGAGAGCGGCGCGCGCGTGATCGAGGGAGACGACGGGCGGGACTTTTACCTGCGTGTGATCATGAACGAACGCCCCCGCCCCATCAATGTAAAAACGCTGCCGTATCCCGGCTTCCCCACCGACCTGCAGCAGCCGATGATGGCTTACCTTTGCTCCTGCGCGGGCGTCTCCAATATCAACGAAACGATCTTCGAAAACCGCTTCAACCATGTCAAAGAGTTACGCCGCATGGGCGCCTCCATCAGCTTAAAAGACAGCAACACCGCAAAGGTGAAGGGAATACCCTCCTTGCGCGGGACCGATATTTACGCAACCGACCTGCGTGCCGGCGCGTCACTGATTGTCGCGGGGCTTGCGGCGAGCGGAACAACCAATGTGCACAACATCCATTTCATCGATCGCGGTTATGAGTTCCTCGATAAAAAGCTAACCGCCATCGGCGCACAGATAGAGAGAAAAGTGAAGTAACTTGCTATTTTGACTTACTTTTCTTGAAAGAAAAGTAAGCAAAAGAACTTTATCTGATCTATTGCTGGTTTCAAGTTAAAAAAGAGAATTATATTGCATTTTGGTTTTATGATGGCTTTCCGAACAGGAGAGCTTTTTTGATTGAAGGAGCAACTTTTGAATTGCAGGAAAGAAAAAACCGAACATCACCCTATATGGTACTGATAATTGTATACTATTTTTTACAAAACGCATGATAAACGTGTATATTCATTGCATTCCACATGATTATTTGACTTATACACATACCAAAACGTGAAATATCCTCGTTTTGTGGATAACACGGTGGACAATGTGGATAACCCCCTGTGGATAACTCATACAGTTTTTGTGAATAAGGGGTATGCATGATTGCCTTTCACACATGGTAAACGCGATTTTTTCGCCGTTTTTTTGCAGGAACGGCTTCAATTGATAAAAAAGCAGAGAAGCGAATTTTGATGATGTACATACAACCAAAGGCACCAGAATGCCGTTTTTTGACCACATCGACCGTACGGTAATCAAAAATCACCCCACGACTTTCCCCCGCCTCTACTGGCAAAAATTGCGAATTTTGGCTATACTACTAGTAATGCCAACGCCGCAACGCAAAAACCCTGCGGCAGGAAAGGAACCATACCCTATGCGCCTCTTTATCGCCATTCCCCTGCCGCCGGATATCACGCGCGCACTCTCTTCCGCCCGCGTCGGGTTGGAAACGTACGGTGCCGTCGGGCGGTTTGTTCCGCGCGAAAACTACCACATCACGCTGCACTTTTTAGGCGATACGGACGCGCTCAAGGACATTACGGACGCGATGCGCGAGGCGGTTCGCGATATCAGGCCATTTGTTCTTCGGCTAAAAGAATATGGCTCTTTTAAAACAGACGGTTCGCATACAGGTTTTGTCAACATCACCTGCGACAGCGAGGAACTCAACCGCCTCTACGAATCGCTCGAGTCCGCGCTCTGGGAGCGGGGCTTTTCCAAAAATCGCGGCAGGCTCACGCCGCATGTCACCCTTGGTCGAAAGATAGAGGGAGACGATGGCTTCGCGCTTCCGCCGCAAAAAGTGGCGTTTACCGCTAACGCGGTCGTGCTGTATGAAAGCTCCAGTGTGAAAGGGCAAATGCAATATGCCGTGTTGCATCGGGAGATGTTAGTATGATAAGCCGGAGCAGGCGCAGGCAACGGATAGCCGAGACAATCCATCAGGAGATGAAACGATGAGCGGCAAGCTCAACCTCATCTTAGGCCGCGCCGACACGGGCAAGACCGCCCGCGTCGTTGCCGCCCTGCGCGAGCATCAGCAAAACGGCGAACGCGCCATCTTACTCGTGCCGGAGCAATACACCTACGAGGCGGAGCGATTACTCGCAGAAGCGCTCGGCGGACTGCTCGGCGTGCAGGTGTTCAGCTTTAATCGACTCACCGAGCGCGTGCTCTCCCTCTCGGGAAAGACGCGTCCTTTTTTATCGGCCGAAGGGCATCGCATGGTGATCCGCCGCGCGATCGATCAGCGAAAAAATGACCTCAAGCTCTTCTCCCGCGTGGCGGAAGGTACGGGATTTGCGGAAGAGCTGCAAACCATCTTTCAGGACATCAAGCGCGCGGGGCTCACGCCGGACGCGCTGGACGCGCTGATCGTCCGCCTGCCGGAAGAACTGCCGCTGACGGAGAAACTGTCCGATATTTCGATTCTCTATCGCGAGACGGAAGATTATTTGCAGACGCGCTTCATCAGCCTGGACGACGCGGCGACGGAAGCCGTTCGCATGCTACCGGAGTCTTTTGCCGCGGGGCAACCGATCTATGTCGACGGGCTCGACCGCCCGAACCGGCAGGTGCTCCTTCTCATCGGTGAACTGCTTGCGGTTTGCCCGTCAGTCACGATCACCCTGCGCATCGACTGCGTGCAAAATGCGGACGAAGAGGTGTTTGAGCCGGAGCGCGAGGTGCTACTGCAACTGCGCGAGGTCGCTGAGCGCGCGGGTGCCACCGTGACCGAAGAGCGTCTTTGCGAGCAGACCAACCGTGCCGACCCGCTGATGCGGCACATCGAGCGGAACGTGTTTGCCTACCCGGCCGAAGTTTATTATGGCAACGCGGAAAAACTCACGCTCTTTGGGGCGAGCGACCGCAGAGCCGAGGCGGAATCCCTCGCGGAGGCGATTCTCGCGTTCGCGCGGGAAAAAGGCATCCGCTACCGCGAGATGGCGGTGGTGGTGTCGGACCTCGACGCTTACGCTGGGCTCATCCGCCGCTCCTGCGCGCGCCGGGGCATCCCCATCTTCCTCGACCGCAAGCGCCCGCTCTCCGGACACGCGGCAGCGGACGCGGTGCTCTGCGCGGTAGGCTATGTTTCCAACGGATTTCACGCGGATGATCTTCTGCGCTACCTCAAGAGCGGTTTTGCAAACTGCGCGGAGGCGGACGCGGAAGAACTCGATCTATACATTCGCCGCACGGGGCTGCGCGGCAGCATATTAAGCAAACCACTTTCCCGCGCGACCCCGAGCGAGGGCGCCGAGCGGGCGCGTGCTTGCGCGGCAACTGCGCTGGAACCGCTGCAAAAAGGGCTGGCCCGCGCGAGCGTCGCGGAACAGGTGCGCGCGCTGTATCAGTTTTTGTTACAGATCGATCTGCAAAAGCAACTCGAACTCCGCGCGGAAGAATTACAAAAAGAAGAACGATTGGCCGACATGCAGGAGCATGCGCAGGTTTGGAATTTGCTGGTGGCGCTTCTGGATCAGCTCAGCGAAATATTGGGCGAACTCAAAATCGGGCGCGCGGGTTTTCTTCGTTTGCTCGAAGAGGGCATGCGGGGTGCCAGCATCGGCGTCGTCCCCGGCACGGCGGATCAGGGCGTGGTGGGCGACGTGGTGCGAACGAGATCACGCAGAGTGCGCGCGCTCTTCGTGGTTGGCGCGAACGATGGGCTTCTGCCCCGCCCGCAGCAAAACGATGGATTGCTCGACGACACGGAGATCAAAGAGCTGCAAAATCAGGGCGCACCCGTACGGAAGACCTCAGCCGAGCTCACCGCCGCCGACCGGCTCGACCTCTACACCGCGCTGAGCAAGACCGACGAATATCTCTATGTGAGTTATGCCTATGGCGACGGCGGCGGGGAACTAGCTCCCAGCCCATTGGTCGAACGGCTGCAAAAGCTCTGCCCAAATTGCACACAAAGGAGCGACATCGATTCCACCGATGCGCTGCCCGATTGCGCGGCAGAGGCGCTGACCATGACGGCGGGCGATCTGAGGCGGTTTCGCGACGAGGGAAAATCGACAGAACGGCTTCCGGCTTTAATCGAATGGCTGACGCGCCGGGACAGCACCCGCGCGCTGACGCAGCGGATGATCGACGAGAGCGCGGCGAATTTTCTGCCGCTGAGCATCCCGCGCGAAACGGCTGCCGCACTTTACGGCAGGAGCGTTCCCATGAGCGCAAGCCGCTTGGAGAGCTTTAACAACTGCCCGTTTCAGCACTTTGTGCGCTATGGCCTGAGAGCCGCCGAAACGCGCGAGTTTACCGAACGCGCGGCGGACCTTGGCGAATTTTACCACGCCGCGCTTGAGGCGTTTGTCAACGCGGTGAACGAGAAAAAATTGAACTGGAAATTATTGAGCGATCCTGACGCGCTGGCTATATTAGATGAAGCGTTGCCGGACGTAATCGCGAACCACCACGACGGCATCCTGCTCGAAAACGAGCGCATGCGTGCGACGCTGTTCCTGCTGGTCGAAACCCTGCGCCAGAGCGTGCTCGCGATTGTGAGCCAGATGCGCGCGGGGAGCTTTTCGCCCGTGCAAACCGAGGTACGCTTTGGCAAGGGTGTGCCGTTTCCGCCGATTCGCCTTGCGCTTCCGGATGGGAGCGAGGCGCTGGTTGGCGGCGTGATCGACCGCGTAGACAAGGCGACTGTCGGCGGGCGGGAACTCCTGCGCATCGTGGATTATAAAACCGGCGGGCGGGATTTTGATTTTGCGGGCGTGCTGCAAGGTCTAACGCTTCAGTTGCCGCTCTATCTTCTCGCGGCAGCGGAGCGGGCGGATACCCGCGCGGGACTGTACTATATGCCGATTTCGCAGCCGGTGGTGTCCGACGCGGAGGAGGATATCGAAGGCGCGGTTGCCGAAGCGTTTCGCCTGAAAGGCTTGACGCTGTCGGATGCAGCGGTCATCCGCGCGAGCGACAACACGCTGGCGGGCGGAAAATCCGCGGTGTTGTATAAGGTAGAGCAAACTGGTGAGGAAGCGTACGCTGGCAGCGTCTGTTCGTCGTCTCAGATGGAATCGCTTCTGACGCTTGCGAAGAAAAAATCGGAGCAGACGCTTGCGCGCATGCTCGGCGGCGACCTCGCCGCGTCCCCCGCCGCGCGGAAAAAGCGACAGGAGGCGTGCATCTATTGCGACTATAAGAGCGTTTGCCGTTTTGACCCGAAGAAACCGGGTTGCCGCGTGCGCATGCTCAAAACCATCAAACAGGACGAGTTTTTTGAGTTGATCGGAGGTGACGCCGATGCGCTGGACGAAGAATAATCGTAAGCAGATCGCAGAGGGCACTGCCGACGAGAATTTTCAAAAACGAAGATTGCTCGCTTTGGCTTGCCGGAGGCGAATAATATGAATAAGTGGACAACTGATCAGTTACTTGCGATACAAAGCGAAGGAAATTTAATCGTCTCTGCCGCGGCGGGCGCGGGCAAAACCGCCGTGCTCACGGAGCGAATCGTCTCGCGCATCCGCGCGGGCGCGCCGGTCGAGAGCCTGCTTGTGCTCACGTTTACGAGAGCCGCCGCCGCCGAGATGAAAGGCCGAATCGCAAACCGCCTCAACGAACTCGCGGAAGAAGTCGAAACCATCGACGAAAAACGCTATCTGCGCCGTCAGGCGAGAACAGTGGATAGCGCGTTTATCTCCACCATCCACGCGTTCTGTTCCCGCGTGCTACGGCGGCATTATCACGCGGTGGGCTTGCCCGCGCGCGCAAAGACTGCGGACGAGATGGAGAGCGCGGCGCTGATCGAAACCGTGCGGGACGATCTGCTCTCTGCGCTTTCAACCGAAAATGACGCGGATTATACTGCACTTCTCGCCGCATTCGGTACCGAACAAGCGGCATGGGACGCGATTCTCACCGCTTATCGCTTCACCCGCGCCCAGCCGGAGCCGGAATCGTGGCTCAAGAATGCCGCCGCGCGGTATAAGGACGAAGCGGCTTTGCAGCGCATTCTCGATGACGCTGTCGTGTTTTGCAAAGACGAACTCGCGATGTTGCTGGAAACCATCGTGCGCGAGCGGGATTTGCTCTCCCCCGACTGCGCCAACGCGATCTCCGTATTGGACGACGAGCTATCGCGCTACCGCGCGATGTTACTGTGCAAGCGATACGCGCAATACCGCGACGCGTTAGCGGCAATGGAATACGGCAGGCTCGTTTTTCCGCGCTCGGTGGCCGAGGAGGACAAAGCGGGCGCAAAGGCCGCACGGGACATGGGCAAAGACCTCATCAAAGAGCAGAAGAAGCGCTTTTTGCGCGCGGAAGCGGAGGAATTATCCGCCCTTCGCCGCTCCGGCGCAGTGGTACTGGCGCTTTGCAACCTCACCATTCGCTTTGAAAACGCGTATGCCGAGGCCAAGCGGGACAAAAACCTCGTGGACTACGACGATCTGGAGCACTTTGCGTTACTAGCGCTCTCGCGCGAGGAGATCGCGCAGGAATACCGCGACAAATTCCGCTGGATCGCCGTGGACGAGTATCAGGACAGCAACCGCGTGCAGGAGGCGATTCTCGCCCAGATCACGCGTGGGGACAACCTCTTTTTCGTGGGAGATGTCAAGCAGTCCATCTATCGCTTCCGGCAGGCGGAGCCGGGACTATTTTTGGAGAAATTAGCCAACTTTTCTGGCAAAGTTGGCGGACGAATTGATTTAGCAGAGAATTTTCGTTCTTCAGAAGCTGTTCTTGCTGCTGTGAATGAAGTGTTTGAGGCTGTGATGACGGAGCGCGCGGGAGACATCGACTACGACGAGCGCGTACGGCTGGTCTGCGGGACAAACCAGCCAGCAGGTAGTGCGGAACTGCACCTGATCCGCAAAGAACGCGCGGAGAGCGAGGACGAAGAGGATTTGCTGGAGGATGCGGCGGATCTGGCGGTCGAAGCCAGACTCATTGCAACCCGCATTCACGAAATCATCCAAACCGAACCTTACACCGACGCGAAGACAGGCGAAACGCGAAACTATCGCTACGGCGACTTTGCCGTGCTGCTTCGCGCGGGGACAGAAGCGCAGATGGTATCGCAAACGCTTGCAAGCAGCGGCGTGCCCGCCTATGCGCAGTCCAGCGGCGGATATTTTGACGCGGTGGAGGTGCAAATTTTCCGAAATCTCCTTTCGGTGATCGACAACCGCAGGCAGGATGTGCCGCTGATTTCCGTGCTGCTCTCCAGCATCGGCGGTTTTACGCACGAGGAACTCGCGCAGATGCGCGCGGCGCACCCCGGCGGCGCATTTTACGAGGCATTCTTTTCCTGCGCGGAAACAAACAGCGTGCTCGGTAACTGCGCAAACACATTCTTAGATAAACTCGATGCATTTCGCGCGGAGAGCAGGCTGGTCACGGTGGAAGAGCTCATCGGCAAACTGCTCGACGAAACAGGGTTTTATGAGGAGATGGGCGCGGGCGTCAGCGGCGCGCAACGGCAAGCAAACCTGAACGCCCTATTGGATAAGGCACACGCGTTTGAAGCCGCGGGTTCGCGCGGGGTTTGGAATTTTTTGCGTCACCTCGCGCTGGCGGAGGACAACGCAAGCGTGGGCGCGGCGCAAACCGTCACCGCGGACGTGGTGCGCATTCTCACGATCCATAAATCCAAAGGCTTGGAGTTTCCTGTTGTGTTCATCGCGGGAATGGGCAAGCAGTTCAATCGTATGGACGTGAACAATAGTTTACAGCTGCATGCAAAACACGGCATGGCGCTGCGGTTTATTGACCGCGAGGGCGTGCAGCGTGTCAAGCGGGATACCCTCGCGCGGGTAACGCTCGCCCAGCGGGGTAAGCGGGAGCAGCTCGCGGAGGAGATGCGCGTTCTTTACGTTGCTATGACGCGCGCGCGGCGAAAACTCATCCTCACCGCTTGCATCAACAAGCCGGAAGAGAAACTGGCGACTTCCCCGCGTATGCCGACCGCTTGGCAGGCGATCAAGTGTTCTAGCCCCGTTCGCTGGCTACTGATGGGGACGCACAGGCACATACAGATTCAGATTCACGAACGCGAAAGCTATCTCGGCGGCGTCGTTTCGGGCACGGTGCAGGAGATTCCGCCGTTTGACCACGTGGTGCTGGAGGCAATCGAAGCCAAGCTCAACTGGACGTATGCGCACGCGGAGGCGGCGCAAATCCGCGCAAAAGCCGCCGTCAGCCGAATCGTCAAGGGTGAGGACGCGATGCCCCTGTTTGCGCGTCCCGCATTTCTCGGCAAGGAGACGGACGCGGTGTTTGCCGGAACGGCAACCCACGCCGCGATGCAGTTTTTGCCGCTCGACAAGAGCATGGACGAAACGACAGCAGCAGAGTACCTCGCCGCGCTCACCGAACTTGGCAGAATCACGCCGGAGCAGGCGCGGGCGGCGGACACAGGCTCGATTGTGTGGTTTACGGGTGACGGGCTCTTTTCCCGGATGCAGCGCGCCGCGCGATTGGAACGCGAGTTGCCGTTTTCTTATCCGATGGACGCCATGCAACTCTATGGCGTCGCCGCCGAGGAGACGGTGTTGCTCCAAGGTGTTTTGGACGCATGCTTCCTTGAGGACGGCGAATGGGTGATTGTGGACTACAAGACCGACCGCGTCCGAACCGGCGAATCGGCGGAACAGGCCGCGCAGAAGCACACCGCGCAGTTGCGGCTTTATGCCCTCGCGCTGGAATCCCTCACGGGTCAGCGCGTCAAGGAACTCGTTGTCGTGCTGCTGAGTCACCGCGCGGCGGTTCTGGTTGGGTAAAAGCAACTTGAAGATAAATGACCAACAAAAAAAGCAAAAACGCGAAACGCAAAGTGAAAGTAATTTGTACTTCCCCGCTTGCCAAACAAAAAGACGCATGCTACCATAGACGAAAATCGGTAGAACGACCGAACGATGACAATTGAAGAATTCAGCTTCGGGGCGGGGTGCGATCCCCCACCGGCGGTGAAGCGGCAGAGATTGCCGACAAGCCCGCGAGCCGCAGTTTGCGGCCGAAACGGTTACAATCCGTTGCCGACGGTAATTTGGTGAAAAAGATTTTGCCAAAAGTCCGGATGAAAGAAGCAAATGCCAAGCAAGTTTTGGCTTTGTACAACCCCGTGCGTTGATTCACGGGGTTTTTTGTATCCAAAAACCTTCTGTGAACCGATCAACATGCGTCGCAACCAAACGGGAGGACAAATAACCATGAAACAAAGAACCTACATCGACCGCATGGTGAAGCTCGGAATGCTCACCGCGCTTTCTATCATTCTGGTATACGCCATCCACTTCCCGATCTTTCCCTCGGCCACCTATCTGGAGTACGACATGGCGGACGTGCCGATCCTGATTGGAACGTTCCTTTATGGACCATGGTGGGGACTCGCGCTGACAGCGGTAGTGAGCCTGCTGCAATGGCTGCTGGTGTCGCCCCAAGGATTATGGGTTGGAGCCGTGATGCACTTTTTCGCGACTGGTTCCTATGTCGTCGCCGCCGGGCTGATCTATTCGCGATACAAATCGCGCAAAGGCGCGCTCGCTGGCATGGCGGTTGGCGCGCTGATGCAAACGCTGATGATGATCCCCATGAACCTCATCTTCACGGTGCATTTTTTCGGATATCCGAGAGCGGTTGTGATCGATCTACTGCCGATTACATGCGCCTTTAATGCCATTAAGACGATTGCAAACTCCATCATCACGTTTTTGCTCTACAAGCGTATTTCGAAAATATTCGAAAAGAACCTGTTGAAACCGCGTGAATTACCGAGGGAATTGGGCAATTGATCCCGCTTTGCGTATGCGTATTTAGACAGTGAAGGATACGCAAAAAAGATTGTATGAAATTTGAATGAAACCACTTGACTCGTCGAGTGAATTGGGATAGTATAAATAATAGTAATAGTTACTAAGTAGTAATGACAATAATCATTGTGCAATGCTAATTTGGTAACGCAAGTTTAATGCACGGAGGGGTCGAATCCATGCGATACTCACACCAGCGGGAGCGTATTTTTCGGGCAGTGTCAGAAAGATGCGATCATCCCACCGCGAACATGGTCTATGAGCAGCTCAAGTTGGAAATGCCCCGCCTGAGCCTCGGAACCGTTTATCGCAACCTCAACCAGCTTGCGGATGCGGGTCGGCTCAAAAAGATTCCGCTTGCGGACGGCAGCTGCCGGTTTGACAAAACGAAAGAGTCGCATTCCCACATCGTCTGTGACGTATGCGGCGCGGTGTCGGATGTTCACCTGCCGTCGTTTGAATCGTTTGAGCGTGCAATCGAGAGCGAAACGGGCTACGAGTTGCGCTCTTATGACGTCGTGCTCCGCGGCCTCTGCTCAGACTGCATTGCGCACACCAAAGAGCAGGCGGGTTGAGATCGCAGCCAACCAATGAGGCATACTCGCCAGAATTTAGTTAAGAGCTATACCGCACACTTTTCCAAGGGCAATTGCCCAGAATGCACTGATTAATTCATAATAGGAGGATTACAATCATGGAACTCAAAGGAAGCAAGACGGAACAGAACCTGCAGACGGCGTTTGCTGGTGAATCGCAAGCAAGAAACAAGTACACCTATTTCTCTTCCGTCGCGAAGAAAGCCGGCTTCGAGCAGATTTCCGCGATTTTTGCCGAAACGGCTGAAAACGAGAAAGAACACGCCAAGTTGTGGTTTAAGGCGTTGCATGGCGGCGAATTGCCCAGCCTGGACGAAGCGCTTAAGATGGCCGCCGAAGGCGAGCATTACGAGTGGACCGAAATGTACAAAGGTTTCTCTGCGGATGCGAAGGCGGAAGGATTCGACAAACTCGCGTATCAGTTCGCGGCAGTTGCCGATATTGAGAAGACCCACGAGGAGCGCTACAACAAGCTCGCCGCAAACCTCAAAGACGGCATGGTCTACGAGAAGGATGGCAAGGTCGTTTGGCAGTGCCGCAATTGCGGTTACCTCTATGAGGGCACCAAAGCGCCGGAACTCTGTCCCGTTTGCGCGCACCCGAAGGCATTCTTCGAACAGCGTATGGTCAATTACTAAGTTTCATTCACAAAGATTGACCGGGCTGGGAGAGGGACTTTCTTCTTCCGCACGGTCGATATAGCAAGCTCAATTGCTGATTGATACGAGGCGGCGGTTCGCAAAATTTTGTGAGCCGTCGTTTTGTTTTCAAAATCAAGAAGAATTTGAAAAACGAATCAAACAGGGTGGAAATAAGCGATTATTTCCGGTAAAATAGTCGTTGTTAGCACTCTCGTGTGTTTGATGCTAAAAGTTCACAGTGATTTGGTCGTGAGGTTACAATATGCCACTTTGCTTGTTTGCATTGAATATATTGAGCCGCTATACTGAAACTACAATCTATGAATATGGGATCGTTTTTACTTAAGAAACACCCGTATTCGAGGACGCATTCATAGGAACACATAGAACAATCAAGGGAAATGGAATCCAACATCCCTAATGGAGGTAAAAAGCATGGAACTGCATGGAATCGTAACGCTGCCCGTGATCCCGCTTCGCGGCATCGCGGTATTGCCAAACGAAGTGATGCATTGCGATATCGGACGAAAAAAGACGTTATCCGCTATGGAGCAGGCGCTTTCGGACGAGGGGTACGCCCTCTTTGTTTCGCAAAAAAACGCAAAGGTTGTCGACGTAACGCCGGAGGATCTTTTCTCCGTCGGCACCATCTGCCGGATTCGGCAGGTATTTCGCATTCAAAATGACACGGTACATCTATTGGTGACGGGTGTTGCGCGCGCAAAAATTGCGAACGTGATCTCCGAAAACCCGCATTATACCGCGCAGGTAGAGGTCATTGAGGATGTAGAGCCGGACGAGTTCACGGCGGAGGCGCTTCGTCGCCGCTTGAGCGAAGGCTTTACCGACCACGCGGGTCAGCGCGACCGCCTGACGCAGGATCAAAAGGACGCGGTGCTGGCACTGCCGACGCTTTCCGAACTCACGGATGCGGTCGCGCAGCACGTGGTCAGCAAGATCGAAGACAAGCAGAAGCTTATCGAGCAGACGGATCTCGTCGCCCGCGCGGCAAGCCTATTGGGCATCATCGAAAACGAATTGATGGTCATGCAGGTAGACCGCCGCATCGCCGGCAAAATCAAGGCCGCAGTGGAGCGCAACCAGAAGGAATTTGTTCTGCGTGAGCAGCTCAAGGCCGTTCAGGAAGAGCTTGGCGAGGGCGAGGACGACCTGCTGGATACTTACCGCGAACGCGCGGAAGAGAAGAATCTTCCGCCGGAAGTGCGAAAGGCACTCAACAAACAGCTTGACCGCTATGCTTCTTTGCCCGGTGGTTCACACGAAGCACCTATGGCGCAGGCGTATATCGAGCTGATACTCGACCTGCCCTGGACGGAGGAAACGGTGGATAATCTCGACCTTGCGCATGCAAGGACAGTGCTCGACCGCGACCACTTCGGTATGGAAAAGGTCAAAACCCGCATCATCGAGACGCTTGCCGTACAGCGGTTGACGAATAATCCGCAGGGGCAGATACTCTGCCTCGTGGGGCCTCCGGGCGTGGGCAAAACGTCCATCGTGCGCGGCATTGCGGAGGCGATGGGACGAAAGTTCGTCCGCATGAGCCTCGGCGGCGTGCATGACGAGGCGGAAATCCGCGGACACCGGCGCACCTATATCGGCGCGCAACCGGGTCGTGTGATCGAAGCTATGCGCAAGTCCGGCTCCATCAACCCCGTGCTGCTGTTTGACGAAATCGACAAACTCGGCAAGGACATGCGGGGAGATCCGTCCAGCGCAATGCTGGAGGTGCTCGACGGCGCGCAGAACTTCGCCTTTTCAGATCATTTTCTCGAGCTGCCGTATGACCTAAGCCGCGCGATGATGATCACCACCGCAAACGACGCGAGCACGATTCCGCGCCCGCTGCTCGACCGCATGGAGCTCATTGAGGTACCGAGTTACCTCTTCGACGAAAAGCTCGAAATCGCCCGCTGCCACCTACTGCCCAAGCAGATGGAAAAGCACGGCTTGAAAAAGACAAACCTGCGCATGCCGGACGCGGCGCTCGGCATCCTCATCGGCGGCTACACCCGCGAGGCAGGCGTGCGTGAGCTCGAGCGTGTGATTGCGAGCGTATGCCGCAAGGCCGCTTGCGACCTAGCTGAGGGAAAATCGCGTATCACGCTCACGGAGAGCCGCATCACCGAATGGCTGGGACCGCAAAAGTTCAAAAAGAGCGAACCGCTGCGTCCCGATACGGTCGGCGTGGTCACGGGCTTAGCCTGGACAAGCGTCGGCGGCGAAACGCTGGAAGTCGAAGCTGCGGCAGTGCCCGGTAAAGGCATTTTGCAGCTCACCGGGCAACTCGGCGACGTGATGCAGGAGTCCGCGAAGGCGGCGATGACTTATGTGCGCGCAAACGCCGTGCGCTTTGGCATCGATCCCGCGTTTTTAGAGTCGCTGGATGTGCATATCCATGTGCCCGAAGGCGCGGTTCCCAAGGACGGCCCCTCGGCTGGTGTTGCAATGGCAACGGCGCTGGTCTCCGCGCTCACCGGCATTCCGGTAAAGAGCACGGTTGCCATGACGGGCGAGGTTACCTTGCGCGGGCGTGTGCTGCCAATCGGCGGCCTTCGCGAAAAGTTGCTTGCCGCAGTGCGCGCGGGTATTGTGCGCGTGGTGCTACCCAAAGCAAACCGGGAAGATCTCTACGATGTGCCCGCGGATATCAAAGACGCGCTGAAGATTGACTTCGCGGAGACGGTGGACGACGTGCTAAACATTGCGCTCACCATGCACCCACACGGAACGGAACCCCGGCTCAATTTGCCGGGACTGGATATGATACATGAAACAGTTCGCCATTAATCAGGCAACTTTTCTCACGAGCGTAGCGCCGGGTCAAAAATACCCGGCGCCGCTTCCGTGCGAAATTGCGGTCGTCGGTCGCAGCAATGTCGGCAAAAGCAGTCTCATCAACTGCCTGACCAACAACGGTAAACTCGCCAAGACCTCCCAGACGCCCGGCAAAACGCGGATGATCAACTATTTCGTGCTCAACAACGCGTTTTACCTCGTCGACCTGCCCGGCTACGGATTTGCCAAGCGGAGCAAGGACGAGCAGACCGAGTGGGGCGACTTTATCGGCGACTATGTCTCCAGCGGTAGGCCAAAGCATTTGTTTCTGCTGATCGACATTCGGCATGAGCCCTCGATCGAGGACAAGCAGATGTTTCAGTGGACGCTGCACGCCGGCGTTCCGTTTACGCTGGTGGCGACGAAGGCGGATAAGATCAGCAAGTCCCAGCGTGTCGTTGCCGCAAACAAAGCGGCAAAACTCTTGGGCGCACCGCCGTTTGCGCTGCCGTTTTCGGCGGAGGAGCGAATCGGAAAAGAAGCGCTGCTTGATCGAATCGGTCAGATTTATGAGGATGCGGCGCTGCAGGCGGAGCGCGCGGTGCAGTCAGAATTGCTCTTTGCAGACGCTGCAGCGGCCTTTGCAGCAGCGGAGGAAGAAGCTCACGGAGCACCCGAGGAATAAAACGCGCCGAATCTTGCGTTCGACGACAAATTAACGCCCGTTTTTCGGGCAGTTTTTGTTAAAATGAACTTTTCCTTGACATGCATCAGAAACTTTAGCATAATACCAAACGTAACGTTTGGAATCAAAGGCAGGGCGATAATCTATGGCATTGCATAAGTGCCCGAAATGTGAATTGAACTACATTCGCGAAGGCGAAGAGTTTTGCGAAGTATGTACGCGCGAAATGAAGCGTGTTCAGGCGCGCATACGACAAACGGATGAGGATGGCGAAGAAACTGAAGTCATCATGTGCTCCGAATGCGGCGAACAACCCGCGGCGCGCGGCGGCGAACTATGCCTCTCCTGCCTCAAAGAGAAAAAGCGGCAGGTGGTACTTGAGAACGCCACCGTTTTACCGACGGATGACGAATTTGACGACGAAGACCTCCTGGAAGACGACGAGGAGCTCGACGACGAAGAGGAGTAAGCGAAATCATTTTGCCGCATGGTACGGTTGAGAGGAGTGGTTGGATGCAGATTTACGCCATTGCGGACTTGCATCTTTCGCTCACCTCGGAAAAACCCATGGACGTGTTTGGTGAAGCCTGGCGCGGGCATGCGGAAAAACTAGAGAGGAACTGGCGTGAGCAAGTCCGTGAGGATGATCTTGTGCTGATTCCCGGCGATATCAGTTGGGCAATGCAGCTTACAAGCGCGTTGCCCGATCTTTCGTTTATCGGCAATCTCCCGGGTCAAAAGATCCTGCTCAAGGGCAACCACGACTATTGGTGGAGCGCCATCGGCAGAGTGCGCTCCAATTTACCCGCAGGCATGCGTGCCCTGCAAAACGATTCGATTGTCGAGGATGATATCGGTATTTGCGGCAGTCGCGGCTGGCTCTGCCCCGGCAGCAATAACTTCAATACGGACGACGAGAAGATCTATCAGCGGGAGCTGGATCGCCTTACACTTTCGCTACATTCATTGCCGGAAGTAAAGACAAAGATTGCCATGCTGCATTTTCCGCCGTTTCTGGATAAGGAGCGTGGCAGCGGGTTTTCCGAGCGGCTGGAGCAAGCCGGGGTCAACATCGTGGTTTACGGTCATTTGCACGGCGAAGCGAACCGCTATGCGTTTGAAGGCGAGAGAAACGGGGTTATCTATCACTGCGTGGCGGCAGACAAGCTGGACTTTATGCCGAAGCACATCTATGGATAAATATTTTTATAATCAAGTTAGTTAAGATAAGCAAAACGCCCACCTGAAAAGATGGACGTTTTTTGATTTCGTTATAAATTTCTAAACATCATAAAAATCTAAACATCGTACAGTCCAAACCCGCAATACGGGCATCGATCCCGCGCGGCGGAAAACCGCCTGCCGCATTCGGGGCACTCGATTGAGTTCTTCGCGTTCAGGTGCTTCGGGTCGGGAACGCGCGGCAGCCGTTGCGTTGGACGGGTTATGCGTCCGGTGCCGCGTGGCGCTTGAAAAGGATAACCGCAATGCGGGCAAGTCTCCGAGTTGGCGAGCACTTCGTTGTCGCAGCGCGGGCAGAAGATGGTCTCTTCTTCCTCTTCCTCTTCAAAGAGCTGATCCACTTCCGGTTTGGGCTGTTCCTTCGGCACGTGCGCGTCGTTTGGATGATAGCCGCAGTAGGGACAGGTGGAAAGTCCACCGGGGATCTTTTTGCCGCAGTTTTCGCATTTCGGCTCTTGTTTGGGTACCGGCGGCACATAAGCGTTCGCCGCCTGTGCTGCTTCGGCTTTCGCGGATTCCGCCTGCTTGTTCTGCTCCGCTTCAATTTCCGCAATTTCGATCGGGTCACCGGGAAAATAGCCGCAGTGCGGGCAGGTACTCAAAAACGGCGGTTTCTTCTTTTTGCACCGCGGGCAGATGTCCTTTGGCAACTCCTGCCGCACGGGAGCGGGAGCAGGAGCGGGTTCGTCCTCAAATGCGTCTTCTTCCGGCTCTTCTATCTCTTCTTCATCCGGCTCTTCCGGCAGAAGGTCGTCCGGCAGTTCATCCTCGTCAAACTCGTCGTCATCTCCAAATAAATCCGGCGTCTCAATATCAAAGCCGCAACGCGGGCAAATCTTCGTTTCGGCGGACAATTTCTTTCCGCAATCCGGGCAACTGATGCGACCCTTGGGGTCTAGCTTCTTTTTTGGTTCGGGTTTCGGCGCGGCGGGCTTTGGCGCGGTCTTTGGCATGGCGGCGACGAGTTCCGGCAACTCGGCTCGCAGGCGAATGGCTTTTAGTAGCCCGGCAACGCCAAAGAGGATGATGCCTGCGCGAAACATCAGCTCTTTCAGCAGCTGAAATGCGGTGTAACTCTTTCTGAGCACGAGCGCCACGATCAACGCCGCAAGCGTGGAGAGTACCGTAGCCCCGATGGCGGTAAAAAACAGGATGTTGTCTGCGGGGATATCCTGGTTTCGGTCGGAGAGTTGATAAAGCACGCTTGGCACCACCAGCGCGGCAACGAGCGTTAAAAAGTCGAGCAGGTACACAAACTCGAAAAACAGGATCATCTCGACGAAATAGCTGATGGCGCTGATGATGCCCCATACGGCAAACAGCGCGTTGAGCAACAGATAAAAGTTGCCCGGCTTCATACGGATTTTCTTCTGCTTGTTTTGCAAGAGCAGGTAGAACGCAAGTCCGATGATGCCGATGATGACCAATGCGCTGGCGATACCAAAGAAGGTGAAGTTTTCCGGCGGCGCTTGATCCAACTTTTTTCGCGTAGCCGCATCTGAAAAGAGCTGTAGCAGCTCAAAAATGCGCGACACGAGAAATAAAAGCGTTCCATAAAAAACCGCCCCGCTGGTGACATAGCTGGCGGAGTGATAGTGTTTTTTGGGTTGTACGCGCCGTTCCATACGGGTATGATAGCACAGCCCGCCTTGCCATGCAACACAGCGGCGGGTATAATCAGATGAAGGGTTTGTAAACGAATTGACCAGCATTTTTCAGCGGGAACGGGCGAAAAACGCGAGAATACGCTGAGCGGCATGTTTTTAGCAAATAGACAGGGAGTGCGGCGCGATGAAAGCAAAGTCGATCCTATTGTTGACGGGTGGTCTGTTGCTTGCGGTGGTTGTTTTGGTTGCCGCGCTGCTGATTCCCGTTCGCAAAGCAAGCGACCCTGAAGAGCAGACGACGAAGGTTACGACCGATATTGAAGAAACAACACAGGAGGAGACGCCAATGGTAGAGACGAAGGGCGAATCAATGCCGACGAAACCGACAATTTCGACAATCACATTTCCGTCCACCGACGGGGTGCCCATTACGGCGGATCTGTACTGGACGGGAGACAAAACAGCACCGTTTATACTGCTCTTTCATCAGGCGCGCTATAGCCGCGGCGAATATATGGAAATCGCACCGAAACTTAACGCACTGGGCTACAACTGCCTCGCGATCGATCAGCGATCCGGCGATCAGGTGAACGGGATAAAGAACGAAACAAATCGAGCGGCAAAGGCCGCAAATCGATCGACGGAGTATGCTGACGTCTACCCGGATTTGGAAGCGACGATCGCTTATGTGATGAAACGTTATGCGCCGGAGCAACTGATCGTATGGGGCAGCTCCTATTCCTCCTCGCTGGTGCTGATTCTCGCTTCTGCGCACCCGAATGAAATAGACGCGGTTTTATCCTTCTCACCGGGGGAGTATTTTAAATTCGACGGGCATCTGATCGCGGACTACGCAAAGAAGATCACGCAGCCGGTGTTCATCACCTCCGCAAAGTCGGAAGAAAAATCCTGGCGAGGGATTGCGGATCAAATTACAGCCAAAGGCAGCGTGTTTTTCGTGCCGAAAGGAAGCGGTATGCATGGCTCGTCCACACTGCTTGAATCGACGACGAACAACGCGGAATACTGGACGGCAGTGGAATCGTTTCTTGCCTCTCTCGGCGAATAATTGACGGTACGCATAAAACTTGAATGATACAATAAAATGATTCCCTGAATCGAGGGAAAAACGGGAAAGGAACAACCGAATGGACACGAGATCCGTTTATGAATCCTGGCTAAACGAGCCGACGCTGGACGAAACCACCCGAGCGGAACTTCTCGCCATCGCGGGCGACGCGCCGGAGATTGAGGAGCGCTTCTACCGCGAACTGGAATTTGGCACGGCGGGGCTGCGCGGCATCATCGGCGCGGGCACCAACCGCATGAACGGGTATGTGGTGCGCCGGGCGACGCAGGGGCTGAGCAATTATTTGCTCGCGTGCGTGGGGGCAAAAGAGCGCGGCGTTTGCATCGCCTATGATTCGCGCCTCTTTTCGCCGGAGTTTGCGAAAGAAACCGCCTGCGTACTTGCCGCCAACGGCATCAAAACCTATTTGTTCTCGACGCTGCACTCTGTGCCGCAGCTTTCGTTTGCGGTGCGGCACCTCCACTGCATGGCGGGCGTGGTGATCACCGCCTCGCACAACCCCAGCAAATACAATGGCTACAAGGTCTATTGGGCGTATGGCGGACAGGCCGCGCCGGAGCAGGCAGCCGCAATTTTTGACGAAATCGAACGAGTGCCGATGTTTGGCCCGCATACGATGGACTATGATGCCGCGATTCATTCCGGCGCGATTACGCTGGTTGGCGGCGCGGAAGATGAAGCATACTATACTGCCACTGCGGGGCTGCTGCTCGATCCTGATCTGGTACGGCGGCGCGGGGGCAGTCTGCCAATCGTATATACGCCGTTGCATGGTTCCGGCGCGGTACCCGTGCGGGAGCTGCTCTCTCGCGTGGGATTGACGAACGTGATCACCGTGCCGGAGCAGAGCGCACCGGACGGGCGTTTCCCAACCGTGACAGCGCCAAATCCCGAGGACCCGAATGCGTTTCGCCTCGCGATTGCGCTGGCGGAGGAAAAAGGCGCGCGTGTCTGCCTCGCCACCGACCCGGACGCGGATCGCCTCGGCGTTGCGGTCAAGACAAAGGATGATGTTTGGGTGACGCTGACAGGCAACCAGATCGGCTGCATTCTGCTCGAGCACATTCTCTCATCCTTGAGCCGACAGAACCGCCTGCCCGGCAACGGTGTGGTGATTAAGAGCATCGTCTCCACGCGCCTCGCGGACGCGATCTGCGCGGCATACGGCGTCGCGCTCGAAAACGTGTTGACGGGCTTTCGCTTCATCGGTGAAAAGGTAGACGAATACCAAACCAGCGGAGAGAAGACGTTTCTATTTGGCTTTGAGGAGAGTTTTGGTTTCCTCGCAGGTGGGCTCGCGCGGGATAAGGACGCGGTTTGCGCGGCGATGCTCGCGGCTGAAGCGTGTATCTCGTATGCCGAGCGGGGCATGACGCTCTCCGATGCGCTGGATGAAATCTACGCGACCTATGGCTTCTACAGCGAGAGCGTCAAGAGCTATACGCTTGAGGGCAAAGAGGGTATGGAGAAGATCGCGGGCGCGATGGAATCCCTGCGCGACAATCCACCCAAGTCGTTTGCAGGCACCGCAATCGTCACCGCGGAGGACTATCTTGCCCGCCGCTGTGAGCGCACGGATGGCACGATTTGCGAAATCGCGCTCCCGAAGTCGGACACACTCAGCTGGCTGCTCTCCGACGAGAGCTGGATTGTCATCCGCCCCAGCGGCACCGAACCCAAGCTGAAGCTCTACATCGGCGCGCGGGCAAAGACGAAGGAACAGCTGGAGGCAACGCTCGCCGCCCTGCTCAAGGATGTGGATGCGCTGCTGATGGGGTATTTGGCATAGGATTCTAAAAAGTTTGTTTAGAACGACAGCGGCGTACTTGCCGCTGTTTTTCGCAGATAGTCGCGGTTTTAATGCCCCTCAACCGCCGCTTGAGTCGCCCAAAATCCCCAACTCAAGCACCACTTGCTGGATTCCACCCTTATCGTTTTGTATGATCGATGCGTAACAGACGAAAGGCGGTGGCAACACGAATGCGAGTGCAGACAAAGAGGCAACTATTTCGCCAGCGCACGCCGGAACAGATTGAGCGCGCATACCGGCAGATGCTAGCCGAGCGGGAATCCGATAACAGAAAAAATCATTGGTTTTTCCTGTATATGCAGATGTCAAAGATGTGAGCGAACTAGTTGTTTTGTTTCGGAGTACGTGAAAGAATTTTAAAGGAGAAAGATATGTTTGACGCGGTGGAGATCGGGCGGCGGATTTCGCGCCTAAGAAAAGAAAAGGATATGACGCAGCCCGCGCTGGCGGATGTCATGGGCGTGAGCTTTCAGGCGGTCAGCAACTGGGAGCGGGGCGCTTCCATGCCGGATATCGGCAAGCTGCCGGAGCTGGCGCAGGCGCTGGGCGTGAGCGTAGACGAGTTGCTCGGCGGCGGGCGCGGCGGGGATCTCATCCGCAGCGTGATCGATGGCAATGAAGAAGCGTTTGTGAAAAACGAGAGGATCACCCTCTCCGAGGCGGGCGAGGCGGCGCCGCTGCTCAAACCGAAACAAGTGACGCGCATCGTCAAAGCGATTGAAGAAGAAAAGGAACAGCGCGCGAACGAGATGCCGGGCGCGGAGCAATCCGGCGCCAACCCGGAAGATGGTATGAATCTGGAGAGCCTGGTCTCCATCGCACCGTTTCTCGACGACGACTATCTAGACGAGCTGGCTGCCCGCCTTGCGCCTGATATCGGCATCGGCAAACTCGCGGCCCTTGCGCCGTTTTTAAGCGAGAAAACGCTGGGCAAACTTGCAAAAGCGGCGGTGAAAAACGGCGGGACGCTGGATGAACTTGCGGCGATTGCACCGTTCCTGGATGAGGACGATTTGGGCGATATCGCGCTAACCGTCATGCAAAACGGCGGGACACTGGGTGAACTCGCGGCGATTGCACCGTTTCTGGATGAGGAAGATCTCGGCAAGGTCGCGCACGAGGCAATCAAGAACGGTAGTACGCTGGCTGAACTCGCGGCAATAGCACCGTTTTTAGACGAGGACGATTTGGGGAAAATTGCGCTCGCGTGCGTGGAGGGAGGCGGTAGTGTCTCTCAGGTTGCGGCGATTGCACCTTTTCTTGAAGAGCACGATCTGGATCAAATCGTAAGCTCCGTGCTCAAACAGGGGCAGAAGCTGAGCGATGCCTCCGCGCTGTTTCCGTTTCTTTCGCACGAAACGCTGCGCAAGCTTGTTGAAGATGCGCTCAAGAAAAACGATACGGTGAGCCTTTCGAAAATTTCTAAATTTCTATAACAATTTCGGTTGTGACCTTGCAACAAAAGCACGCGGAAAAGCGTGCTTTTCTTGCATAAAACGGGAAAAGTGTATGCATACTCAAAAAATAATAGGCATGCGTAAATTATTTCATATATTGCGCCGTATTCGTTGACTTTATGTGTCCGCGGGGCTATGATGAGCTTGAGCGAATTCCCACTTTTCCTATCAAATTAAGCACATCAGGAGGACAGGCATGAACGCCTATATTCAGCGGGTACTCGAAGAGATCAAGAAAAAGAACGCAAGTGAACCAGAGTTTTTGCAGACGGTAGAAGAAGTGTATTCTTCACTGGAAGCGGTCGTCAACAAACATTCGGAATATGAAAAACTCGGTCTCTTGGAGCGCATGGCAGAGCCGGAGCGGGCGATTTCGTTTCGCGTAACTTGGGTAGACGACGCGGGCAGAGTGCAGGTAAACCGCGGCTATCGTGTGCAGTTCAACGGCGCAATCGGGCCTTACAAGGGCGGCTTACGCTTTCATCCTTCGGTCAACCTGTCCATCATGAAGTTTTTAGGGTTTGAGCAGACGTTTAAAAACAGCCTGACCAGCCTGCCAATCGGCGGCGCAAAGGGCGGCAGCGACTTTGATCCGCGCGGCAAATCGGACGGCGAAGTCATGCGCTTCTGTCAGGCTTTTATGACGGAGCTGTATCGCCACATCGGTCCCGATATCGACGTACCGGCGGGCGACATCGGCGTCGGCGCGCGCGAAATCGGCTATCTCTTTGGTCAATATCGCCGCATTCGCGGCACCTACGAGCCGGGTGTGTTGACGGGCAAAGGCATGAGCTTTGGCGGTAGCCTGATTCGCCCCGAAGCGACGGGTTACGGCGCGGTGTATTACGTGAACGAGGTCTTCCATCATGAAGGCGACAAGATGGAAGGCAAGACCTTCGCACTCTCTGGCTTTGGTAACGTCTCCTGGGGCGTCGCGAAAAAGTTAGAAGAGCTGGGCGCGGTTGCCATCACGCTCTCCGGCCCGGACGGCTACATCTACGATCCAAAGGGCATCACCGGCAAAAAGGTCGATTATCTGATTGAGATGCGCAACAGCGGCCGCGACAAGGTGAAAGACTACGCAGACCGCTACGGCTGCGCGTTCTACCCGGGCGAAAAGCCGTGGGGCGTCAAGGCAGATGTCTACATGCCGTGCGCAACGCAGAACGACGTGAACATCAATAGCGCGAAAAAGATTGCAGCTTCCGGCTCGAAGTACTACATCGAGGTCGCGAACATGCCGACGACGAATGACGCGCTGAACTTCCTGATGGAGCAAAAGCACCTGATCGTGGCGCCCAGCAAGGCGGTCAACGCGGGCGGTGTTGCGACGAGCGCGCTGGAGATGAGCCAGAACAGCATGAGGCTCAGTTGGAGCGAACAGGAAGTAGATGCAAAGCTGCATTCGATCATGAAAAACATTCATGACAGTTCTGCCAAAGCGGCAGATGTAAACGGCTTGGGTTACAATCTTGTAGCGGGCGCAAACATCGCGGGGTTTGCCAAAGTCGCGGATGCGATGATTGCGCAGGGAACGATCTAACACGCAAAACAAAATCATACAAATCAAACTCGCCTGCGAGCCGTAACTGGACGCAGGCGAGTTTTTTCTCGCGGATTATTCGTATGTTCACCCAGATAAGTAGATTCAGGGATCGTTCGATGCAGAGGCGAACGCTTGGCGAGGGAAGTAGAATATGCTTTGGTTTGTAGGCGAAATCTTACCTGTATTTACTCTGTTCATAGCCTTATGCAGGAAACCAAACGGTCACCGTATACCCATCCACACGAATGTTTTTTGGCTCGGGTAAAACAAGCGAATTGTTTAATAAATTAAGTTGCGAAACGACAGAAAAATCCATCGAAACATCTATACAACCATCGCGAGTCTTGCTATACTCAAGGAAATAATACATGGAGGTGGCAACCATGGCAACAGTAGAACAACTGGTGAAACAGTACGAAACGGACAAAGAGCTGCAGGCGGAAGTCGCCGCAATTCTTGCCGATGGAAAAGTTAGCATCATGGAATTCATGACCTTAGCCAAGAAACATGACGTCGCGATTTCGCTTGACGAGCTGCCCAAGTATCTGGAGCAGGCCAAGAAGCTCGGCTTCATGTAAGTAGTTCGACGCTTTACTCGCCGGGGATGTCTATCATTCCGGCGTGTGTTTCATAATCTGGAAGCGTAATTCAAAAAAATGAATCTGGGAGGTAATAGTTATGAGGATTAACCCGCCGAAAAAGGTAACAGTATGGATCTCGATCTTTGCGTTCGTGGTTGGTATGTTGCTAACCCTGAACCTCTTCTCCGCAGCCCCGATTATGCAAGTGATCGGTTTCATCCTCACCGGGCTGAGCTATCTGCTGCTCGTACTCGGTCTGTTCATCAAGGGACTGTAAGAAAAACCGACAGAATCGGGTTTTCGAAAAACACTGCTTCGTAAAAGAGAGCGGGCATACCTGAAAAGGTGGTGCCCGCTTTTTGACAAAAGTATTGAGCAAAAACAATTTTTAAAGATAATACAGCTGAGAGTAGCAAGCACCCAAACGTTAAACCATTGGTAAAACTTTCCCTGAGACAAATCAAACGCGACGAATCGACTGTACGCGGGCAAGAAGATTTGATATACTCAAAGCGATTCAACCCGGTAAAAACCACCGCAGTAGCGGGTCGAGTGCCGGAAGTTGATTTTATGAAATCGAGTATGAGTTACCTGTCCATTTGAATCGAGATTACAAGAGGAGGAAATGCAGTTATGAGACTCAACGCACCGAAAAAGTTTACGTTCTGGTCGTCCCTCGTTATTTTTGTCATCGGTATGATCGTGGCATTTCATCTCATTCCGTTCATCCCGGCGAACTATGGCGTGATCGCTGTCTTTATCGGGTACGGCTTGCTCTTTGCGGGCAACCTGCTCAAGGATTTTTAATTTGCTTCGTTTAGGAGCAGGAAAGCGGTCGCCGAGAGGTTGCCGCTTTTTTAAATTTTAATTCTGAGATTTATAGCTAATAATGATTAGTTCGAGCAAATTTCTTATTCTAAATGATAAGATTTGTAAGCTGATAAATGATCAAATAACGCAAAAATACGCCCGCCGAACTTGCGTCGGCGGGCGTGCTCGTACACTTAGGGCGTTTTGATTGGGGTGGATGTCGGTGTCGATGTTAGTGCTGGTGTTGGTGTCGTTACGGCGTCTTCTCGCTCACAGCGAACGATTAGCCGGTTTGTGCCGTTGTTCCTGCAGGTCATGAGCGTGAGCCCTGCCGGCCCGTGATAAGAGTTCAACGCGCTGAACGAATCTGGCGCAATCGACTTGACCTGATACACCACATAGCGCACGCGCTCACCGGTGGCAGCGTTGGTCAGGAATACTTCGCTTCCGACCGAAAGCTCGCTTAAGTCACCAAAGTGCGCGCCGCTCTTGTAGTTATGCCCGATCAGAACAAGGTTGCCCTTTTCGTTGGGATCCGGTCCCTTGTAGCGGCAGATTGAAATCTTGAGCAGCGAATAAGACCATTTGCCAATGATGGGCAGTTCCTGGTTGATTTCAGGAATCTCAAGAATGCCAATCATGCCATCTTCGCCGGTCGCTTTGATGATCTTCTGAATGGTCTTATCCAGATCGGATACTTCTTCAGGTGCGCTCGGTTGTACATATTCGCCGGATTCGGAACTGGTTGTCACCGAGCCGTCGTTCGCGAGATGCTGGTTAGCGTCAGCCGCGGCATTTGCGTCCGCGTTGACGTCGGTTTGCTCGTAGTTCGAGTCGGACGGTTCCGGTGTACCGATTGGTTCATCCGTCGTAGCCGCAGCCTGCGTCGCTTCTTGCGTCGCATCCGGTGAAGGGTTCACCGTAGGCTGAACGGTTGCCTGCGCTTTGTAAGCTTGCAGCAACGCGTTTGCGTTATCCGCCGCGGTTTGCCCCTCAAAAAGCTTGACTCCAAGCAAAACCAGAGCGACTACGCCAAGCAGAATCGCAGTAAGGCCAAGCGCACGGATGGCGCGCAGTTCTCGTTGGCTCTTTTTGTTATTTTCGTGATGTTCATCACGGTTAGAAGGCAGTCCGCTCGTGTCTCCGCGCTTATGCGACGGTGCGTTTCTTACGGATGCCATACCATACCCCCGCTGCGGCGAGGAGAGCCGCGGCCGTACCGCCCATGACATAGACCAGCGTCATATCCTGACCCGTCTGCGGAAGCGAGCTCAGGCCGGAAATCACGACGGTGGAGTACACTTTGTTGCCGGAGTCGCTGTTGATCCAGGCATAGATGCGTGTACCGCTCGATGTGGTGTTGTAACGCCCATAGAGTTGAATCCTAGCAACACCGTCTGTCATGACGGCACGGCTATCGTTGAGCGCCGCGCTTGAGACAGACAGATAAGAGGAAGACCAGCTCCAGTGCACTACACTGGTGTCGTCATTGACGACGGTACCATTGGCTTCATGCAGCGTGAGGGTATAATCGCCGTAACGGTCGGTCTTATTCAGCGTGCTGTCGCCCGTAAGGGTGAGGTAGCGCGCGGTGCGTACGTCGACATTGGAAGTCTTGGATGCGGTGAACGAACCCGCGCCCGCAATCGTTGCGGTGACGGTGCTCGTGGCGTTCACGCCCGTGGAGTTGGAGAGGAACGTCGCCGTTGCGGTGAGCGTGCCGCCGCTGACGGTAAACGTCGTGGGAGCAACGGTCAGCGAGCCCGCGGTCGCGTTGGAGTTACCCCAGGACACGGTGGATGCGCTGGTGATCAGGTTTCCGCCATATTCCACCTTCAGCTGAATCGAGCCGGCGGTGCTTGCCGCGGTGATATTCTGTGTGGTGGGCGTGATCGTGATGATCGGCGAAACCGTGATTAAGCAACTGAGCGCCTGAACACTGCCGCTGGTGGGCGTGTTCGTCGCGGCGATGTATACCGTGCCCGCGCCAACTGCTGTGACAAGACCGGAAGCGTTCACCGTGGCAACAGCTGCGTCGCTGGTCGTCCAAACCGTGGTGCTGCCGGAGCTAATGTTGCCGACCGTCAGCGTCTGCGTTGCGCCGCCGTTGAGCGCGAGCGTCGCGTTGCTGATTGTCATTGCGGAAACATTGATTGTGACGGTAGTCGTGGGCGATGCTCCCGGTACTTCCGTATCGGTTGCGGTTAACGTGACCGTAGTCGACGTGCCGGGAACGAGGCCGGTGACCGTGGTGGTCGCGCCGGTCGCAGCGCTGAGCGAAACATTTGTCACGCTTGATTGCGCCCAGCTGTAGGTTACGGTGCCGGTTGTTGTGCCGGCATAAGAACCGGTGAGATGCACCGTACCGCCAACAGGGATGGTATAGCTTTCTCCGCTGCCCGGAGTGATGACGGCGCCGGTGATGAGAGCATGCGCCGTACCGGGGACAACGATGATGACCAGGGCAAGCATGAGCATCGTAAGCACAGCTGCCGCTTTGAGAAGCAAGTTTTTCTTCATTTGTTTTTCCTCCTAAAATGTCGGAGCGTCGAGTTCGGATGAAACGGGAGTTTCATGGACATATATTATCATACGAAGCCAGCATGGTAAAGTCAACAAGCGTATCGAATCGTTTTCTGTTTCTTAACTAGATTGTTACGAAATCGCCGACTTTCTGTGAAATTTGTATAGATAACCCACAATTTGTATATATAAATTCAGAGTGAGATATTCGCTATCGAATTCTTTGGGTCATTGATCTTCAAGTCGGAAAACCACCGGCCGAAACCAATGTCAGCGGTAAAATGTGTTTCCGCCGACGAATTCACGCAGGATCGACGTGGGCGGTATTTCGTCCTCCACATTTGCCTCAACAAAGTAGTTCAGGAACTTGACGATCGAGCGTGCCTCGTCGTAATAAATGCTTTCGGGTTGCACCGCGCTCAGCAGCGGAAAGATGTGCTTTTTCAGCACAGCCGGTTCATAGATGAGCGTAGTGTTAAAGATTGCGTCCGCGTCCTCCTGGAACGGAAAAATCCACTTTTCTTCGCCTGCGCGGACACTATCCCACATCGAAAGCGTGCGCTCGACGGTTGCGCCGCGCGTTTCGTGGTCGCGCACCATGCGGCGAAGCAGCCTGAGGTATGTGGTCGGTACGCGGTTGTGGTCGTCGATGTTTAAGGTGGTCAGCGCGGAGACATAGAGGCGGAAGATCAGTTTTTTATCCACCGCATCCGGCAGTAACATGGGGTTGAGTCCATGCAGACCTTCGATGACCAACGGCGTGTTTTCGTCAAGGTGTAATTCGTGCCCTGTTTGGCAGCGCTTTTGATTGATGAAGTCAAAACGCGGTATCTCCACGCCCTCCCCATTGAGCAGACGCGTGAGATCCTCCTGAAACTGCGCAATGTCGAGGGTTGCGATGTCTTCGAGATCCACCTTTCCGTCGGGTCCGGGTTTGAGCTGCTCGCGGTTGAGATAATAATCGTCCAGCGAGACCAGAATCGGCGTTTTGCCGTGCACGCGCAGTTGCGTACAGAGCCTATTTGCGCTCGTGGTTTTGCCGCTGCTGGAAGGGCCTGCGATGAGGATGGCACGCGCGCCGCGTTTGATGATCTCGTCCGCGAGCTGTGCAAAGCGTTTTTCGTGCAGCGCTTCGTTGACGCGAATGAGCGTGCGCACCTCGCCGTTGAGTACCATATCGTTGAGGTCGGCAACCACCGCGCAGTGCATGAGTTTGCCCCATTCCTCGCTCTCGGAAAAGACGCCGGCGAGCCTCGGCAAAGAAACGTGTTTTGCGGGTATGTTCGGGTCTTCGGACGAGGGGCGGATCAGCAGTAGGCCGCCTACTTCTGCCTGCAGGTCAAATACCGCGGCGTAGCCCGTGCTCGGCGCCATCTCACCGTAAAAATAATCGACATAATCGTCCTGACGGTATACATCGAAATAGGAGAACTGGCGATATTTGAGCAGGCGCACTTTGTCTTCCTGCCCGTCGGCGGAGAAGAAATCGATTGCGTCGTCGATGTCCACGCGCTTGCGCTCCAGCGTCAGGTCAGCATTTACGACCTCGCGCATGGCTTTTCTAATGCGGTCAATGTCCTCATCGCTCAATTGCATTCCCTCGCCAACGCTGGCAAAGAGCCCCGCGCCGACGGCGTAGTTGATGCGTACACGCGTCTTTGGGTAAAGTTCACGCATCGCGAGCAGAAACACAAACAACATGGTGCGCTCGTAAACGCGGTTACCGCGCGCGCTGTCATAGCGAAGCAGCGAAACCACGCCGTTTGCCGCGCGCATGGCGCGCCGGAGCGTAACCCGCTGGTTGGTGTTTGTGTGCTCCTCGCGCAGCGGAATATAATTGAGCGTAAAGGTTTCGCCTGCAATGTTTGCCGCGAGCGGGCGCGTTTTTAAATCCGTGCTGTCGAGGCCGAGTCGGCGGACGATATCCAGCAGGCGTTCCCCTGCGACGACTTCGGTGACAATGCCGTCAATGGTTAGTTGCATCTGTGCTTTCCTCCGATTCTTCGCAGGTGTCGCCCTGCATCAGCGCTTCCGGCACCGAGTTTGTGCGTAACGGTGAAGTGGTTGGCATTCCTCATTCTATCGCGATCCAGTAGAATTGACAAGCAAGCGAGTCCGTTGCGCGTGCAAAAAAGGCGGGGTTCTCCCGCCATTTGCGCCGTGTAGCAAGTTGCTATGGGGTTTGGGCGAAGCTCGCCAATCCGCTTTTATCGCTCGTTTCCGACAAAGAACAGCGCGATGGTGCCGGGTCCGCTGTGCGCGCCGACGTTTGTGCCGATGTCGTCGATATGAACCATCATATCCGGATATTTTTCGTGCACCAGTGAGGCAACGTATTCCGCGTCCGTCAGCGATGCGCAGTGTCCAATAAAGACTGTGTCGGTGACGGCGGTATCGACGGTTTTTTCCATGTGGTCAAAGAGCGCGCGCAGAGATTTCTTTCTGCCTTGTACCTTTTCGACCGCGACGAGGTACCCCTCGTTGTCCACATGCATCACGGGCTTGATGTTGAGAATGGTGGCGATGGCAGCAGTTGCTCCGCTGACGCGCCCGCCGCGCTTGAGATAGACCAGGTCGTCCACCGTAAACCAGTGTACAAATCGAAGCTTGTTTTCCTCTACCCACTTTGCCAGCGCGTCCAGACTCAGGGACTGCTTGCGTGCGGCGTAATAGACGAGTAACCCCTCGCCGAGAGAGGCGGAGCAGGAATCGACGACGATCACCTTGCGATCGGGATACTTTACCATGAGTTCCTCCGCCGCGTTGAAGGCGGACTGTACCGTGCCGGAGAGCTTGGAAGATAAGCCAATATACAGCACATCTTCGCCGCTCTTGAGCACCGACTCGAATGCCTCGATAAACGTGAAGGTGTTCACCTGCGCAGTGGTGGCGTTGACGCCCGCCCGCATTTTATCAAAAAAGGTTTCGATGGGCATATCCGAGCGCCCGGGGATATAGAAATATTCTTTCTCCTCCATGGTGAATCCCATCGGGAGTACGCTCACATGAAGTTGCTCGGCAAATGTTGCCGGTAGGTCGCTGGTTGCATCGGTAAAAATTCGATAGCTCACGCATTGCCTCGTTTCTGCGCGCTGAAAAGCACGCAAATATTTTGGATGGTCGGTTGTCGAACGTTTGCTGAAGGTTCTTAATGAATGGACGCTGTTCTCATTCTAGCGTGGATTTTTACGGCTGGCAAGCATTTCGCAATACTCGTGACCGGATAAATGCAACCAGACTCATCACATGTCTGTTATGCATATGGCTGTTGTGGTATAATTCAAAAATAGCGCCTCTTTTTGCCAATGCTGCGTCAATTCTGCGAAACCATGCGCTTTTTTTAGCAGAAGCATGCGTGCTGTGCTATAATAGCGCTGCACAAAAGCAACGCAAAAAAACAAGATATCGTATTCGATTTACCATATACCTAATTAGAGGAGAATGTGTTTCATGAGAAAGATTATTTCCGTCGGAATGGCGACGCTGGCTTCCATGCTGCTGATTATCATTTTGGTGTTTTCGTCCATCGGGCTTGTGATCAACGATGAGACATTCGTCAACAACGAATTCACCAAGCTCGCCATCAGCTCCAAGATGGGCATCAGCAATACCGACCTCGTGACCTCCTTCAACCGCCTTGTGGATTATATGGAGGGTAACGCGGAGGACATCAACGTGACCGTCACCATCGACGGTACGCAGGCGCAGATGTTTGACTATCCGCAGGAAGCCGAGCATATGACGGATGTGCGGACGATCTATACCACCATAGCCGCTTATCGAGATGTTGGCGTGCTGGTTATGTTGATACTCTTCCTCTTTGCGGCGGTGGTCAATTTTCGCAAGGCGCCGCAATATCTGGCGCAGGGGTATCTCTCCGGCTCGTTCGTGTTCCTGCTCGTTTTCGGGTTTGTGGGTACGTGGGCGGCGCTGGATTTTTCCAATTTCTGGACATTTTTCCACGAAATGCTCTTTTGGAACGATCTGTGGCTCTTTGACGGAACAACAAGCCGCATGATCAATATGCTACCGGAGCAGATCTTTGCAGATATCATCGCGCAGGTCGGGCTTTATGCCGGCATCGTGGTCGTTGTGCTCATCGGGCTGAGCATCATGGCGCTCGTGCTCTCTTCGGATGGATACAAACGCCGCCGCGCAATTGCGCTTGCGCGCAAAAAAGCGCGAGAAAACGCGACAGCCTCCCGTAAAAAAGCGCGGGACGACGCACGCCGCACCGCGGAGGAAGAAAAGCATCTGGCGGAAAAGCGCGCGCGCATCGCCGCCCATAAGGCCAAAAAGCAGGCAGCGGCGGAAGAAGCCGCGCAGACAGCCGAGCAGCAACGCCTGCTCGAAGAAAAGCGGGCAAAGAAGCGCGCCGCTAGTGAGGCGGCAGCAAAGAAGGCAGCCTTACAGGAGCAGCAACCGCAAAAGTCCGTGCTTGCGCCCGCACGCGCCGAACAGCCCGCGTCACAAGAGAGGAAGCGCAGCGCACAGCCGCAGGCAAACCCCGCGGAAAAACCGAAAAAGAAAAGCGCAAAAGTGCATGACGATACTGGCTTTTTGGACGATTGATCGACCGGGTTCATTTTGTTGCGGCGTGCCGCAAACGCGCGGCAGCGGGCAATATTTTTCAACAAAGAGTGCAGAATCAGAATGATTCGTTTTGCGCCAGAGAAGATAAAAAGCTAAAGTTGGTTTGATAAAGACATGACACATTATGCATGCGCCTCGCAGGAAAAACTCTCCGAGCTGCGGCAAAAACCGCAGGTGCGCATCCTCGCAATCGAGACCTCATGCGATGAGACTGCCGCTGCCGTGGTTGAAAACGGGCGGACGGTTTTGAGTAACGTTATTCATACGCAGATTCCGCTGCATATGCCTTTTGGCGGCGTGGTTCCGGAGATTGCTTCGCGCAGCCATGTTCAGAAGATCGGCTCCGTGGTGCAGCTTGCGCTGGATCAGGCAAATCTGAAGCTAAGCGAGCTGGACGCCGTCGCCGTAACAAACGGCCCCGGGCTCGTCGGCGCGTTGCTTGTTGGATTGAGTTACGCAAAAGGCCTTGCCTACGCGGCGGGGCTGCCGTTTTTGGGCGTGCATCACATCGCGTCTCACATCGCGGCAAACTACTTAAGCTACCCCGAATTAGAGCCGCCGTTTACCTGTCTTGTCGCTTCCGGCGGGCATAGCCACATCATCGCGGTGGAGGATTATGATCGTTACCGCCTGATCGGGCGCACGCGGGACGACGCGGCGGGTGAGGCTTTCGATAAGGTCGCGCGTGTGCTGGGGCTTAGTTACCCTGGCGGGCCAAACCTGGAAAAACTCGCGCTGGAAGGTGACCCGAACCGCTACCGCTTCCACTCCGCATTCAACGAAGGGGATGGGTACGACTTCAGCTTTTCCGGCATCAAGACCGCGGTCGTCAATCGCCTGCACAACGCCGAACAGGCAGGTGAAGAGATGAACCGCGCGGATCTCGCCGCCTCGTTTCAAAAAACGGTTGTGGATATCCTCGCGGAGAAATCCGTCCGCGCGACAAAGGCGCAGGCGGGTGAAGCGGGCAAGAAACTCGCGCTGGCGGGCGGTGTCTCGGCAAACCGCGCCCTGCGGGAGGCGATGGAGGCTCGGGCAAAGGCCGCGGGCATTTCGTTTTACTGCCCCGCGTTTGCCTACTGCACCGACAACGCCGCCATGGTTGGCAGCGCGGCCTACGGTAAACTGATGCGCGGGCAACTGGATGATCTCTCGCTGAACGCGATCCCTTATCTCTCTATCGAAGATACATCTGAGGCGTTGTAAAGATTGCTTTTTCTTTTTATCGAAGAAACATCTGAAGGAATATAGCGGCTAGCTGCAAGCGCAAAAAAGAAGAAGACAATTTCAAATGAGTGTGCGGAAAACCGCGCGCTCTTTTTTTGCGCATAAAATCGCAATCAAACGCCGTTCGCGTAACATTGCAACAGGTATTTCGTAACCATACGTCAAAAAGTCAGAGTTTCAGGTGGGGGAAAATCGATCAAAAACGGTCTTGTTTTCGCCGTAAATCGTATGATTTTTACATGTTACAATGTACTTTTGACAGTTGAAACTGCAAAAACGCATGGACATAGTTGCGCCATAATTGCATAGTCTATGAGTGCCGCACACTGCATTCTTATAATTTTTGTCCACAGTACATATGCCGTATTCAAGGCGATTCATGTGGAAAACTTTAGAAAAACGCGCAAATCAACGACAAACGCTGTGGATAACTATGTGGATGGTGTGGATAGACTCGTGAATATACACAAAAAAGCGAAGAATATCTATACAAACATGTTTTACCGTCCGGCGGGCGTTGCTGCATGGCAAAGCGGGATCGATTGCAAAATGCGCGGACAAAATTGTGTCGTTGCGACTGGTTTGAGCCGGCGTGGCGAGATTGCGATTACATAACCAACCCGTAACAAATATATGTGTTTTTGAGTTGAAAAAAACGGCATGTAATAGTTCGGTAAAGAAAACATAAAAAAACGCCCGCAAAAACGGGCGCAGGTTAAAAGTAACTATTCGCTGGAAGATCGTGCTATTTTCTTTCGTTTGTCGCGGTTTCGGCGGGTTCATCGGTAGGCAGATCGGGGATTAGATCATCATATTCTGCCAGCGGCTGACTCGCGAGCAACTGCGCCGCTTCGCGCTGCATGCGTTTTTTTTGCGCCCGTTGGTAGAGCAGGAGACCCACGCCGGAGACGACCGCCGTTGCGGCGAACACACCGATTGCGAGGCCGTAATCTTTCTGCCCCAAAGCGTTGCCGCTGATGGTGCTGGTGACGACGGATGGAATCCGCGCAATGCTGGTGAGCAGAATCCAAGGCAGCAGGCGAATCTTCGTGAGCCCCGCCACATAGGTCAGAAAATCTTTCGGTGTGCCGGGTATGAGAAAAAGAATGAACGCCGTTGCGTTGAGCGTCTTTTCGTTATTGAGATACTTGATGGAATCAATTTTCTCCCGCGGGAAAAACACCTCAACGGCCTTGACGCCAATCTTGCGCACGAAGAGAAACACGATGGTGGTGCCGATCACAAGCCCGAGCCAATCCAGCAGCGTGCCCCAAACCGCGCCAAAGGCATAGCCCGCGGCAATCTCCAGCGGTTCGGCGGGGATGAACGCCACGATCACTTGCAAAACGATCACGCCGACGAAAAGCACGCGCCCCCAGATGCCGTGTTCATCAACCCAGACGCGAAACGACGTGGGGTCGCCAAGCGTTTTGATGATTGGACCCCCAACGAAAACGGTCAATACTATCATTGCAATCAGAAACACCGCAATCGAGACGATTGTGGCGATCTTTTGCCCCTTTGTCGCGGGGGTAGATGGGGTTGTTTGCGCTTTTGTTTGCATAGGAGGAGTATATCGGATACATGTGGGAAAAACCACGCAACAATGGCAACATTTTTGTGAACGAGCATTTGCCGGCGCGTAGCATACAACGATTCCACCAGAATTCAGCAATTTTGCGCCGCAGAGAGAAAAAGACTCTTTTCAAGCACGCAAAAACCCGATAGAATACGCGCATGGCTACTATTTTATTGATCATCATCTATCTTGCGTTCATCAGCCTCGGCCTGCCGGACTCTTTGCTCGGCGCGGCGTGGCCGGTGGCTTACGCGCAACTTGGCGTCCCGTTGTCCTATGCCGGGTTCGTCTCCATCGCCATCACTGTCGGCACGGTGATTTCGAGCCTTGTCTCCGTTCGCGTGATCCGTCGGTTCGGCACGGGCGGGGTAACGGCGGCTTGTGTGCTGCTCACGGCAAGCGCGCTCTTGGCGATTTCGTTTACCAAGAGTTTTGTTTTGCTGATGCTGTTCGCTGTACCCCTGGGGCTCGGCGGCGGCGCCATCGATGCCGCGCTGAATAACTACGTGGCGCTGCATTACAAGGCAAGCCACATGAGCTTTCTGCATAGTTTCTGGGGAGTTGGGGCGACCATCAGTCCGCTGATTATGTCGCAGTTTCTCAAGCAGAACGGCAATTGGCAGGGTGGCTATCGCTTTGTGTCGATTATTCAGCTTTCGTTGGCGGCGGTGATGCTTCTCACGTTGCCGCTCTGGGGAAAGGCGTCGCATGCTTCGCCTGACGAATTACTCGGCGGTCCGATCGAGATCGACAACCGCACGGCAATCAAAAAACGCGGCGCGATCTTCGCCGTGCTCGCGTTCTTCTTCTATTGCGCGGGCGAGGCCAGCGTGGGTCTCTGGGCCGCGACGTATTTTGTGAGCGTCCGCGGGGTCGAACCAAGCGTCGCCGCAAGCTGGGGTTCGCTGTTTTTCTTCGGCATCATGGGTGGGCGTATGATCTCAGGCTTGCTCGCCATGCGGGTCAAGGAACGCACGCTGATCAATGTCGGTCTCGCCATCGCGGTGCTGGGCGCGTTGCTGCTTGCGCTCCCGCTGCCACAGGATTTCTCGCTTGTGGGATTATTGCTCTTTGGACTCGGTTGCGCGCCGGTGTTCCCGAACCTCATCCACATTACGCCACAGCGCTTCGGCGCAAACTATTCGCAGGCGATTATCGGCTTGCAGATGGCGTCGGCGTATGTGGGGGGGACGCTCATGCCACCGCTCGTAGGCTGGATCGGTCAGGATTTTGGGTTTTCGTGGCTGCCATTTTACCTGCTCGCGTGCCTTGCAGCGCTGTATGTCACCATCGTGGTCTGCAACCGCCAAACGGGGTTTGGGTTGGCTAATAAAGAAGCGGCATAATTTAGACTGAAACTACAAACAAACGGCGCGGATCACTACGCGCCGTTTTGTGTTGCTTTGTCGATGTTAGCCAACCACGATGTTGACGATGTTTTTGACCACGATGATCTTGCGAACGGTCTTGCCTTCCAGATGCGGCTTGACGTCCTCACAGGCGAGTGCTTGCGCTTCGACCTCTTTGGTGTCCAGCGAGAGGGGTAGCGTAATGCGTCCGCGCACCTTGCCGTTGACCTGAATGCCGTATTCCACTTCGTCCTCGACCAGAGCGCTCTCGTCGTAAACAGGCCAGGACTCGTTCATGAGCGGTGCGTTGCCTAAGGCTTCGTTGATCTCCTCACTGATATGCGGGGCAACGGGAGCAAGCAATAGTACCAGCGTGTGCAGCTCATCCTTGGTGAGCGTGCCTTTGGCGTAGAAGTCGTTCGTCAGCGCCATCATGGTGGCGATGGCGGTGTTATACTTCATGCGCTCGTAATCCTCGCCAACCTTTTTAATGGTGGCGTGCACCTTTTTCTTCATCTCGGCGTCGGTGTCACCCGTGCCGTTGACCATATCCTGCAGCGCCCAGACGCGGTCTAAAAACCGGCGGCAGCCGCGCGTGCCTTGCTCATTCCAGGGGATCGGCTGGTCAAACGCGCCCATGAACATGATATAGGTGCGGAAGCTGTCCGCGCCATAGGTCGGGATATAATCGTCGGGGTTGACCACGTTTCCGCGGGATTTGCTCATCTTCTCGCCGTTGCTGCCGAGGACCATGCCGTGGCTGGTGCGCTTCATGTAGGGTTCGCTCGTCGGAACGAGGCCGAGGTCGAAGAGGAACTTATGCCAGAAGCGGGAGTAGAGCAAATGCAGCGTCGTGTGCTCCATGCCGCCGTTGTACCAGTCGACCGGCGTCCAGTAGTCGAGTGCCTCGCGGGAGGCGAATTCTTTATCGTTGTGCGCGTCGGTATAGCGCAGGAAATACCAGCTTGAACCCGCCCAGTTGGGCATTGTGTCCGCCTCGCGGGTGGCGCTTCCGCCGCACTTGGGGCAGGTGGTGTGCAGCCAGTCTTTCGCGCGGGCGAGGCAGCTGCTGCCGTCGTCGGTGGGCGAAAAATAGTCCAACATCGGCAACTCCAACGGGAGCTGATCATAGGGAATCGGCACCCAGCCGCAGGTTTCGCAATAGACCAGCGGAATGGGTTCGCCCCAGTAACGCTGGCGGGAGAAGACCCAGTCACGGAGCTTGAAGTTTACCTTGCGCTCGCCGATGCCCTCTTTGACGAGGCGGTCGATGATCGCGGGGATGGCTTTGTCCACCTCCATGCCATCGAGGAAGCCGGAGTTGACCATCTTCCCGTGGGCGCAGTCGGTGTACGCTTCTTTCTCAATGTCGCCGCCCGCGACGACTTCGATAATCAGAAGCCCGAACACCTTGGCAAACGCATAGTCGCGCTCGTCATGCGCGGGAACCGCCATGATTGCGCCTGTGCCGTAACCCATGAGGACATAATCGCTCGTCCAGATGGGGATCTGTTTTCCGTTTACGGGGTTGATAGCGAAAATGCCGTCGAGCGGCACGCCCGTCTTATCTTTTGCCAGTTCGCTGCGTTCAAAATCGCTCTTGATCGCGGCTGCTTTTTGATAAGCGTGAACGTCCGCAATGTTTGTGATGCGGTCGTGATATTGTTCAATCAGCGGATGCTCCGGCGAGACGACCATATAGGTCGCGCCAAAGAGCGTGTCCGGGCGCGTGGTGAAGACCGTCAGCTTCTCGTCTGTTCCGGCGAGCGCAAAGTTGACCAGCGCGCCTTCGCTTCTGCCGATCCAGTTGATCTGCTGAGACTTGATCTTTTCGAGATAGTCCACGGTGTCGAGGTCGTCGATGAGCCGCTGGGCATAGGCCGTGATCTTCAGCATCCACTGTGAGCGCACCATGCGCACCACTTCGCCGCCGCAGCGTTCGCAAACACCGTCGACCACCTCTTCGTTGGCGAGGCCGACTTTGCAGCTTGTGCAGAAGTTGATCGGTATCTCCGCCTTGTAGGCAAGCCCCTGTTCAAAGAACTTGAGGAAGATCCACTGCGTCCATTTATAGTAGTCGGGGTCAGAAGTGTTGACCTCGCGGGAGTAATCAAATGAATAACCGAGCCGTTGCAGCTGGTTGCGGAAACGGATGATGTTGTCGTGCGTCACCTTGGCCGGATGGATGCCGGTCTTGATGGCGTAGTTCTCCGTCGGCAGGCCGAATGCGTCGTAGCCGATGGGGTAAAGCACGTTGTAGCCTTCAAGCCTGCGTTTGCGCGCGATGACGTCCATGGCGGTAAACGGGCGCGGATGACCGACGTGCAGACCCTGCCCGGAGGGGTAGGGGAACTCGATCATCGGGAAATATTTGGGTTTTTCCGAGCCGGTGACCGCCTCAAAACAGCGGGTGTCCGTCCAGATTTTTTGCCACTTGGCTTCGATCGCCTGTGGGTCGTAACGTTCCTGCATGAAACAAAATCCTCCGAAACTATCCTAAATATGTAGGATATCCTCTTTGAGGTGGTTTGTCAATTCTTGGGGAGGTTATGAAAGAGGAAGCTTTTTGAAAAAAGAATGTGCGAAAGAAGGAAAACAATACGCAAGCTCCCTCGCTTTACGCCACCAAAAAATCGTGATACAATTTGAAACATTCAAGCGCGCGGAGATTTGACCGCGCGAAACATGTTACGAACAACAATTACCCAAACGTTATTATAAGGAGGCGCAGTTTATGGAACAGTATACAACACCATTAACCCCCGAACAGCAGTCTCACAACAAGCAGTCCGTCACCGCAATGGTGCTCGGTATCGTGAGTCTGGTTGTGGTTTGGTTTCCGCTCGTGGGTCTCGTACTCGCCATCGTGGGTCTTACCATGAGCCGCTCCAACCGCAAGTTTGCGGAAGCGCACGGCTTTAAGGAAAACAGCATGAACACCGCGGGCTACGTCACGAGCATCGTCGGCCTCATCGCGGGTATCATCACGATCCTGATCACTTTGCTGGTCATCGCCTTAGGTGTCGTTGCGTTTGCGGGCTTGTGGAATTATGCCGATATGTCGAGCATCCTCCATTGATGCAACACTGCGGCGGGGGTTCCCCCTCCGTTTCGTAACACTCTAGACGTTGAGGAGCAATATGTTACCATCTTTTCAGGCTTTCGGGCTAACGATTCCCATGTATGGCGTGATGTCCGCAATCGGAATGCTTGCCGCATTTGTTTTGCTGGGGTTTACCAGAAAGCACACGCGATTTTCGGAAGATCATGCGCTTTCCGCCGCGCTCTGGGCAATTATTCTCGGCTTTATCGGCTCAAAAGTGCTCTACTGGCTGGTTGAGATCGATCAGATCATCGCAGATCCCAGCTACCTGCTGCATACGCTGCGCGAAGGGTTCGTGTTTTACGGCGCGCTCATCGGCGGTCTTGGCGGCATTGCGATTTTTGCGCTGATCAAGAAGCTGCCGTTCTTTGCGCTGACGGATTATTTCATCCCCGCGCTGGTCATCGGCCATGCATTCGGACGCATCGGCTGCTACTTTGCGGGCTGCTGCTATGGCATGAAGTGCGTCACGCCGATTTCGGTCGTGTTCCCTGCGGGCGGCGCTGCTCCGGCGGGCATTCCGCTGCTGCCGACGCAGTTGATGGAGAGCGCGTTTCTGTTTTTGCTTTGCGCGTTCCTCGTCTGGCGGCTCACGAAAAAGAAGCCGTTTGGCAGCATCTCCGGCTGGTATATGGTGCTCTATGGTGTGTGGCGCTTCACGATCGAGTTTTTCCGCAGCGATGAGCGCGGCTTTGTCGGCGCACTGTCCACGAGTCAGTTCATCAGCATCTTCGTCATTCTCGGCGGCGTCGCGCTGCTGTTGCTCGTTAAACTCGGCGCGCTGAAAAAGACCGTGCTCGATCTGCCGATTCCGTTGGAGGAAGAGCCCAAGAAGAAAAAGAAGGGTGAAGCCGAGGCGGCGGAAGTTAAAGCATCCGAAACCGAAACAGAGCCCGAAGCCGAAGCCAAGCCGGAAGAACCGATGGCAGAGGACAAGCCGGAAGAAAAAGAATAACAGATTTTTCTACTAGACTGATAGGCAAACAAAAACCGCCGAAGAAAAAAATCTTTCGGCGGTTTTTTTGTTGCTTATGTTTTGTGTTGGTTAGATGTTTAGAAGTAAAACCTCTTCCGAATCTCCTCTTTCACCCGAGCTCTGCGGTTAAGCAGCAGCAGCGCGGTGGCGAGCACGATGCAGGGGAAGAGCACATACAAAGACCATGTCGGCCAGACGACGGCGTGGTTATATACCCCGATGAGTATCTCGATGGCAACCGCCAGAAGCCCCACGCAAGTGAGCCCGAAGGTGAAGCGGACAAACACCGAAATACGGCATTTCGGATCAGCCATGACGGAAAAGAACCAGAACATCAACGTGGTCAGCACCGTAATCGGCAGCCCCAGCAGCAAAAACCAGCTCCAACTGCTATGCGTCAGCACAAGGATGAGCAGCAGCAGCACGCTGATCGCCGCCGCGTCGACGACCGCATACAAAACCTTTGGCATGCGCGCAATCATCGGCAACAGGAACACAGAAAAGAGCACCAGTTCGCCGCCAAGCACGAGATAGCTCCATGTAAGCTCTTTGCTCACGAAGATGTTGGCAAGCATCGTGGTAAAGAGCGGAATGAGCAGCAGCAGCGAGATAAACGACGCAATATAC